>ERZ772955.656-NODE-656-length-25409-cov-10.197641_pt1 | contig 25409 bp, 20 predicted proteins | sample MGYA00511133_ERZ772955 | MGnify/ENA primary metagenome ERZ772955 (study PRJEB29015, sample SAMEA2737914) | human oral metagenome | biome: human oral; feature: human-associated habitat; material: dental | place: China | collected 2149 ... | reverse complement strand
GAGCAGCCATAGAGGCATGTAATGCTGTCGAGACCGTGATGCATAAGCCATGAGGCCATTTCGTCGGCAATCTGCTCCACACTGGTAAAGTCAGTTTTTGGCATATCCGGGTCAAAGCCGGGTAGTGCAGGAATAACGAGGTGGTAGTACTTTTGCAATGTTGGTATCACATAGTTGAAAATGTCCCATCGCACACCAAGCGGATGGAACAACACAAGAACATCTTCGTTTTTCTCGCCAAACTCGTGAACGGTCATTGTTCTCCATATCTAGCAAGAGAATAGCTTCTTATACAACATTATATTTGAAGTATGGTGTTATCCAGTTTCTATATGCGCAATAATCAGGACATATATCTTTACTTTTTCGTACGACTCGCTGAACCCAGCGACTCAAGTAATTTTTGCGGATTCCGCAAAAATTACTTGAGTAACAAAACTATAGACAAGCTCAAATTTGTGAAGAGCTTGTTTTGCGATTTGTAAGAATAGAAACCACCAGACGTTGTACTTACTTTGAGAAGTCAAGCAGAAATGTCAAGCCCTGTTGTAGAGAAGATTTCTTTGACAGCTTTACTAGTCATGCTAACTTTTCGAATAAATTTTTATTTATAAACTTCCCAATAGCCATTTTTACCTTTTCCAACGTATTTAATATAAGGGATTTCCTTTATATACCTTGAAATTGTCTTTTCATTAACTTTCAATTCTTCGGCCATAAATTTACGGCTAACCTTACTATCCTTTTTTATCATCTCAAAAATTTTACTCTTCAATTCTTCGGAGGACATTCGAGGGACATTTCGAGGGACATTTCGAGAGACATTTCGAGGGACATTTTCTCCGCCCACCTTTTGCGTTGCTATCTTCTTCAGAGGAATAATCGTTCTGAATATATCACCCTCCTCAAATAACGGATTTTGCCCTGAGTAAAGTTGTGTGTACTTGTAGGTATTTCGCATCCCTGATCCAAGTTCATCTGCAAGACCTATTTCTCTAAATACCTTTGATATAGCAGGGTTTTTAGGAAATGGCTCAAATTTCTGCAAATCCAATGCTCCCAGCCCGTGAGCTAAATTACTGTTTTCAACAGTAATTTTCTCGTCGTCAATAATCATCTTTGCTGGGTAGCCGCTTGAATAATCCCTATGAGCCAGTGTATTAGAAACAATTTCTCTAAGTATCCTATCTCTCGCATTGACATTGACAATTCCATCCAAAACGAATAAGTCATTCAAATGCTTTTGTCCAAACTCCATAAGCCTGCCATAGCTATCAATCAGATTTGTTATGACAACATCTCTATCATCGTATCTATCCTTATTTTCAACCCTAAAGATTGCATCGGTTTTGTGTTGCGGGAGAACAGACATAATAGAGTTATCTTTTCCAAATAACAGAATAGCAGCTAATGTAATGCCTTTGCGCTTTGTCTCCGGATCTGTCAGAATCAAATTAGCGCTTCTAAGAAGCTCCTCATTGCTCATATTTTTCCAAACATGATTTTTATTTCTGGCAGTAGCCATACTTTTGGCTTTAGCAATGATAGTGGCATCAAGAAAATCAATATCAAGATTTGGATATACTTTATTTACAAAATAGCTGCTCTGCTTCCTTGCGTATAGCTTATATACAAGCTCTGAGTGATCTGTGATATTGATGTCTCCTTCATAAGACCTATCCCAAATTCTTCCGTTATGTCTGCATACCTGATAGCCTTCGGGAACTCTTATATAAATAATCTGCTTACCTTCAATTTCAAAAATTTCCGGCAGCAGATAGAGTGGTGGGTATATCTTTTGCGGATTGTTGATTGCAGTGGTAAATTCCTTAATCACTTTATCTACTTTATCTTTACTAACACCAACAATCTCTCTTTTATCATTTACACCAAGTAAAATATGTCCTCCATTTCTATTGTTGAAAGAACATACCGTATCAAAGACGTCTTTGGTTAGAGTGTTCTTAGATTCTTTAAATTCGACATCTGTCTTTTCTCCATTTTGAATGAGGTATTTTATCTCCTTAGAATTCATATCTGCCCCCCATATCCACTAAAAACCGTCTTTGATCATCTTAAAATACTTCAACGCATCAGAAATAGCTTCTTTCTTTTCAACTGGACACTGAAAAACTTTCTGATTCTCATTTTTTCGAAATATTATAGTGTTCCCTAACGTCTAAACCGTGTTTTCTCTTAGCCTGCGCAATGTAAAGTGTCGATACCTTAAATCTAAACTACCTCGCTATCAAAGAGACTTTTTGTACAACTTCTTCATAAGAAGTTCCTTCCGAAATAATACTTTGTATTTCACTGATATGTATTTTCTTTTTAAACTCCTCTAATCTATTTTCATCATTGTTCACCTTTATTTTTTCCAAGTATCCACCGCCTTTTGGCATACCAATAAGACCCTTACTCTCTTCAGTTTCTCTAATATATTTAAGACACCCAAGCAATATTTGTCTGTCTAATCCTGCCATTTCTGCAATATACATTATCAATTGAGGGCACTTCAAACTATTATAACTTGGCTTTTTATCCGAGCGATTATTTTTTTCATCAATATAGTATTCAAAAAAAATGAAATGCTTGTGAAGGCTCAGCCTTACTTCTATCAATTATTCTTTTATATTTAGGATATTCTGCAACTTCAAAATATCCGCCTACTGTTTGGCCAAGTCCTTCCTTGACCATCATATCGCAAACAAGCTCATCATCACTACGATTCCTATGCCCGCCATATTTTTTTATCGAATTCCAAAAATCTTTATTATTCATGTTATGGTTCCTTTTTCATCCATCTCAATTCTTCACTATACCTTATACATCAAGCAAACGCATTCCACATGGCACGAGACGTGAGAAACGATGTGGGTTGTGTGCGCACAGATGAAGACAGTTTTTCGCCTGTTTGTGTAAATATATCCGCCCTATGACTTGTTCCTCATGACTGGATGTGCGTGGATAATCTGATACCGTCTCGCCCCCTGTCAGCCATCTTGGATTCTCCTTGAGAGTCCAGAAATCCCCAAATCATCTTCTGCTTGTTTTTCGACCATTCAATCAGGCGTAAATAAACTTCCTCGGTTGACATCGTTACGAGAAGACATACCCGACTTTGTTTACGCCTATTACTCCTCGGCGCAGGACGGTGATGTCGATTGTCTCGTAGTCCGCTTTCTTTATTTCAGATGCACCGATGGCGATCCTCGGTATCTCCGTGGTCTCGATTCTGGTGCGTGGTATCTCTATCGTCTCGACTCCCATCTCATGGAGTACGTCCTCTGGAAGCTCATAGTTCTGCTCTACCAGTCCAAAACAGGTGAAGCCGGTATCGACGCAGAACGAGATTAGCTTCTTCTTGCCGATGTTGTAGATGACGCAGAAGGATGTTCCTATCAGGCTGCCCAGCAGGTATCCGAGAACAGGAAGCTGGAATCCGAGTGCCTGACCTATGATACCTCCAATATGTGCTCCAACGAGGTATCCGCCGGACACAACGACCATATCCACGAATGCCGCACCCATCTGCTGTGTGGTCATCTTTCCTGCAGCGACGAGAATGCTGTTCTTTGTGGTCTGAAAAACCAGAGCAACAACGGTGCCGAGAAGCGTCGGACTGATTCCCTTGAGGGCTTCGCCAAGCGCACCGCTCTCGCACATGATGAGAAGCGCAGACGATATCCAACCGCGAAGGAACCCTTCTGCACCTGCCGATATTCCTTTCTCACCCATGTGCTTGACTTGAGAAAGGTCGAGTTCTCCGTTCTTGATGAGGAAGTCGATGGCTTTATATATCTCCGGAGCAAGCTGAACGGCTACCGTTATGGCTGCCGTAGTGTATCCGGCTTTCAGAGCCTGCTTCAGTAGGTATTCCGTCTTGATCGCGCCCTCAGCTGTGACGCCATGCTCCTCTGCTTTGAACTCCTGCTTCTTGCTTTCCTTTGCCATCTTCTCGAGGTTTTTTCTGGAGGCAGATCTGGACTCCACACCCTCGTCGTTTGCAAGCTTGTCGGTCAGTCTCGACTCTGTCTCGCCGTAGGCTTTCGACACGTCCTCACGGATAGGTTCGTTTCGGAGTGCTTCCCGATGTGCGGTCTGTTTTGCGGCATCGAGCTGATCTGACGGAACGAGCCTGCCCTGATTCTGATAGCTCGCCTGACCGGTGTCGGGATTGAAGCGAGCCTGTGCCTTGGCGGTCTGCTCGGCGGTTCCGTAGGACTTGGCACTGTAATCCGTGCCGGATTTCAGTTGAATGTCCACGGAGTCCTTCGCCGTGCTGTGAAGAACCGCTGCGCGGTCTGCCGAATCTGCCGCCACCGCATCAACGTTAAATGTGCCAGCTTCCCATTCCTCGAACATGTAGCCCTGCAGCTGCCCGATTCCAAGATTGCGGTACTGGTGGTTGTTGATATTATCTTCAAGCTGCTTAATTGCCGCTTCAACGGCACTGACGTATTCCGTGCCCATGTGGGCGGCTACGTCCGCTCCCATTATCGCTGCGGCAAATTCCCAGCCTTGTTGTACTTCGCTTTTCGTCTGCATCGATAGTTACCCTATTTGTTCATGAAGCTCTCAAGCTCATCTCTGTAAAGATGGACAGCCCCGTAGAAGAGCATCTGCCTTTTCATGAGGGATTTGTTCCTGAATATCTCTTCGGATTTGACTGCGACCTGCTCACTGACCTTCTCGAAGGCATCTGCTCCACTTTCGAGAATCTTCTTCGCCGCATTCAAGAAGGCAGGAGCCTTCTTCTCGCCGTCAGTCTCTTCTTGCTTGGCGATCTCTCCGACGGATTCCTCTCCGGCGTTCTCAACGATATCTTGCTTCATCGTCTTCAGGAAACTGGGAACTGGGAGGTCTGACAACTTCTTCAGAAACTCGTCGTAGCCCTCTCGGCTGGTCAAGGCTTCCGGCTCAACATAGAGGACAGCCTGATTGCCTGCCCATCCGTATTTGACGCCGCAGTCATCGAACTTCACGTCGATGACGGGGATGAGCTTGTCTGTTCCCTTGATGTCGCCGAGGAATAGGATCTTTCCTTGTATGTTTCCGGCCTTCTTATTACCGAGCCACACCTTCTCCGTCCAAGACACGACGTTGATGGAGTTGTCCCTTGTGCCGACAACCTCATTTTCAGCATCATCATGTGTCTCGATCATCTTCTTGAGCTGATTCATCAGAAGCTCGTCCTTGTAGACGACGATAAGCGTTTTCTTCGTTTCAAACATTGCAATATGTCTCCTGTTAACTCACGATGCAAACAATATGTGCCTCTATTCTACGTCCCGTAGAAGTGGAATGTAACACCTTCTATAAGTCTTTAAGTTTCACGCCTTCGTCTGTAATTCACATGATTTGCCGTTTGATTCGCCGCCTACGATGCATGCCGCTGCGGCAGATGGGCTGCTGAACGTCGTATCCTCTGTGAAAACACCGTCCTTAACCGTTCCGGCATCAATCAGTTCCTTGCGATGAATCTTTATCCATTCCCGACAGGATGCACATTCCTCCGGGCATATTTCCGAGCCCTTAAGCACGATAAAGGCATCCCCAGAAACGTATCCGTGCGCTACCGCTTTCTTGCCTGCAAGGTGAAGGATGATCGCATCACCAGCATCTTCGGATACCTTCGGCTTCCTTGCCGGTGCCTTTTTCTTTGCAGGAGGTGCATCCTCTGTCATCTCCTTTAGCAGGACTCCGTCGGCATTCTTCCATTCGATCAGCCCGTTTGAGTTCTTGCCGCATACGAACGATGACGCATACGAAGGGCTCCCGAAAGAAATGTCCTCTTGAAGGATGCCGGCCTTATTGATAATGGCCGCATGCTGTTCACGCGCCTTCTTCACTCCTGCAGGCAGGTAGTCTGCAGCTTCGGGATAAATGTAGCTTCCTTTCAGCACCCAGAAGCCATCATTCTCGAGCTTGCCCGTTGCCTTACCGCCTTTGCCATGACTCCGAGAGAAATAAAGAAGGTCTTCTTGTTTCTCGCCGTTGTCGTGCGAAGGCTGCGGTTCCAGAGCTTTATGCCCCAGTGCAGGCATGACGATCTGAGCGTTCATGATGAACTCTTCAAGAAGGTCTCTTGTCTTCTTGGGAAGCTGGGACTGAGTAGGTGTATTTGCGTTCTTGACAATGTACCGCTTCGCATCCGAGATGATCCCGTGGAAGCGATTCTCGAGGTACTTAATCTTGCCCTTGTCGAGGATGTTGTCCGACGTCACCAGAACAACGACCTCCGTCCAGAATGTGTCGCCTTTTTCGAACCCATGCGGCTGCATCAGCCTTTTGAGGACATCGTCGCCTTCGCCAACGTAAACGAACTGCCGGTTGGACTCGTCGTCACGACCGAACAGGAAATACACGCCCGGCGCATGAAGCTCCGGAAGGTCATTGCAGTTCTTCACGTCATCACGCGGAATCTTATATGCGATGCAATTCCAATTGGACAGTGTCGCCTGCCACCTTCCGGTGGCTGTTCCGTCCATCAAATATAAATCTATGCTCTTCCCAAGTGATGGCATCGATTCGTCTTCCTGTTATTCTTCTGGCGAACTGCCGAGCAGCGGCACCTTGTGTTTTTTCAGCATTTCGTTTATCGCGTATATCGAATTATTGGAGCATGCACCAAGCACGCATTTATAAATGTAGTCCTCTGTCTTCTTAGTGTTTAGTTTGAAGTCCGTTTTGTCGAATAGATCTTCCGCTTCAGCTGGCGAAAGCTTCAATCTAACGCAGAGTGCAAGAATTGTCTGCTTGCTGGTTGGGTATTCCTCATCGTTGCGGAGTCGCTGTATGGTTTTCACGCCAACGAGTGATTTGTCCGAGAGAGCTTCGACCGTCATCTTCTGCTCCCTCATGAGCTGGACAAGCGATTCGGCAAACAACCTGGGGAGTTGTCTCTGCCTTGCAACGTATTTCGCAGCATTCTCCACAACGGCATTAAGTGCCTTGTTGTGCGGATTGTGCTCATCGTCTGCGCCCACCCAATATGCCGAAAAATCGGTGCGCAGGGGCTGATGTTATCGTCTGTGCCTACCCAAGGTTTACTCATGTTTTCGCCTCGATAAGTTCCTATTCTCCCAATCTCGCGAGACCGATCCCTTCTCCACAAGAAGCAGCTATCGCCGAAAGCCCCTGTTACATGCGGGTTTCAGCCGCGTCACCCATCTGTGCGTGACATCAAGGCTACGCACTCCACGTGCTTCGTATGTGGAAACATATCCACCGGTACAATGCGCTCTGGCTTATAGCCGCTGGCGAGAAGAACTTCCAGGTCGCGAGCCTGCGTTACGACATTGCACGACACGTACGCCACCCGCTTCGGTGCCAGCTGCTCAACCGCCTTGAGGAAGATTGGCGTGGAACCTGCACGCGGTGGATCAAGAACGACAACGTCATAGGAAGCTCCGCGCTTGGCCTCCTGTGCAATAAAACGCGTGGCATCGTCGCAGATAAACCGTGCGGAAACGGCATTGGCGCGGGCGTTTCTCTTGGCCATGGCAATGTTGTTTTCAACCTGGTCCACGCCGATAAGTTCAATGGGAATTCCGCGAGAGCCAGCTTCCTTTGCCGCACAGATACCGATGGTTCCGGTGCCGCAATACGCATCAAGAATCCTGAGAGGGCTGCCGCTAAGGGAATCCGTGCGGTCATGGCTTGTATGGCAGTTGGAACTCCCACCGTTAAGGAAATCTGCATCGTCACGGCTTGTATGGCAGCCAGAGCCCCCGTCGTGCGTGCGCTCGTCGTCGTTTTTTTCGCATATGCCGAAAACACCTTCAAGTGCCAGCCGATACAAGACCTCGGTTTGCTCGGGGTTGGTTTGATAGAAGCTCGTGGGCCCAATCTCAAACGTGCAGTTTAAAAGCTTATCGTGCATGGTCGATGCACCCGCAAGCACACGGGTTTCTCGCCCCAAAATGGCGTTCGTGCGTCTCTGATTGACATTGAGGACAATGCCGGTAATTTCGGGATGTAGCTTCTGAAGTGCGGATATGAATTCCCGTTCATGCGGAAGACGCTGGCCGTTGGCAACAAGCGTCAAAAGCATCTCGTCTGTGGCGTATCCCGTACGGATAACGGCGTGGCGAAGTATTCCTCGGTCGCGGTCCTCGTCGTAGGCACGTACGTTAAAGCGAGAAGCAAGTCGCGCCACGTCGTTTAAGATATTGCGTGCACGCGGATCTTCTACAAGACACGCCTCACACGCCACAATACGATGAGTTCCTGCGGCATAAAAGCCTGACCTCACGCGGCCGCGTGTTCCCGGTGCAAAGGGAGTTGCGGCCTTATGCCTGAAGGCAAGCGGCTCCCTCATGCCGCGGATGTCCTCTACAGAAACGCCGAACTTCTCGCCAAGAGGTCCTAATAGCTCAACTACCTGCTGCTGTTTGCGCTTGAGTTGAATGGGATAGGGGACCGATAACCACTCGCAGCCTCCGCAGGAGCGGGCAATAGGGCAGGTGGGTGTGCGATATCCCATAAAATCCCCTCAATCTCCCCAAATGTATCCAGTTGATTGCAACATTTCAAATCTTGCAAATTTTCCTGCAGAACATTGTAGGCTATTACGCAACAACGCGCTGCAACGTCCGGCGTCGAGCGCCACCGCTTGGCGACGTACAACGTCCAACGATGCGCTGCAGCGCGCGAAACTCTCGGCACATTGGCGCCGTTGATACGAGGGGATGGGAAGACTATGGCACTGGTAAGCAAAATTGGCATCATCGGTACAGGTCACGTGGGAGCACATGTTGCAAATGCGCTGCTGTTTAAGGGGCTTGCAACGGAGCTTTATTTGAGCGATCTCGATGAGGTCCTTTGTAAGGCCCAGGTAAACGATTTGCTTGACGCCATGCCCTTTTATCCGCATCCTGCTCGCGTATTTGAGGTTGACACCCGCTACGAAGAACTCGCCGACTGCGACATCATTGTGAATGCGGCGGGGCATATTGAAGCCGCGGCAGCAAGTCGCGACGGCGAGCTTTTTGTCACTACCGATGAGGCGCGCACCTTCGCAAAGCGCATTTCCGACGCCGGTTTCAAGGGCATTTGGGTAAACATTGCAAATCCATGCGACGTTGTTTCAACCGAGATCCAGTACCTCACCGGCTGCGATCCCACACGAGTCATTGGCTCCGGCACTACGCTTGACTCCGCACGCTTCCGTCATGCGCTTTCCGTGGCAACGGGCTATCCTGCAAGCTGCATTAATGCGTGGATGCTTGGCGAGCATGGCAACGGTCAGTTTGCCCTGTGGTCGCACGTAACGTTTGGCTGCCTCACGGATAAAGAGGTTGAGGCTCAAACCGGCCTGAAGTTTGATCGCGCCCAGCTTGAGCAGGACGCTCGTATGGGTGGTTATGTCACCTACAAAGGCAAGCACTGCACCGAGTACTCCATTGCAAACGGCGCCGTTGAGGTTATTGGGGCCATCGTCAACGATACGAAGCTTGTAACTCCGGTATCTACGCAGCTTGACAACGTATATGGAGCATCCGGGTTCTACTCTTCACTTCCGGCCGTCATTGGTAAAGACGGTGTCGAGAAGGTTCTTGTGCCCGAGCTTTCCGATGACGAGATTGCGGCTTGGAAGAAGTCATGCGAGCACGTCAAGGGCAATATCGACCAGCTTGATTGGCTTAAGGTGGATGCTCGCGTGGAGTAGTGGGACTTCTCCTTTGAAACGATGATTTTGCTTTAATCGTGTGTAAAACGGCGCCGTGATCTTGGTTGCGGCGCCGTCGGCATATCTTGCCACCACATCTTAAAACCTTGTTGTAAACTGTTTCTTCTTGGCAGACATTCGTTTTTAGGAGACAGCGTGAGCACCGAGAAAATCATTCATTCCAAGAGTGGCTGGCTTATGTGCGGTATTTGCATAGTATTGTTCGCTCTTGCGGCATACCTTTTTGTCACTCTTATGACAACATTGGGAGGCAGTCATTCTTCAAGAGCAACGGTGTACCTGTTGGGAATCGTTTCCATTCGCTTAAGCGTGCTGCCCGTTGTGCTTGCCGCTTGCTTTGTGGTGGGGATTTTCTGCATGAGCGGGCTCTTCTCGCTTCAGCCTGGCCAGGCTCGTGTGTGCGTACTTTTTGGTAAGTATGTGGGAACCATTCGTGACGAGGGTCTTCGGTGGGCCAATCCGTTTTATGCAAAGTCGCTTGGCAATTCCATCGGTGCAGGGGATCTTGCCGGAAGCTTTATCGCTTCCGCTCGAAACCGCACCTCGGTAATCTCGACGCGTGCGCGTACGCTGAACGGAGAAGTCCTTAAAGTTAATGATCGCATGGGCAATCCCATTGAAATTGCCGAGGTTGTTGTGTGGCGCGTGGACGATACCGCCAAGGCCGTTTTTGATGTTGATGATTACGAAAGCTATGTAAATATGACTGCCGAGACAGCCCTTCGCCATGTGGCAAGTATCTACAGCTACGACCACATGGAAGACGAATCTGAGTCGAGCAGTGCCATTACGCTGAGATCCAATATCGAAGAAATCTCCGAGGCGCTGAAGGCTGAGCTTTCTCGAAACCTTTCGGTTGCGGGGATTTCCGTTGACGACGCACGTCTGACACACCTGTCCTATTCACCGGAGATTGCTCAGGCAATGCTGCGCCGCCAGCAAGCGGAAGCCATTATCGCTGCGCGTAAAAAGATTGTCGAAGGCGCCGTTTCAATGGTTGAGATGGCTCTTAAACAGCTTTCGGAAAACGGTGTCGTTGATTTTGACGATGATCGTAAAGCGGTTATGGCGTCAAATCTGATGGTGGTTTTGTGTGGTGAGTCGGAGGCACAGCCGGTGCTTAATACCGGCTCTCTGCAGCAGTAATGTTCGGTAAAAGGCCAGTAAAACTGAGCAGTATTTAAAAAAATCTTTTTTGACAGTTGTCGTACAAAACAGTAGTGTTTTGTACGACAGATTTGTACGACAGATATGATGTTGTCTATTGAGAGGCTAATTATGACCGATGTTATTTCCGGATCAGCAGAATCTGCAGCTCCCGTCTTAAACGTTCAACACTTTACCAAGAAGTACGGAAGTAAAGTTGCAGTCAATGATTTGACGCTTGATGTGTTGCCTGGTGATATCTATGGCTTTATCGGCCATAACGGCGCAGGAAAAACAACGCTCATCAAATGTATCGTTGGCGCACAGCCGTTTGAGGGCGGAGAGATTTACGTTGACGGCAAAAACGTCGTGAACGATTCAATCGCAACCAAGCGGCTTATTGCTTATGTGCCCGATAACCCGGATATCTATGAGTTCATGTCCGGCATCAAATATCTTAACTATGTTGCAGATATCTTTGGCGTCCCCGCGCAGGACCGCGTGGAGCGCATTACGGTGCTGGCAAATCGCTTGGGAATTACCGATTCTTTGGCTAACCCAATCTCCAGTTTCTCACATGGTATGAAGCAAAAACTTGTGCTTGTAAGCGCATTGCTCCATGAGCCCAAGCTTCTTGTTTTGGACGAGCCGTTTGTGGGGCTTGATCCCGCCGCCAGCTTTGAGCTGAAAAAGATGCTGCACGAGCTGGCTTCTCGTGGATCTGCAGTGTTTTTCTCCAGCCACGTGCTAGAAGTTGTCGAGAAGCTCTGCAACAAGATTGCCATTATTCGTGAGGGCAAGCTTTTGGCCGCCGGAGAAACCGAGGAGATTCGCGGCAATTCTTCGCTTGAGGAAGTCTTCTTGGGCATGGAAGTCGGTGCACCTGGCGTGACCGATGAGTTGGCCGCGGATATGGCAGCTGCCGAGAAGACCACTGCGTCGGAAGCGCCTGCCGCACCGACGGCTTCTGCCGCACCGACGGCCTCATCCGTGCCGGAGGCTCCTTCTCCCAAAGCTCCCGTCAATCAAGAAGGTGATCGGTAATGGCCGACTCAAGACCTCCCGTACCGGGCGAGGAATTTGATGAGCTTCCGAAAGACGACTTTACTCCCGCAGAGGTAACGACGGCGGATGTAGCTCCGGCAAATCGTGAGAGTTTCAAGCTCCCCTCCAATCTCAAAGCGTTATGGCTCCTGTTGAAGGTGCAGATACTTTCAGTATGGACCAGCCAGAGATTGGGTCGTCGTCGCAACGGTAAGCATGGTGCCAACGGACTGACGATAGCCGTTCTTGTTTTTGCCATCATCGGTATTCTTGTGATGGCGGGCTATTTGTATGTCTTTGGCTTCGGACTTGCCACACTCGGCTTTGCCAAACTCGTGCCGCTTGCTGCGGTGCTTATCGCTTCACTTGCAGGCGTTGCGTTTACGTTTGCAAAGGCAAACGGCGTGTTGTTTGGTTACAAAGATTACGACTTTATTATGTCGCTGCCGGTTAAGAAAACGGTTATCATTGCCTCGCGCGTCGGCGCCATGTATTCGGTGGAGATGTTTTGGGCGCTTATCACCATGGTACCTTTGTATGCAGGTTACTTTTCGGTAATGGCTATAACACCGCTGCGTGTATTGGCGGCACTTTTGTCCGTTTTGCTTGCTCCCAACCTGGCAACGTCCGTAGCCATTTTGCTCTCATGGGTTCTGACGGCTCTCGGCGCAAAGTTGCACCTTAAAAACTTCAATACCATCATCGGTGGTATTTTTGGCATGGCAATTGCCGTTCTCTATATCGTGGGAGTGACATCGTTTTCCGGCATGATGGGCCGAGGCGGCGGAGACGTTTCATACGCCATCATTAACTATAGAGAAGTTATATTTAATGCAGCAAATACCGTTGGTGGCATTTACGTACCTTCGCTTCTGGTGTCCAATGTCTTCGCTACCGGAAACGTGTTGAGCCTGCTTATCTTTATCGTGTTTTCGGTGGGTTCTCCGGCACTTGTTATCGCGCTTCTCGCCAAATTCAACGACCGCGTCAATGCGTTGGTAGTAACTCAGGCTGCCAATAAGAAGTTTACCTCCACTCAGATTTCAACAAAAGAAAGCGGAGCGTTCCGAGCGATGGTAATCAAAGAGTTTCGCACGCTTTTTGGATACCCCGCATACTTTTTCAATACGAGTTTTGGCATGGTTATCTGTGTGATTCTTGCTCTTGTGGTGGCATTTTTTGGGGTCGACGGATTTGTTGCATCAATCGTTGAAGATGATGTGGATGTTGCCCGGCTGGTTGCACCGATTGTGCGCACAATCTTTGGGTTTATGTCTACGTATTTTATATGTCTGTTCACGGCGGCAAGCTCTACGGCAGCGGCAGTATCCTACTCCATGGAAGGTCATTCCAACTGGCTTATGGCAACCATGCCGGTAACGGCACGACAGGTCTTTGGCTCAAAAATTGCGGCCAATATGCTCTATATTGTGGCAGGACTCCTGCTTTCAAATGGTATTTTGCTCATTTCCGGCAATATTGCTTTTGGTACGGCGGTGAGGAATTTTATTGTGCCGCTCTGCTTCTGCTTCTTCTCGGCAAATCTGGGCATGGCCATTGATGTGCGCCGTCCCAATTTTGACTGGACGAGTGTTACCGAGGTAACAAAGCGTGGTATGTCGGTCATGGTGTCTTCGCTTGTGAGTGTTTTCGGCTCCATGATCGTTTTGGGAGTAAATTTTGTGCTCTTTGCGCTTCCGTCGTTTGTCAGCATGATGAACGGTGGTCCTTTGATGAGTGAAACACCTCTTAATGTGGGCATGATATGCACGTCGTTTATCTTTGCCGGCATAGGTGCCATCCTCTTTTCAGATACCGTTCGCCGAGGAGTCGTAATTTAACTTTTTATTCCAAAACCCTCTTGATTTTTTAGGACGGACTTTCTACCAGCAGTTATATGGCGAGAAGACCCCCTGGTCCAAAATTATAAGAACACCTGCACATCGCGTTCGGCGATACGCAGGTGTTTCTTTTATGGCAATGCATTAGGGTAGGGGGTGTGAGAGGTTTTTACCCGGCAGCCGGGTGCACGTTTTGTGGAGGCACCTTTCAGTCTGCCATGAGAAGAGGAGGTTTATGGAGTAGGGGCGATAATACGCGCGGACGTTATGCGCACCATGCACGTAGAGTTACGTATAAATCTGCAATAAATGGAGGAAAACCATGAAAGGAATTAGTGTGCGGAGTGAAGTCGCACCGCTTAAAAAGGTGTTGCTTCACCGCCCTGGTAGGGAACTTCTCAACCTCACCCCGGCGTCAATGGAAAGACTGCTCTTTGATGATATTCCATTCCTAAAAGTTGCACAGGAAGAGCATGACGCGTTTGCTCAGCTTCTTCGCGACAATGGTGTCGAAGTTGTGTACCTCGAAGACCTCATGACGGATGTCCTCAGGCTTCATCCTGAGCTTAAAGAGCAGTTCCTGATGCAGTGGCTCGAAGAGGGCGGCATTCACACAGAAAAGTGGCAGCAGAAGCTACTCTCGTATTTGACTGAGAATTTTGAAGGCAAAGAACTCATCCTTAAGACGATGGAAGGAATCAATCTTAAGGAGTGCTACGACGTTGAGCGCAACCACTCACTGGTTGACATGGCTTCCTTTGAGCAGAAGCTGATTGTCGATCCGATGCCCAACCTGTACTTTACTCGCGATCCATTTGGTTCCATTGGATCGGGCATCTCGCTGAATAAGATGCGCTTCCCAACCCGTAACCGCGAGACGATTTATGCGGATTACATCTTCAAGTATCACCCTGATTACACAGGCACTCCGCTTTACACAAAGCGTACTGCGTTCTTTAACATTGAGGGCGGCGATATCCTTAACCTCAATGACAAGGTCTTGGCCGTTGGCGTTTCACAGCGCACAAGCCCCGAGGCTCTTGAAGCTCTTTCGATTAATCTTTTTGCGGATCCGGATTGTACGATTCGCACAGTTCTTGCATTTGCTATTCCTTCTTCCAGGGCATTCATGCACTTGGATACCGTCTTCACGGCAATTGACTATAACAAGTACACCGTTCACCCAGAGATTGTGGGACCGCTCCAGGTCTTCGAGATTACTCCGGGCACCAATGGTCACCGTCTGAACGTCCGTGAGGTCGACGCTACGCTGCATGATGTTCTCTGCAAATACACTGAAGTGGATGACGTGGATCTCATTACCTGCGGCGGCGACGATATGATCGCAGCTCAGCGTGAGCAGTGGAACGACGGTTCCAACACTTTGGCTATTGCGCCTGGTACGGTAGTGGTATACGAGCGCAATGACGTGACGAACCGCATCCTCCAGGAGCATGACGTTCATGTTCTGAGCATTCCAAGCGCCGAGCTTTCCCGTGGTCGTGGTGGCCCCCGCTGCATGTCAATGCCACTGGTTCGCGCCGAGTAAACTGCACGTATATTTATTAAAAGGGAGAATGTTATGGGAGTTAATGTTCGTGGCAGGAGTTTTCTGACACTACTTGACTATACGCCCGACGAGATTCGTTATCTCTTGGACTTATCGGTTGAGTTTAAGAACATGAAGCGTAACGGCGTAGATCACAGCTGGCTCAAGGGTCGCCAAGTTGTCCTTCTGTTCGAAAAGACTTCAACTCGTACGCGCTGCGCTTTTGAAGTGGGTGCAAGGGATTTGGGCATGGGAGTCACCTTCCTTGACTCCGGCTCTTCTCAGATGGGCAAGAAGGAGTCTTTGGAAGATACCGCAAAGGTATTGGGCCGCATGTTTGACGGCATTGAGTATCGTGGTTTTGACCAGGAAGTTGTTAAGGATCTGGCAAAGTATTCCGGCGTTCCCGTCTGGAATGGCCTCACCGACGATTTCCATCCCACACAGATGCTCGCAGATATCATGACGGTTCAGGAAGAGTTCGGCGATGTTCGCGGACGTAAGCTGACGTTCTTCGGTGACGCTCGCAATAACGTAGCCAACTCACTGATGGTTGTCTGCGCCAAGCTGGGTATGCATTTCTGCGCTTGTGGTCCAAAAGAGCTTATGCCTAAGCAGGAGCTTATCGATAAGTGCGAGGCAATCGCCAAAGAGACGCATGCCGTCCTTGAGTTTACCGATGACGTTAAGGTTGGCGCCAAGGATGCGGATGTTTTGTACACCGACATCTGGCTGTCCATGGGTGAGCCTGAAGAGCTTTGGGCTCAGCGCATTGAGCTGCTTCGTCCGTATCAGGTCAACAAGGAGGTTATGGCAGCTGCTAAGCCAACGGCCATCTTCCTCCACTGCCTGCCAAGCTTCCACGATCGTCACACAACCATTGGCGAGAACATCTATCAGAAGTATGGTCTTGAGGCTATGGAAGTTACTGACGACGTGTTCCTGGGTCACCAGGCTCGTGAGTTTGAAGAGGCTGAAAATCGTATGCACACCATCAAGGCTGTGATGTACGCAACCTTGAAGTAACAACAGAACTACTGTGGTCGTGCTTGGGAGAATTGCTTTTGTAAGTCTCCCAAGCAACGACTCGAGGGAGATATGTGATTCATATGTCTGTACAACAAAAAACGAAGAAGCGCCTTGGCACATACGGCATACTTCTTCTTGTACTGCTCTTTGTTGCAATCTGCACGTGGCTTACCAACGGTCAGCCGTATATAACGGATGAGGGTGAGCAGGCTGCAGTTGCGGGAGCCACTTTCCAGCAAATTCTTATGGCTCCGATTGCTGGCTTCCATAATGCAGGCGAAGTCATTGGCTTCGTATTCTGCTTGGGTGCCTTCCTGGCCTTGGTTAATGCAACCGGCGCTCTGGAAACAGGAATCCATGTTCTTGTTAAGAAGCTCAAGGGCAAGGAGCTCGTCCTTGTGTGGGTTCTGATGTTCTTGTTCTCGGTAGGCGGAACAACCTACGGCATGGGTGAGGAAACCGTTGGTTTCTACATTCTGCTTGCGGCTACGATGACGGCCGCCGGAATGGATCCCGTGGTTGGTGCAGCTACCGTATTGCTCGGCGCCGGTTCAGGCGTTCTTGGCTCAACTATCAACCCCTTTGCTACCGGTGCTGCCGTTGACGCAGCACGTTCAGCGGGCGTTGAGGTTAACATGGGTATCCTCTATCTTGAGGGCGTCATTTTATGGCTTGGCACCTATCTGATTTCCGTAGTTGGTGTTACAAAATACGCAAGGCATGTTATTGAAACAAAGGGTTCAATCCTGACGGCCGATCAGCTTTCCGAATGCCAGAAAGCGTACGGCAATATGGAAATTAGCGATGAAGAGAAGCTTACCGGCAGGCAGAAAGTCTGCATGATTATTTTTGCGCTTACCTTTGTCGTCATGATCCTTGGCTTTATCCCTTGGGGCGACCTCAACGAGTCCATCGCAGACGGACTTGCGTGGACGTCTATCCTTACCGGCAATGCGCTTGGTTCTTGGTGGTTTGATGATGCGGCAACATGGTTTATGCTCATGGGCATCATCATTGGTATAGTCGGTATGACCGATCGCTCAAAGATGGCAACAACCATCATCTCCGGCATTGGCGACATGGTCTCCGTTAACGTTGTTATCGCACTTGCCCGCGCAACGGCGGTACTGATGTCACAGACAGGACTCGGCAGCTGGATGGTTCAGGCTTCGGTTACTGCTCTGACACAGTCCGGTATGCCTGCGGCACTCTTCGGGTTCTTGGATTACATCCTTCATATTGGCCTCAGCTTCCTGGTGCCGTCTTCTTCCGGCCTGGCCGCGCTTTCCGCACCGATTGTTTCACCAATCGTTTCCGGCCTCAACTGGTCGGTGGAGACCTCCATTATGTGCAACGTTGCAGCCAATGGTCTTGTAAACCTGTTTACACCAACCTGCGGCTTCATTATGGGCGGTCTTGCACTTGCTCGCATTCCATACGAGACATGGCTCAAGTGGGCAGCAAAACTTCTGGTTATCATCGGAGTCTTTGTCGCTGTCGTACTGACGGTCTTCATGTTGGTACTGAGCTAATAAAAGCTGCGTTTATATAAAACGCCGTTCATACGGTCGGCCGGGTTTCTCGGCCGGCCGTATTTTGTATGCTTGGCGTACATGTACTCTGTTTGAGGCGAGAAGTCCTATTGAAGCGGTGTGCCGGTGGTACAATGAGCAAACCTGCGGCATACGAGTAAAGGAAACAAGATGCAGAAGTTTGTAACGGATAAAGATTTTTGGGATTTGTTTCCGGAAGCGGCGATTGCGGTTCTTTCCGTGCGTGGCCTCAAAGAGGACAATCTGACAGAGACTCAGAAAAACGAAATTAAAGACATACTTGCCGAGGCAAATAAGCAGGCTACAAAATATGTTCCAAATGAGCCCATCTCCGCAAATGACGTGGTAAAAGTGTGGCGTCAGGCATATCAGAAGTTTCCCACCAAAAAAGGTGCTCGCTGTGCCATAGAGGCGCTGTTAAAGCGTGTGTTGCATGATACACCGGTGGGATCTATCGTTCCGTCGGTAGACATTACAAATGCAATATCGCTCAGGTATGCGTTTCCCATTGGTGTCGAGAATATCGATGCATTTGTGGGAGATCTGCACGTGGGTATTATGAAGGGCGATGAACCTTTCCGACCCATTGGATCTGATTGTGACGAACCTCCGCTTCCGGGAGAGCTTGCATATTATGACGGCGAAGGCGTTGTGTGCAGGTGTTGGAACTGGCGCGATGGTCAGCGAACGCAGATGCAGGACAACACGCCAAATGCATTTATCGCCATGGAATGCGTAGAGGAGGGGCGCAGAGAAGATCTTCAGAAGGCTCTTGACGATCTTGCAGAACTTTTGACAACATACTTGCATGCAGAAATTGTAGCCTCTGCAATCGTTACCAAAGACAATCCCGAGGTTACTCTGAGGTAAGAATCCGCAACAGGACGCTCTTGATACGGCGCGTACCCCGCGCCGTATTTTTTATCGCACATACCGTTCGCCGAGGAGTCGTGTTGCGGCTTGCAGCAAGAGGTTCTTGTCGCTCTTTCAAATACCATCTTCTACCAGCTAAGACACAGCGAGAAGAATAAGTTGCGGCAAAACTTTTTGATGCGGTGATTGTCACTCGTCGATATGTGGGTGCTTCCGGCGCAGCAATGCTTTACGGTAGAAAAGCTAGAGGTTTTCTTGTTCGGTGGTGTGCCGGCAGGTTTGCGCGTTGATATGGTACGCGCCCTTCTCGGCTGCTACCGCAGTTAGAGGAGGCATCATGGCCGAAAAAGGTGTTGAGCGCGTTAAGAATGTGGTTTTGGTGGGCCAAGGTGGCGTGGGCAAGACCATGCTTGCGGAGGCAATGTTGCACCTGACGGGTGCTACGACCCGTTTGGGCGGTCACGCAGGCACCAAGCCCACGCTTGATTACGATACCGAGGAATCCGAACGAGGATTTTCTATTTCCACCACCATTGCGCCCGTAGCTTGGAAAAGTACGCGTATCAACGTATTGGACGCACCGTGCTATCCGGATTTTGTCGGTGACGCATATGCTGCGATGAGTGCCGGCGAGACCGCCGTCTTTGTCGTTGACGCAGCAAGTGGCCCCGGTACCATTACTACGCGGCTCTGGTATGCGGCCGAGAATCTTTCCCTTGCGCGCGCTATTTTTATCAACCGTCTTGATCGCCCGGATGCGGATCACAATACGGCCATGGAACTCTTGCGTGAGCGCTTTGGCAACAAGCTGGGTTCCGTAACAATCCCCATGGGCTCCGGCGAGGCGTTTGGTGGCGTGATTGACGTCGTGCACCAGAAGGCTCGCCACCTGGTAGATGGGAAGCCGGTAGTAGAAGATATACCCGAGGAATATGCCGCCGCCGCAGCCGATGCGCGCGCCGCTCTGACCGAGCTGGTGGTTGAAGCCGACGATGAGCTTATGATGCGCTATCTTGACGGCGGCGAGATCACTCAGGAAGAGCTTGAGGGTTTGCTCAATAAAGCGCTGGTTGATCGCGTATTTGTACCGGTATTTGCCGGCTCGTGTGTGCGTGAGGAAGGCGTTATCGCCTTTATGGACGCCGTTGAGGGTTGGTTTCCGCAGATGGCCGATTTTGGCCGCATTCCGTTGGTGAATGGCGAGCAACTCGATATTTCTCCGGATGACGAGCGTCCCGTTGCGTTTGCCTTCAAGTCGCTGCAGGATCCTCAGAACGGTCGTTTGACGTTTTTGAAAGTATTGGCAGGAACGCTTGAGCCGGGTATTGAACTCATCAATGCACGTACACGTAAGGCCGAGCGTCTTTCGCATCTGTATCGCATGTGTGGTCGTGAGACCACCGACGTTACCCGCGCCGCTGCGGGAGACATCGTGGTAGTTCCCAAGCTTGAGGCGCTGACGGGAGATACGCTTTCTGCGACGGGTAAGGTTGAAGCTGCGGCGTTCCGCTTCCCCAACTCGCTCTATCGCATTGCCATTGAGCCCGACGAGCGCGGTGCGGAAGGAAAACTCTTTGCGTTTCTGGAGAAGGTCGCTGCTGCAGATCCCACGCTTCGCATTGAGCGCGATGAGGATACCGGTCAGACGGTCGTCTCCGCCATTGGTGAAGCGCAGGTGGCCGTGCTGCTTGATCGTCTGGAATCCCGTGCCGGTGTAGGTGCCCATAAAGTGGCGCTCCGCATCCCCTATCGTGAGACCATCCGCCGCGTGGCAAGCGCGCAAGGTCGCCACAAGAAGCAGACCGGTGGTGCCGGACAGTATGGTGACTGCTGGCTCCGTGTTGAGCCTAATCCCGATGCAGGGTATGAGTTTGTGGATGAAGTGGTAGGAGGCCACATTCCACGCGGCTTCATTCCTGCCATCGACAAGGGCGTGCAGGAAACCATGCGTGAGGGCGTGCTGGCGGGATATCCCATGATCGACATCAAAGTTGCGGTATACGAAGGCAGCTATCACCCCGTGGACTCCAACGAGATGGCATTTAAGACGGCCGCCCGCATTGGTTTCCAAAAGGCTATTGACCAGGCAGAGCCTGTACTTCTCGAGCCGATGGCCCATCTTAAGATCACCGTTCCCGACAGCTATGCCGGATCCGTGATGGGCGACGTTTCTGCATCGCGCGGTCGCGTAGAAGGCATGAATGCTGGTACGGGCACGGCGCTTGGGCAGACCACTATTGAGGCAACCGTCCCGTATGCCGAGGTAACCGATTACGCCACGCGCCTGCGCTCTCTTTCGCGTGGTACCGGTGAGTACGAGGTGGAACTCTCGGGGTATGAGCAGGTTCCCCATGACATCCAAGCCAAACTGGCCGCCGAGTATGCAGAGCGCCGCGCGGCGGGAGAGCGGTAAGAGCGAGCCACGGGCTAAGAGCCAATCGCTTGCGCCAGCGCCCAACACTCGCGCCGACGTCCGGCACCTATGCTAAGCCCGCAGCGAAGTAAAACGGCTGGTATCTGCGCTGAGCCTACATCAATACATAAACGACTCGATGGAGCATCCGACAAACGGGTGCTCCATTCTTATGAAAACGTCACCTTTTTGTAAGTTAGTTCTATGGCACATCCACTCTTTGTAGCAGATGATAAAAAACACTTAATACTCTCAGATAGCGAGAAGTGAAAGAATGAGAAAAGAGCGTGATGGCATGAGTCTGCTTTCAAAAATTGCAATCGGTAACGTGAGGCGTAATCTAAACGACTTTGGCGTGTATTTTGCCGCCCTTACAGCGGGTGCGTGTCTTATGTATTCCTATGCTGCATCCGGAGACTACCTCTTCAAACTGGTTACGGATGAGTCGGTTCGGGGGCTCTTCGTGGCAGAAGCGAATTACAGCTTGGCCTTTGGCATATTGCCGCTTTTGGTGTTTTTGAATGTCGCTTCGTATGCCAATAAGTTCCTCATTCGTCGCCGGCTGCCGGAGTTTGCCCTTTATGAGCTGGCCGGTCTTGAGAAGCGCAACGTTACAAGTGTGCTGCGGCTTGAGACCGCCATCGTTGCGGGCAGCGCACTCGCGGCCGGACTTATATTGGGTGTTCTCATTTCACCTTTCGTTGAGATGATTGTTGCATGGGCATATCGGTTGCCGGTGCGTTTTGTTATGGTCTTCTCGCCGCTTGGCACGGCAGTGACTATCGTCGTATTTGTGTTGACGATTCTGGTACTGTCCCGAGGGAGTCGGCGCGTACTACGCAAGTCAACGCTCCTTCGGATGATGAGCGCAAAAAAGGAGAGTGATTCCTCCAAACCCATTTCGGTTGGTCGGGCGATTGTGGATCTGATTTTTGGCGTGGCTTTGGTAAGCGTTGTGTATGTGGTTTGCGCAAACGTTCCCGTGGCCTTTTTGGGACTCATGATTCCGCTGGGCGCGTGCGCCATTTTTGGATCGTTTTTTATATTTCGAGCAACACTGGTGTTGCTTCCGCGTCTTATTAAGCATATTCCCGCCGTGTGGTATCGAGGCCTGACGGCGTTTACGGTGCGGCAGACCGAAGGTGTGGCACGTAATGCTTCAAAGGCGATGACCTGCTCGGCAGCTCTTTCTTCGGTTGGTATGTGCATGTTTGTGTTTGCAGTGGTTCTGCACGATCAGATTGGAGCTATGGCATTTGAAGGCGGTGTGCAAACGGATGATATTCCGGGTATTTTTGGTGCGCTTATTTTCACGTGCGCGTTTTATGCGGTCGTGCTTTTGGTCTTTGCTTCGGTCATTTTGGCAATACAACAGCTGTCGCTGGCTGCCGATAACCGCGAGAGGTACCACAAGCTTGTTGAGTTGGGCGCCTCACCGCAAATGCTTTCGAAGAGCCTGCTTATGGGCGTGCTGTTCAACTTTATCTTGCCGGGAATCTTTACGGTTATTCACGCCATCTTTGGACTGAACGTTATCCGCTTTATGGGGTATGAGATGTTTCAAGCTGATATAGAGCCTGCTATCTGGCCTGTTGCAGCACTGACGCTTGTGGGTTTTGTCGTTTATTTCCTTATCACATACGCAGGAGCCAAAAGAAACGCACTGGCATAAAGACGCGCATAAAATGCAAGACGGTGGTTTGGCGCAAGAGCGTACGTACGAAATCGGTGGTATGGTATGCGTATGAGGTAATGAAACCAAACAAACCGCGAAGAACGGACATGCGTATGCCGGGCATATTCAACTTTGGTCAAAACAAAGACGGGGATATGAGCTCTCGTGGCAACAATGACAAGCGACCCGACGGCCAGAAGCTCGTACCGGGAACACGCAGGTTGGCTCTACGCTTTTGTGGAGAAGTTCAAGGTGTCGGTTTTCGTTGGACGTCGCAGATAGTGGCAAACCGTGTGGGTTGTACCGGTTGGGTAAAAAATGAGTTCGACGGCAGCGTCTCCATGGAGCTGCAGGGAACGGACGAGCAAATAGGCCTCTGGTTTACGGGGTTTGCAAAGTCTTATGCGCATCGACCGCTTAGGTATCATATTGACGAGAAACGCGAGCTTGCTCCCATAGCTGATGAGCGCCGCTTTGAAGTTCGATTTTGATTGAGCTCGAGGGTCTTTCGTATAATGTGGCCGTGTGTGGGGTACTAACCTTTAGCATCCCAGCATACAGAAAGGTCTCGCATGTATCTCGAGAAGATCAATAATCCTGAAGATGTTAAAAAACTTGATGCAACAGGCCGCCAAGGTCTTGTTGATGAAATTCGCGCAGCGCTTTTGAGCCGTGCGTCCAAGCATGGTGGTCACTTTGGTCCTAACTTTGGCATGGTAGAGGCTACCGTTGCGCTGCATACGGTATTTGATTCCCCGCATGACCACATCGTCTACGATGTATCCCACCAAACGTATCCGCATAAGATGCTGACCGGTCGAAAAGAAGCGTTTACGGATCCCGAGCACTACGACGATGTCTCGCCTTATACGGACCCTGATGAGACTCCGCACGATCTCTTTAAGATAGGACACACGTCTACCTCCATCAGCCTTGCGCTTGGACTTGCAAAGGCCCGTGATTTACGCGGAGGGCACGAGAATATCATTGCCGTAATTGGTGACGGCTCAATGTCTGGTGGAGAAGCGCTTGAAGGCTTGAATGTGGCTGGCGAGCTTAACTCAAACTTTATCATCGTCTTCAATGATAACCAGCGCTCCATTGCCGAGAACCACGGTGGCATGTATGACCGGTTCAAAGAGTTGCGAGAATCCAACGGAGCCGCGCCTAACAACCTTTTCAAAGCTATGGGTCTTGACTATGTTTATGTTAATGACGGAAACGATACCGAGGCTCTTATCGCCACATTTAAGCAGGTAAAAGACATAGACCATCCTATAGTGGTGCACATCAACACGCTCAAGGGCAAGGGATACGAGCCTGCACTTAAAGACGAGGAGGCGTGGCATTGGCACGGTCCTTTTGACATTACCACCGGTCAGAGTCTAAGCGACGGCCCCGCCCCTGAGTCGTATGCCAATCTTGCCGGTGAGTATCTGCTCAAACGTGCTGAGACGGACGAGAATCTCCTGGTTGTTGTATCTGCCGTTCCGTTTGCGTTGGGCATGTCGCCTGAGCGCAGGGAGCGCATGGGTAAGCATTATCTTGATGTGGGTATTGCGGAAGAGACAGCCGTAGCGATTACTTCCGGTGCGGCCCATGCGGGCGCGCACGTGGTATGGGGTTCCTCAACCACCTTTCAACAGCGCGTATACGATCAACTGAGCCAAGATCTTGCGCTTAACGGCAACCCTGCGGTAATCGTAGGCAATTCCGGTTCGGTGTGGGGCATGAGTGACGTGACGCATGCGTCGCTTTGGACGATTCCGATGATTGCCAACATTCCCAACATCACCTACCTTGCGCCAACGAATGCCGAAGAGTATCTTGCGATGCTTCGTTGGGGTCTTGACCAAGAGAAGCATCCGGTCTTTATTCAGGTTCCCGGCGGCCCTGTCCGCCACGCCAAAGGCCCTGTGCGCAAGTCCTATGATGAGCTGCGCTCTGAGGTAGTGCGTCGTGGCTCTAAGATAGCAATTTTTGGTTTGGGCAGCCTCTTTGACATGGGCGAGAAGACCGCCGATATCCTTCGTGAATCCCTCGGCTTTGAGGTAACCCTGGTGAACCCGCTTTTTGCCTCCGGCCTCGACAGCGAGCTGCTTGATAATCTGGCGGTGAACCATGACATTTTTGTGACGCTTGAAGACGGACAGCTTGAGGGCGGCTGGGGTCAGACCCTTGCTTCCTACTTTGGCAATTCGGACAAACACGTGCTCAATTACGGCATCAAGAAGGGCTTTTATGACCGCTTTGAGGCAGATAAGCTTCTGCATGAAAATCGCCTTGAGGAGGGACTTATTGTGGCTGATATCCGAGCGGCACTCCGGCGTTGCGCCAACTAGCGCACTGCCAGTATCGCTTTCCGAGCGCGTTTAGACTTTGCTTTATTGAAATGTAGTACAATATTGGTATTACATTTAAAGCTGAGAAGGCGGGTGTTATGGATGTAATTGTTCACAAAAGGATCATGGAGCGTCATCCAGAGCTCACGGAACAGGATGTATTGGACGCATGGGAGAATGCTTTTACGTATGCATCAAGGACACATTGCGCACATCCTTTTGAAACGATGGCGTTGGGGTATGACGGTAA
>ERZ772955.648-NODE-648-length-25545-cov-3.391212_pt1 | contig 25545 bp, 38 predicted proteins | sample MGYA00511133_ERZ772955 | MGnify/ENA primary metagenome ERZ772955 (study PRJEB29015, sample SAMEA2737914) | human oral metagenome | biome: human oral; feature: human-associated habitat; material: dental | place: China | collected 2149 ... | reverse complement strand
TTATTTTTGGAATTTTAGTCATTCTATTTCTAACATCTTTATTTTTGACTTTAACTCCAATAGGTTGGATAATATTAGGCAGTGTCCACTATACTTTCACAGAGGGTTCTGCTTTTCAAAAAATTATTTTTTTACTATTATTTCTTTTTTATATATGTGGTACACTTATGTTAATAGACTCTGTAAGTGATAATTAAGAGGTTATCTTAAAATGATAGCCTCTTATTTTTTATTCTCTCTCTTTTTGCTTTTCTTCCTCTTCCTCAACTAATTTATTAGCTCTTGCTATCCAGTAATCAAATTCATATAAGCTACAATCCAACATTGAATCATAGCTTATATTTACTTTAAAATAATTTAGAACTCTTAAAAGCTCTGTTATCATATCCAAATAGATTAAGCACCAGTTTCCTCTGTTATCTCCTCTGTAGTATCCTTCTGAGCCTCTTTGTCTTCCCAGCCTTGACTCAAAAAACGTTTTACCCCATTTACCACTTTCAAGTAGTCTATAGATACTAAGTTAAGTAAGTCTCCATACTTAACCCCAACAGATTTAGCAGCTACAGTTATAGCCCAAGAGTCTTCTAGTTCTTTTACAGCTCCAGCTTCTTTATTTCTAGCCTTGAATTCCCTTTCACACAGCATAAAATCTTTCCCTGTCATTTCTTCAATATTTATATCTAGTTCATTGAATTCTTTTCCACTGAAATTATATGTTTGCGATAATTTTACTTTCATTTAAGCCCTCCTTAATTTAATCCTAAATATTTTCTAACTGCTTGGTTAGCAAGTCCATGAATTACATTTACATTGTTAAGTACATCTATTTCTATAACTGTCTTACCACCAATTTCTAGCTTATAATAAGTAACTGATAAATCAATAGAAGTTTCTAATTTCCCGCTAGGCTTCATCTTTAATCCATCCATTTTCTTAATAAGACCTTTAAAAGTTGCATCTATTCCATAAACATCCGCTCCATGAGTTTGTCTGTTCATAGCTTGAGCTGCACCTTTACATTCAATCAAGATTGATTTTTCATTATTGATTTTTAGCACTGAATCATCAACACAATCCATTTTGATTTTAGCTTCTAATTTCTTAAAGTGACCCATTAAAGGCACTTCTAATTCAGCAGTCAACCCCATTTGCTCGGATGTGACTGTGTCATATTCAATGTTAGGTAATTCTACTTCTGATATTCCAGCAAGGTTATTTGAACCATTGAAATATGTTTCAGCATCTATAAGAGCATTAGGTATTTGTTTTCTTCCCATCTTTTTCCCTCCTTATTAAGCTGTTAAGCTTTCAGTAAATTTTTGTAATGCATCAACATCATAAACTTTCTTGAATGTTATAGATTTAGCTCCTGGTATTATTCCAAGTTCTATAGTCCAAGTAATATCTCCATTTATGATATCTATTAAGCTGTTATCAACTGAGTAAAAATTAACTTTAGCAGATAATAATTGATCTGCTGCAACAAGTGCATTTAATCTAATATTCATAGATTTCTTCATTGTTTCAGCCATTTTTAAAGTGAACTTTTTATCTACATTGTTGAAATATGATATAACTAGTTCATTTCCAATGTATTTGAACATTCTACGACCATAGATGTACTTATCTTTTGGGTCTGTTGCTAATGGATTCTTAGCTGTTTCAGATCCCCAACATCTCCAACCTTTAAAGTTTATAGCTGTAACAACTCCATTCTTATTTAAGAAATTGGCTTGTTGTTCCTTATCTAATCTAACTTCTTCATACTTTCCACTAGCATTTTTCCATACAAAAGCGTCCATTTTGTAAGAATAGTTAGAAGGTCCTTGACTTGGAACTCCATTATTCTCAGAATCTACTTTCATAGATAAAGCTGCATAGTGGATAGATTGATGATAAATTTCTCCTGCAAGTTTGATTTTTCCATATAATAGAACTTGGTCATTACTTAAAATGTTGTTAGTTTCTTTCCATTCAACCAAGTCATTATATTTCTTATCAACTGGAGCATTTATTAATGCTATCGCCTCAAACATTCCACCATTTAGCGTTTTAGCTTTAGTTTCCATGATAGCGGCAACATCACTTTCATGTGAAAAATCAGGGGCATCTATAAAAGCAGGTAATTCACTATATTTCAAGAAAATTTCATTTGCTAATTCTAGCCCTGTTCTTTTCATTGTTGTACTATCAAATCCACCAATAGCTTCTGTTTTTGTAACTTTAGATAAATCTACTTCTTCATACTCAATGTCTACATTATTTCCAGCTACTGTTGCATAAATTTCTAATCCTTCAGCTGTGTAAACAGTTCTTGCATCAGATATAACTTGTTTTCCTGTTGCATTCTTAACTACTACAGATTCAGGAATTACTTTGTGGCTAGGAATTAATACTTTTCTTTTTTCAAGTGCTTTATTAGTCAGTGTTTTCTTAGCCGATTTATGTTTAGTTAAATCTAAGATATTAACTATGTAAAGCGGTGCAACTGCATACAATTCAAAGAAAACTTTGATAGCTTGTGATATAGAAAAATCTAAATCATAAGTATCTCCAAAATATTGAATAGCTTCTTGATAAGTTCCAATTCTTATCACTTCATTTACTTTTCTGTTTTCTGCTTTTACTTTGTGAATTGGTGCTGTTCCAACTATAAAATGCCCATAATCTAAAACCACAGGTAATTGAAAGGCTGTAGCCCCTTCTTGTTGGTATGTACCATGTTTATAACTCATTTCTACCTCCTACTAATTCATCTACTATAGAATTAAAATATTGATAATCCTTATTGATTTTTGAATACTCTTCTACAGGAATTAATAATCTCCCAAGTAGTGGATATTTTTCAATAAGTTTCTCAATTTCTTCTCCAAAATATACAGTCCCTCTTACAAAGAGAAACTCAGGTAAATCTAGCTTTTTACCTACGTAAATATATGTTTTCATTGTTATCCCCTTCCAAGCAGTTTTGCTATTTTTCTCTCAACTACTTCTGATGTGTCAGGTACTCCAAATACTCTAAATCTACAAACAGAGTAAAAATAAGGCTCTGCTTCTGCTGTAAAGTACTCTATTGAAAATGGATATGATTGATCAACAGCAAATTTTCCATCTACTGTACTTTCGTTTAAAAACTCTTTTTTTAAATAGTCTCCAATAGATAAGTTGCTCAGATAATCTTTTTCATTTTCCATTTTAGTGCCTATCCACACTTCTAAATCTACTGGTACATCATAGCTATCGATACCATTTCTAGTTTGCTCAAACTTAGTAACCCTTAAAATAGCAAAAGGAAAGAGGTCTTTTTCACTCTTTCCTTCTTCTCTATCCTCATGATTTACTTCTGGTAGAAGCCCATGATATACAGTTATATTTCTATCCTTCAATTTCTCAACTAAGAAATCAAATATTAACTTTTCTACTTCAAGAATCATAAACCTATCACCCTATCTATTTCATGCTCTAATCTCATTCTGAATTTTTCATCTGCATAGCCTTGTAGATATTCTAGTATTGATAAATTACCAAGCATTTGCGGTGCAGAAGGTCCTCTTAATCTATCTATTTTTTGCCTTTTTATTATCTTTCTTTTTCCTTGAATTTCTTTAAAACCATCTACTCTTTTGAAAGCACCTAATTTCCCGCTATAATAGGCTATGAAAGCATTAGGAAGATTTTTTATTCCATCTCTTTTTATTGCTCCAGTAACCATTTTTCTTCCTGATTTAGCTCTAGTTTTAGGATTTAATAAAAAATGATCCATTCCAATAGGTCTACCACCACTAGTAATTTCTCCCTTTAAAGAACTTTTAGTAGATTTAAAAACATTTATGGTACTGCTCAATTTATTTTTTTTAACATAATAAATTTCCATTGTTTTCCTAATCTGTTCAGTCTTTGCCATTTCAAGTGAACGATTAATAGCTCTTGAAATACAAGAAGGTAATTCCGCTTCATATCTTCCAAGAACATTAATTATTTCATTTATTCCACTTACTTCAAGTTTTACTCCTATCATTTTTCATCATACCTCGTTAAATCTATCTCTAGTAAACCCATGTCTTCCTTAGTTTCTTCCACTAAATACCTAACTCCATCTACTAAGATTTTTTCTCCAGAATGAGGCGGGTATTTAAAGAAGGACTTTTCTATAAAGAGTGTCATACCTTCGATAAATAACCCGTCATTCTCTAAAGATTTAGTTCTATTTTTTTGCTTATTCTGAAATCTTTCTTCATCAATAACACAGATAGTTTCTTTTTTTCCTATAGTATGTGTATCTCCAAACTCTTCTAAATTTAGAAAAACACTTACTATATCACTAGCTACTTCTTCTTTAAAGCTCATATTTAAGCCTTTTTAGATTTTTTTGAATTTTTAGCAGTTTCTTCAACTTCTGTGTTTTCTTCAGTCTCTTCTTCAGTAATGTCAAGATTTTCAGTTTCTACTACTTCTTCATCTTCTACAAGTTCTAGGGATTTAACTCTTTCAATCACATCAGATTCTATTATGTCCACCTCTTCACCTGGATTATAAACTATTCCACAGTAAATCAGTGATTGTTTAACTTTTAATTTCATGCTACCCCTCCTTATTTAACTTTTAAAACCTTTATAGCATCTATATCAAATGGAACAGGTAAAGGTCTTGATTCTGTTCTTACTTCAAGAGTATTTGATTTTGGATCTTCATCTTCAAAAGGTACTCTTTCTGCAACTATTATTCCTTTTTCTATATCTGCAGCTGGTCCATAGTGTAAAGTATTATTAGATGGAGCAAATAATACTCTTCCTTCTGGAATCATTTTCACTGTATCATATGTTTTTCCATCTGCTTTTAACAATGAGTGTTGTGTTTGATAAGAATAAATTGGGATGTTATATGGTGCTAATGTCCCAATATATATTGCTCCACTGGCTAATTCTTTTGGATCTATTTGCCCAAAGTTAGCATTCTTAACATCTAGTAATTTAGCAATTTTCTCATTTTGAGTGAATAGTCTTGCTGCAACTGGATCCATTACTATATGCTCAACTTTTTGTCCCGTAGTTTCTCCTATTAATGTAATTACAGATTCTATGTCCCCTGAAATATCTGCATTTGGTTGATTCCATAATGTAGTGGGTGTGATTTCTTGAATTGTTCCATACTCAATTTTATCTTCAATTCCTTCTCCTTTTACTACTATAGAACCTTTGAACATTAAGTCAATGCGCATTAACTCTTCTCTTCTTGAGATTTGGTCTTCAAAGTCTGCAAATGCTTCTCCAATTAATTTTGCCTTTTTCTCTTCAGGAGAAATTCCTCCATAGATAGTTTCTCCCGCTGATTTAGCAAAGTAAATTTCTTGTGCAGAGAATGTTTTCTTCGGTGCTACTTTTGGTGCAGAGTAATATTTAGATGCATAACTTCTTTTTACCACTTCTGTTCCTGGGATTAATTCAGACACGAAAGGAGCTACTAATTGTCTACCTTTTCTGTACTCAATTTCCCATTTTGGATATTCATGAGTTTCATGTTTTGCAAAAAACATGTCTCTAATAAATGTCTTTGGTTTTATAACTGACTGGTCATATACTCCTAAAAAATCGATTAATACCGCCATTAATATCTACCTCCTAATTCTTTCACTATTATTCCCTTATCTCTTGCTTTTTTGATAAAGTCTGCTTTTGCAGTAGTCGCTTTTAATTCAAGTCCTTCAAAAATAACTTCTCCAAACACTACAACTGTAGTTTTAGTTTTAGCTGCAGTTCCATCCACTGTTTCTAAAACTATTCCAAATAAATCTGTTCCATCAGATAATTCTGCTTTTGCATTTACAGCTTGCCCTCTTTTAACTGATTTCCCTTGTGGTACTTCTAATTCCATAACTTTGTGACCTGTACCACTTAATAACTGGTCAACTCCATACTCGTTACCTTTTTCTATAAAGCTCATTTTGTACCTCCTGTTTTTTTATTCATATACTTTAAAATATTACTTACTGGTATTCCTACAACTGTGCCTGCCTCCCCTGCTGCTTTTGGGGCTACTGGTACTGCTGTTGCTTGACTCTCATTTTGTATTTTTTTAAGAGTCTCTTTGTTTTTTTCTTTTTTGATGTTTAAGATTTTTAATGCTAGATTTGCAGCATCTACAGGTTCTTTAAATTTAGCTGTATTTACAACATCATCAAACCCTGCTATTTCAAGGTTTTCAATTGCTTCAATTCTGTTTCTTTCTCCTTGAATTGCTGAATTAACTATATTTTCATACAGTTCAGGGTAATCAGCCTTGAACTTTTCTACAGTCATTTCTTCTGTGTTTGTAACTGCATTTTGAGTCGCTCCAGGAGCAGGTTCAGTTACAGGTTCTGCAGGTTTAGATCCTGGAAAATTTTTAAATTTTGAAATATCAAATGCTAAGCTATTTACAATTAGCAAATTATTAACATTTTGTAGATTTTCCACTTCTCCAACTATCTCATCAACAAACCCATACTCTTTAGCTTCTTCAGCATTGAACCATTTTTCTTCGTCCATAAGTGCAGATAGTTCTTCTTTAGTCTTATCTTTAGCTTTAGCCAAGTAAGTTTCTAAAATACTATCTTTAATCTTATCTAAAAGAATACCAGCCTTTTCTAGTTCTTGCTTGTTTCCATAAGCCCATGTCAATGGATTATGTATCATAAACAGAGCGTTTTTTAGCATTTTTACTACATCACAAGCACTAGTTATAATAGTTGCTGCACTTGCTGCAAGTCCATCTATAAAAGCTGTAACTTTAGCCTTGTGATTTTTCAATGTATTCGCTATTGCCACTGCAGCAAATACACTCCCTCCAGGTGAATTAATATGTAGATTTATGTTTTCTACATCACCTAAATTTCCAATTTCTTCTTTTATTGTTTTGTCACATATGTCATCCCAATATTCTTCAGAACCAATAGTTCCATACATAATTATGTCTGCACTATTATCTTCTTCATTCTTCATTATGTTCCAAAACTTCATTTTCATCTTTGGCATTTTCAATAATCACTCCTTTTTCTTCTAATAATTTGTTTTCTTTTGCTAAGATTCTTACATTTTGCTCAAAATCACCCCCGTTAAGCTCGACAGTTTCTTTTGTTCTAGTAGAGAATCCTTGTTGAACTCTTAAAGTACTTGCTTTAACTTCTTTAAGTGGGTCAAGTTGTCCTTGACTCGGTCCATTCCATTGAGCTGCACTCCAAGCCTTAGTTAATAATGGATCTTCTCCATAATTTTTCATTTCTATTCTTCCTAATAAATAAGCTTCCCTTAGCCATTCCTCATAAACTACCTGAGTAAAATTACTTGCAAACCAATCTCTTCTTTTTCTAAACATCTTCCAAGCTTCTAATAAAGCAGCTCTACTTGCTGAATAACTAGCAGTAAAATGCTTAATTAGTAACTCATATGGTACTTCTAGTGCAGCTCCTATTTGTCTTAAAATTGAAGTAACAAAAGGGTCAAACTGTGCATTAGGTCTACCCGGGTTAGTTTCTTTTGCTTTTTCACCAGGATTTAATCCTACAACTATTCCAGGACTTAATTCAATGTTTTCATCTGTGTTTGTATCAATCTTTTCAGTTTCATCTAAGACTTCATGGTCTGCAATATTAGCCCCCTGTGTATTGTCCTTATCACTCTCAATAAATATCGCATACATCCCACTTACAACTGCAGCCATAAGTTCTGCGTCAGTATATCTATCTAGTTGCTTCAGTGCTTCAATTACTGGAGATAGAATTGGTATACCTCTGACTTGCTCAGGTCTTTCAGCTAGCATTATGTGTAGAATATTTAACTGTTCTTCTTTTCCATAAACTGAAATAAAGTCAGTTTCTACATTTCCTGACACGTCAAGTGGGTGTTTTCTTGCGACATAATATCCAGAGACTCTGTTATTGTTATCGAGTTTCACTCCATCAACAATTCTCTCATCATTTTGCAATATAGAAGGTGTCATAACTCTATCAGGCTCAATTATTTGTAGCTTTAAGCTATAAGGATTCTTTGGTGTTAGAAAATAGTTAAATTTCACAAAACATTCACCATTCAAGAGAATAGTTAAGAATACCAGGTCTTGAACTTGGTCGAAGTTTAGAACTCCCATCTGCTCAATCTTGTTGTCAGCCCACAGTTTAAATTCTTTTTCAATTGTAGTTTCAATAGTTTCAGCTTCTGATTCACTAATCCCTAAAACTTCATAGTCAATAGATGATTTTAGCTTTAATCCACTGCCAATAACATTAGAGTTGATAGTTTTCATTACTCCCTGAGCAACAGGAGCTCCCATATACAAGTCTCTTGACCTTTCAACTAGCTTTTTTCTGTTCTTGTAGATATCTTTTTTAACTCCACCACCTGTTGAAACCCAACCTTTCATAGAACTTTTTGTGGTAGATGCCCCATGATTTGAGTATCCAGTATTCAGAATCTCAATTTTCTTTCTAGCAACTTCTCTTTCAAGAGCCTTTTTTGGATTAAAAAAAGCAATAGCTTTGTCTAATAAATTCATTTTTCACCCCCTTTTGTAATAAAAAAAGAAGATTAAAACCTATAAATCTCTAGGTATTACCCTTCTTCCTAATTTTTTTCTACCCCTATTATTTAATTTATCAAGTTCACCCTCCCAGAAGGCTCTACCTTTTCTAATTTCAGATAAATCTTCTCTTACAAGCTCTCTTGTTCCAATTTTGTAGCTTTTTCCAGTCAACACAGCTATTTCTGCCTTTCTATAGGCTTCAATCATCTGTGAGCACTCTTCTTTTGTATAACTCATCTATAAACTCACCCCTTTCGATAAAACTCTTCTTTTTATCGCTTTCGTAGTCTTTTTTGTAGCTTCCACTGTATATTTTTTACTTAAATTTGGATTTGCTATCTTTAATGCAGCATAAGCATAGTTTCTCAAGTCTAGGGGCTCATTTCTCTTAGTTCCTACTACTTTCCAGATAGTTTTTTTAACTCCTTTTTCCCAGACAGTAGTCTTAACTTCAGATGTTAATCCTTTGAAATATGCTTCATCATAACCCCTGTCTACGTTATTTGGAAAATGCATATACATAGAACCAGGTTCTTCAATTTTTAGTCTAGCAAGTATTGTCTCTTTCCCAGTATTAACTCCCAGAGTAAACAATGATATTTGCATTCTGTTAGTACGAGAAGGCTTAGATACAAAAGCTACTCCATCTCCACCTTTACCCTTAATACCGAATACTCTTCTAAACTCTCTAGGTTTGATGTATTGATATGCTTCTTGCGTATAATGCCCTCCTGTATCTATACAAGTACAAAGAATTCTTATTTTTTCCCCATTTGCATACTCAAACTCTGTTTCCAGGAATCTATCTAACTGTTCCCACACATCATTTTGACCAGGAGAACCAATAAATTGCTTGTAGTAAATACCCCAAGACTCTTCTCCTAACCCCCAGCCTACAACTTCAATTTCCAATCTGTCATCTTGAACATCGACTCCAGCGGTTAAAACTTGAACTTGGTCTGGAATTTCTGCTGTATACTCTTCTTTTCTCTTAGAAACATCTAAGAAATCTATCTTTTCTACTTTCTCTTCCCATGTTTGTCCAAGACATGTGTTTGTAAAAACTTTCATCATCTGCATGTTACCTTTTGCCGCTTTAAACTTCTTTATGATTTCTGGCCACGTTGAAAAAGGGCTATATAATTCAGAGATATGAAAGCCTCTAACACTCCAATCTTCAACCTCTTCCTGTGGTTGCCATATACCATTAATCATGTTTCTTTTCCATTCATGTTCGCTTGAAATTTCTAAACAGTCAGAGCATTTATGCCCAACAGGTTCAAAGATTATGTTTCTCCATTCCAATTTTTGAAAAGAGCCACATTTTGGACATGGTATATAAAACTCTTCTTTTGTTGAGTTCTCATACTCTTTCTCAACTCTTGAGTCTCCTTTGATGGTTGGTGTGCTTGTTATAACTATTTTCTTATTCCAGAAAGTTTTAGTTCTTTCAATCGCTAAGTTTAATGGATCTCCTTCTCCTCCAACATCGCTTTTAAATCTATCCACCTCGTCTGCAAGTAAAATTCTTAAAGGTCTACTTGATAATTCAGCAGCAGAATTACTTCCAACCAATGTGATATAGCCGCCAACAAATTCTTTTTGTAGCTTGGTATCTCTTCCATCAACCTTATTCAGTATTTTATTTTTCAGCTGTGGTGTACTCTGTATCATGTCATCTAGTCTTGTACTAGAAAAGTCTTCAGCTAAATCTTTAGTTGGCAAAAGATACATGATAGGAGCAGGGTCATAGTCAGCATAATACCCAAATACATTCAATAAAATTTCTGTCTTAGATAGCTGCGCTCCATACATCATCACTATTTTAGTTGTCTTTTTATCAGAAATAGCTCTCATTACTTCCCTTTGGAATGGCACTCTATCAGTTTTCCATCTTCCTGGTTCTGCAGATGTTTTAGAACTTAAAATTCTATATGTATCCGCCCAAGTATCAATAGTTAATTTTGGTGGAGGTTTCAAAGTTTGAAATATCTCTGTAAAAAGATCAATTGTTTTTCTTAGGTTTTGATTTTCTGATGCCTCCTTTTCCTTTACTTTTTTCATCTTCTACCTCTTCATTTTCAATTATTATATTTTTATTTTTAAATAATTCAGGAGTATAATCACTTAACTCCAGCAAAACATCTTCTATAGAACTCAAAACTATATCCTGAATATCTCCTAAATTATCGCAGCCCACCACCAAGGGTGCTATTTTGTTAGGCACAGCTAACAATTTCCCCTTTAAATTTGTGAGCATAGTAGTCATAACTTTTCTAACTATATCTGCAGAATGCAATTCATTTTTCAATTCCGATATTTTTATAGCTTTCAATTCTATATCTTTAGCTATTTTTTCTGTTTCTTTTTTGAGTTTAACCTCTTTTAAATCTACATCTACTGAACTAGATTCTCTTAAAAATGCTATAAAACCTTTTATGCTTTCAGCCAATAAATATTTTCCTCTAGTTCCGCTTTTCTTAACAATTTCATCCTTTGCAAGCATCCGAATATATCTGTCTGTAACTCCAAATAATTCTGCAAGTTCAGGACTACTAACTAAATTATCCTTTGTGTTCATTTTTAACCCCTTTCGGAAAGGAAGTGAATTATTTTTTTCACCACTTCCAGATGAAGCTCGGGATTCGCGAGACCCGCTTGACTTTTTTATATTCTGAAAGAACCTATTTCGCTAATTGGTTCTCCTTATATGCAATTTACCCTCTTTTTTGTTTGCAACTTAAAATTTTGTGCCTATAATCAGGTTCTAACTTCTCAACTTTCTTCAATAACTTCTTATTACTAAAATATTCCCAGTATATAGTGCCTTGTGCTAAGTTTCCAAATAAAACTTGCCCCTCAATATCTTGAAACCTTGTTATCTCTTTTGAATTTCTGTTTATATCTAAACTTTCTTCAACTGTTTCAAACTCTAAATTTAACCCTAATACTTTATTTAATAAGGTTGTATGTGTATCTATATAGCTTCCTATATATAATTTACCAAGTACAAATAATACTGGTCCATCTCTAAAACCTATATCAAAATGTTTTTTATACGTTTTCATAAAAACCTCTCTAAATAAAAAATACTTCTGTAAAAGCCTTAGCTTGCTCATACGAACCACAGAAGTATTGATGTTTTTTTTATTAATGGGACATATTGGATTTGCACCAATGAATAACAATCGCTGTTATTCTAGTCTTTAAAACTAATGCCCCATAAGATTAAGACTTTTTTATAGTAGAGTCTTAAACTACTGTATTATATTTAAATAAGGGAGGAATTTTCATGCCCCTAGATAGCCAAGAAGATTAACTTCTTATAGCCAAGCCATCTAAACTTATTTCATATGATAACATACTATCACATTATTTTTTACCTGACAATAACCCTATTTTTACCCCTTTTTTACCCTGTTTTTACCTTTTTTAAAATTCTATTAGCCTTTGAGTTTTAAAATGTATCTCCAAAGCCTCTAAAATTCTATTTCTCATTCCATAAGTGCTTTTTAGAGAAATTTTAAGTATATCAGCAATTTCTTCATAAGTCTTTTTATCAAAATACTTCATCTTTATGAATCCATAATCCTTGTGGTCTTGCACCATACTTAGGCACTCATCTATCCTAAAAATTATTTCCTCATATCTGCTAATATTATTAGAAATTCTTTGTTTTAATTCCTCAATCTGCTCTATTTCACTTTTAAAGTCATAGTTGCTTCCACCTTGCCCACTAGGACTGCATGACTTTTTAAGTTGTGGATTCTGTAAATTTTCTATTTCTATTTTTATTCTTTTTTGATACTTAGGATAGTTTATTAATATTTCTTCCATTCTCCTAAAAATTATCTTCTGTTCTTTTGTTACCATTCCTCTACTCCTTATTTTTCTCTTTATCTTTGTCTAAAACCATAACATCCACATGTATTCTATAAAGTCTATTGTTATCTGTTATTGGTATATCATAATGTTCACCTTTAAATTTTCCCATTTTAGCATTTAGATATTCAAGCATAGTTCTTTCAAAGTTGCTATCTTCAATATCTTCTGCTTTTTCAGATATAGTTGAACCATCTTTAAAAATTTTACCATAGAATACTGAACCGCTTATACATCTGCATCCCAGTCTCTTTTTAGATTCCATTTTTTACCCCTCCATTTTAAGATTAAATATATCTTTATATGCCTGTAAATATGAAGTTCCAGAATATTCTCCCGTTTTTCTATCTACAACAACCAACCAATTATATCCATTCCATTTGATATTGTTAAAATTTTCTGTTGTGAACTCAAAATCTTCAATATCTTCTCCAAAATTTATTGGTTCTTCTCCTTCTGGATATTTAATATCTTCAAGCCAAAAACCATTATCATTGATTAAATTTTCAAAATTATCATTAAATCCAAAACTATTTGGCAGTATTGGAAATATAGTTTTTACAATATATCCTTGTTTTTTTAATTTTTTTATTATTTGTTCTAATGTCATTTTAATTTCACTCCTTATCTTTTCTATTATTCTTAGTTGTTGTTATCCATTAAAACTCTATCCCCAACTTTCAGTTCCCTATCTCCAACTTTAACAATATATCTATCAAATTTAGTTTTAAAACTTTACTTAAGCAATAATTACATCTATCTTTTTTTCTTCCTTTGTTAATTTTTTGCCCTGCATAATTTACTCCTTATAATTTTTTGTTTGCTTCTTTAACTTTCTTAATTCTAACTTTTAAACTCTCAACAAGTGCATCTTGTACATCTCCTTTATTTTGTAAAGCTTCCATCACATCTTCATCTCTAGTCTCTTTACAAACCAAGTGATGTATTATTACTTTTTCTGTTTGCCCTTGTCTATGAAGTCTTTTATTAGCCTGTTGATATAATTCTAAGCTCCAATTAAGTCCAAACCATATCACATGATTACCTCCTGCTTGCAAGTTAAGTCCATAAGCTGCACTTGCTGGGTGGGCTAGTAGTATATCAATTTCTCCTTTATTCCAGTCTAATTGGTCTTGTGGAGTTTTCAAAAGTCTTATTCTTAATTTTGAGTCTTTCAAAGCTTCAATTATTCTGTCCTTGTCATGTTGGAAATTATAGAATACTAGTGCAGGTTTCCCATTCAGTTGCTCTATCAGTTCTAAAAATCTTTCAATCTTACAATCATGAACTTCAAAAACTTTTCTGTTCTCATCATAGATAGCTCCATTTGCTAATTGTAATAACTTGTTAGACAGTGCAGCTGCATTTGCAACAGTGATTTCAGTGTCTTCAAGTTCAAGTATGGCTTTTTTCTCAAGCTCATCGTATGCTTTTTTAGCTTTAGTATCCAGAACCACTGGCACTTGCTTATAAATTATGTCTGGAAGTTCCAAATAGTCTTCTGCTTTCATAGATATACAGATGTCTGATATTTTTTCATGTATAGCCTCATTTGAACCTTCTTTTGCATCATAGTTAAAAATTACTGTTCTATTTCTTTGTCCAGGTTCAAAATATCTTTCTCTAAATTTCCCTATAGTCTTTTCTAATCTTTCACCTTGGTCAAGCAGATACAATTGAGCCCATAAGTCAATAAGCCCATTAGGTGCAGGTGTCCCTGTGAGACCTACAATTCTACTTATTTTATTTCTGATAACCTTCAAACTTTTGAATCTTTTTGATTGATGATTTTTAAAGCTAGACCACTCATCAAGTACCACCATATCGAATGGCCATGCATTTTTATAATAATCAACTAACCAGGTAACATTCTCTCTATTTATCACATAAATATCTGCTGTTTTTGCAAGTGCCTTTATACGCTTTTGTAGGCCCCCTAAAACGAGAGATGTTTTTAGTAGGGATAAATGATCCCACTTTGCTATCTCGTCTGTCCAGGTAGCCTCTGCGACTTTTTTTGGGGCTATTATTAATACCTTTCCAACTTCAAATCTATTAAATTTTAAATCGGCTATTGCAGATAGAGTTATAATAGTTTTCCCTAATCCCATATCCAACATAAGACCTAACTTGTCATCCGATATCATTCTATCAATGCAGTATTTTTGGTATTCATGCGGTATAAACTTCATTTAAGCATCACCTCCTCTATAAACTTATCCACTTCTTTGAAAGAGGCAATTACTCTCGCATCACAATTTAAGTTTTTAAGTTTATTTATGAAATTTCTCTGTAAAGGGGATAAATCTTCTCTTTTACCCTCGGCTTTTAACTCCACAAAATAAACATCTCCTCCAGGAACGATAACTATCCTGTCAGGTACTCCTGCATTTCCTGGAGAAGTCCACTTCATACACAAGCCATTTTTATTTTTTACACTTTTAACTAAATATGCTTCAATTTCTCTTTCACTTTTTCTCATGTAATTTCTCCAATCTGAAACGTAACTAACTTTCTTTTTTTCTTATATATATATATATAAATATAGGATTTATAGATTTTATAGACTATATATACCCTTTATTTCTTTATTTTTATATATTAATATAGAAAAGAAAGTTACAAAGTTACAAATATATAATAATACTAATAATACCAATGTTTTTTTGATGTAACTTTCTATGCAACTTTCTATGTAACCACAAAAAAGAGAGTTACAAGCATTTTTTATAGAAAGTTACATTTTAAAAAAGTTACACTTAGAAAGTTTCAAAATTTTTAGCTTTACATTTTTCTTCTGAATCCTTTTTGAACTCCATATTTTCCAAACCTTGAGGCTTGTTTTATCTTTTCCCACTTAAATAGGGTTGATAGTATTTTATTAATTTCAATGCTGTCGCTCTTTTTTAGATATCTAATATCCATTTTTAAAGCTTCTTCCCATATTTCAGCGGCACACACTTTATCTCTTAATGCCAAATCTTTTTCATCATATTGTAGAGTCATAGTTTCATATTCATTCAGATATGTTCTTCTAGCAAATAAATCCATAGTATTCCAATTTTTAGGTATTTTCTTGTCTAAGTAATCCAAAATAATGCCCTTATATACATTGTCCTCCAAGTGTAATTCCTGTTCTTTTATAGCTAATTCTAGCGCTTCTTTTGATAGAACTAAACTATAAGATTTATCTTTTGCTAATTCACAAGCCTCAGCCCATATCTGCTCTAACTCATCTTTCAAATCATCAAAGATAGATTTCTTTGGCTTAAATATAAAACAATCAATTGGCCAGAATCTTCTATTCCCTGTCTCATCTCTTAAGAAGTTAGTATCATTTGCAGTTCCAAAGAAGGCACATCTTCTTGGATATTTTTGGGCTCTACGCCCATACGATGCTCTAAAGATATCATCAGTTCTACTTAAAAAGTTTTTAACCAGGTTCATTTCAGATTTTCTTAAAGAACTAAGTTCTCCCATTTCTAAGATCCAGCTCCCTTGGATTAACTCACAAGCATCTTTACCTTCCACATTAACCAAACTATCGTTATACCATTCCATACCTAGTATTTTCAGAAATGTACTCTTACCTACACCTTGCGGACCTATTAAGATGGGCATGTTATCCCATTTAATACCGCCATAAATTGCCCTTCGTACTGCAGCAACTAAAGACTTTTCAGAAACTTCTCTAGTATATACATTATCTTCACAACCTAAGTAATCTATAAATAGAGTTTCTAATCTTTTTTCTCCATCCCATTGAGTAGATTGAAGTCTTGTTGCTACTTTATTTTCTGCATTTTCTTCTGCAATCAGATTAACCCCATCCATAATCTTATTTGTAGAGGTGATTCCATAAAAACTTTCTAAATACCATCTAAGTCCAGCATCATCTGTATCATTCCAAATTCTGTCAGGAGTTTCAAACTTCTTGTCCCAAGGTACTCCATCCCTTACTAATATCCTAGAAGAAAAGATATCCTTAAAAATTTTAAATTTTAATTCTTTATCATTTCTTAGAATTAAAATTATGTTGGCCAGAGTGCTAAGTGCTTTCATACCATCTGCACTATACTGAATATCATCTTTCCAGTTGTCATCATCTTCAACTATTTCGCCTTCCAGAACTTCCTCATTCTTATCATATGTTATTGAAAATTCTGCAATAGCTTTTTGTTGTCTTTCTTTTAATAAGTCCTTTTTAACATCTGTCTTAGACAGCACCCATTCTTTCATAGCAATCCAGGAAGGAAGTTTAGCGACAGGAGTATTAACATCGGCACTTATATCTTTATGACCAAACTTATGTAACCTTACTAAATCAAAGGCATTAACTAATTTTTGACTACAAGGGTCAGTAGCATGATGAGAGTATAAGAAAAGCCCATCTTGATACACAATAGCCCCTGCGGTGGTACTTCCTCCAACAAATGTTAATCTATCAGGTACATCACATTCCTCATACACTCCTGGTAAGAATTCATCTATGGCTTGATAGATGTTAAACCTTCTGCAAAACGCTCCTACCATTCCCTCTTTCTCTAAGGGGTTTTCTTGCTTTTTTAACATATTTTGATGGAGTTTTTGTGCATCAGGAACTTCTGGCCAGCTTGTTACATCTTTCCAGTCTACATACATATTAAGTATGGCCGCACCATCTAACATAGGTTTATCGGCATAAGTAAACACATAATCACTATCAATAGAATGACTTGGCCAATACATTAATCTAACTGCTTGAAAGGTAGTAGGGTCGCAATAACGCAACCCTATGAACTCCGCTACCTTTCTTGCAATAGGCTCATATTCTTCTGCACTAACATCTTCGGCTAATGGAAATATAACCCTTATTCTTGGCTTAGTAGTTTGGTGCTTACGAGTGCTATACACTACATATGCACAACCTAAACTATTAAGAGTTTTTATAATCTTAGTGTCATCTTCATAAGCTAGGTTGTCTAAGTCAAGAGTTATTAAGCTTCTGTTTTCAACAGCTTCACTTCTTCTAAGATTACCTTTTAATTTTCCACCAACAAAGCCTCCAACATCCTTAATATCATCTTGCTTAGACTTAGTATAAGATAAGAACTCATCTAATGTTTCAGCTGTTATTTTAGGTTTTCCTAATCTTTCAACAAATTCAGACCAGGTAATTTCGGTTGTTACCCACTGCTTGGATAATCTGTTATTTGCTTCTGATATTATTAATTTTCTTGAGTTCTCCATCTGTTATCTCCTTTTATTCTTCAAGCAATTTATCTATTAAATCTGTGGCTTCTTCATATTTAGCACTGAATAATTGATTAAAAATTTCATTTAAGATTAAAGCCTTCTTAGCTTTTATATCTTGTGTTATTCCACTTATGATATTAAGCCACTCAGTGCCACATTCTTCTGCTATTTCTTCTTTATCATTTAAAGCTAGTTCATGAGGTATTATTTTTTTCATATCTATTAACCAGCTTAAATATTTTTTAGCTTTTTGATAGTCCTCTTTACCATTTTTCTTCTCTGCTCTAATAAGATATTTAGTTACATTTCCTTCTAAAAAGAACATAAAACCTATATCTCCTAATCTTTCTCTGATAATATCTATACTTTCAAAATTACAACCTGGTATTTTATAATGGCTTGGACTATTTACATTATCCACTTTCTTTTCCAAAGCTCCCATTAACTTATCTACCTTTTTTTCTGTATTTTCTTCTCCAATAATATCTATTACTTTTTTTAGCATTGTAGGAGTTTCTATATCTACACTTCCATTTTCTACAAGGGATAAAAATGACTGAGTTGCACCTATCTTTTGAGCAAAATCCTTTTGTGTTATTTTGTTCTTTTCTCTATATTCCTTAATTCTTTTTCCTATTTCCATAATTTTCCTCCTTTAAATTTCCTTGAATTTCTTTAAATATAAATTATATTTTCCATTTCTTTTAATGGATCTCATTTTTTCCATACATACGCCAGGAGTTCTTCCCAGCATTAAGGCTATATCTTCCCATTTCATTGTTTGTTTATAACCTACTAAATCTATTTCATCTTCTTTGCTCCATTTAGTTTTGTGATTAGGAAATAGTTCTGGGTTATACATTAATCTCTTAGAATTTTTATATCTTTTAAATCCACTAGAATCTACATAAAAATCTGCCATAATTTCCTCCTAATCTTTCATATAATAACTACCAGTAAATCCAGCAGCATTTAATATAAGTCCCTTAGCCCAACTTATTTCTTCTGTCATAGTTTTAATAACTTCATCTAACTGCACACTTGTCGGTACATCAAGTATTACTTCATCGTGTACATGGAATACTATTGGCCACCCTTTTGCTTTTATCCTTAAAAGTGTTTCTGTTAAGCAATCTCTCGCTATGGTCTGCACAATATTTTCTGTTAATTTACCCCCATAAGTTGGAATAACCTCCCACTTCTTAGTAGTTTGGTTAATTCCCATATAGTGCATCTGCATTTGCCCAAACTGATTTTCTTTTAAAAATGGCTTTGGGTAAAAAAGTTTTCTTCCGCTGGGTAAAGCTATTGTGAAAAAATCTTGACCATAAATAAAGTCATACTCTTTAGCTAACTTTACACATTTAACTACCTGTGGTTCTCCTGTCTCTAATACTTCCACAGCTGCATTCTCTAATGCATACCACAACTCCACAATCCTTTTTGATGATTTTCTCCATCTATCAACAATATCTTTCATTTCTTCGTCTGTTAACCCCATGTCAGCTGCACCCATAGCAGTTAAAGCTCCAACACTACCTTGGTATCCTAGTGCTAGCTCTGCAACTTTACCTTTAGCTCTAAGATGATAATTTTCTTCTCCTTTTGCTATGGTATTGATAGGTACTCCAAACATTTGAGAGGCTGAGGCTTCGTAAATTTTTCCATGGGTTTTGAATACTTCCATTCTCCATTCTTCTCCAGCAAGCCAAGCTATTACTCTTGCCTCTATTGCTGAGAAATCTGATACAACAAAGTGATTACCTTCCGATGGAATAAAAGCTGTTCTAATAAGTTGTGATAAGGTATCAGGTATATTTCCATAAATTAGCTCCAATAGATCTCCATCACCTTTTTTTATAATATCCCTAGCAACATCTAAAGTTTCTATATAATTTCTAGGTAAGTTCTGTACTTGAACTAATCTACCAGCATATCTACCCGTTCTATTAGCTCCATAGAATTGTAATAACCCTCTTATTCTGTCATCTTTGCACTTAGCTTCATCCATAGCTTTATACTTCTTAACAGATGTCTTAGAAAGCTCTTGTCTTATTTCTAAAACTCTTCTAGCTTTTCCTTCTTCCAAAGTGTTTACCAATTTTTCAACAGTAGCTTTTTGTAAGTTCTCAACTTCTTCTCCTGCTTCTTCTAACCAAGTAAGCAGTTGGCTTGTAGAATTTGGGTTATCTAGTTTAGTTATATCTCTTGCTTCTTCTAGTAAATTAGCCCTGGATAATGCATCTATATATAGAGCACCATTGACTAATTCACTATCAACCTTTACTCCATATGCATTCATAAATGTATCCAATACCCAAAGTTTCCATTCTCTTTCAGGGACAGGGAAACAGCTTAATCTTCTACCTATTTCCATTTCTGTAACTACATCTTGCATACAGTATTCTTTAAAAAGTTGCCACTTCTCCGGTGCATGTTGTGGAAGGTTTCTGGTTCTATTACCATTACTTTTAGTAGCCTTACAAGGTATACAGAAGTATCTTATTAGAGCACTTCCTGTTGTTAGTTTTTTCTTGTCTTGAGGTAAACCCATAATGTTACCTATTGCAGCAAGTCCCGCAGTATACCCGCAATAAAGACCATGTACCATAGTACAATGCCATTGTTTTAAAGGAGTTTCTAATCCTGCCATGTTCAAGCACCACCACTCAAAGATAGCATTGTATGCATACTTAATACAAGCCTCATCTTTTAAAAGTTCTAATACTTCTTCTGGAATAGATTCACCTTGAACCAGGTCTATTATTTTTACATCTTGACCATCAACTGAGTATGCGAATAAAAGTATCTGAAAATCATCACTCATTGCATACTTATATGCACCTGACTTTCCTATGTCTACAGAGCTAAATGTTTCTATATCTATATTTAAAGTTCTCATAATCACTCCTTTTTTGAAAGTGAAAGGCAGTTTTCACTGCCCCTCTATTAATTTTTTTTAACTATAAATTTTATAGTATTGGCTCACCAGTTACTGGATCTATTTCCACTTCTCCAAATTCTTTTTCTGCTTTAATTCCTGCTGCTGATAAAGGTTCTCCGTCCATTAGCTTTTGCACATTACCTAATCCACAACCTATTCCTTTTTTACCACTTACTGCATAAGGGAAAAAGTTAACTGATACTCTTGCATAGATTCCTGAATAAATTTCAGATTGATTTAAAATTGGTTGGGCTTTTATATCTACTATTCCTGGTTGATAATCTATTTTTGCACTTGCTGTAAATACCCAATGCCCTTTACATTCTGGTCCAAATTCTTCTCCATCAGATGGTCTTGTTCCATCACCATCGTAAATAGGGATAGTTGGTTTTGGAGGTTTTACTCCATTCCATACACTGTTAATTCCTTTTTCTATTGCTGCATTTATTGCGGCATCTAATTTTGCCTTTGTTTGTACATCAGTTTTTGGAACTAAAATTGTACAACTGTACTTTTCTTCTTGTCCTTTTTCTGCTGCATAAGGTTTAAATAAATGTACAAAACTTAATCTTACTTTTCCTGTCATTACTCTTGTTTCATTAGCCATTAATATCACTTCTCCTTTATAAACTATTAATATCTTCTACTACACTAAATTCATCTTCTGCCTTTATCTTGTTTGTTATAGCTTCTCTTTTGTCAGAAGCTTCAACAAGAGTTGGCTTACCTACATCCATAACTACTAAATTTCCTACTAAACTATTAAATTGCTTTTTACCTATTTCTTTTTCTATCTGTGCTAAAGTTAAGTATTTTCTTTCATACAGTAACTCCTCAGCTATTCCATTTTCTTTAAGTATCTTTATGGCTTCATCAGTATTGCTAAAACTTCTACTGCCTCTGCCATTAACTGCTTTCCAACCTGGTACCTCATTTCCTTTTAAACTCTCAGCAAGAGCATATTTTTCTATATCTTTTACCCAGCTTGATAAATTCTTAGCTTTTTGCAGTATCTCTCCAATTTCTTCTAAAGTTAATTGGTCAGCGGCTTTAAACTCATATTTTGCAAGTTCAAGGTTTGCATTAGCTCTTTCTCTACAAACAGCTTTTGCTTTACAAAATTTGCAATGTTCTCCACAGTTAAAATCTCCTTCGCCTTTTAAAGCCATAGCAGCCTTTTCTTGTGCTATCTTTGCAAACTCTAATAAGTAATCCAATCTACATTCCCAAGTGCAAATATTGTTTAATCTCGGCTGTACGATTGACATTTTAATGTGCTCTATTGGAAATATCATTTCGTAAGTGAGATATGCTCCTAATGCATACAGAAGTAACTGTGCATTATTTTCAGCATCAACTGGTACACCTTTCCCATACTTAAAATCTATGATGTGCAAGATATTATTTGAGATTAAGATACAGTCAGCTGTCCCAAATCCACCAGGAACATATTGTGAGAAATCTACTTTTTGTTCCACAGAAATATGCGGAGTAGTTTCGTAACTATACATTTGTTCTTGTATAAACTCAACATACTCATCTGTGTATCCTTGCATTTCTTCCTGGTATAACTCTTTGTCTTTTAATTTCTTCATAGCTGCTGTAAATTTCCTAGAAGTTAAACCAGGATCTATTAATTTTCTTACCTTTAATTCTGCTATTTCATGTGCCAAACTTCCTTCTTTTGCATATTCACTTTCAACATCTTCAAATTGTTCACAGAGTCTGACAGAAGGTGGACAAGCTATCCACCTTGCAGCGCTAGAAGGTCCTAATAGTGCATGTGCCATTAAACATCAGCTCCTAAGTTTTTAAGTTCTTGTACAAAAGTTCCGTAGTTTTCTTTTGGTAGAAATGAAATAGCTTTAACTCCAAATGTACTTAATAGATTTTTCAATGCTGCCCTGTTATTATCTATGTCTTTATTTACCCAAGCTGCTGCTATTTTTTGTAAATCCTGAGCAGTATATTCAGCTGTCTTAGTTGGTAAAGGAGTTACAACCTCTGCAGGTGCTTCTTCCTTTTTGGCAGGAGCTGTTGGTAACTTTTGAGTAGCTACTTCTTCTACTTTTTTAACTGGTTCTTTCTTTTCTTCAACTTTGACAGTTGCTTTTTCCTCTACTTTTGCTTCTGCTCCTAAATTTTCTTTCATAGAGGTTGTTAAGCCCTCAGTAGTTACACCAGAACTCGCTTCTATAAACTCTCTTATTTCCTTTTTAACTTCTTCAACACTTCCTGTAAATTCTACTTTTACCATATTATTTATCCTCCTATTTGCATTTTTTTAAATTATGTGGTACTTTATATTTAAAAGTTGTATGTTTGTCTGTTGTTGATGTGGTAGTCGCAACAGACTTTTTATTTTTTACCAGCATACTGAACACCTCCTTTATATTGCATAATTCCATAAGTCTTTTATTGGTACAGTCAATGGCTCTCCTGTTCTTATGTTCTCTAAAATCGCAGTATCTCCATCTTCTAAAACTAACTCATAATATCTATCATCGATTAAAAACATTTATGCCCCCTATAACTTGTCTACAAGTCTTATAATAAGTTCCCCAACTCTAATCTTTTCATTGATTACCTTAATTTCTCTAAAGTCATCCATGTATGATTCCAGCATTTCTTTAATTATTTCCTGTTTATAGTTAGATTTATTTACAGGCATTTCCTTTAAAACTTTGTATTCCTTACCTATTTTTTCTAGATAACCCTTATCTTTTAATCTATTTATATAAACTCTAACTACTCCATCTCCTATTTTTAAATCTTCAGAAATTTCTTTATTTGTTGCGTGTGTGTTACTTCTTACATATTCCAACACTTCTTCTATTTTAGTCATTTCTATCAACTCCTTTAATCTCTTAATGCCACAGGCATAACTATATAAAATAGATTATCCTTTCTGAACTGACAAGCATTCCTATTATTTTTAGCTAAAGCAATATCAAATTTTTCATCTTTCACATACTTTAGCCATAAGTCCATATATTTAAAATTTAGAGTAGTTTTTAATTTGGCTTTTTTATTATCAAGCTCTAAAACATCTAACAGTAAAACAGAATTTCCATTCGGATAGGCTTCAACAATTAACTTCCCTTCTTCAAAGCAGAAATATCTTTTTATATCAGAACTGTCTACCACTTTTAACATTTTCCAAACTATATCGTCTGTTATTTTTTCAACAACTTTTCCGCTTGAATAGCTTTCATATTCGTAGTTATTAATGAATAATTTTATATCAGGTACTTTTGCATCGGGGATTGGGTCGTATTCAGTTACATCATCATCTACTTGGATAGCTAATTTTCCATCTTTTAAAACTGCCATAGACTTAGCTTTTTTAAGTTCTTCCAATACTGATACTGAATAGATTTTAGTATCTGCTCCTTGTAATTCTTCATTTGAATCTTTCACTACGGCTAGTCTGTACGTATCTGTAAACCCAGCATATTTTCCAGACGCAATTAAACCTTTTATACTTTCATTTTTAGCAATAGTAGAAAAGTGCATTAAGTCTTTTATGTCCTTTTCTTTTAAAACTAATACTTGCTTACCCATATTTTTAGAGTTGTATTCTTTTATATCCATTTAATTATCACCTTCTTTTGCTTTATCTTTCTCTAAATCTTCTAAAATCATCGTCCAGATTCCTGTTACTCCATATTTTCCAAAACCTCTTAAACATACAAACTTAGTACCTTTATGAATTTCAATGTTTTTAAATTCATAATCTATTCTTATTCTGTACTCTCCTACGGCTTCATTTAGTTTTAAAGTATAGATATGCTTCAATATTTCTGCATTACCTTCCACATCTCTACTGTTCCTAAAATATACTGTAACTTCTTTGTTATCTATCCAAATTCTGTCTGCCTCTTCTTGCATAACTTCCAGTATTTTGTCTATAAATTTTGCTTTTAACATTAATATCACCTTTAATCCGCTATGTGTTTATGATCAAACCAAGTAAAGAACACTGGTTTATTTTTTGTTATTTCTGGGACTTTTAAATCTATAAAATCTAAATAAGTTCTAAATCCATCAGCATAATTTACATTAATAATAAAATCATTCCCTCTTATTATTAACTTTTCATTTATTTCATCTCTATTCCAGTTATAATTAGCTGCTCCTGCTAATTTATAAAATTTTTCTTTCCCAATGTTGTACTTCCCTATTACAAATACATCTGTAACATCTTCCCAAGTTTTATTGTTCTTTTCTAATAGATTAAGTGTTTCATTTAGTAGATTTTTGTTATTTTCCATTTTTCCTCCTTGATATTTTTTAATGTTTGTAGTAAAATCAAGGGTAAGTAAGGGTTTACCTACCCTATTTTTTGTTAACATCTGTACAACTTTGGTCGGGAGTAACAGATGTTTTTCTTTTATTTATAACTAATATTGCTGCTAAAACTATTGCTAATTTTTTCATAACTCTTCCCCCTTATGCTTCTCAAACCAGTCTGGTAACTTTTCTTTGATTACTAAGTGCTTGACACCAATTTTTATGTAAGGAAAATCGGCATATTCTCTTGCAATCTGTTTCAGCTTTTGTAATCCTATGCCAGTTAATTTAGCAGTTTCTTGCATTGTCAACATCATTTTTTCTTCCATAACTCCTCCTTACACACATTCCATTAAAATATCAAAAGGTCTATTTATACAGAACCAAAGAGTTTTCAGTAGCCATTTCACTTTGTATTTAGTTACATCTTTTAAAGATGCTCTTGCAAAATTTTCATTTTCCTTGATTTTCATTGTTGCCCTCCATTTTTTGATATGCTTCCATTACTACCACTACATCTTTTAGTTTTGCAGTAGCAGGAAATGGTATTATTTTTATCAATCTTAAAAATTCATTTCTGTGTACTCCTTTCCCTCTTCTTACCAAATTAGCTATTGTATGTCCTCCAAATTTTTGAA
>ERZ772955.645-NODE-645-length-25659-cov-14.772223_pt1 | contig 25659 bp, 18 predicted proteins | sample MGYA00511133_ERZ772955 | MGnify/ENA primary metagenome ERZ772955 (study PRJEB29015, sample SAMEA2737914) | human oral metagenome | biome: human oral; feature: human-associated habitat; material: dental | place: China | collected 2149 ... | reverse complement strand
TGGGAAATCGGAATTGAACCGACGACCTTCTGGACCACAATCAGACGCTCTAACCAACTGAGCTATTCCCACCAAATTGTAAAAATTCGCTAGACTATAGATCCAGCACAGCTATTATACCAGATCTAAAATCGCCTTACAAGGAGATCTACCGCTAATCTTCTTGGCGACTTGAAGCCTGCTAATGACCTCAAGTCCTATTTTCCGTCAGCTCCAAAGTTCATTCCAAAATCTGGTTTGAAGCTTTTTGCAATGCTACTTCCGCCGTATCCGCTTCTCCCACGCGATCCACTTCCGCCATATCGACCGTTTTGCCCTGAATCAGTTCCATTTCCACCATAACTTCCCTCATATCCCCTACTATATCCACTCCCACCCCCGATAATACCCCCATCTCGCGATTGCCTTTGACTAAAATTTTGCTTAGCAGCTGCGGTATAATCCCGATAGTTAGTCATCCCAGCAGATCCATTTGCCATTCCTTCTCGTGAAGTCGCTCCCTGCACCGCTTCTTGTCTTCGCGCCAAATCTTCATGATATCGATATCCTCCGGTCTCTCCAGTATTTTTCGTACCAGTGTCCATAGAACGACCAGTCCCCCCCTCTCCAAGCCGTCTCTCGCTCCCATCGGCAGACTGTGCGTCATTATTCCCTAGAATATCTCCAGTCGCCGTGCGTTCACGGTCAAATATTCCTCTAGTTCGCTCTCGTGTGATCGAAATCTGGGAATTTAATCCCGCATTTTCATAACCTCGTACAAAACGACGACTCTCATTCAAGTCTTGTCTTTCCGCCACTGTTTTTCCCAAAGAAGCCGCTCCAATTTTTCCCGAATTTTGTGCATCAGCATAGCCAGAAGAATGAAAAAACTCATCGCGATTATTGTCTCGCAACGAAAAAGATCGCGCGAGCTCTTGGTCATTTAATGCAAAGTCGTATCCCATACCTTTATCTTATCATAACCATAAAGAAAATTCTTTAAATCATCGCCCTTGACAAGTCTAAATTACCAGAGGTATAAACCATAATATGCTATTGACAAAAAGCTTATATTATAGTATTATAATCACGTCTACTAAATAGTTTGGTAGAGGCTCTTGTAAAGAGTTTAGGATATTTTTGGGCGCAACAGCGCCAGAAAGGGGGCAATATGTCCAAGAAAATTATAAAAGAAGATACTACCTGGGGAGAAATCCTCGGCAGTTTGAAAAAGAACGTATTTGGCTTCAATGAAGACCTCGATGACGAGGACTTCGAAGAGGTTGAGGAGCTTAAAGCTCCAAAACCAAAGAAGCCAACCCAGAAAGGTGACGAAGATAAGCCAGCTCAGGCCGCAACTCAGAATCCTTCTGAGGAATCTGAAGAGGCGGAGTCTGAGGCCTTGGCGGCCTACAGTGGCTCACTACAGGCCGGTCAAGATCTTGATCGCTTCTTCCACACCGGAGTAGCGTCTGATCGTCTGCTCCAACTATTGGAAGAAGGGTTCGCCAAGAACCCCGACTTACTGGCCAGCACGACCAACAACCTTGCCGACCGCGGCGCTGAGGAGCTAGTGCATCCTGGCTACCTCGTGTCTTATGAGGAAATGGATACGATGTTTGTCTCTCAGGAGAAAGTATTGAACTTCATCCTGACAAGACCGGGTGCTGTAGTTAAAGAGTCGATCTTCGTCTCAAAGGTAAAAGATGGCAATACCATTTCTACCCGTGAAGCAACCGAAGAGGAAAAGAAGCTCTTTAATGAGCAGAAATCCTCTAAAGACACCCCGGACCAGGCTCAGTAACTTCTTTTTATCTCTTTTATCCCCCCCGTTTTGAGGGGGATTTTTCACGTCAAAAACTCCATAAAACCTCAACCCACCGCTGTATTTTTACTCATTTTTACCACCTCTTTTCACGTAACTTGCAAACATAAGCATTTTTATTGTATAACCATTGACATTTTATAGAATATATAGTATAATCACAGCAGTCTGAGGAACGGCTTAACCCCCGTTACCAATAATGACGACCATTAAAAACCGAATCATCCCAGGTTCAAATAAGAACCTGTTTATATAGATGTAACTGACGCCTAGGCGCCTCAACCTGTTTTAGGGAGGCGTCGTGTCCTCCTTAAAATCCAACCGCACAAAGCGGAAGATCCCAAGGAGGGAATATGAACAATATATTTTTTTTATTTGTTTACATGATCGTTGGCTTATTTGCAGCCAGGCAGCTGCAGATAGGTCTTTTCAGAAATGCCAGAGAGAGTGGAGCTAAAGCAGCCCCGCTCAGGAGCAAGAAGTTTCATAGACTCATAATAGTTATGGTCTTCTTGTTCACTGGCCTACCATATCTGGTTGCCAGGTTTATTCCTGGTAGCCAGTGGTTTTCGGCGGTAGCGTATTGTGTTGGGATCGTTATCCTAACATATATATTAGCCATTTCGCCCAGTCAGCCACAACTCGGCTGGTCGATGGTGAGTTATGCAGCTGTAACTGCTCTCAGTAGTTATTTTGCATACTCACCAGCAAGACTCGGATTTTCCAGTCTTGTTCTGGTGGTTATCGCCGTATGCCTTCTCGTCATTGGAATTTTACACTTCCTTCGAGGGAAGGCGGTTGAAGACGAAGATGAAGATGAAGATATAGAAACTGCAGCTGATAGCGCCATGCTTGAAGCTGCAAAAGCAGTCATCACTCCTTCGAGAGTTTTGACTGTGGTACTTATCGTTGTTTGTCTAGCTACTGGCAGATTTCTGCTTAAGCAGCTAGGCATCATGTAGTTCTTCCCTTAGAGGGGAAAGGAGAGAAAAATGAATAAAAAAAGAAAGGGCGTCAGCCCGTTAAACAAAATTTTGATAGCCATGGCAGTGATCATGGCTGTCATGGGCATAGTAGTATGGGCAAAAAATACTTATTTCGTTCAAAATACTAGGGAAGCAATCGCTTCCGACAGCCTAACCGAGGAAGAGTTGAACCAGGCCAAGGCCGACCTCACCGTCGACCTCGACTCAGAGATTCTTCAGGCTGCGTTTCCGAACGTCAGCCGAGAATTTCTGAGGAGCAGTATGCCTAGCGAAAATAAAGCTAGGGTAGCTGCAGCTGGCTTTAGTTCTGCACTTACCTATCCTTTTTCTGGCGCCAGCCAGAAAGATGATCAGTCCTATTCAGACGAAGTCATTAAGGGATGGTGGGAGACAGAACTTACAGAGGAGCTACTCCGCAACCCGGTCTATGGTGTTGCAGTGGCGAGAGCCCTCTCAGAATCTAAATTTTCTGACGGCTCTACTCTTCTTGACCTCAATCCCTGGATTGGCGAATTCGTACAAAAGTATGATGCAGCCTTCCAGGATGGTGGCCTTGGTAACGGCTATTTCCTTACCAAGGAAACCGCAGACGGACCTATCCTTGTAACAGAAGAATATAGGAAGTATGCGGTAGGAACCAGATGGCTCCTTGACCGTTTCATTATTAAAGGCGTAAGCAGACTTTATGCTGAGAAGCATTGGGGCTTACGTCCTGCCAATGACCTGCAGCCAAGCAGAATCAAGGCAGAAGCCTTTGAAGAGCCGGAGGACCGTGATGCTTTGGTCGTTTCTTTCTTGACTAAGTCAGGAAAGGACGTTCTTATCATTGGATTTAACGTCCATGATAAGAGGCCAGAGATACCTGGCAAGAGGCCGAAGCCGGTGCCTGAGGAAACTCCACAAGAGACTCCGCAGGAAACAACGCCAGCTCCGAAAAAGCCTGGCAAAGATCCGGAGCCAACAAAACCGAATCCTAAGAAGCCTAAAAAACCTCATAGGGATCCGGAACCTACAACTCCAACACCGGAGACGACCAAGCCGACTCCTACTCCGGAAACAACTCCGACACCAGAGACGACCAAGCCGAATCCGGAACCTACCAAACCAGGTCCGGAGCCAACGAAACCAACTCCTACTCCGGAAACAAAGAAGGAGAGGAGTAAAGACCCCGTGAATAACGGTGGTGCAAAGGTTGGTGGTGGCTCTACCGTGATCGGAACAGACTCATACGAGCCGAACGATCCAATTACAGAAACTGGCAAGGGTCACGGAGATCCTGCAAAGGAAACTCCGGCAACCCCTACTCAGGATCAGTCTCATCAGAATGTGACGGTCGATCATGTCGACCAGAACAAGATGAACTATGAGACGATTCCTGAGACTCAGTCTTCCTGGAAGACTGATCAGGGACAGAACCTGATTACGGGAACCCAGGCCAACCAAGGAAACTCTAGTTCCGCAACAGAAGGTACTCCGTTGTCTGGTTACGGACAGGAGTTCACTCCGGAAGATTAATCTCGAGTAGAGTAGCTGGTTTATACGGGCAACTCGCTACAGGCTCAGGCCGTAAGGTCTGGGCAAGCAGCAACATCTATAGCACTTTTTCCGGTGGCCCTACAAAGGGCTGCCGGATATCCATGAAATGATTTTGAATTTGAGATGATTCGGTTTTGCGTGGTAAGACGAAAATTAAAAATTCGGCTAGTAAACTTTGTGGGAATGTTTATTAAACCAATACCCAGCAAAACCAATACAAAATTAAAGTGAAAATAATTAATCTATAAGAAAGGAGCTTTTATGAAAAAAGCACTCAAAATTGTATCTGTAGCTGCTATTTCTGTAGCTGCTGGTATCGCCGCCGTCTCGACCGTTTACGGTTGGGGTGATAACGCTGGCGGCCGTCCAACTTACACCATCGCTGATATCAACGCTGGTAAGCTTGGCGACAAAATCGTTATGAACTCTATCAAAGATAATGACTCTTCTCTTACTGAAGCTGAGAGAAAAGCTGGTATCACCACACCTCTTACCGACGAACGTTCATTCATCGGTATTCGTGATGAAGCTACCGGCAATCAAGGTAAGAAAAACGTCTGGAATATTGGTAATGTCAACATTGAAGAAGGTAAAACCTACATCATTCGTATGTACATCCACAACAACAACCCAAAGGGTGTAAATGCTATAGCTAAAGATGTTACAGCACAGGTTGATCTTCCAAACATGATCGCAAAAGAAGCTCGCGTCACTGGTTATATCAACGCCAGCAACGCTACTCCATCTCGCTACTGGGATTCTCTAAACCTTAAGAGTGCTGATGGTCGTGCTTTCTACCTCGACTATATTGAAGGTTCTGCTCTCTTTGAAAATAATGTCTTTAAGAGCGGTACTACCCTTTCTGACAACCTAGTTAAAAACGGTGTCAAACTTGGTTATGACAAGCTTGATGGTAATATGCCAGGTTGTTATGAATATGCTGGTTATGTTACACTCAAAGTTAAACCAGTTTTCGAAAATACTTCAATCATGAAGCAAGTTCGTAAACAGGGTGAGAAGGGCTGGAAAGAATCTGTTGATGCCAATGTTGGCGATACTGTTGAATATCAGATTCATTACAAAAACCTTAACGCTTCTAAAGTTAACAACGTGATGGTTAAGGATTCTCTTCCAACCAACATGGAATATGTCAAGGGTACCACTAAACTTATTCGTTCTGACATCCCTAAGGGTGTTACCAATAACGAAGATAGTTTAATGACTACTGGTGTTAATATTGGTAACTACGACCTCCGCGGTGACGGTTATGTCCGCTTCCTCGCTAAGGTTGTTGATAAAAACCTCTCTTGTGGTAACAACCGTCTTATTAACTGGGCTAAAGCTACTGCTAACGGGTTTTCAATCCAAGACAGTGCTGATGTCTATGTAAACAAGAAGTGTGAACCAACTCCTACACCTACACCAACCCCAACCCCAACCCCTACCCCTACACCTACACCAACCCCAACCCCAACACCTACTCCAAAGGAGTTACCAAAAACCGGTCCTGAAACAATCGCCACTGGCGTTATTGGACTTGGTTCTGTAGTCACCACTGCTGGATACTACATTGCTAGCCGTAAACAACTTCGATAATTGACCGCTCCGAAGTATAAAACTCTCGGACGTCAAAACGAAGTCCATGAATTCTAGGTAAATCCTACGAATTAAGCGAAAAAGAACTAGAGAAATCTGGTTCTTTTTTGTTGTCAATCTAAACTAATTCATACTAAGTAAGCTGACTTATTACAGTCAATTTATTATGAGAAATTCAATTTTTGTTGCAAATTTTTCAATATTTGTATTAATATGAGGAAAATGATTAAGTAGCTGTTTGAAGAAAACAGGAGGAGTTCCTTTATTTGCAAAATCATAAAATCATTATTCTTATGCTTGCAAAATATAAAAATATATAGTATAATCAGACCAACTAATCAACAAAAGACTAGAGTACATTAACTCTGGTCAAATTTTTTCATAAAGGGGGTAAAAAACTATGAAAAAAATGTTAAATGTTATATTGATGGTACTCGTACTCGCGGTAGTAGTATTTACTTCCGCATGTGGAGGCAACAGCAGTAAAGGTATCAAGTCCAAGAAGGTAGATGCCTATCTCACTAACGTAAATAAGGATGCAGAAAAGTTTACTGCAGACTTTGATTTAAAACAGTACCTAATAGATTATGGCGCTGAGTCCTTTGAGAGATATGAGTTATATCGATCGGATGGACTATATGACTTAGTGGTGATGGTAAAGTTTAAAAACGGCATCACTATGGAGTTTAACTTTCATCTTGATGAGGATGATATGCATGGTTATGGACATCTGGATGCTATAGATATATATGCGTCAAGCAAAGATTATGTCTTTGATAACGGTGGAGGGATTTCCTCAACCTGGATGAGGGAGTTTGCTGATGCATTTGACATGCTTCCTCTAAACAATGATTTTAATAATCTTGGTTCAAAAAAATACATGATTATTCCCGCGGATGTTTTTTATATGGAAAACTATGCAGAAAAAAACTGCACAGTTTATGTACCAGATTATTTTGATGTAGGGTTCAAAAACTCCATAGTTCCTTATCTTAAACTTGAAAACGTATCGTTTAGAGAAGATCCGTTCAAAGATTCTCAAGTAATAGGTGGAACTTCTGATAATGGATAACTACTTAAAGACTCTCTTTCTGAGGGTCTTTTTTGTACAATTCAATCATAAATATTATGCTTATGTTATAATAAAAACAAGATGGATCCTGAAAAAAAATATTCCACAGTCTATACGGAAAATAACTTATTTTCTAGGGAACGGCTCGATCCCACGCCGGGATATAATTTTACTTCACAGAATCAAAAAAATAAAAGAAAATCCTTTTCTATCATTATTGGTGTAGTTTTCTTAATGACTATATTAGTAGCTATGTTTTTAATTTTAAAAAATATAAATCACGCATCAAAGAATCCGAGTGATTTAATTAATTTTATGAAAATCTATCAATACGGAGATCAGAACGATAAGAAAAAAGCCAATTTAAATATTCCAGCCAACTATACATATGCATATGATATGGCTCTTGGTACTGCGTCATCGGAAAAACAGTATAATTACGCAGCTGAATTATATAATGCTTATCTTAAATATGATGATAATAAAAATCTTATCGAACAGCTCTTTTATTACAAGTCACTTATGCAGCTGTCACAACAATTACCAAATATCAGAAAAGCCTACATTAAAGATGGTGAATCATCCGCAAATAATTTAATTTCGCTTTACCTTAAAGATTATAGTAAAATTACTAATGAACCAATTAAAGAAAAATTATCTCATATTGAAGAATATTATAGGAATCAAGTTAATTATCTTAATTATGCTAATAAGGCAGGATGTATTAAAACCGAAGGCTTAGATAATGAATGTTTAGATCGATTAAGTAGTGACGCTCAAAACCATGTTGATTATCTTGAAGTGGCAACAAAAATTACTAATTTTGATATAACTATACGATCAAATTTTCAGGATCTATTGGTGAATATTGATAATTCGCTTAAAGGATTATATAAAGAAAAAATAATAACATGGATGTCAAAGCATGAAGATAAAAAGTAATAAAATAAAACAAAGGTTCATTGCTAGTTTTTTTATAACATCAATAATCGCTCTAATTTTTCTATCGATCACCAGTATATTTAGGACAAGTATTCATCAAAATGTTTACGCAGATGGATTGTCGCCAGAAGATGCTCTTCTCGCAAAAACGCTAAGACATTCGATCTATAAATGTATCATGAACAATGTTTTAAAACCAAAAAATACAGTCACTGTAAAAACTAATGATGCTTCGTATGACGTCCTATTTGATTCCGCTAATCAATATTTTAAAGGTGAAAAAGCTGTAAATATTCTTTATAAATATGGTACCGGTAACACCGTTGAGGATGGAAATATCTCATGTCATCAATTATTATATGGGTACAATAATAGTAAAGAGAGTAATTCCTTTGCGCCATTTCCTAAAATGGGTGGTAAATTTCCGGATACTAGCAAAACCGCCGAGATGAATACTTTCTTAGAGAGTCTTGGCTATACAGAAGTAAAAAATGGTTCATCGGATGTATATTGTGCGACGATAGTTTATCGTGTAACAATAAATAGCGTAGGTCAAGATAAACAGACTGTTCCAATTTGTGTTAGTGCTCGCAATGGTGTTATTACTGGTGAAGATGGAACATCTGCAACAGTTCCAAAAATATATCTACAAAAAAATAATAGTGGCGATTACGTCCAGTTTGTCACGGACGTAGTAAATGGCCCAACTCCTGGCTCGTTTGGTATTGCTATTAATACTCCGCAAAAAGCAAATTCTTGTAAGATAGATCCAGTTCCAGTGCAAGTTGATTCCGGTTATCTAAACATAAATCTTGCCATGCCACAATATAATGCAAAAGATTTCTTCAGGTCTTTCATCAAAAAGGTAGCGAGCGTAAATCTTGGTACTATTCCAATTAATAACGGTTTCTGTGAGCATAAGACTCTTGCTCAGGCTATCGCTGATGATAATAGTACTAATGGTGCAAGAATAGATCCTTCAAATATTACCGTGAAAGTCGATGAAACCAAGTCGTATGAAGCGACTGATGATTTGAACGGGACAAGGAGCACTAAGAACGACGAAGTTCGTACCTATAAAAATACTGGTTCTCCAGACTTGAATAAAATCATGGATTTTCTTTTACCAAGCTATTCAAAACTTCAAAGATCAAACATTTATGAAACAACACTTAATGCTTATAACTGGTATCATATTCTTAAAGATACTTTCGGTGTAATTTCAGTCGATGGAAATATTGGATGTAAAACTGAAAAACCAAAAACGGGAGTTTATCTTCCATACTATCGTGAATCTAAAACTGAACCAGGGAAGAATGAATTGGTTTATTGTCCACTTGATGAGATGACTCTTGACAGTAAGAATAGTGCACATATGATGACTGATGCTCCTCTTGGCGTCGTTAATGGTGTAGCCGAAGATGGGTTTAATATTGAACAACTTACCGCTCGCAAAGCTCTGGAATATCTTAATAAGGTAGACCTTCCCGCTATTTGTGCCGCAGACTCAAGTTTCCCACTCTGTAATGCAACTCCAATCGACTGTAAAACTGATCCAAATAAAGAAGGTTGTAAAGACCTTGCTGGTAGTAATGCTTCTGAGGAAGAAGATAGCGCCAATGGTGAATCGGCCGCTTGTTTTGCAAACGCCGGTGCCCTTGGTTGGATGATCTGTCCTTTAATCTACACACTTCGCGATGCAGCACAGGGGATTTTCTCCGGTTTCATCGAGCCACTCCTTCGTGTCCACGATTCAATTATTGGCGAACTCACAAAAAATAATGAATCATCCACAATGTATCAAGCCTGGTCCTTCTTCCGAAATATCGGTAACATCCTCTTTGTGATCGCTCTTTTGTTTGTAATTTTCTCGCAAGTTACCGGTTTTGGCATTGATAACTATGGTATTAAAAAAATTTTGCCAAAACTCATTGTAACGGCTATCATCGTAAACTTTTCCTATATCATCTGTGGTATTTTAGTGGATATTTCAAATATCCTAGGAAATAGTATAAAAAATATCTTTGAGAGTGTTGGTGGTAGTTTAACTGCTGGTAGTAAGAGTGGTGATGGTTTGGGGCCAGTTGGTTATATCACCTCGATAGTCGCAATTATTGGTACAATTGTAGCTGCCGGGGCTGGCGTTGCAGTAGCTGGTAGTATAATCAGTAGCGGTGGACTTCTAACTATTCTTGTCCCTATCCTTACTTTCCTTGCAAGCGCTGTTATTGCTGGTTTCTTTGCCATGTTGATGCTCGGCATCCGTCAAGCACTCGTGATTATTATGATTGTAATTTCACCAATTGCATTTGTTCTTTATGCTATACCAAATACTAATGCAATCTTTAGACGATGGTTCACATTGTTCCGTGGTCTTCTCACTCTTTATCCGGTCTATTGTCTTATGGTAGGCGGTGGTTTTATGGCTGCCAATCTGATTGTTCATGGGTCGAATGAATTCTATCTTCAACTTGTTGCCGGTCTAATTAGTATTGCTCCATATTTTGCCGTACCGACTATGACAAAAAATGCAATGAAAGGATTTGACGCGGCTATTGGTGGTATTGCCACGCTCCGCAGTCGTGCTAGTAGTGGGTTGCAATATGCTAATAAAAAGGTTACTGGTTCAGATAGCTATAAAGCATCTGTTGCCAATCGTGAATTTGGTAAGCAGTCGAGGTTCGCTAAAAAGTATGAAGGATATACTCAAGAACAGTTGTCTAATATGGAACCAGCTCAACGAAGGCGTCTCATGAATGCTATTGGCGTCTTAGGTAAAGATGCACAACAGGCTGCTACTCTTGGTGCTGCAATGTCTCAATATAAATATAATACTGATACGGAAAGTATGAAGAGAGCCGGTTACGATGCCATGACTGCCGAAGACGAAAATCAAGTAAAATCCTTACAGTCTCAGTTCACTAGTGAGAATAGAACTGCGTTTGATACATTAGCTAGAATTAACGAGTTGCAGGGTTATAACTATAATGATCATTCTGCCGATGATAATCGTAAACACGATTTAGAAATGCGCGCCTTACAGCGTCATCTTCTTAGCACTAAGGAGGGGCAAAAAATGTACAACAGTTATCTAAAAGGTGATGAACCAGTTAAGGATATAAATCTAGATGGTACCGAAAGAAGCGATAGGAAAATTATTGCTGGCAAGACTTCTGATCGTGCTAAGGCTGTTCTTGCTAGGGACTTTATCTCTAATAATTCGAACCTAAAGGATAAGTTTGGTATTATGCACACACAAATGCAATCAATGCAAGGGTCTGGTGAAATTAATAATATGAATACTGAAGTTGATGATAGCAAGGCTATGTCTACTAATCGTGTTAGTGCAACAAACGGATTTATTAGAACCATGGATGCCAAAGATATGCAGAATCTTAGCAAAAGAGATGCTGAAGAAATTTCTACTAAAATGGGTACTTTCGAGCCGGATCAAAATGGTAATGAAAAATATAAGGGTGGTGCAGGAAAAATAGATGAAGTGGCCGCTGAGAATGTCCGTACTTTGTCTAGACAAGTTGTCAATAACCTTACCAATGATCCAACAAAACTTGGCGACTTTGACACCAGTTTACAGAATCTTGTTTCTACCGCTTCAGGTACAGATATTAATAATCTCGCTAATCGCACCATGGAAATTCGAGATTCCAGTGGTAATGTTACTCATAAGATTGTATGGGAAAGGCCAGGTCAAGGTAGCCAAAATAACAATCAAAATAACAGCCAAAATAACAATCAAAATAATAACCAAAATAACAACTAACAGGGTGGCGATTAAAAACGGTAACCTTCTATGTAACCCGCATCCTGGCTTAGTCGTGGATTCACAGTTAAGTCATAAAAATATGGATCCTATAAAAGATCCATATTTTTGTAATCTTGATAATTATTTTTCTCGTCCAACTTTCCGTCCAGCGGCTGCTAACACATTTTCAAACAATACTCCGACCGTCAAAGGTCCGACACCACCGATTTTCGGTGTAATCGCTGAAATATCCGATCTCTCGCGAATCTCGTCGGAAATATCTCCCACCAATTTTCCACCTTCACTTGCGGTTCCAGCATCAACAATTACTGCTCCACTTCGCACCATTTCGTCTGTGATCAGATCTGGCACTCCAGTCGCCGTTATAATTACATCAAAATCATGCAATTTTGAAAAATCCGATCCGCGGTGAAAAACTTCAACCAAAAGGCCAGACTTTTCCCACATTGAAGCTAGTGGCCTCCCGACCAGTCTTCCTCGCCCCACAATTGCAATTCGTTTTTGACTGAGATCGATATTATATCCAGTTAGTAACCAGTTGATCGCTGTAGCAGTTGCACTATCGAAATTACCCTTTCCGGACAGTCCGTCTACATCTTTTTCTGGCGCGATCTCTTTTAGAACCTCTTCCGTAATCTCGGCATCAATCAGTGGTAATTGTACAATAATTCCAGAAACCGACTTATCTTCATTTGCCTCTTTGATTGCTTTTTTTAGTGCTGCACTTGTTGGCTCAACCTTTAAGTCGATCACCTCGACTCCAATATCTTCACCATATCGACATTTCAGACCAACATATTTCGTAATCACAGGATTATCCGAATCTCGTATAATTACTAGTTTTGCGCGCTTTTTGTTGCTCCTCAGTATCTGAACAAGATGCGCCTGTCTCTCCTTCACAAAACCCACTAGCTCTCGACCATTTAATTCTTTTACCATTTTTTAGCTCCTATGCTTCAATTTCGTCTGGCTCTTGCTCAATCTTAAAACCAAATTTTTCAAAGATAATTTTAGCAATCTCTTCGCGTGCAGCCGCAAGGTCGGCGTAGGATCTTGCTGACTCATTGATTAGAATTAATGCTGCCTTATCGCTTACTTTCATTCCGTGAAAAACTTTGCCTTTGAGTCCAGCTTCCTCAATTAGCCAGCCAGAGTTAACCAAGTTCGTTCGCTTCTCTGGCGAATCTGGTCCAACTTCCTTCGCATTTCGCCAAACCTGAATACCTCTCGCCTCCGCTTCATCAGCCTCTTCATCTGTCAAGTACACATTTTTAAAGAAGCTTCCAGCACTGGCAATTTTCTCTGGATCCGGTAATTTGCTATTACGCACTTCTTTCACCATCCGCGCAATATTTAGTGGTGAAAAATCAGTTTCTCCGTGTTCATCTACATAAGCTTGCAAGGAGCGGTAAAAAGGCGGGTTAAGCTGACCTTTTTTCACACGCACGGTCGTTGAATAAATAAAATATCGCCCCACGTTCTCACCGGAGTTGAAGATTGATTTGCGGTAGCTCATCTTCATTTTGCTTGCTGGCACTACTACAAACTTTTCAAGTTTGGTGTCATAGGCTTCGACTGAAACAATCACCTGTGTTACTTCTTGTCCATAAGCTCCAATATTTTGTACTGGCGCTGCTCCCGCTGTACCAGGAATGCCAGCCATCGCTTCAATTCCTGAATATCCACGTTCTGACACAAAAGTGACCAGATCATCCCACTGTTCACCACCATAAGCTTTAAAATAAGCCACACTCTCTTTTTCTTCTTCGCCCTCAGGAGTTTCAACCTGAGAAATCCCCATAATGCGATCAAGAATGATCACACCTTCAAATCCTTCGTCTTTAGAAAAAGTGTTTGCCCCTCCTCCAAGTATCCAGACTGGCAAGTTGTGTTCCTTTGCAAACTTATATGCCTCTGGAATATCTTCCTTTTCGGTCATTGTGATCACGAACCTTGCTGGACCGCCAATTCGCATCGTTACAAGGTCTTTAATCATTACATTTTCTTCAATTTTTAACATTTTTTCCTTTCATAACCATGCCTAAAAAGTTGGTATTAATACTTAATTCTAGCACACAACAGAGTTACTTGACTACATACAGTTTTGCCCTACTCTAATCCCTCAAATAATACACCTCGAGAGGTTAGTTCAGGGGCTTTCATTGACAACTCAAAAAAGAATTATATAATATAAACATAGTATTACTACGCACTTTAACTTCCGATTAAATATAGGTTCAAGAATAAGCATATCTCTGGTTGACTAAAAGCTTTATTTTTCTTGGATAGCAGTTAGGCTATTTAAAAGTAGTTTAACTTCTGTCCAAGAAAGTTTCTTGGTGAATGGTTAGAGTATGGGGAAACCTCATCGTAAGCTACGGACTCTAGTTAACCCAGAAAGGGGAATTTATGAAGTTAGAAACAACTAACATTGAGGGAATCAAATATGTGATCGACAAACAGAAAAGTCCGATCGCAATTTATACCGCTTGTGGTAAGCAAATTTATTGCGTGGGCGATCGAATATCGATTAGAGGTCATCAAAAAAAGCACGATTGTTCTTGTAAAGATCTTGCGGGATTGGATAGAACAAAGGACCCAGTTAAAATTAAAGACATTAAGGAATTAAATTTGGGTAACCTCGTTGATATTATGAATCTAGGTACAAGGCCTTATACGGACGGTGTTATCACGAAAATTAACCGAAGCGACTCTGATCTATTCTTTGTTGTCACTATGAATAATGGCAAGGAAGAGGTTCTTGGTCTAAAAAAGATCAAAAAAGTTATCAGTTGCAGCGAGTTCTTTCGTATCCGTCATAAGTTGTTCATGAAACAAAGTGAATGGCAGGTCGAAGTGGATGATATCAGAAGCACATATGGCGCTTTGGTGCAACAAAAAGCCTGGTCTACTTTGTTTATGACCGATCAGATTGTTGAGCTATATCTTAATATTTTACGCTTGAAGCAAAAGGACTATGGCCAGTGGGATCTCCCGGAGTGTCAAGATATGTATAATGGTATATATAATGACCTCGTCTGGGCGTATCATAATATGATCACTGATCGTCATCGAGTATAGTAGACTTTATAGTTTAATAAAAATAGACTCTATTATATTCTTGTTTTCGCAAAAGTATGGATTAGTGATAGTATTATCTATTTTTTTCGGAAATTGCCCCGGTTTTTATGCCGGGGTTTATTTTTTTGGGTCAGTCTGATGTAATATTGGTTAATCAGATTAGTGCTAGTTAGATAATTAATTATTTTTAGTCAATCTGATGCAAGACTAGTCACCGAGGTGAGTTTATGTTAGAATATAACAGATTAAAGAAAGGCTAATATGGCAGTTAAGAAAAAGAAGATTGTGATTTCCAAGCTTAATCGTAATAACAACCATAAGCACAGCGAGAAACGCAAACACAACAAATAAAGTTCCTCTTGGAACTTTATTTGTTTCTCATTTATGATTTTAAGATATTTTATGCTGCTAAATTTATGTCACAATTTTTACTTTTTCGCTGTCACTTTGTAGAGGTAAAAAGAGGAATATGCTTTTTCATGTTTTACACCAGGCACCTCAAATCCGTTTGAAATAAAGTATAAATCTTTCTGTAGTCTCTTTGCTTCAGATTTGATTTTTATATAAATTTTTTTAATATCTCTCGAATCGCTAAAAGTGTAAACCACGGTCGTTTCTGGCGGAAAAGGGAAGTTCAGATAGTTTTGACAGACCACTTTAGCTTTTGGGCTTAACTTACGTAGTCTGAGGCGAGACAAGAAAGAAAGCACTGGATGAAGTTCGATACCGATCGCTTTTGCTCCAAATCCAGTTGCCACTCTAAGTACGATCCCGTCACCAGATCCCATATCAATCAGTAAGTCTTTTTTGGATAATGGGTAGAGTTTTTTAAACATTTTTGTCAGTTCACTCGCCAGACTTGGTACGTACGGTGCCCCGAAGAATACTGTTATGCCAAATATTATTACGATGGACATGATGATTATAATGATTGTCTGTATTAAGTGAAAAAAGTCATCCATAGCTCTATTGTACTCTATCCGGCGAAGAAAGTAGGCTTCGTGTCGATAGTTTCGAGTTAGTTCTCTAATTTAATTTGATGTTAAACTAATAAGTATTCTGAGCTGATAATTTTTTGACTTCACTCTTCATGAACAAGACATCTCCTATTAAATTGTAAAATCAACACCATTTGTGATAAACTAAGTCTAGTTGCACCCGTAGCTCAGTGGATTAGAGCATCTGTCTTCGGAACAGAGGGTCGTGGGTTCGAGTCCCTCCGGGTGTACCATCTTCGGTGTAAGCCGATTTTTTATTACAAAATTTTATTGGGTAATAGTCCAACTTAACAGAGTAGCTGTTTGCATCTCTATACCAGAATTTTATAGACAAAACTCCTAAAAAATGGTACTATATTGAGGAGTCGGGCCGGTAGCTCAGCAGGTTAGAGCACGAGCCTCTTAAGCTTGGTGTCGTGGGTTCGAGTCCCACCCGGCTCACCAAATACAGAGCCTGTAGAAAGCTCGGGTTGAAAAATGAAATTAAATTGTGATTTACATCTGTAAATCACAATTTTTTGTGCATTAATTTCGAGGTTCGAAACCACATTTTGCACCAAAATATATGTGATATTGGTATTTACGAATTATAATCGCCTATTATTCGCGGTAAGGATATCTTGTACCATGTCAGAGAATACAATCATGACGGAAATTTAGTATTATCCTAAAATACAGCAAGGATTTTACGAAATATCCACTGTTATCTCGTGAGGATAATGAGATGAGTCTTCGCCCAGAATGTGGAATCGTAGAAGCAATTGAAACATTTGTTGGTTGTTGTGATACTTTCATTAATAATTTTTACCAAGTTCTATTGTCATGGCTTATCTGAGTCAATGACAATGTTCGTCACTCATTATGCGTAATAAGCATTAATTGCATTCATTATTGATATATAATCATCTAATTCTATTCCATTAATATCACTATTATAAATAGACTACTAACAAAACATGTTTCAGACTATCAAGACTATAGATTTTTTCTTTACATTCTCTAATCGGGTTTTCTTCTACTCGCTTGACTTTAGCTAAAAGTAAAAGTTGCTGATAAACTTTATCTATCTTTTGTTTTTGTATATTAGGGTGAGTATGATTAAAATACTGTGTTGGCGTTAGAGTGATGATATTCTCTAGATAGTAACATATTTCCGAAAACTCTGTCTCAAGGAAAAAAATGATGCATTTACGTTGCTTTGTTGTTAAGATAAATGTCGCCCTGGTATCCCGATTCCGAGTTTCTGTAATTATCATTAAACATTCGTAAAAACCGCTTGGCTTTTACGGATTGATACTAATAGTAGTTGCTATTAACTTCGACTGGATGAGTCTCTAGTATTGTTTTCTAGTAATACCCTTTGGTCTATTTGTACAAACATCTCTAAAGTCGTTTCGATTATATATCAGAATGTCATATGTGATAACATGTTTGAAAATATGACCTTGTTCAGTTCATAGAGTATTTCTTTCATATGTTAATAGGTTAATAACTTTTGTAAAAATATGGCCACATTCAATCTGTTCATCTACTCGGGTATTCTTGATGATGAAATTAGAATACGTAGCTTTTACTTCGTTATAGGTATCTTTGTCCTGAATTACAAAGAATCTTTAAAAGTCTAGAGCTAAATCACTATCTTTCAATACTTTCTCAATATATGTAAAGAAAAACAAGCGCATTTCTTTTTCGAACTACAATATATTCTAAAATATCCCAACGAAAGGAATGTTCATTAGGAAAAAAGAAAAGCAGTATTTACTTGTCGTCTTCGGCATTTAACCTCGCAAAAACGCGCTAAATATGTCTCAAAAGACGTACGTCGAAGCGATGTGTTAGTGTATTAGAGAATAGATTTTAATTCATGGATCGCGCGCCGTGAATGGGTAAGATTATAAACTCAAATTTGTCGTAATCGCGCGAATTAAGTCTATCGTTATTCCCCCTCGTGTATGAAAAACTCTCAAGCTTCCGTGCGGTAATTGCTGATATGGGTTCGCCAGGTTCAGCTTCCCTAAAATGTGCGGTATTTTGTCATTTTCCCCACTCTCATTAAGGAGTGCGTCTAAACGAGTAGTGTATGGGGTGGATCAGAATATTAGTTTGTCGAATTTTTTTCTTAATATATCGAGCTTATACTCGGAGTCCTTTGTCTTTATGTCTTTAACGAGATCTTTGATATTCTCATCATCTAACACGATAATATATCCTCGACTATCATTTGCAGTATCTCGACAGCTATCTTCTATCTTTTTTCTATTTTCAATTTGTCTACATATAATTATGCCAATTTTTCCTCTACTTGGTGAAAATCTACCAGCCATCTGGTCTAGTTCGGGATTTTCGATATCGGTATTATAGTTTTTACATTCAATAAATATATGGGGGGCTGGATAACTATCTTTCAACCACTTAAAGAAGCCTTCTTGCGCTACATTCGTAAAAGTAATATCTATAATTTTTCTGCCATTATGAATCTTCGTTTGCGGTTCTGGGTAAGTTAGCCATGGATAAAAAAGCGCTGTAAGCAAATCATACACCGCTTTTTCATATTTTTTCGCCTCCTCATTACCAGGTTTAATAGCGAGTAGCTTATTTAATAGAGAATCCCAATTTGGTACAGGAGCACCTGTTTCATCTGCAATTTCGCCGTGCGATAAAACCGGTGTTGGGTTATTGTTTATCTCTTCTTTATATCGACAGAGCACTTCTGGTCTACTCGGTGTTAGCTTTCTATTTTGTTCTTTTTCGTGGATCCTACCATCATTGCTTAGATGAGATTTTTTAATCTCATTTTTAGGAATTAGTCTAGATTCTCCGTTTTTTAGTATTCGCACCAACCCTCTTGCTGCTGCTTCTTCCTGGAGTTCTTCCAAGAGGTATTTATTGTAATATTTTCCCGCATCGTATGATATTGACTTTCTGACTATAGCCTTAGGTACTAATATTAATCTTTTAGTTTTATTTAATGTTGAAACAATGATTTGCGGCATATCCTTATATACCCACTCTTTTTTTGTTGGGCTCCATAATTTCAGCGTTGTATGTTCTTCAAGGGGAATATTGTATTCTCTGCAGATTTTTATAGTATATTCCAACAGAGGTTCCCTTATGATATTTGTCACTACATCTGAAATTATGTCTGATGCTATACCATCCACCAATAATACTGTATCCTCTAGGTCAGTGATTATCCCAGTTTTTACAGCATCACTGCGTTCTAGTGATCGCCACATCTGCTCAGCCAACGAAGACCCCATTCCTCGTCCTTGGGATTTGTTTCTAGATAAGCCTAAATGTGTTTCATTTGGTTCGCTCAACTGAGCTAATAGTTTTTTAGCTCCATCATTATCACCATTTTTAATAGATTCCAATACGGTTCCAAAAAAGCTTTTTATAAGATTTCTGCATCTACTACCCCATTCGGTAGTAAGCAGATATAGCGCAGAAGGATCTATGAAAAGTCTTATATCCTTTTCCAGATCAACATCGACAAAGTCCAGCGATGGCTGAGTTGTTTTTAAAGAGAAATAATCTGAGACTCTCATATAACTATTATTAAATACAATAAATAACGTTTTTGTCAAGTTTATATTTATTTCTTCATCGTAATTGCTTCAGACTTCTTTAGCTCCAGTAGAAATAAAATACCAAAAATTTAAATCTATTTGCTTACATATTCATATTCCAGAACCCGCATAGGCCTTTGCTCCATTCATATTTTTTAACCCATACAACATGATTTTACTTTATCACAGCGGTCAGATAAGATTATCTCAGATATCTTCTATTCCGCTTACTTATAAAAGTAAATTATAAAAATGATACTCTATTAGGCGCGAATCATAATCTCACCAGATATATCTGGTCTAAAGTGAGTAGCTCATCACGGTAAAACCTATATTTTTTCAATAATGTTCACGATTGTGTTAAAAGTATAAAATCTGAATTTCTTTATTCCACTTAGCCTGATTATATTTTGGCGGCGTTACGCTATTATCTCCGTCTTCAATTATTTTTTCAGTAGTTTTCCAGGTTTCTCACAGGAAACAGCTTTTGATACCTCAGTCATCCAGGATGTCAACTCTCCGCAAACAATACTTTTACCAAATATTTTATTTGTTTTCAACAGAAAGAATATATTTTCCAAAAAAAGCCAATATTGCGTAGGCTCTGCTTTTTTATAATCAACGGTTAACCCTCATTTTACGCATCTTTACGTAAAAGTCTTTAAATCTCATACTTCTTCCATCCCCACTTCGGCGCTATAATAATCTCAAACAGGGAATAATAAAAGGAGCGTACCATAAAAACAAAATCACATCTACCAGTCATGGGGGTTGAGCCGATCTATGTTGATAACGTCGTCCTTCTCACCGTCCTCGCTATTTTTGCAGATCGCACAATTATCCACTCCTCCCGTTTCATGCCATCCTCTCTCACTATCCTTACAATCGTCTTCGGACTCATCCTCATCACTCTTGGCCTCATCCTCTATATTCTCGCTCTCAAAATTAAAATTACCAAATCTATCATAGAAAATACCCTTGTCACGCATGGTGTTTACTCCGTCGTTCGTAATCCTATCTACTCTGCCTGGCTTTTCATCTGCACCGGCTCCCTCTTTCTCGCCGGTTCATTTTTCTTAGCTCCGCCTCTTTTTCTCTTCTTCTGGTTCTCCCTTACTCTTCTCATGAAACATACTGAGGGAAAATGGCTCTCGCCAAACTTTATGGCAAAACCTATTTAGATTATTGCAAGAAAGTCAATCGTTGTCTCCCTTGGTCCCCGAAAAAGGCTACCTAATCTCTAAAATATTAAATTCAAAATATTAGCTCAGTGTTATAAGTCACTCTCTTTATTAACCTTTTGATTTTCTCTATACGCCTCAAAATATCTGCGCACTAACGGTTCAAGTTGATGGTAAAAACTACTATCCGCCTGCTTGAGATTTACTGCATTTATATGACTACTTTTTATCGCTTGATCAAGTTTAAAGATATTCTCACCGTCATATATATCAGTTTTAAGAATCCGTGATCCGTCTTTCATTTTAAAACTAATTTCTATACTATTACAATTACCAACTTCACTTTGAGAATCATTATGGGCGTCTGATTTCTCTGTACTTCTAAGCTGTCGCCAAACGTCTGAAACTACTATTTTTAAATCCTTGATTTGATCAGGCTCTGGCGCTAATTTATTCTCCCTTGTGGCCTGTTCAATTTCTGAAATATAGTTTTCTAAAACATCTTCAATAAAATCTAAACGTTTCTGTTGCTCTAATTTTGAAACTTCAAACAATCTCTCATCTAACGCACCAAGACCGTATGGTAAAGTTTCTACTTTACGACCAATTGAATTAAGAGAACGCCATCGTTGTTTATATTTTGGCATTGAAAGTAATTCTTCAAGTTTTTGATTCAATTCAAGATAATTATTTTTTTCATTAATCGAATCGAGTAGTTCTTCACCACGTTTTTCTATCTTCTTTTCATAAGCGACTCGGTCGATATTGATAATTGGTATGTTAAAAAACTTGGCGTGTTTTAGGGCCGTTTCGGAAACCGTACCGTTTGTAATGATATAATCAGGACTCTTAGGTATTCCATTCTCAGAATAACGCCTCAGTAATACCTCGTTATAATTGGACGTTCCACCTGCCCCTGTAATTTGATCTAATATATTAGGATCGACCAAGCTAGTCTCGCTTCTTCCAGCCGTATTATTCGTGCCACCATCTCCGTTTATAATATTAATTATTGAGTCGGCACGAACTTGTTCAAACCCATAAATCAGCTCACCAGGCACGTAACTATCGATGTTTTTCTCGGAATCCCGGAAAGATGTAGATATAGTATCTCCTCTAGCATTTTCATTTCTCGTTCCAAACCCACTTGTCTCCATAGCCTTATCTTGTCGTTCATTCCAAACCCCTGGATTTTTCATTACCTCACGGTAAGTATTTTGTCCAATCTCATCTATCAGTTTATCAACATTACGGTAGTCTACGGTGTGAGAAAGTATTGCAAAGGGTAAACCTTTAAGATCGTAAACCGGAATCTTTGATCCTTCAAAAACCATTTCATGTTTCTGAATGTCTGGATTATCAAAAAACGTCTCCGCTTCTAAGTCCTCAACTTTTAATAACCGAGAATTTAAATCACGTTCAACAATCTCTTGAATTCTTTGCTTCTCAAATCTGTTCTGCTTTTCTTGTTCAGTGACATCTCGCGCTGTTTGCATATCTTTTTCTAGCGCCTCTTGCTCTCTCTGAGCTTTTTTTATTCTTTCTTGTACTGCTATTCTTGCTTCTCGCTCTGCTTCTCGCTCTGCTTCTCGCTCTGCTTCTATTTTTTGTTTTTCCTCCCATTCTTTCTGACGTAAAAGCTCTTCTTCGTGATATTCGATTAAAGCTACGTGCATTGCTTCCCGGTTCCGTTGTTCCTCACTTCCAGAGGTTTTTATTCCCAGTTTATCCATAACAAATCGCGTCGCTTGTTTGAAGAGACCAGGTCTAGTAGAGACTTGTTTTTTTCTTGCTTCATTCATCATTTTATAGTCAGATAAGCCTGCTTTTATCTTATCTATTCTTGGCCTTTCTTGCTTATCATAATTCTCAGATATTTTCTTCATCCAAGTCAAAGAAGACTTCTGATCTGTCGTTTCCGGTTGTTCTGTTTCGTTTAAAAAATGGTTGCCATTATCTTTATGCTCAAAATCTCCAGATTTAGGTTCTAAAGTTGTCAAATCTGGAGTTATTTTCTGCGTTTCATTAGCTGAAGGTAAAGTCTCGTCTCTGTCCTTCTCTCGATAAGCTTCTCGTACTCGGTTAGCTGCTTCGAGCAAATCGTCTTGTTTTTCTTCAATTGTCTTAAATTTATTTTTTTGATCCAATTCTTCTTTTGTATCTAAGTTCATCTCCTGGCTACTAAGTTCGTCCCAGTAGTTATTTGTCATAATTTCTGTATCTCTGTTTTGAACCTCAATATTTTTCATATTACTAGTATTGTATCGTAAAAATATTAATGTTTATATATAAATATTAGTCCGTTTTTCCGCTTGTGCTATAATAAGCCTAATGAACGAACAACAAATCCAGGAGCAACGTCGATCGAATGAGGAACAGGCTACTTCTTCACGTGCCATAACGCTTGGTCTCCCTTATCTTGATACTCGACCCATCGAGGAAACTTTGCCACTCCTTTTTGGTATCATTGATATTAAAAGGATGCACAGTGACTACATCTTGCCCTTACAAAAAGGCGGTAACGGCCTTCCTTATCAGTTTATGGTTACCAGCCAAACGCCTCGCAGCACCATCAAAGAATTTAGTGAAAAGTTCAACATTAATGGTGATGGTATTGATTTTTTTCTTATCTCAAACAGTGCTTATCAGGTTCTCATGCTCCGTTATGATCCGCCAAAGCAGGTTCATTATGATGATATCCGTATTGCCAGTGACGGTGATTCCGAAACCCTAGCTTCGGTTTCGCAAACTCTTAACTCCGTAGGGACCGATAAGGTTTTTGATTTTCTTCTTGATCAAGCAGACAAACTTGGTGCTTCTGATATTCACATTGAAAATCTTCGTGAGTCCATTCGCATCCGTATGCGCGTCGATGGTATTCTTCATCCTGTGGCTAACCTTGAGCGCGATCGTTACCGTGTCTTCATGGGTGAACTTGGTTCTCGTGCCGGTATTTCCTCCGCTGCTAAAACTCCACAGTCTGGCCATATGCAGAAAGATATTTTCCGTGATGGCTCATCACATCTCTTGAATATCCGCGTTGAAACTGTTCCGACTATGTACGGTCAAGATGCTGTACTACGTCTTTTTAATTTTGATGAATCGTTACTAAATCTTGATCTTCTCGGTCTCTCTGAGCACGAGCTTTCAGAGATCAACGAGGTTATTTCTCATCCGCGTGGGCTTGTCCTTATGGTCGGTCCAACCGGTTCTGGAAAGTCCACCACACTCTATTCCATGATTAATGCTTTGAATACTACGGATCGCAAGATTATTACTCTTGAGGATCCAATTGAATATGGTATTTCCGGTATTTCTCAGATTCCAGTCAACACTACTGAGGGTGGTTCTTTTGCCGACGGTCTTCGTTCTATTCTTCGTCTCGACCCAGATGTTGTGATGGTTGGCGAGATTCGTGATGGCGATACTGCTAAAACTGCCATCCAAGCTTCCATTACCGGTCACCTTGTTCTCAGTTCTTTTCACGCAAATTCTACTGCCGCAGCTTTTTCTCGTATGATCGACCTTATCGGCACTAACCCAATTTTCTCCAGTTCCATTCGTATGGTCATGGCTCAGCGTCTTGTTCGTAGCCTTTCAGAGAATAAACGTGAATTTACTCCAGATGAAACCACTCGTCAATTTGTTCTTTCCAAACTCAAAGGACTCTCCGAAGAGGTGATTTATGATCAGCTTGGCTTTGATTTTAATCCCGACAATTTTACTCTCTTTGAAGCTATACCATCTGGCGTCGACGATCCTTTTGGCTACAAAGGACGTAAGGTGATTATGGAGCAACTTACTGTTTCTGAAGAAGTCCAAAAATACATTCGCGGTGATATTGAAGATATAAACACTAATGCTATTGAACAGACTGCTAGGAAAGCCGGTCTCATTACTCTTGAACAAAAAGGTATCTTGGCTTGCTTGCGTGGTGAAACGACATTGGATGAAATATCAAGGGTGATATAAATAAGAGGTAAAAATGAACCAAAACGAACAACAAAATCAAGTCGAGTCGCTAAATCAAATTGACCAGCTAGACCAAAATCAGCAATCAAACCAAGTTGAGTCGATCCAAGATCAAAACTTACAGCCTAATCACTATGTTGATCAGCTCGCAACTGAATCCGGTTTTGACACCTCGAGTTATGATAATTCCAAGGATCTTAAAAAACCAGGCAATCCTTGGAAAATTATAGGTATCGTCACTTCTGTTCTTTCTATTCTATTTCTTCTGGTTGCTAGCTTCTTATATTTTTATAGTAATCAAAAAATTGATGAGGGCACAAAATTAGTCAAGCAATATCAGAAAGAGCTTACAGATAGTAAAACTGTCATCGCTGAATATGAATCTGCTACTAAAACTAAAGTAGTCAATACTAAAGACCAGGATGAGGCCAAAACTGAAGATAAGTCCGAGAAGAAAGCTGAAAAGCAGATCGTTAAGTGGAATGACCTCAATATTAACTTCGCTCAACTCACTACCATTGTTGGCGATGATTATCGTATCACTGGTGGCCGTATTGTGACAAATGAAGATGGTACTAAGGTTATTGCAAAACTTAATGTCTCTAAAATGGAGAAAATTGTGGATCCCAATGGTCTCGCTATGCCTCGCTATGTCGATCATGGCATGGCCACACAGACTAATGTCTACAGCAGGAAATTACCAAGTGGCGCTTGGCAATATATTGGAGTCTACTCCGCCAATGGTATGGGTGCAGTTCAATGCAAGGATGTTTCCGAGGAAATGAAAGCCGCTGTCACTGTACTGAATAAATATGAATCCGATCCTAACATGAAATATTCCTGCACTACTTTCAAAGACGGTAATCCACAGGCCGGCCTCGAAACTACCGTCTTTTAGCAAAAGGTATAAAAACAAAACGTAATAATTATACAGATTCATAATTGATTTATTTTCTAGGGATCAATCTATTTTCTTTGCTTGTCTCACCTCTTCCATTTTCTATAAAACTATGTTAAAATAAGTCAAGTTCTAAGTAATAAAGGTAAAATATGAGTTTTCTAGTGTTGAAAAAAATTGGTGATGCCCAGAAAAAGAAAGCCATCGTTGATGTTCGCTCTGGTGATACCGTTAAGGTAA
>ERZ772955.639-NODE-639-length-25767-cov-3.688783_pt1 | contig 25767 bp, 26 predicted proteins | sample MGYA00511133_ERZ772955 | MGnify/ENA primary metagenome ERZ772955 (study PRJEB29015, sample SAMEA2737914) | human oral metagenome | biome: human oral; feature: human-associated habitat; material: dental | place: China | collected 2149 ... | reverse complement strand
GTACTTGGAGATGATTAAGCCTGAATACGGCAAACCCATCGACAAGCAGACCTACGATGCAACGCTCCGCTTCTTCGACACTCTTTTGAAGATGCTCCACCCATTCATGCCGTTCATTACAGAAGAACTTTGGCAACACATCTTCGACCGCAACGAAGGCGAAAGCATTATGTTGGAGAAACTCGAATTGGTACTTCCTACCGACGAAGAAAAGACTTTGATTGCCGAAATAGAAAACATGAAGCAAATAGTGGGCGGCATTCGCACCGTTCGCAACCAAAAGAACATTGCTCCAAAAGTATTGCTTTCTTTAGAGGTTGTGGGCAAAAACAACTACGAGGCTTACAACTGCGTGATTGCGAAAATGGCTAATCTCGAAAGCATCAATGTTGTAGACGAGAAGAGTTCTGACGCTTCTGCCTTCATGGTGGGCACCGATGGTTTTGCCGTTCCGCTTGGAAACCTGATTGATGTAAAGGCTGAAATCGAGAAATTAGAAAAGGAACTTGCACATTTGGAAGGTTTCCTGAAAGGTGTAAAAGCAAAGCTCTCAAACGAAAACTTCGTTGCTCATGCGCCCGAAGCTGTGATTGCTAAGGAACGCAAGAAGCAAAGCGACTCGGAAGAAAAGATTGAAACCATCAAAGCAAATATAGAAGAACTACGCAAGAAGTAAGTTTCGTTTGCACTGAAGCAATATCTATCTACGCATACGATTTCTACAAAATTCGTATCGTAATAAACAATAAAAGGGAATGTCGAATTGACATTCCCTTATTCTATGTTTTAAGTTTCGTACACCTATAGAAATGCATCTCAGAAGTATAGTTGTTGCTTAGCCAACTAATTATCAACGTTTTGCAAAAACTATTGTTTTGCGTTATCAAAACGGCTGTTTTGCACGGTAAAAGCGTAGGTTTTGCATCGCAAAACAGCCGCTTTCGCAATGCCAAAACGAAATTATCGTTTTTCATCAGAATTATCTTTACAAAGTCAAGGTGTTTTTAGTATCTGACACAAGCAGCAAAAAGGAAAATTATTTTTCCAAAAACGTTTTGCTTCAGCCCTATCTTCACGATTAGAAAAAGGCGTTACACCAATGGTATAACGCCTTTTATAAGTAATATTACAATGTATATCTTTTTTAATCTACAGGAATATCCTTGTTTACATTCTTGCTGCCTATCAGAGTGTAGAAGCACATATAAGCCACACCAGCGAGTGGAACAAAGTATGAAACAAGATAGCCAGACTGGTCGGCTATGAAGTTTTGGAGCAACGGAAGCAAACCACCACCTACTACCATCATCATAAATATACCCGAAGCAGGCTCTGTATATTTTCCAAGACCTTCGGTTGCAAGGTTGAAGATGCACGGCCACATAACGCTGGTGCACAGTCCGCAAAGTACAAGTAACAATGCAGAAACAGGTACAACTACCATATTGAAAGCTGAACCTGTGAATACAGGCATCGAAACGGCTGCGCTCTTACCTAATACAATAGCTGTGGTGATGAGTATCATAGCAAGAACGGTGGTGCACGACATTAATGTCCTGCTCGAAATCTTGCTGGCAATGAAACCTGCAATGAAACGTCCTACAAGCATTAAGAACCAATAGGTTGCAGCAACAAAACTTGCAATGGCTGTGGCTGTAGCCTTAGGGAGCCCTCCACCAAGGCCAGTCGTATCAGAAAGGTAGTAAATAAGTGTTCCGGGAATACCTACTTCTACGCCCACATACACGAAAATAGCGATTGCGCCTAATACGAAATGGCGGAAGTTCCAAGGAGAATATTCAAATGTAACATTGGTTCCTGTCTTGCTGTTCTTTGGGTCTTGAATAGGAATATACGATAGGATAACGAATGCTGCCACGAATACACCCATTGCAATGTAGAGAACTGGATTAACATCAATAATAGACGTGTTCTTTGTTACTTCTCCAATCAACGAACCAACAAAAAGCGGTGTAAGGGTTCCAGACAGCGAATTGAGTGTTCCACCTATCATATTAAGCTGATTTCCACGATTTCCACCGCCTCCGATAAGGTTCAACATCGGATTAACCACTGTGTTCAGCATACAAACACAGAAACCTGAGATGAACGCTCCTAAGAGATAAATAACAAATCCTGTAATCTTCGCATCGGTAAAGAAGCCTGAGCAGAACTGAGTCAGTACGCCGAAGAAACCAATGGCAATACCAATGAGAGCCGTTTTCTTGTATCCTACGCGCACAAGCATCTTTCCTGCGGGGATTCCCATAAAAAAATAGGCAAGAAAGTTCATAGCATTGCCAAGCATACCCACCGTATTGGCACTTTCGCCACCAAAGATATTCTTCCAAATAACTCCGATTGGAGCAGCAAGATTTGTTACAAACGAAATCATTGCATAAAGAAACATCATTGTAATAATCGCAATGATGCTTCCATTTTGTTTAGTATTATTCATTGTTTAGCAATTTATTTTCTGCAAAGAAAGCAAAAATAAATGATAACGACAAACTATTTTAAGGCAAAAGGAGATTTGTTGTGTGTTAAAAACAATTAAAGGCAAGATTGAAAAATCCTGCCTTTAATGGGAATTGTATTGCTATTAGAATTTGCTTAAAAAGTCGGCAACAATATAGCTCGAACCGCCTACAAATATGAAGTCGTCGCTTTCCGCCTCGCTTAGTGCTTGCTCGTATGCTTCTGCAACATCTGCAAACGTCCTGCCCTCAAGGTTGTATTGTTTGCCTATTCTTGCCACCTTGTCAGCCGAGAATGCACGCTTTGTGCTGGGTTGTGTCCAATAGTAAATGGCATTAGCAGGCAGAAGAGCCATAACAGCCTCTATGTCCTTGTCGTCTACCATACCAAAGACAATGCGCAACGTGCGATACTTTTGACTTTTAATCTGCAATGACAAGTCTTTCCAGCCTGCTTCGTTGTGCCCAGTGTCGCAGACGACAGTCGGGTTTTGCTGTATCTGCTGCCATCTACCCATTAATCCCGTCGCTTCACACACATTTGAGAAACCTTTTGCAACGCTGTCTATGTTCCTGATTATCTGCTTATTGTAAAGCTGCATCACTGCCGTTAGCAGCGTGTTGGTATTCTTGTCTTGGTAAATTCCGCCCAATTCGCCTTCAATCGTACCGAATAAGCGAGTTTGGTATATGCGTCCCCTCTTTGGATTGGCACTTGCCGATTGTACCATAGGAATGTCTTCGGCAAATACAATCATTGCGTCCATCTCCTGTGCCTTTGCTTCAAACACGACACGGGTTTCGGGTAGGGCTTCGCCAACTACAACAGGAGTGCCTTGCTTTATGATTCCTGCCTTTTCGTATGCTATCTTTGGCAATGTGTCGCCCAAGAATTGGGTGTGGTCGAGCGAAATGTTGGTAATGATGGAGAGCAAGGGATTGATAATGTTGGTGCAATCCAACCGACCGCCCAAGCCCACTTCTATAATGGCAAAGTCTACTTGTTGTTCAGAGAAATACTTGAAAGCCATTGCAGTAGTCAGTTCAAAGAACGATGGGTGCAGTGGTTCGAAGAAATTGCGATGGTTTTCAACAAAATCAATTACGTATTGTTCAGAAATCATTTTGCCGTTTACTCTGATGCGTTCCCTGAAGTCTACGAGGTGTGGACTTGTGTAAAGCCCTACTTTATAGCCGTCGGCTTGGAGTATTGCAGCCAATGTATGCGAGCAAGAACCTTTTCCGTTGCTTCCTGCAATATGGATAGAACGGAAGTTTTGATGCGGTCGCCCAAAGTATTCGTCCAATGCGAGGGTTGTAGATAAACCTTCCTTATAAGCAGAAGCACCCACGTGTTCAAAGACGGGGGTGCTGTTGTATAAGTATTCTGTTGTTTCCTTGTAAGTCATTTTTATTACTTTTCAGTCTTTATAACTTAGCTGAATAGTTTCTTGAAGTTATCAAAAATAGAACGTTTTGTATAGCTATCTCCCTTGAAGTTGTCGCTTTCCTTAAATTCTTCAATGGCATTGCGTTCTGATTTTGACAGTGTCTTTGGCACATAAACACTTATTTGTACGATAAGGTCGCCCATTCCTCTGCCATAGCCCTGCACGGCAGGAAGTCCTTTGCCTCTTAAACGAAGTGTTTTGCCTGGTTGTGTGCCTTCTTCTATCTTTATTTTCACAGAACTTCCATCTATTGTTGGAATTTCAACCTGACCACCCAAGACAGCCGTGGGGAAGTCGAGCAACAAGTTGTAGATAACATTCTGTCCATCACGAATGAATGTATCGTTGTCTTCTTCTTCGATATAAACTTGTATATTGCCTGTTATGCCATTGTGTTTGCCTGCATTTCCCTTGTTTGGAACATTCACGACCATTCCTTCGGCAACACCTGCAGGAATATTGATTTCAACAACTTCCTCGCCTTTCACTACACCGTCGCCGTGGCAATGTGTACATTTGTTCTTTATAACAGTACCTTCTCCACCGCATACGTGGCAGGTTGTTTGTGTCTGCATCATACCAAAGATACTCTGCTGGGTACGAATTTCCATACCGCTACCATGGCAATTAGGACACGTTTCTGTACCGCTGCCGCCTTCGGCACCCGTTCCGTGGCAATGTTCGCAGGCGACATCTTTGCGTACCTTGAACTTTTTGGTAACCCCCGTAGCGACTTCCTGCAATGAAAGTCTGACTTTCAGGCGCAAATCGGCACCTTTATATTTAGGAGCCTGACGACTTCCACCACCGAAACCTCCAAAGCCACCACCGCCGTGGCCGCCGAAGACATCGCCAAACATAGAGAATATGTCGTCCATTGAGAAGCCACCGCCACCAAATGGATTGCCACTACTCCCATTCAGTCCTTCGAATCCGAATTGATCGTATTGCTGTCGTTTTTGCGGATCACTTAAAACACTGTATGCTTCTGCAGCTTCTTTAAATTTCTCTTCAGCATTGGGATCATCAGGATTTCTGTCTGGGTGATACTTTATGGCAAGTCTTCTATATGCCTTCTTTATCTCGTCGCCCGAAGCGTCTCTTGTAACGCTCAGAACCTCATAATAGTCTCTTTTTGTCATCTTGTATTTGTCATGAATTATAAGGTTCTCAAGTGTATCAAGAACCCAAGATTATTCAGTCTATCGTTTATTATTGACCGACTGCGACCTTTGCATGTCGAATAACTTTATCGTTTAACATATACCCTGTTTGAACGCTGTCAATGACTTTACCCTTTTTATCATCGCCCATTCCAGGTACCATTGCAATAGCCTCATGGTAATCGACGTTGAAATCCTTGCCATCGGTTTCTATTTTCTTCACGCCAAGACTTTCTAACGTTTTTAAGAACTTCTTATAAATCAGTTCAAACCCTTCCTTAATGGCTGTTGCATCTTCTGTCTTGTCTAAAAGAGCACGTTCAAAATCATCGAGAATAGGAAGAACTGCTTTTACTGTCTTTTCGCTACCATTTAGGATAAGCTCTGCTTTTTCCTTCAGCGTTCGCTTCTTATAGTTCTCAAATTCAGCATAAAGACGAATATACTTGTCTTTCCATTCTTCAGCTTCTGCGCTGTCATCTTTCTGCTCTGCTTCGCCTTCTTCGTTGGTTTCAGCTTCCGAAGTTTCTTCGTTATCAGCTTCTGACGACATTTCTTCTTCTGAAGAAGTAATTTCTTCCTGTACGGTTTCTTCGTCCTGCAACTTTGTTTCTTCGTCTTCTATTTCTATCTTCTTATTCTTTTTGCTCATAATAATGTATTCTTTTTTCAACAAAACTATACAAATAGTGTGCCAACATAGCAAGGACTGCACGACAAATATAATTCGTCAGCAGCCCTTGAACTATTATCTTGCTAATTTAAACTTGGTACATCTTGGCTTTTTGTTCCTTTATCTGCTCGTTGTGAATATACTCATCGTAGCTCATAAGCTTATCAATCGTACCGTTCGGTGTTAATTCGATGATACGGTTGGCAACAGTTCCGATGAATTCGTGGTCGTGAGAACTGAAGAGAATATTACCCTTAAAGCCAACAAGGTTATTGTTGAATGCCTGAATACTCTCCAAATCGAGGTGGTTTGTAGGAGTGTCGAGTATCAAGCAGTTGGCATTTTGCAACTGCATGCGTGCTATCATACAACGCATTTTCTCGCCTCCAGACAACACATTGACTTTCTTCTCTACCTCTTCTTGCTTAAACAGCATACGACCGAGGAAGCCTTTCATCACGACCTCGTTACCCGGACCATATTGTGAAAGCCAATCGACAAGATTCATATCGCAGTCGAAGTATTTAGTATTGTCGAGTGGCAGATAAGCCGTTGTAATGGTTATGCCCCAGTTGTAAGTGCCAGCCTGGGCTTCTCGCTCACCATTGATAATGTTGAACAAAGCCGTCATTGCCTTCGGATTGCGAGACAAGAACACTACTTTCTGCTCTTTCTCGACATTGAAGTTCACGTGGTCGAACAATACTGTTCCGTCTTCATCAACGGCTTTCAGGTCTTCTACTTCCAAGATTTGGTTTCCCGGCTCGCGCTCCATTTGGAAGATGATGCCTGGATATTTACGGCTTGACGGGCGGATTTCCTCTACATTCAGTTTCTCAAGCATCTTCTTGCGCGAAGTAGTCTGCTTGCTTTTTGCCACATTGGCAGAGAAGCGGCGGATAAATTCTTCCAGCTGCTGCTTCTTTTCTTCAGCTTTCAACTTTTGGTTCTGTGCCTGACGCAAAGCCAACTGCGAACTTTCGTACCAGAACGAATAGTTACCGGCAAACACCGTAACCTTACCGAAGTCGATATCAATCGTCTGTGTACTTACAGCGTCAAGGAAGTGGCGGTCGTGCGATACGACAAGCACCGTTTGTGTCTCCTCTATTTCGCCAAGATAATCTTCCAACCATTCCACCGTTTCAAGGTCAAGGTCGTTGGTAGGCTCATCGAGCAAAAGGTTGTCGGGCTTTCCAAACAATGCCTTTGCCAACATTACACGCACCTTTTCCGTATTCGACAGTTCGCCAACTCGTTTCTGGTGGGCGTCTTCCTGCACGCCTAAGTGCTGTAACAACTGGGCAGCTTCGCTTTCGGCTTCCCAACCATTCATTTCGGCAAACTTCAGTTCCAAGTCGGCAGCGCGGTTTCCGTCCTCTTCTGTCATTTCCGGTTTAGCGTAAAGTTCCTCGCGCTCCTTCATATTCTTCCAAAGCGGTTCGTGTCCCATAAGCACGGTGTCCATTACCTTAAATTCATCGTACTTAAAGTGGTCCTGCTCCAATACCGACAAACGTTCTCCTGCCCCTAACGTAATGGTTCCCTTGTTGGGCTCCAAATCGCCAGATATGGCACGAAGCAGTGTTGATTTTCCAGCTCCGTTAGCTCCGATAACGCCATAGATATTTCCCGGAGTAAACTTGATATTAACGTCCTTGTACAGAACTCTTTTTCCGAATTGAACGGCAATGTTTGAAAGTGTAATCATTGTTTCTCTAAATTCCTATTTTCTTATTTGGGCGCAAAGGTACAATAATAATGTGATACTTGCAAGAACTGCAGTTCGTCGTAACAGATGCATTATAAATAAAGAAGAAGTTCAAGGTGGGTGATAGCAAGATTTTCTGTATGGAAAACAAAGAATATATGCCTTTTAGCAAATAGCAAATAAATGAAACTTAATTCAAAAAATCCTTTCTTTTTTCAAAAATATTTTGTTACTTTGCAATCTAAAAGAATAATTATATTATAAATTTATAATTAGTTTAAAAGCTCATTGAAGTTTTGCATAAATGCAAAATTAATGAGCTTTTTTATTATATGTAGTTAGATAATTTCTATTGAAATTTTAGTGATTTTAAGATAAAATAAGCATAGTTAATCATCGTAAGAATATAAGGGCGGATATATGAATAGTACTTTAAATTACAGTGATACTAATGATAAAAAGTGGAATTCAATTACAATGTTAGATGTACTTAAAAATGTTGTTTGGGTTGTTTTTAGTGTTTTGATTTCACTTGTAAATATAAAATTTAATAATGAAAATATAGTTGTTCCTATTTCCGTAGCTTTTTTGATAGCTATGATTGCAAATGATATTCCAATTGTTGGAGTTCTTATTGCAGAGGCTATTACTTTAGCTGTGAGATTTGGGATTGGTGCTTTTGGAATATATGTTTTTGAGATATTGATGCTTATTTTGTCAATATTTGTTTTAAAACCGATTGAAATCAAATTAGATAGTGAGAGATATAAATTAGGAAAAAGGGTTATAATTATTACAATAATTGCTTCTTTATTTATGTATATGAAGAAGTATCCTTTTTATACTGTGTGTGAATTTACAATATTTAGCTTATGTTTAGAGTATATTTTTTATAAAGTTTTTTCAAATGGAATTAATGTTTTAAAAAATTTTAGAATAAATAAAGCTTATTCTGAAATTGAAATTATTAGTGCTGGAGTGTTTTTTGTTGTTCTACTAAGTGCATTATTGAACTTTTGTAATAAGTATACTGCTATAATTATAGGAATATTAATTATGGCTGATTTGTGGATAGTTACATCAAGGTTGAGATTTAATTATAGAATTATTGCCACAACAGCATTTTATATTGTAGGGTTTATTATGTTTGATAATCCAATACAGTATTTTGCGTATTTTGCATTTATAGGAATTTTTAGTAAATTTATAAATAAAATGAATAAATTTATTCTATGTGTTGTAAATTTATTTTTAATTACAATATTAATTTATGTAAGTGTTAAATATAAGTTTAATTTGATTATATTGATTGAAATGCTTGTTGGTATGTTTTCATTATTATTTATAAAAGTGATTAAAAAAGTTGATTATACTAGTGATGTGAAAATGTTACCAGAAGCTGTTATGGAAATTGAAGAAAGACAAGATATTGAAAAGGAAAAATTAAAGGAAAAACTTAGTACTTTTAAAATTAAAGTGAAGAATGCAATGTCTTATAATAAAACTAATATTTTATATGATGAATTGTATAAAGATAGAAATGATGTTTTGGGAGAAATCTTTAAAATTTTGGAGAATAATAATTCTATTTCAGATGAAGAAATTATTAAAATATTGAATGATAAAAAGGTTTATTTATCAGAAGAAACAAATGAATTTGATGAAGAGATACAAAAGATGCAACTAAAAGGAGTGACAAGATTAATTAATAATATTTTTGTTAATATTAAATAATGGTGGTGGTTAAATGAGTAAGGGAAAGCGTTATGATGGCGAACAAAAACTTAATATCAAGAAAGTTATAATAACAGTGATTGTTTTTATTATGATAATTGTAGGTATTGTTGGTTTGATTAAATTTTTTAAACATTTTGGAAATAAGAAGGATGCAAAAAATGTAGCTATTTCTTATATTTCAGTGTTTAAAAATGGTAAGTTTGGAGTAATTAATTCTAAGGGGGAGGAAATTATAAATGCTACGTATGATAATATTTTAATTATACCAGATGCTACTCAAGATGTTTTTTTGTATAATGAAAATTTGAATTTATCTAATAAGACATATAGTTCTGGAGTGATAAATAAACAGGGAAAGAAACTATTTACTGAATATGATAGAGTTGATGCTTTACAAAGTGTAGATTCAAATGGAAATGTTATTTACTCAAATAAAGTTTTGAAATTTTATAAAGATGGAAAGTATGGATTGATTAGTTTCTCTGGAACAGTTTTAGTTGATGCAATTTATGATGACATTCAATGTTTACCACAAACTACTAATGTTTTGTTAACTGTTAAGAATTCTAAGAAGGGATTAATTGATTCTGCTGGTAGCATAATTATTGAGAATGAGTATAGTGATATTTCTTTATTAACTAATAATTACGAAAATGGGTTTATTGTTAAAAATGATGCTGGAAAATATGGTGTTATTACTTTTGCTAAGAAAAAAGTTTTGGATACTGTTTATTCTGAAATAAAGCATGTTTATGGTAGTGGATATTATGTTGTTAAAACTTCTAGTAATGAAATGAAATTAATTGATGCTGATGGAAATTCTAAATTGTCAGGTAAATTTGATGATGTTCTTAGTATTGATAATGAATATGTTGTTATAAAAAAAGGTAATAAATATCAGGTTGTTGATTTAGAAGGAAATGTTAAATTAAAAGATTATGATTATATAGAGTATATTTTTGATACATATTATATAGCTAAAAAAGGTACTACTTATGGTATTGTTGATATTAATAATGAAGTAAAGGTTGATTTTAAATATAAGAATATTGTTTATAGAAAAGATGCAGGATTTATTGAAGGAAATATTGATGATTTAAAATCTGATTTGATATCTTCTTCATTTGAAGTTAAAGTTACAGGAATTATTTCTGAAGTTAACGAAAGTTTAGGTTATATTAAGGTTAAAGTTGATGGTGATTATAAATATTATAATTTACGATTTGAAGAAAAAAATATTAAAGATATTTTGAAGACTAATACTTTATTTTCTTCTGAAAAAGATGGAAAGTTTGGCTTTGTTAATAAAGATGGTCAAGTTATTGTAGATTATATTTATGATGATGTAACTGAAGAAAATGCTTTTGGTTATATTGGAGTAAAAAAGGACGGAAAATGGGGAGTTATTGATTATAATGGCAAAGTTATAATGGAACCTTCATTAGAGTTAAAGAATAATCCTAAAGTAGATTTTATAGGTAATTTACATTTATGCGTTGATTTGAATGCTAATTATTATACTGATGTAAATGAATAAGCATAAAAAGGGGAAGAGATGAATATTTCTAAAATTTATTTTGGAGCAATTGTTCCAAATGAATTAAGTAAGTTTTATTTGAATTTACTTAATGATGGATTTAAAGTTAAAATTTTTGATAAAATTAATAATCGTGAAATTTATAATTATTTTTCAACTGAAGTTAGAAATACTTTTTTGTGGACATTTAATATTAAAAATGTTGATGATTTTAGTGGATTGGCTAATGATATTGTTGCTCCAATTTGTAATAATTATTATGCTAATATTTTTGAAAAAGAAAATGATATTATTGTTTGTTTTGAAACAGGTATAATTTTTGTTTTAAGTAAGAATATTGATATTGTTAATAGATATCTTAAAAAGATTCCAGATGCTAAGTTAGAAGAGATGTGTTTAAAAAGTTCTTATGAAATTCATAAATATACTGATATTATGGTTGATAATTATTATGAAGCTCATATTTATGCTTTTATCTTTGAGTTATATAAAAAGATTTATGTAAGATTTTTGAGAGAAGAATTGCTTATTTCAAATAAATATGAATATTGTAATTATAAATTTTTGGATTTTAAGAGAGATATTTATGAAAATCAAGTTACAAATAAAGATGGATATGTTGTTCAAGTGGATGAAATTTTAAATTTATACAGTGATCTTCTTGATTTAGAAAATGAATTTTATAAAATTTACAAAATTAAAAAAAGCGTTGTTAATAAAAAGAAAATTAAGATTTTTGGAATTATAATTATTTTAGTAGTATTATTGATAATAATTATTAAATTAGGAAGGAAGTAGTTTGGAAATTTTTGTTGGAAATGATATTATCGAGGTTTCTAGAATTGCTAATTTAATTGAAAATGATAGATTTTTGCATAGAATTTATTCGAACGCAGAGATTAAATATTGTGAAGACAAAGCTAATAAAGCTCAAAATTATGCTGCACGTTTTGCAGCTAAGGAAGCAGTTTTTAAAGCTTTGTCTTCAAAGCTTAATGGTAATTTTTCTATTGCTTGGAATGAGATTTGTGTTGAAAAAGACAAGGATGGTAGACCTTTTATTATTTTATATAATCATTCTGAAATCTCGGATAATTATAGATTTGATCTTAGTTTATCTCATGTTAAAGAATATGCAATTGCAAATGTTATTATGTATTCAAAGGTATAGGAGGAAAAATGAAATTATTTGATGCTCATTGTCATTATAATGACGAAAAATTTGATTTTGATAGGGATATATTAATTAAAGAAGTTCATGATTCTGGTGTTGTTGGAATGATTAATGCTGGATATTCTTTAAGTGGTTCTGTTTCTGCTGTTGATTTATCAAACAAATATGATTTTATTTATGCAACAGTTGGAATATCTCCAAATGATGTTACTGAAGATTATGTTTCTGATATTGAAAAAATTGAAGAATTGTTAGTTACTAATTTGAAGAATGGAAAGATTATTGCAATTGGTGAGATAGGTCTTGATTATCATTATGATGTTGATAGGGATATGCAAAAGGATGCATTTATTAGACAAATAGAGCTTGCAAATAAGTATGATTTACCAATAGTTATCCACACTAGAGAAGCAACTGTGGATACAATTAATATTTTAAAAGAAAATCCTGTAAATAAAGTTGGTATGTTTCATTGTTGTCCACTTAATCAAGAATTAGTTAAAGAAGCTTTGAAACTTGGATTTTATATTTCTGTTTGTGGACCGATTACTTTTAAAAATTCAAAAAATGCTGAAGTAGTAGCGAATATGATTCCTCTTGATAGAATATTAGTTGAAACTGATTCACCTTATTTATCTCCTGAACCTTTGAGAGGGGGAAGGAATGATTCTAGAAATATAAAATATATTGTAGAGAAGATTGCGATGTTTAAAATGATTGAACCTGAAGTGCTTATGGATAGTGTTTTTGGAAATATTAATAGATTATTTAAAAATATTAGGAATATTTAATAATTGGAGAGTATAATGACAAAAGAAGAATATATTGATGGTATAAAAAATGCAAAAGATAGATATGAGTACTATGTAAATTTTGATAATATAATGGCTATTGATGATAATATTAATTTATTAGAATTAGCGAACATAGGAAAGGAGTATTTAAGTGATTCCGAAAAAGTTGAATTTCTATTATCTAGACCATTTTCATTTGATAAAGAAAAGCCTTATAAAGATAATTGTTTTTATCGAGAGTTATATAAAAGTATAAAAGATATAAATATAAAAAATGAGCTTGTTTTTAATTCTAAATTTATTGATAAATTTGGAAATTATGATTTAATTGATTTAATGCCAAAAGAATCAATTGTAATATTATTGCATAATCCGGATAAAAGATTAATGTTTAATAATTTTTCTAATTATGATTATATATCTTTAATAAGTAAACTTGATGATAGTGAAAAGATGGAGTTTTTAGAGGATTTTGAAAATTTCGAGTGTTTTGAATTTAAAAGCTTTGATATTGCTAATATTTTATTAACAATTAAAAGTGATGAATTAATTAATAAAGCTTTAAATTTGAAATTTATTAATAAAGATAATATAGTTGATATATTAGTTTTGCTAGAAGATAAATTTATAATTAATTCTTTACAAGTGGATGATGATAGGATTTGCAAAGATGGAGTGGAAAAACTAATAAGAGCTTTAAGAAATGTTGATAATATTATAGATGTTTTTAATAATATTCCAGAAGTGTTTGAAAAAAATGGACTTGATATACAAGTTATATCAAGTTTTTGGATTGATAAAAATAAGCAAATTGAATTATTAAGTAGGATTGATGAAATAAATCGTAGTTATCAAGAAAAAAGAAGAGCTTTTGTTAATTTGACTAAAGATGTAAGGGAAAGTCTTAATGAAAAAGAAATTAACACTGATTATAAAAAAGTTATTAATTTGGATTATGATGATAATAATATTTTTGCTTCTAAATTAATTTTTAATCCACAAAGAAATGCTGAAGAATACAGGGGATTGGATAAGTTTTTAAAAATTATGCCTAAGAATTTTTCAAAATATGAAAGAGAGAAGCTGTATGAATTGTTTGAAATTTGTCCTAATGTTGGGATATACTCTGATATGAATGAAGTGCAGACTGCTAAAGAATATAGAAATGGTGAAAATTGGATAGATTCTGTTATTAATAAAATTGACACTGAAATGACTGATATACAAAAGATCTACATTGTTGATGAAGCAATTGGAAAAAGGATTAGTTATTCACCAATATATAAAAAAGTAAATCAAGATACAGTTAAAGTTAGACAATTATGGTCAATAATAGATACTGGCTATGGTGTTTGTAATGGCATAGCGGAAGTTGAAAATTACATATTGAATAAAATTGGAATAGAAAATGAAATTGTATCTTCTAAGACACATTCATTTTTAAAAATTAAGAATTTGAATGTTGATGGAGAAAATGTTGGCAATTCAATATTAGATCCGACTTGGAATTTATCAGAAAATAGAGTAAGTGATAGGCCTGAATGGTTTTTGATTTCATATGAAAATGCAAAGATGAAAGATGGGAGTGGTGCACATCAAAATGATGAAAACTTGGAAGATGCAGTATTTAATTTAGATAAAGAACATATGGAAAAAGAATTATGCAATATTGGAAAAGTTAATAGTGAAGGAAAATTTCCTTTTGAAGATAAGCTATTGGAGTTGGATGAATTTTATGATAAGTGTGATAATCCTAATGAAATTATATTGAAATGCTTAAAATTTGCGCAAGATTATATACCAGATTTTGTGAATTGTCAAAATTCTACTAAGAGTATTTTAGTTAATATTTTATCAAGGGTAATTCTTAAGGAATCGAAAAAGCTTAAAGTTAGAGAAGGATCTAAAATAGTTAATGTTTATAGGAAAGATGATAAAAATAAAGAAGCTGTTAACTTGATTCAAATTGTTAAAGAAGATGGTGTACAATTTTTTGCATATTCGGATAAGGAAACTAATAGTTTTAAGATTATTAGTGAACGAAATCTTGAAAAAAGCTTTGCTTCTTATGATGTTGATAAAGAGCAAAATAATGGTATGGAACTTTGGGATTTGACTGTAAATTTAGATTCCAGTAATCGAGAAGGTGAAAATAAAAATAATGATAAGGATATGGATGAATAGTTATGAGTTTTTTGGAAAAAATAAAAAAATTTTTTAATAGGTTATTTTTTAGAAGGCTTGATTCTTCAACTTTTAATAATTTTGTAGAAGATAATAAAAATGAAATTATGCAAAATGAACATAGTAAATATGTAGAAGAGTTGAAGAAAAGTTATGGGAAAGAGATTATAGAAAATAAAAAAGATTATAAAAAATTAAAATTTGTTAATGAAATTTATGTGGAACCTAATATTCATGATGGAACAGGTTTTAAGAAAAAAATGAATCATTAATATACATTTGTTCATTTTTCAAACTCCTTTAGCCGTAAAGGTTTAAAACAAAAGTATCTGAAATTTGACTATATTTTTTGTAAGTGGTATAATAGCAATGATTACTTAAAGGAGGATTTATGCGAAAACATATAAGTATTCAACCGGAGTCAGATAAACCTCAATCCGGAAAATTTTCTATAAAGAAGGTTTTAACAATTGCCATTTTATTTGTTTTATTAATGGGAACAGTTGGGGTTATGGCTTCAAGTAACAGGGTAAGAACTGTTAAGATATTATTATCGAGTGGTTATGAAATGAATGTTGTAACTACTAGTACGAAAGTCGAAGATATTTTAAAAGAAAATCATATAATTGTTTTTGATGGTGAGAGTGTTACACCTGATGTTAAATCAGATTTATCAGATAATAGTACAATTACCATTAAAAAGGGTGAAAATATTACAATTGCTCAAGAACAAGAGTTTTCACCTGAGGAAATTTTAAAAAGTTATCAATCAGTAATCGAAAAAATTGTAACAGAACAAGTAGAAATTCCATTTAAAACTACGACTAAAGAAGTTGCAAATGGTAGTCAAAATACACAAAACCAAGTTGTTCAAGCTGGTGTAAATGGTGTTAAAGAAATAAAATATAGAGTTAGATATCAAAATGGAAATCAAATTTCGAAAGATGTGATTTCTGAAAAGGTTATAAAAGAACCTGTTGATAAAATTATTGAAGTAAGAGCAAAAGTTACATCAAGGAGCAGTGTTGTAAGAACTGGTTCAAAGACTTGGACTTATAGTGAAGATGATATGAATTTATTATATGCTATTACTTGTCAAGAATCAGGGTCAAGTTATGAAGGTGCGTTAGCTGTTATAACTTGTGCTGCAAATAGAGCTGAAAAGAGAGGTTCTGACCCTCTTTCAGAATATAAAAGAAAGAATCAATTCTGTTATACAATTGATTCTTATTGGAAAAAATATTTAAATGGTAAAGTTCCATCTTTTGTTAAAGAGGCTGTTAAGGATGCGTTAAACGGAAAGAGAAATCATAATTTTTATTCTTTTAGATCAACTTGGACAGGTGTAAAAGGTGTTAATATTGGTGGTAATGTTTACTTTTAGATAATTATGAAAGAGATGGTTGTTATACCATCTTTTTCTATTATGTGTGTAATTATTTTTGATATATAAGGAGGAAAAATGAAAATAGTCTCATGGAATGTTAATGGATTGAGAGCAGCAATAAATAAAGGATTTTATGACTTTTTTAATGATGTTAATGCAGATTTATTTGGTATTCAAGAAACAAAGATGCAAGAGAGTCAAGTTGATGATGATATGAAAAAATTAGGAAATTATCAGTATTGGAATAGTGCAGAAAAAAAGGGCTATTCTGGTACAGCAGTATTTTTGAGAAACAAACCTTTAAAAGTTACTTATGGTGATGATAATGAAGGAAGAGTAATTACTTGTGAGTATGAAGATTTCTTTTTTGTTAATTGTTATGTTCCTAATTCTAAAAGAGAACTTGAAAGGCTTGATTATAGAATGGAATGGGAAGATAAAATGCGTGAGTATTTGATTTCTTTAGATAAAGTAAAACCGGTTATTTATTGTGGTGATTTAAATGTTGCACATAAGGAAATAGATTTAAAGAATCCCAATACTAATCATAGATCTGCAGGGTTTACTGATGAAGAGAGAGAAAAAATGACCAATCTTCTTGATTCTGGATTTGTTGATAGTTTTAGGTTTGTTAATCCTGATGTGATTGATGCATATTCATGGTGGTCATATATGTTTCATGCGAGAGAGAAAAATGTTGGCTGGAGAATTGATTATATTATTGTTTCTGAACGTATAAAAAATAAAATTAAAGATGTAAAAATTTATAATGATGTTCTTGGCAGTGATCATTGTCCAGTAGGTCTTGATATTGATATATAATACTTAAGTTAAATAAAAATAATAATTGTAAAGATAAAGATAAAATATAGTAATCTATTGAAAAAAATAGTCGCTTATGATATATTAATCGTAAATTTTAGAGAGGTGAGTATAAATGGCTGGTTTAATAGAAAATAAGGAAAACATTTTACTTGATAATAGCAAAAAAACTATCTTAGCAGTTGATGATGAAAGTTCAATATTGGACCTTTTGAAGTTTAATTTAGAAAAAGAAGGATTTAATTTTATATCTGCAGAAGATGGCGAAGAGGGAATTAATAAAGTGTTAAATGAAAAACCTGATTTATTATTGCTTGATGTTATGATTCCTAAGATGGATGGTTTGTCTGTATGTAAGAAAATAAGGCAGGAAAATATTAATATTCCAATAATTATGTTGTCAGCCAGAGGAGAAGAGATTGATAAAGTTTTGGGACTTGAAATTGGTGCTGATGATTATATTACAAAGCCTTTTAGCCCTAGAGAAGTTATTGCAAGGATTAAAGCAAATTTAAGAAAATTTGATAAGAATAAGAGCGTTGAGGAAGAACAAAAGAATCAAATTGCTGTAGGCTCTTTAATACTTGATTTGGATAAGTTTGAAGCAATTGTTAGGGGAACTACGGTTACTGATTTAACGAGACGTGAATTTGAAGTTCTTAAGTTTTTAGCACAAATAGTAACAAGAGAAACATTATTAGAAAAAGTATGGGGATATGAGTATTATGGTGATATTAGAACTGTTGATGTTACCGTGAGAAGAATTAGAGAAAAAATTGAAAAAAATACATCAAATCCGAAAATTATTATAACGAAACGTGGAGTTGGATACTATTTAGCAAATAAGTAAATATGAAATAGCATTTATTACTTGAGTTATATTAATAAATGCTATTTTTCTTTTATGGAGAGATTATGAAGAATTATTATTATAAATTAGTTTATATTTTTTCAATTATAGAATTGCTTTTTATTGTAATTTTTACAGCTTTAATGTTTAAGGCTTTTAGAGTTAATGTTAGTGATATAATTACTATTGTTATTGGACTCTTATTGTTAGTGATTTTATTTGTGATTTTGTTAAAATTTTATGTAAAAAATAGTATTTTAGAACCTATGTCAAGAATGCTTAATAGCCCGGATAAAAATTATATTAATGATGGTGTTGTTGAAGAAAATGATGCTGATGTTTATAGAATGCTTGATTATTTGAGGAAAAAGTTGAAAAAAGCAAATGATGAGAAAAAGAAGACTGATACTATTTTAGAGCATATGACAGATGGTGTTATTGCTTTTGATATGGATGAAAATGTAACATATATTAATTTTGCTGCTAAGCGATTACTTGAAATTGAAGATGGAAAGAATACTTTTAAAAAGATTTTTGGAAAATTTAATGATGATGATATTAATTTACAAAAAATTATTTATTTAGATACTTGGACATCTTATGATAAAAAAGTTATTTTTAATGATAAGACTATGGAGTTACTTTTTGTTCCGTTTTTAGATGAGATTAATAGACCTGTTGGATTAATGGTTGTTATTCAAGATATTAGTGAACATGAGAAGTTGAATGAAATGAGAAAAGAATTTGTTGCTGATGTGTCACATGAATTACAGACGCCATTGACTTCTATTAAAGGATTTTCTGAAAATTTGTTGGAAGATGAATGTGATTCTGAAACTCAAAAGCATTTTTTGAAAATTATAAATGACAATGCTAATAGAATGGAAAATTTAATTCATGATTTATTAACTTTATCTAAATTTGATGGTAAAAGAGAAAATAATAAACCTGAAAAGTTTGATTTAGGACAGTTGGCAAAAGAGTGTAGTGAAAAATTTGAAATTGAAATTAAGAAAAAGAATATTGATTTGAAGTGTTTTGTTACTGCTGAAGTTCCATTAGTTTATGCTAATAGAGATGGTATTGAAAGAGTTATTTTGAATATTATTAGCAATGCGGTTAAATATACACCAGATGGTGGAAAAATTGATATTTATATTGGATTTGTTCATAATGATGCATATATAAAAATTAAAGATACTGGAATTGGTATTCCAAAGGGTGATGTCGAAAAAGTTTTTGAAAGATTTTATAGAGTTGAGAAGGCACGTTCTAGGAAAATGGGAGGAACCGGACTTGGTCTTTCAATTGCAAAAGAGATTATTGAACAGAATAAAGGCACTATTAAGATTAATAGTGATTTAGGACAAGGTACTGAGGTAATTATTAAAATACCTACGTTTAATGAAGAAGAGGGTTAATATGAGTGATTCTACTAAAAAGAATATTTTGGAATGGATATATTGTATTGTTATAGCGATTATTTTAGCTTTATTAATAAAGTTTTTTATAGGTACACCTACTGTTGTTAAACAACATTCAATGTATCCAACATATAAGCCAAATGATAGATTGATTTTAAATAGGATGGCTAGAGCTAAAATGCCTAAAAGAGGTGAAGTGGTTACTTTTGAAGCGCCATCTAAAAGTGTATATGGACCTGGAGAATACGATTTGAATAATCCAGTTGCTAAATATCAAAATCAACCTAATAGTATTTTAAAAAAGTTTTTGTATTATGTGCTTGAAGTTGGTAAAACATCTTATATAAAAAGGGTTATTGCTATAGAAGGTGATAAAGTTGAAATTAAGAATGGGCATGTTTATATAAATGGTGAATTGCTACATGAAAAGTATTTACAAGATGGTGTTAATACTGAACCAACTGGAGTGTTTAATAATTTTGTAGTGCCTAAAGGTTGTGTTTTCTTAATGGGGGATAATCGTAGTGGCTCAATGGATTGTAGAAGCTTTGGTTGTATTCCAGTAGAAAAAATTGAAAGTAAAGTTGTTTTTAGATTTTGGCCACTTAATAAGATTGGCCCTACACAAAAGGAGAACTAAATGTTTGAAGATATTTTAGGCAATGATGATGTTAAAAAATATCTAACTAATTGTATTGAAAATAAAAATTTTTCTCATAGTTATATTTTTAGTGGAATTAAAGGCGTTGGTAAATATACTTTTGCTAAAGATTTTGCTAAGTGTATTTTAGAAGATTCTATGATGCAAGATTATTATGAACTTGGACCTGATGGAAAATCAATTAAAGTTTCTCAAATAAGAGAGCTACAGAATGTTATTAATATAAAACCAACTTTTTCAAAAAAGTCTGTTTATATTATTGATAATGCAGATTTGATGACAATAGAGGCACAAAATTCTTTACTTAAGACACTTGAAGAGCCTCCTGAATATGCAGTGATTATATTAATTGTACATAATGAGAGAAGTATTTTAAGTACAGTAAAATCTAGATGCGTTAATATTAAATTTAGTAAATTATCTGATAAAGATATTAAAAAATATCTTTTGAAGAAAGATTTAAATTTTGAAGATAAGAATATTAATGTTTTTAAAGTTTTAGATGGTAGTTTAAATAATATTGATTTTATTAGAGATGATTATGATGAGTTATTGAAATTAACGGTCTTTGTTATTAATTTGAAAAAAAATAAAGTAATTAATTTTTTTCAAGATGCTAGTGTTTTTTATGATAATCATGATAAAATAATTAGATTATTGGAATATTTAAATATATTATTGTTTGAAAATTCGTATTTTCAGTTGATTGAAATTGTAGAAAAAACTAAAAATAAAATTTTAATGAATAATAATTTTGAGATGTGTATTGATTATATGATTTTAAATTTTATAGAAGAGTTATATTAAGGAGTTGTTTTGAGAACTGTAATAGGTGTTAAATTTAGAGATAATGGTAAGGTTTATTATTATGATCCTGGTGAAAGTGTTCTTCAGGAAGGTGATTGCGTTTTTGTTGACACATTAATGGGACTGGAGTTAGCTTATGTTGCGGTTGCTAATAAAGAAGTTGATGAAAAAGTTTTAAAGAATGAGTTAAAGTCAATAAGAGGCATAGCTACTATTAATGATAAGAAGATTGCAGAAGATAATAAAGTTGCTGCTAAAAAAGCTTTTGGCATTTGTAAAGAAAAAATTGAATATTATAAATTGCCTATGACATTAATTGAAGCAAGGTATTTATTTGATAAATCTAAATTGATTTTTAGTTTTACTTCTGATGAAAGAGTGGATTTTAGAGATTTGGTTAAAGAGCTTGGATCTATTTTTAGAACGAGGATTGAACTTAGACAAATTAGTGTACGTGATCAATTAAGTCAGATGAGTGGTTGTTGTGGTATTTGTGGTAGAGAACTTTGTTGTCAAACATTTATTAATGATTTTGATACAGTTTCTGTTAAGATGATTAAAGAACAAAATTTATCATTAAATACTTCAAAAATGACTGGAAATTGTGGAAAATTAATGTGTTGCTTAAGGTATGAGCAAAATGTTTATGAAGATAAATCAAAGAAACTTCCTAAACCTGGAACTAAAGTTTTTTCTAAGACTGAGGGGTATGGAATTGTCGATTCTGTTGAATATTTAAAAGAACTTATAAGGGTTAAATTTGTTGATAATGAAAATAATAATTATTATAAAAAGATTAATGCTTCTGAGTTAGAATATTAAAAATGCAGTACTTTGGTACTGCATTTTTGCTATTCTTTTTGACTTAAATCTGAACCACAATATTTGCATTTTGTTGCATTGTATGGAATGTCACTTAAACAATATGGACATATTTTTTCTTCTGGTTCACTCTCATCTTCATTATCATCAGATTTTTTGATAATTTTGTTTGTCATATTTTCAGCTTTGTTTATAGATTTTACCATTAGGAAAATAACAATTGCGATTATTAGAAAATTAATAATTGCAGAAATAAATTTTCCATAAGAAAGTGTAGCAGTTCCTATTTTTACTGATAATCCTGATAAATCTACTTTACCAGTGATCATCGTGATGATTGGCATTATGATGTCGTTTACTAATGAATCTACAATTGCTTTGAATGCTCCACCTATAATTACACCGACTGCTAAATCCATTACATTACCTTTTGCAATGAATTCTTTAAATTCTTTAAACATATTTTCTCCTTTTTTATAAAAATATTTCAAATTTATTAAAAATGTTGATTTTGAGGATTTTATTTGACATTATCCCTTTCGTAATTATATAATCAGTATGATAAAAAGTCTAGTATTGTATGCTAAAAAATTAGAAATGGAGAAAATTAGATAGTGAAAGATTTGATTGAAATTAGATGGCATGGTAGAGGTGGACAAGGAGCTAAAACAGCGTCTTTATTACTTGCTGATGCGGCTTTTAATACTGGTAAGTATATTCAGGGTTTCCCAGAATATGGTCCTGAAAGAACTGGAGCTCCATTGACTGCATATAATAGGATTAGTACAACACCAATTAGATCTCATTCTAATGTTTATTATCCTGATTATGTTGTTGTTGTTGATGATACTTTATTAGAAGCTGTTCCTGTGGCTCAAGGTATTAGAGATGGTGGAGCAATTGTTATAAATACTAAAAAAAGTTTAGAAGAAATTGAAAAATCTTTAAAAGGTTATGATGGACCAATTTATACTATTGATGCCAAAACAATTTCAGTTGAAACTATTGGAAGGTATTTCCCTAATACAGCAATGCTTGCTGCAATTGTGAAAATAACCGGTATTATGAGTGATGAAGATTTTTTAAGAGATATGGAGGGCTCTTTTAAGCATAAGTTTGCTACTAAGCCTGAAGTTATAGAAGGAAATATGAAAGCAATTGAAAGAGCATTAAAAGAAATTAACCAATTGCGTTAAGGAGGATTAATGAATATAAATAAAGATTCTGTTTGGCAGGATATGACTATTGGTGGAACGATTTGTGATTCTGCTAATTCGTTGGAATATAAAACAGGGGATTGGAGGACTAGAAAACCAGTTTTCATTCCTGAAAAATGTAAGCAATGTGGATTGTGTTTTCTTGTTTGTCCGGATGATGCAATTCCTGTTGGAAAAGATTTAAAGAGAACTGATTTTAATTATGATTATTGTAAAGGATGTGGAGTTTGTTCTAATGCTTGTCCTTTTGGTGCTATTGAAATGACGGAGGTGGATTAATGGGAATTCGTGAAAGATTAAGTGGTAATGAGGCAACAGCTTATGCTATGAAACAGATTAATCCTGATGTAGTTGCTGCATATCCAATAACTCCATCAACTGAAATTCCACAATATTTTGCATCTTATGTGGATAATGGTGAAGTTGATACAGTATATGTTCCTGTTGAAAGTGAACATAGTGCTATGGCAGCTTGTATTGGAGCTCAAGCTTCTGGAGCAAGAGCTATGACTGCAACATCTGCAAATGGTTTGGAGTTCATGTGGGAAATGGTTCAAATTGCAGCTAGTACAAGATTACCAATTGTTATGGCCTTAGTAAATAGAGCAATTTCGGGACCTCTTAATATACATAGTGATCATTCTGATGCTATGTCTGTTAGAGATAGTGGTTGGATTATGCTTTTTTCTGAAAATAATCAAGAAGCGTATGATAATATGCTTATGGCTCATCGAATTGCAGAACATAAGGATGTTTTATTACCATTGATGATTTGTCAGGATGGATTTATTACTTCACATTCTATTGAAAATATTGAGTTGTTGGAAACTGAAAAAGTTAGGGAGTTTATTGGAGAATATGATCCACATACTAATTTGTTAGATCCGGAAAATCCGATGTCAGTTGGTCCAATGGATTTACAACCATATTTGATGGAGCACAAAAAACAACAGCAAGTTGCAATGAGTAATGCAATTAACGTTATTGCTGATGTTTCAAAGGAATTTGGAGATTTAACAGGTAGATATTATGATTTTTTTGAAAAATATAAAAATGAATATGGTGAAAGAGAAAGCAAGAAATGGATATTGCATAAATCAAGGGATAAAGAAAAAAAAGATATTGTATTAGAGAGTTATTACAGTCCCAAAATAAAAGAAATTTTAGAACTAAAGACATCGTCCCCAACTCTAGGTGAGTTTTTTATATATGTTTCAAAAGACAGTTTCAAAATTGTATTCTCTTTATGAATATCAACAACTACAGGTATCCTGGTTTTAAACCCAAAAACAACAATCTCTACAAATACCATTGAATTTAAGAATAAATCAAGTTCGTTTATTTTTGTGTAATATTTTAACCAATTTGATATAACGCTTTGTATTAAATTTATAATCGCTTCATTATTGAGCTTTGAGAGAAATTTATTTATATCAGAAGTGTCTTCAGCTTTATTTTGTTGATTAGCTCTAAAAAAAGCTAGGTTTACTATTAGCAATTTCTTTTCTTGTTCTATCGGAGATACTACAAGAGAGAACGGTTTTGTTTTGTTTTGGTGATCTACCACTTGGCAATTATATAAAAAAGCTTCACTAGGTTTGATATTTACAGAACCGTCATCATTTTGACTATTATGAATCGTTGAATTTTCTACTGTTTCTAAGTTATCAAAGTTTAATACTTCCCGAAAATAAAATAATATCTCTCTGTCAGTAATAGTAAAAAAATCTGAAATAGGAATATTGAAGAAATCCAGAAGAGTTTCGAGTGTATCGAACTGAATTCCTTTACTATCGTTATTTAAGAGAGAGGTTAGAGTTGGGCGGGATAAGCCTGTTTCTATTGATAATTTGTTAATACTCAGTTTATTTTTTTCGAGTAATTCTTTTAAGTTTGTTTTTATCATAGGTATTCTCCTTACTAACCTATTTTACATCACGACGTTTTTTTTTTCAACGATTTGTAAATATTACTTGACAGTTATTTTGTTTTTTTGTAAACTGTAAACAACAACTCACAAAAAAATATTAAAGTTGTAAATATAACATTACAAGAAGGAGGACAAAACTTTGAAAAATAATCTTAGAATTATTTTAGCAAAGCGGCGCAAGAAAGTTTCAGACGTTCACGAAGCTACTGGTGTTTCTAAAACCACTTTGACAGCTTTGTACTATGAACGTACCAAAAACCCTGAAACAGAAACCTTGCTAAAAGTTGCGAAATATCTAGGCGTCACTATAGACGAGCTACTTACACCAGAAGAATAGAAAGGAGGCAGGCAGTGGCAAAACAACCATTTACCCAAGAAACACTCTATAAGCTCTATGAAGATAACGGAGTTATCACTTTGGATCTTATCGCTGAAGCTTTGCCGACGTGGACGCTTGCAGACATTAAGCAGCGGCTTTCGGGTTGGCGGTATCGAAAGGCTATTGACTATAAGTTAGAAGATGATGAGCTGATAGATTTTGAATTTTTGAGAAATAAAAAAGCCCTCACAGAAGCTACGCTTCTGCAAGGACGTCTAATCATTTACGTGTTACCACCTTACTTTATGATATTCTCACAAATATCAACTCAAAAAGTACGCACCAAAATATATTGATGTTATACCCTGAAGCTATAACGGGCTCACCCGTAAAGGTCTAATTATTCGACCATTAACACTCAAAGACCATTTTCAAAGTTTCCAATACGATCTCTTTTCACCACCCGAGACTCTCTTTACCATCTTTCACTTTTACTTATCTTATCAACGTGTGAATCATTAACTTGTTATTAAGTATATCAGTAAATTTTTCATGTGTCAACAGTTTTTTTAAAAAATTGTGTATTTTCTCTTGAAAACTTTTTGTAATTGTATAAAATTGTCGGAA
>ERZ772955.635-NODE-635-length-25973-cov-4.410680_pt1 | contig 25973 bp, 23 predicted proteins | sample MGYA00511133_ERZ772955 | MGnify/ENA primary metagenome ERZ772955 (study PRJEB29015, sample SAMEA2737914) | human oral metagenome | biome: human oral; feature: human-associated habitat; material: dental | place: China | collected 2149 ... | reverse complement strand
CAGCCCTACTCAACTGTGCGGAGGTGAGACGACGAAATCGAATTCTAACGAATTATCGATTTCTGTCCCAGTCTCATATTTTTAGTTGAATGAAATTCGTTCTAAGCTCTTTGTGAAAAAGGAACTTGGACTAGAAGTATAGACTTCCACCAAATATGCTTTTCACTGAGAGTTTTCGACGCATTTCTCTTATTTCTTAATTTCTTCCATGATGTAGGCTTCAATCGTATCATCCACTTGGATATCGTTGTAGCCATCAATCATGAGACCACCTTCACGGCCGTTAGTGATTTCTTTGACATCATCCTTGAAGTGCTTCAAGCTCGCCAATTGACCGTCATAAATCACGACGCCGTCACGGATGACACGAACCTTGGAATCACGGGTAACTTTACCGTTGATAACCATGAATCCACCGATAGTACCAACCTTGGAAACCTTGAAGGTTTCGCGGATAAGGGCTTCCCCTATGATTTTCTCTTGGTATTCTGGATCCAGCATTCCCTTCATGGCATCTTCCATTTCTTCGATAACCTTGTAGATAATGCTGTGGAGACGAATTTCCACTTCATCAGCATCTGCTTGCTGACGAGCTTGCGGTGTAGGGCGAACGTTAAATCCGATAACCAGGGCATTTGAAGCTGCTGCCAGTGTCACGTCAGATTCATTGATAGCCCCAACGGCTGAGTGGACAATGGTAATCTTAACACCTTCCACTTCAATCTTCTGCAAGGAAGCTGCCAAGGCTTCGACAGAACCTTGTACGTCAGCTTTGATAATGACGTTAACAGACTTGACTTCACCAGCTTTGAGGGTATCAAAGAGATTTTCCAGACTGACACGATGAGTAGCTTGACGCTGCTTGAGAAGGGCACGTTTAGCACGTTCTTCACCAGCTGCACGCGCTGCTTTTTCATCTTCATAGACGGCAAAGTGGTCACCAGCCATCGGAGTTTCATTGAGACCAGTGATGGAAACCGGTGTAGATGGACCCGCCACCTTAACACGACGGCCCAGGTCATTGGTCATAGCCCGAACACGTCCGAAGGTATTACCAACAACGATAGGGTCCTGCACATTCAAAGTACCTTGTTGGACAAGAAGAGTTGCAACCGCACCTTTTCCTTTATCCAAACGAGCCTCAATAACGGTACCAATCGCACGAACGGTAGGATCCGCCTTGAGTTCTTGGATTTCTGCTACAAGAAGTACCGTTTCCAAAAGCTCATCGATATTTTGATTGAATTTAGCTGAGATTTCAACAAATTCAGACTCACCGCCCCAAGAAGTAGACATGACGCCGTGCTCTGCCAATTCACCGATAACACGCTCAGGGTTAGCACCCGGCTTATCGATCTTGTTGATGGCTACGATAATTGGCACATTGGCTGCTTTGGAGTGGTTGATGGCTTCGATCGTTTGCGGCATAACCCCGTCATCAGCTGCTACGACCAAGATGGTAATATCGGTAACAGACGCACCACGCGCACGCATTGATGTAAAGGCCGCGTGTCCTGGTGTATCCAAAAAGGTAATCTTCTTACCATTTTCTACGATCTGGTAGGCACCGATGTGCTGAGTGATACCACCTGCTTCGCCTGTCGCAACACGAGAGTTACGCAGGGTATCCAAGAGGGTTGTTTTACCATGGTCAACGTGTCCCATGATGGTCACAACTGGCGGACGCTCTACCAATTCATCTGGATTGATATAGCCCTCTTCGACAAAGAAGCGCTCAATATCAGCTGTATCCACTTCAACCTTTTGTTTGGCTTCGATACCATAATCCACCATGAGGAGCTCGATCGTATCCCCATCAAGAGATTGGTTTTGCGTTGCCATCACGCCCATCATAAAGAGCTTCTTGACAATTTCAGCCGGCTCGCGCTTGATCCGTTTTGCGATTTCCGCAACGGTCATGCCATCTGTGTATTCAAATTCGCTTGGCAACTCATGGAACTTGCGTTCTGTAACAGGTTTTGGAGCCTGATTTTGGTTACCCTTTCCGCGTTTATTCTTTTTGTTGTTATTCCAGTTACTGTTTCTTTGATTTCTCACTTGATTTTGACTATTTCGATTCTTTTGTTGTTTTCTTGGACCATCTTCTTCGTGATCAAATTCGTCACGCTTCTTATCTGGTCGAGCTTGTTTTTTACGACGAGTGTCTACTGCAGCTTGTGCTGGCGTAGGAGCGGCTGTTTGGACAGCTTCAGCTGGAGTAGGCTTGACTACTTCAGCAACTGCCGCCTCTGCTTGAACCGGCTCTTTCCGTCTATTATTGCGTTCTTGCGCTTCTTTGGCTGCTTGAGCCTGCTTGAAACGCTCCTCGCTAGAACGTGCGTACTCTGCATTTTGCTCTGCTTTCAGAGCTGCTGCCCGAGCCTTAAAGTCAATTTTCGGACCTTGAGGCTGTTGGCGGTTTGGAGCGTTAAATCCTTGATTGTTCTGACCATTACGGCGACCATCCTGACCACGGTTATCGCGACGGTCATTGCGGCGCTCTTGGCGATCATTGTTGGCCTTACGGTCACGACGATCACGCTCATTGCCTTCCTTCTGGTCAGAATTTTGTGGCTTGCGGTTATGTTGTTGTTTACGTCGCTCTGCTTGTTCCTTGGCACGTGCTTCACGCTCTGCCTTAAAATTTCGACTTTGTGGTCGCGCTGGAGCCAGTTTAGCTGGAGCTTCAGTTGTCACTGCTTCGGCAACTTTTGGCTCTTCTTTTTTAGCCGGAGCCGCTTCCTTTTGAACTGGAGCAGCTGGTTTTTCAGCTACTTTTTTTGGTGCGGGCTGGACAGCCGCTTCTTTCTCTGGAAGGGGATTAGCGACTTCTTTAGCCGCGAAGCTAGCCTTGATACGCTGACCTGCTTCTTCTTCTACGCTGGACGAGTGGCTTTTAACTTCTAGACCTAATTCCTTGGCCCGAGCTACTACCTCTTTACTTTCCTTCCCCAGTTCTTTTGCGATTTCGTACAATCTAATTCTAGACAATTCTTGTCCTCCTCTTCTATTGCATAAGAGACCTCATTTTCTTTGTAAAACCAGCATCTGTGACGGCAGCTACTTTACGAGCTTTGCCAATCGCAGTGCTTAATTCCAGTGTTGAAAACACGGTTGACACTTCTATCTTGTAATAATGGCTTTTATCAGTCATTTTTTTCGTCAAATTTGGTCCGGCATCCTCAGCTAGAAAGATCAGATGAACCTTTCCTTCTTGGATGGCTTTGATGACCAATTCTTCTCCTGAAATGATGCGGCCAGCCCGCTGGGCCAAACCCAGCAAGTTTGCTAGTTTTTCTTTATTCAAGACCCAACTCTCTTCTCTTGACCTTGTGATCGACATAGGCAATCAGCTCGTCGTAGAAACTTTCTTCTACTTCCATACTGAAACTACGGTTAAAGACCCGTTTTTTCTTGGCCTGCTGAGCTTCTTCATTATCTAGCTTGATATAAGCGCCCCGCCCATTGGCCTTGCCTGTCGGATCAATGAATACCTGACCTTCTTTATTCTTGACGATGCGCAACAGATCACGCTTGTCAATCACTTCATTTGACACAACTGATTTTCTTAAAGGGATTTTTCTTGTTTTTGCCATATCTGCCCCCCTTATTCTGCGGCTACTGCTTCACTTTCTTCGAGTTCGATTTCAGTTGCCACTTCTGTACCGTCTGCCAGCTCTTCTGCTTCAAATTCTGCTGAAAGGGCATCTACTTCGGCTGGTACTTCTTCTGCCACGTAATCTTGGCCAAATCCACCAAGCTCATTGGCTGCTTCCATTGCTTCAAATTCGCTGGCTGACTTGATATCAATTCTAAAGCCAGTCAAATGAGCTGCCAAGCGAACGTTTTGACCACGACGGCCGATAGCCAGTGACAGCTTGTTATCCGGTACGACAACCAAAGCTCGCTTATTGTCTTCTGCATGGAAGATAACTTGATCTACCTCTGCTGGAGCAATGGCATTGTAGATGTACTCGGCTGGATCAGCAACCCACTCGATAACATCGATATTTTCCTCAGTTGGAATCATACGACCACTTTTAGCATCGTATTTGGCTGGATGGAATTTGCTGGTAATCTTCTTGATATTGGCACCACCACGTCCGACGATGGTTCCGATCGCATCCACGTTTGGATTGTGGCTGCGAACCGCAACCTTGGTCCGATCGCCCGCTTCCCGAGACACGCTCATGATTTCCACAGTTCCGTCGTAAACTTCAGGAATTTCCTGCTCCATCAAGCGCTTGATCATTTCTGGATGACTACGGCTAACGAAAACATTGACACCACGAGGATTGTCTTCTACTTTGTAGACAAAAACTTCGATGCGGTCATGAGAGGCAAAGACCTCACCAGGAATCTGGTCTTGTTTAGATAATTGCGCTTCAATAGTGCCCAGATTGACATAGATAAAGCGATTATCAAAGCGCTCCACAGTTCCTGACATGATTTCATTTTCATGTTCTTTGTAGGTATTGTAAGTGATAGCACGAGTTTGCTTACGCATCTTTTCCATGATGGTCTGCTTAGCAGATTGAGCTGCTACGCGGCCAAATTCGGCTGGCGCTTCTTCAAACTTGATCTTGTCTCCCAACTCATAGGCAGAACTGATCGCTAAGGCATCTTTGAGGCTGATTTCCAAGCGGCTGTCAAAGACCTCATCCACGACTTCGCGGACAGTATAGACACGGAAATCACCTGTTTTTTCATTAAACTCAATGGATGCGCTGTCTGCCTGACCGTAGCGACGACGATAAGCAGAGCGCAGAGATTCTGTCACTGCTTCGATAATATCTTCTTTTTTAATACCTTTGTCCTCTTCCAAAATACGGAAGGCCTCTAGCATTTCTTTACTCATCTTCATGTAACTTTTGCCGAAACAAAAGTATTCCTTTCTTCATTAATATTGCGATTTGTTATTAAAATTTAACGGCCAATCTTGCTTTTGACACTAGACTATATGGAATTTCAACTTCTTTTTTGCGTGTTTTATCCATATATTCCATGAGCAAGACATCATCTTCAAATCCAAGTAAAGTTCCTTCAAAAACCTTGTTTTTATCCAGCGCCTTATAAAGGCTGATATGGATATAACTGCCGACTGCAGCTGCCACAGCTTTCTTGGTCTTGAGCGGGCGCTCCAAGCCTGGACTGGTCACCTCCAGAAAATACTGGTCAGGAAAAGGATCTGGCTTGATAGAGTCCAACAGAGGACTGATAATATCGGTCAAATCTGCTGTATCGTTGACCGTAATCCCCTCGGGCTTGTCTACAAAAACACTGAGAACATAGTCACCGCCCATCTTGCCATACTCAATATCCACCAATTCATAAGGTTCTTGGATGGCTGGCTCAATGACTTCTCTTACTAATTCAACAATCGTTGCGATAAGACTGCACCTCCTCACAGACAAGAGGCGAAGATATTTCCTCGCCTCTCTTTCATATTCACTAAGATGATTATAGCATAGTCTGCCTTGAAAATCAAGGGATATACTTTTATTTATCTACAAAGCCTAAAATAGACTCAAGCAGATCACTGCGACTAGCTGCCTCACTGATGGCTCGTCGATGCGCTCGTCGATGCGCTCGTAGAGCTGCTCGAAGAGCTCGAGTGACTTTCCTCCTCGCTCGTGCTACTTGAAGAGGATGATGGTTCTGTTCGCTCACTTGTGCTAGAAGAGCTAGTGACCGTGCCATCTGTTACGTAGAACCTAATCTTGGTATTTGATTTCAATTTGATGCTTTGACCCGCTGCTGGAGACTGGGATATCACCAAATCAGCTTGACTTGACTCTACAGAACTATCGATAACACGCTCGATTCGAGACGCAGAAATTCCCATCTCCATCAGATAGGCCCGTGCATAGGCATAGGAAACTTGGAGATGACCGAAGTCCGGCATTTCAATCCTAGTCACCGTTTTAGCCACTGTCAGGGTAATCTGTTTGTTTGATGTCACGTCGTAAGAAGAACCTGCAGCCGGTGTCTGGCTGATAACAACTCCCTCTTCAACATCAGAATTTTCTTCTTCTACAATCTTGATTAGCTTTTCAGGGATATTGTAGGTGCTCTTCAGATGTTCAACCGCCTCGGAAGATTTTTGACCAACATAGTTTTCTACCGTAAAGGTTTTTGAGCCTTTAGAGACAATCAAATCCACTTTACTATTTTCCCGACGCTGGCTATTTACTGGCGGATCTGTCTTGATGACCTTGCCTTCTGCCACATTGTCACTGTAGTCTTCTTTGATTTCCCCTACTTCGAGGCCTTTAGCAGTAATGGTCGAACGGGCTTCCGCCACTGTTTGACCTGCTACATCTGGTACCGTAGTATTGGCAGGACTTTTATAGAGCAAGAAGAAGAAGGCTGCAAAAACCAAGAGAATGGCTAAGAACATAACCTTGTATCTAGCTCTCAAACGGCGTTTTTTCGGCTTCTTGACTAGAGCCTTCAAAACGGGAGCCTCTCTCTTCACATCAGCCGCAGCTTTAGGCGCCACTGCTTCTGCGACAGGGCTTGGAGCTGACTGAGGAAGCGGAGGAACTTTTGGCAGAGTTTTAGTATCTGCCTTGGCTCCATCATCAAAGACCAGTTTCTTTTCATTTCGGCGATCATAGGATAAGCTGCTAGACAAGTCAACATACATCTCCGCAACGGACTGATAGCGATCGCTCAGCTTTTTAGCCGTCGCCTTAATGACCACATTTTCCAAGGCCTGGGGGACATTCGGATTTTCTGCGATGATTGAAGGCAGGGGCTTTTGGAAATGCTGCAAAGCAATCGTTACAGCACTATCTCCGTCATAAGGGATATGCCCTGTCAGCATCTCGTAGAAAATAATCCCCATGGCATAAATGTCGCTCTGAACAGTGGCTTTAGAGCCACGCGCCTGTTCTGGCGAAAGATAATGCACCGACCCCAGCATCGAATTGGTCTGGGTCAGGCTGGTCTCTGCGAAAGCCACGGCAATTCCAAAGTCTGTTACCTTGGCATTGCCATCTGGCGTCAAGAGAACGTTTTGGGGTTTTAAGTCACGGTGGACAATCCCACGTGTATGTGCTAGACGCATAGCCAGTAGGATTTGTCCCATGATTCGGACTGCTTCTTCATTTGAAAGTGGAGAATTTTCTTTGATATAGCGTTTGAGGTCAAGCCCAGACACGTATTCCATAGCCAGATACTGCTGGCCATCTTCTTCTCCAATATCGGAAATCCGGACAATGTAAGGATGATCCAAGTCCGCCATCGCTTTGGCTTCTCTCTGGAAGCGGGCAACTGCAATCGGATCCGTCTGATAATTGGTTCTAAGAACCTTTACAGCAACTTCCTCGCCATCAAGTATCAGGTCTCGTGCCAGATACACATCAGCCATGCCTCCACGGCCAATCTGCTTGATGATTTTATATCGCCCGGCAAAGATCTTGCCGATTTGAATCATTCCTGCTCCTCCTTGTCAAAACGAACCAGAGCAACTGTGATATTATCCAGCCCTCCAGCATTGTTGGCAAAGCGAATTAAGGTTTCCGTTTTTTCAGACAGGCTGATGTCGCTGGTGACAATGTCACAAATTTCACTGTCTGAAATCATATTGGTCAGACCATCGCTATTAAGCAGAAGGTAATCACCATCTTCTAATGTAATCATGCCATAGTCAGGCTGCACTTCATCTTTTTGACCAATAGACTGAGTGATAATATTCTTCTGTGGATGGCGTTCCGCCTCTTCTTGGGTAATCTGTCCAGCCTTGAGCAAAGCATTAACAAGTGAATGGTCGCTGGTTAATTGACTGTATTCTTCACCACGAATCAGGCTAATCCGTGAATCGCCAATATGGGCATAGATGGCTTGATTGTCGATGATAGCCAAGGCTTCCAGAGTTGTGCCCATGCCCTTGTATTCTTCATCCTGACCAAATTGGTGAATACGCTGATTTTCTTGCTCCAGATGCTCTGCAAACCATTCACGAACTTGATTTACTGAATCAATCTGGGTATCAACCCATGCGGCACCCAGGTCTGTCACTGTCATTTCACTGGCAATATTGCCGGCCCTGTGACCACCCATACCATCGGCCAAGATAATCATGGTTTTGCCAGCCCGATTTACAAAAAGATTGGCATAATCCTGATTATTTGTCCGCTTTTGACCAACATCTGTTAATATTGAAATTTCCATACTGTCAGTTTCCTCCTCCATTTAAGACATCTTCCTAAATTGACTGATAAAAAATCCATCACTGCCATATAGTTCTGGCGTAATCAAGATACAGCCGTCTTTCACGATATCTTCTCTTTCATGTTCTAGTCTAACTTGCTCAAAGTTTGAATGTCTTTCTAAGAATTTCTTAACCACTTCAAAATTCTCTGTAGACACAATCGTGCAAGTACTATAAGTTATTATACCACCTTTACGTAGACTTTGACAAACGCTGTCTAATATATCCAGCTGAATTTTTTGTAAATTTTCAAAATCGGCGTTTTCTTTATTGTACTTAATGTCTGGTTTGCGACGAACCAAGCCGATGCCCGAGCAGGGAGCGTCCACCAAAATCTTGTCAAAAGCGTCTGGTCCAAAAGTCTCAAATACCTTGCTTGCATCCAGTTTTTTAGTGGTGATTTTATCCGCCAAACCTAGACGTTCTGCGTTTTGACGAATCAAGTCCAGCTTATGGTCGTAAAGATCCAAGGCTGTAATTTGACCAGTCGTCAGATAGGAAGCCATATGCACAGCCTTGCCCCCCGGCGCACTGCAAGCATCCAAAATCTGCTCATGGCCTTCAATCTGCAAGGTCGGAGCGACCAGCTGACTAGACTCGTCTTGAATAGTAATCAAGCCTTTTTCAAAGAACTCATGACCAGCAAAATGGCCTTGTTTCTTGACCAAGGCTGAAGGAGCTAAGACCGAATCTTCCGCACCCAAAACTGCTTTAATTTCTTCCTTTCGAGCCAAATCCGTCACTCGGATGCTGGCCTTGTTGCGTTCAAAGAGACTAGCAAAGATGGCTTCCGCACGTTCTTCCCCGTATTCGTCAATCAAGACCTTGACCAGCCAGACCGGCAAAGAATACTGGACTGAGTAGCGCTTGTTCTTGCGGTTGATAGTGGCCGGATCAGCTACACCTTCCCGCTCGATCTTCCGCAGGATGGCATTGACATATTTTTCACTGCCACGCTTGCGGCCTTTTGCAATCTCAACAGCTTCATTGACGACAGCATGCTGGGGGATTTTATCTAGATAGAGCATCTGGTAGAGGCTGAGCTCAAGCAGGATATAAAGCCAAGCATCCAGCTTGTCTCTGTCCTCCACCCAATAAGCCAGCTGCCATTCTAGAGAGATTTTGCGAGCGACCGTTCCATAGACCAGCTCCGTAACCAAGCTTTTATCAGCTGAACTGAGAGCACTCTGTTTCAGAGCCTTGTTGAGGGCAATATTGGAATAAGCTCCCTCTTCAAAGACTTCTTCCAGAATTTGCAGAGCAAGCTCTCGGGCTCTGTTTTGCTTACTTTCCAAATTCATCACCTACTGCTAAACTCCGACCCAGACCGTTGAGAAAGTCCTTGATGTCCATTTTGGGCTTGCCGAATGGCTGCACCGTCTTTAGAGAAAGGGCTCCCTGACCTGCTGCGACCACTAATTCTTTCTTGCTGATTGTCAAGATTTCACCTGGACGACCACTGCCTTCCGCTTGGCTAACTTCGTAAATCTTGAAGCGCTGACCAGCTAGCAGGGTATGGGCCACCGGCCAAGGATTCATGCCCCGAACCTGATTGAAAATCTGGCGACTGGTCTTTGTCCAATCAATCCGCTCTTGCTCTGGGCTGATATTTGGTGAAAAAGTCACCAACTCTGGATCCTGAGGCTGGGCTTGAATCTCTCCCGCTACATAGGCTGGCAAGACTTCTAAAAGAAGATCGCGGCCAATCACAGCTAATTTTTCAAAGAGAGTTCCGACATTATCAGACTCTTCAATGGCTGTTGCTCGACTAGCAATCATATCACCAGCATCCATCTCCTTGACCATCTCCATAATGGTCACACCCGCTTCTTGGTCACCATTTATCAAGGCATAATGAATAGGCGCTCCGCCACGGTATTTGGGCAAGAGAGAGGCATGGACATTCACTGCGAAGTTAACACTGTCCAGCAAACGGCTAGGCAGAAATTGGCCAAAGGCTGCTGTCACGATGCCGTCAGCTCCCAAGTTCATAAGCTCTTCCAAGTCCGCACTTTTAGCCAACTTCTCTGGTTGGTAAACTGGCAAGTCATTAGCTAAAGCCACTTCCTTGACCGGTGTCATGCGGATTTCCTTTTTGCGACCCACCGCTCGGTCTGGTTGAGTAACCACCGCTAAAATGTCATATTGTTCGCTCTCCAACAGGCCTTTTAAGACCGTTGCTGAAAAGTCAGGCGTTCCCATAAAAATTAATTTCACTGTCATTTCCTCAAATCTGTCGCAGAACCCCACCACCTGCGACTGTTTTTCTTTCTATTATATCAAAAAAGCGAGCAAAGCTGACAGCTCTCGCTCACTTTTGCCATCAGATAAAATTCTGGGGCTCGTTATCAATACTGAGCCGCAGGTCCTTGTTTTCCGCTTGCTGCGTTAGTTCCAAGACCCGATTGAGCGTGGTTTGTAGGTCATCCTCAAAGCGATACTTAAGTAAAATCTGATAGTGGTAGAGATTGTGTGTTCGGGCAATGGGTTTGGGTGTGGGACCCAAAATTTGCACCTTGTCCGACAGGCCACTCCGTAAAATATCCATGACTTGGTAAGATTTCTTGACCACCGTTTCCTCATCCTTGTGGGATAGAGTCAACCCGACTGTATAGTAATACGGCGGATAGCCCAACTGCCGTCGAATCCCCATTTCATAAGCGTAGAAGCCTTCATAGTCCTGCTTTCTGGCAAAGTCAATGGCATAGTGATGCGGGTTGTAAGACTGGATAAAAACTTGCCCAGCTTTTTCAGCCCGACCTGCCCGACCGGCTACCTGAGTCAGCAGCTGAAAAGTTCGTTCTGAAGAGCGAAAATCTGGCAGATTTAGAGCTGTATCCGCATTGAGGACACCGACCAAGGTCACATTAGGAAAATCCAAGCCCTTGGCAATCATCTGAGTTCCCAGCAGAATATCTGCCTGCCCCTGACCAAAGGCCTCTAGGATTTCTTCGTGGCTCCCCTTCTTACGGGTCGTATCTACATCCATGCGCAGAATGCGAGCCTGTGGAAAGAGAGTCGTCAGCTCATCATAGGCCTTCTGCGTCCCCGTACCATAGTAGCGAATGCTGCGACTAGCACAATTAGGACAGGTTTGTGGAATGTCCTTGGTAAAACCACAGTAATGGCAGTTCATGGTCTTGGTATCCATATGCAGGGTCAGGGAAATATCACAGTTGGGACAGGTGTCCACCGTACCGCATTCCCGACACATGACAAAGCTGGAATAGCCTCGCCTGTTGAGCATGAGAACCGTCTGCTCGCCTTTCTCCAGACGATCCTGAATAGCTTCTAGCAGAACTGGGGTAAAATTACTGGCTTCATTTTGCCCAATGTAATCTCGGAAGTCCACCACTTGAACCTGAGGAATCTGTGCCAGCGGATTGGCCCGCTTGGTCAACTGCAAAAAGTCATAGACGCCACGACTGGCTCTGGCCCTGCTTTCCAAACTCGGAGTCGCCGAACCCAGCACTAAGACAGCTTGATTGTAACGAGCTCGCAGGAGAGCCACATCTCTGGCATGGTAGCGAGGATTGGAATCCTGCTTGTAGGAAGACTCATGCTCCTCGTCAATAATGATAGCTCCGATATTTGTCAGCGGAGCAAAGATGGCAGAACGAGCACCAACAACAACCTGGGCCTCTCCCCGCTCCACCTTGCGCCACTCATCGTACTTCTCACCGTCAGATAGACCGGAATGCAAAATAGCCACCTTGTCGCCAAAGCGCGAGATAAAACGGTCGGTCACCTGAGGAGTCAGGGAAATTTCAGGTACCAGCATAATTGCTGTCTTTCCTTGACCTAGAGCCTCCTCAATCACCTTGAGATAAACCTCGGTCTTTCCACTTCCCGTCACTCCTTCTAGCAAAACGGGTTGAGCCTTTTCTTTACCGATTTTTTCACAAATCGCAGCGACCGCAGCTGCCTGCTCCTCATTGAGAACCAGCTTTTTATCCTGTCGCTCCTTCTGGAAATGCGCCGCAGACCGGCTGACCTCTCTCTCCTCTGTATGGAGAAGCTCCTTTTCTAAGAAAATGTTGACCACTGCAGGCGAAAAGAGTTTGCGTAAGTCTTTGAGGCGACCTGATTGTGGATTTTCCAACAAATAAGTCTGAAGTTCCTGTTGCTTTTTTGCTCGAGTAGAAGGCGAGAACTGTGTCAATTTCTCTCTGTCCACCTGATACCAAGTTTCTGTCTTGATATGCTTACGGTCGGTCGCTTGGTATTCCAAGCGAATCTTACCAGCCTGGGTCAACCGCATGAGCTTAGACTGACTTTTTTTGTCCAAATCAGAAAAACGAAGACTAGCTGCTTGACCGAAAATAGCCTGCCGCTCCTCAACTGAAAGCTGCTCCGTTGGATAAAGCAGCTTGTCATAGCTGGAATTAAGAAGACTCGGCAACATGGCCTTCAGGATGGAAATTTTATAGGAAAAGACAGACTGTCGCAGCTGGTCTGCTAACCAGAGCTGCTCGGCATTGAGAACCGGCCTAAAGTCAAGAACTTCAGCAATATCTTTCAATTCTCCGATATGCCCCGCCAAATCTGCAGTTTTCTCATCAGCCAAGCCAACAATCAGCCCCTGAATCAACCGTCCTCCCTTACCAAAAGGCACATGCACCCGCATCCCAGCTTCCAGCATTCCAGAAAACTCCTCTGGAACCGCATAGCTATACGGTTTGTCCGTCTGCATCAGAGGAACATCAACAATAACCTTGGCAACTTTCACATTCTCACCCCGCTTTCCCTAAACGAAAAATAAGATTGAGTAACCCCAACCTTAAATTTTCTCACCCTCTTCTTTTTCTTTGGCAATTTGTTCTTTGATCTTGCGCTCTTCTTCTTCTTTACGCAAGCGTTCTTCTTCCGCACGACGGCGAACCGCTTCGCGTTTTCCTTCTGGATCTGGGTGAATCACAACATTACCAGATTCAATTTCTTCCAAAGCGCGTAGCGTTGACTTCACTGATTTGAAATCTTGAGTTGGCTTAGCGCCAGCTTCTAGCTCATGGGCACGCTTAGCTTCTAAGATAACCAAAGAATATTTTGACGGTACCTTGTCCAACAAGGTGTCAATAGACGGTTTTAACATCATAATCATTTACCTAATTTCTAACTTTATTAACGGACGACTGCTTCATCCTTAGGAAGCATGTCTTGATAGTGACCGATGACACGGTCCACACGAAAATGCTCGGCTTCAATCACACGTTTCACACGTTCAGCTGCCAAAGGTACTTGGTCATTGACAATAGCGTAGTCATACTCTCGCATCAAGGCAATTTCTTCTTTTGCTTTCTCAATCCGCTGAGCAATAACGTCTGCACTGTCTGTGCCACGACCAACCAAACGGTCTTTCAACTCTTCCAAGTCTGGCGGAGTCAGAAAGATAAACACAGCATCGGGCACTTTCTTCTTGACTTGGAGTGCTCCTTGGACTTCGATTTCCAAGAAAACATCTATCCCCTTATCCAAGGTCTCATTGACATAAGTGAGCGGAGTCCCGTAATAATTGCCGACATACTCTGCATATTCGAGCATTTGCCCTTGACGGATCAACTCCTCAAACTCTTCACGAGTGCGAAAGAAATAATCAACACCATCAACTTCTCCAGGACGCTGCGGACGAGTCGTCATAGATACAGAATACTGAAACTGATTGTCCGTACTCTCAAAAATTTCCCGTCTTACTGTTCCTTTTCCAACGCCTGAGGGACCAGAAAAGACAATTAACAAGCCTCGTTCTGTCATCATATCTCCTTCACAATCTTTCTATCTAGTGTAACAAAATTGCGCTCATTTTTCAAGAAGATTCAAAGAGATTTCCTTGATAATCCTCTAGAATCCTGCTAGAGTTTAGACGCTTTTATTCATCAAATAAACCTTGAAGGCTGGCAAAAGGGCTATTGGCTTCTTTCTTTTCCATTTGCTGCTTTTGATAGTCTTCCTCCGTCAGCACCTGCCAGTCAATTCCCATAGGCATGGTCTCACCGGCTTCCTCTCCAGGAGTCAAAACTTTCAGCGGAATATGGAGCAAAATATTGTCCGCCACACTCGCTGCCAAATCGATCGTATCCCCCTCAAACGGCAGAACCAAATCATCTTCTAGCAAATCTTTTTGCACAGAGCCATCTTCGACAGAGGCAAAGACTTCATGAACCATGTAGTCTTCCACTATGTCAACTGGAGCCATGCTGCGACTAGAAGCGAGGGTAATCTGGTAGGTCAAGGTGTAATCCAAAAAATAAAGCCCATTTTCATACTGAGCCTGACCTCTAGCCACGATCTTCTGGATATCTAGCACTTCACGATTACGTTCTTTTAGCTCTTGCGCCAAATCAAAGTCTTGATCAAACTGCAAACCGCCAGCATTTTTCTTAATTTCTTGAATATTTAACATTTCAGCCTCGTTTTACATTATTTCTTTCTTCATTATACCATTTTCTCGACCAAATACCTATACCCCAAACAGCCACTGAGACAAGAAAAAGAAAATCTCTCAGCCTCTTGGACTGAGAGAAAAGATGCTTCTTCCTAAAAAGGTTTGTTTATTTTCTGAATTTAAACTGGCTGTAAAGACCAAAAACGATGATCCAGACAGCTGATCCGATTGCTCCCACTACCGTTGACTTTTGTAAGAAAAGAGTCACAAAGACAAAGGCAAAGAAGAGCATGGTCAAAGGATTGAGAAACTTGTAAGCTGGCATGAGATAACCATCTGCCATAAAATCTGGTGACTTGCGATATTTGAGGTGGGCCAGCATGGTCAGACCATAGATGGCGATGTAGACACCAGATGAAGAAGCCGTAATCAGGGCAAAGGAATCTGATACTCCCGGCAGAATCTTGATGAAGGCTGCAAAGGCAATGACAGCCGCCGAAGCCAAAATCGCATTCTGCGGAACATTTTGCCGAGACAGCTTCCCAGCTCCTATTTTCTTTAGAAAACGATTTGGCGTATCGTGGGCAATCTGATACAAATGGCGACCCGTTGAGTAAAGAGTCGAGTTAAGTGCTGAAGCCGCTGAGGTCAGAACCACAAAGTTAATCAAAGCTGCCGCCCATTTGAGACCAGCTAACTGAAAAACGATAACAAAGGGAGAGTCAGCCGTTGCCAGCTCTTTCCAAGGAATGATAGCCATAATGGCAAGGAGAGAGCCCCCGTAAAACAAGACAATCCGCAAAGGAATTTCTTTGATGGCCTTTGGCAAGACCGCTCGTGGATTAGCCGTTTCAGAAGTAGTAATCCCGATAAATTCAATGGCCTGATAGGCAAAGAAAACCATCTGAAAAGCCATAACAAAACTTACAAAGCCATTAGGAAAAAGCTGAAAACCGCGACCGATATTCCCAAGACTAGCTACACCGTGAGGCGTTTTAAAGCCTGTCAATACCATAAAGATAGCCGTTGCAATCAAGGCGATGATAGCCACAATTTTTATCATAGCAAACCAAAATTCGACCTCGCCGAAAACTCGAACCGCTATCAGATTGACCAAGCTAAGAAGGGCTAGAAAGACGAGCTGAATCAGCCAAGCTGGCCAGTCAGGAAACCAGTACTGCACATACTGGGCAACAGCCGTAATCTCAGCCATTCCGATAAAAATCAGAGAAATCCAGTAGGACCAGCCGGAAAAATACCCCCAGCCAGTTCCCAAATATTTGGTAATAAAGTTAATAAAAGTATGCTGGTCAGGGTCGTAGTAAAGCATTTCTCCAATCGCCCGCATCATCAGATACATGAAAAGACCCGTCAGCATGTAAATCAAGATAATGGACGGACCCGTCAGACTAATCGAACGCCCCGCCCCCAAGAAAAGACCCGTGCCGATGGTTCCAGCAATGGCTATAATCTGAACATGTCGATTTTGTAAACCACGTTCCATCCCATTCTTTTCTGTTTTTTCATTATTTTTCAAATCACTTTCACTCATTCAATCATTTCCTTTCACAGATCGCTTTATTGTATCACAATTCAGACAATTCTGCTAGATTTTTTTATTTTATCTAAACATTTACTCTAGAAAGTTTATGTAAAAAAGCCAGATTCATAGTCTAGTAGAATCATTTATAACAGATAGGATAAAAACATTGTGTGTTGTTCTTATAAAGAGACTCCTAGCTCTAACTCCCTTACTTGTCTAGGATAAACATCCCTGTCATCCACACTTGTCGATAATCAGCAAACAAATTGCTGGCTTGGAAATCCCGTTCTCCCTTATCCTTACCATACAAACAGAAATATTTATCTAGCTATTCCGACTTTACATCCTCAATGATGTCTTTTAAAGTAGTGAGTTCGTTTTTTCTTCATTATTCAAAAGTCAGTCAAAAGTCCCTTTTTATTCATAAACAGAATAAAGATCCCTTTGTTGTACTCATCAAAAAATATCGTAGAGAAACCCATCAATATCAGACAAACTTATGATTGGATAATGATTAAAAGGTCTATTGCTCCACAATCATCGTTTAGTATTTAATTAAATAATTGGCATAAAATCGTAATTTTTGACTCGCATCGTTTAAAGAACTTTTGGCATAAAAACCTTCTTTGGATTTTCCTACACAATCAACCAAAGGAGAGGATAAAAACACTAGCATTTCCTTAATTTCTTTAGTAGTGATATCTTTGAAAAATTCATCGTTAGAATTCTTTAAAATAAAGTATATATCTCGTTCTGTCAATATGCCATTAGTAAATTCGTCCTCTGTATTATCATATAAACAATTTGTTATTCTTTTCATCAACTCAGCTTGCTTAGCCAGAACTTCCACTTCTGAATCTAATACAGAAATGTCAATGACACCCGATTGTTGGAAAATTAATTTATATGCATCATTTGACAACGGAGATTCTGAATGTTGCTTTAAAATTTTAATTAATTTATCAACATCAAGCAAACCTACATTATGTTCTATTGCCCTTTTAATTAACCTTGAACTCTCAAAATTAATCCCAACGATTAGAACGTAATTTGCTTTATGTTTTAATTTATGTTCTTTCAACGTATCAAAATCAACCAACGAATCTGTAATGCTTCCAGAATAAGTTGACTTTGCATCAATATTGACTGTATATGCAAATTTTGGAGCAGTATTTGTTGTTACCAATATATCTGTATTTCCTGCTCCGCCAATCCACTCACTTTTAAAACCTAAATATTGAAAAATATCAGCAACTACTTTCTCAAGTCGATTAGGATGTGATGAATCTCGAGCAGAATCTTTTAATTCAATTATAAGTTTTTCAATTTGTTTTATATCAAAAGATTTCTCTACAATTGTTGTAGTTATATCAGTCTGCAACTCATTTTTTTGAACATTCACTTTATTTAGAAGAGACAATCCCTTGTTTGTAATATAATACTTCTTCTGTTTTCTATATATGAAGTTGCCCTTTTCCAAAAGTGATAATCGCTTTCTAATTTCTGAAATATTTTCTCTTTCAAAATTATAAGAACTATAACTTAGTGTACTAATACTTTGTATATCAAGCTCTCTCTGGGATAATTCTAAAAGTATTTCAACAATAAAAGAAAATTTTGCATGCCAGCAAATAACCAAATTATCCCAGGTAGGATTTTTTAAAAATAGGTTCCCCAATTCTGTTTGAGAATATTTACTCATTGAAATTTGCTCAATAAAACCTATATGTTTTAAGTGAGTTAAAAACGCTCTTGTTGATGAAGCCTTTATACCATAAGTTTGAAAAGAGAATTCATTTATTAGACTATTGTCTCTATCTTTAAGAGAAAAAAATTCTAAATAATTAACATAGGTTGATAATAGTTCTTGCATTATTCCTGGAATATAGCCTATTGATTTTTGCCTTAATTTCAATGACAATTCATCTTCTGGAACAAGAGTAATAAATTGATTATCGAAAATAGTCTCCTCGCCTACTGTTACATCCGATTGTTCAACAATCGTTCGCCAATCTACAGAAGGATATTTTTTTAAGTATTGAATCCCTTTGGAAGTTGCTTGGTAAACTCTTTCATGGACAATATGCTCGATATATCCCATATCAATTAGCCAAGCTAATCTGTCATATATTTGAGTGTTATTTTGCCATGTTAGTTTATAATTTTCATTAGCAATTTTTAGCAATTCTGAGATTGTTCTCTTTTGAGTTGTTTCTTGAATCAACTCAGAAAAAAATTTTAATCTTGAACTAAAAAAGCGTGCTAACTCTTCTATATTCCCAGTTAAGATCCATTCTTTAGAAAAATCAGTTAAAACCCATTGCGACTGCTTCAGTTTATTTACAAACCCCAAAGGTCTAAGTCGAATGGCTAGATGGTCCAGCGTTGCTTTTGACTCGCTTCCCTTAATAAATAAAATAGCATTTGCTGGTTTTCCCGCTTGAATTTCATCTAAAATGTATTTTAGACTTGTAACATAGTTCTCACCCCTAGGTATCCTAGGAGAAGCTGACACTCTAAAGTCCCAATCTTTTTCTTCTGTTTCAATATTTTTGTTCATAATAAGCCCCTTAAATTGAATGACTTTTTCTTCTGGTTTACTAACAATATTTTTAACACTTAATATATTCGCTTATACAGCCTATAAATTCATATATTTTATATTACTTTCTTCCAATTAGTTCCGCTATTTTATTATCCCCAAAACAACGAAGAGTTACTCTATAATAGAGGTCCTAGATGGCATGTTGTGATGAACAAAACAGTCTAGAACTACACTTAATTTTCCTTCATAAAAGCAAAGCAAATCCCTACTTCAAACTCCAACCGCCGTCGATTTTAATAATCTCGCCCTGCATAGCAGCTGCCTTGCCACTGGCCAGAAAGAGGCTGATGTCTGCCACTTCTTGAGGATCCAGCCAGCGCTTGATCGGCGTTTCCTCAGCAACCCAGTCTGCCAGTCCGCCTGGCTCAAAATCTGCGGCAGTCATAGCTGTCTTGACAGCGCCTGGCGCCAGGCCAAAGACTTGGATATTTTGATCCGCATAATCTAAGGCTATCTGCTTGGTCAGGCCAGCCAGAGCATGCTTAGAAGCTGTATAGGCAGCACCGCCACCGCCAGCCAGAAAGCTAGCAATCGAGCACATGTTAATGATGATACCAGACTTTTTCTCCAGCATTTTCTGCAGGTAAAAGCGAGTGATTTTCATGGTCGCGGTCAGATTAAGGCCAAAAATCTGCTCCCAGTCCTCGTCACTGGTCTCGTGCAGGGGATGATAGTCATCCAAAACTCCAGCTGTATTGCAGAGAATATCCACCTCAGGCAAGCTAGTAAAGAGCGGTGTCAAATCCCCTGTCAAATCCAACTTGATAAAACGCAGCTCATTGAGAAAGCCAGGATTTTCATCCTTGTCCACCCCATAAACCCGGTAGCCATTTTCCAAAAAGGTCAGAGCCTGAGCTCGGCCGATGCCAGAGCTAGCTCCCGTCACCAGTACCGTCTTAGTCATTCACTTCCACCCAATCTGTAGCGAGCACATCACAAGGAGTCGGACTCCACATGGAGAAGCCCTCCCCTTCGCCTGAAACATTGATGAGGAAATAAGGTGTCACTTCGAGAGCCACCCCATTCTGCTCAATCGTATCAAAGAGCTGCACGTAGTTTTCCGCTCCACCCCAGCCTGTACGCACATATTTTTTCTTGGCCTTAAGGCCTGGTAAAATCTCTTCAAATGTCATGGTTTTCTCCTTTTGTCTATTGGTAATCATTTACGAACTTGTTGTTAGCAGTCATAGGTAAGTTAAAGCTCCTTCTCCATCTCCACAAAGAGATGAATATCGCCATTGCTTTCTTGCGGAATGCGCCTCACCACTTCAAAGCCAATGTTGAGATAAAGCTGCTGGGCTCGGTGATTGAAGTCAGCCACGGATAGCCTTAGGGTTTGTGGTGCAAAATTTTCCATGATAAAGTCCAAAATTTCCTGCAAAAATGCAGCGCCCTGACCTTTTCCGCAGTGCTCCGGCTTCATCCCCAAACCAAGCTCCAAAGCTCGCTCTCCTTTCTGCTCCAAGCAGAAAAATCCATAGAGCTTCCCCTCTCGCAGGACTTGATAATAACGGTCTCCACGCGCTTCTGAGGAGACCATTTCTTCATAATCCTCTAGGTCATTTTTCATATCATAAAAGTCATAGGGCGCCTCGTAATGCCAGTCCTTAGCAATTTCCAAAGCATGCTGCTGGGTTAGTGGTTCAATCATCGTCTAGTCCTCTTTTCTCTAAAATTTCCAATAAAAGCGTTTTTGGTCTGCTTTTTCGCTACAGCCAAGACTGCGGTAAAATTCATGGGCAGCTGAGCGGGAAATGCCTGAATTAATCCGAATTCCTGTGTAGCCTGCAGCTTTTGCCTCTTCACGCAAAGCTTGCATCAATGTTCTGCCATGTCCCTGCCCTTGAAAATCCTGAGCGACGGCCAAAGCTAAGAGATTGAGCAAGGACGGGAAATAGAGACAGTCGTAGCTAGCCGCATGAGCGTAACCTATGACCTGATCGCCTTCTTCAGCTACCAAAATCAAATGCTGGTCACTCTCTAGTAACCTTTTTAGTTGAGCTTCCGTCGCTTCCCTATCGAAATCATAGCCCAAGCACTCAGCATTGAGTCGCTGAATGGCTGAGGCATCTCTTAGTTTTACCTTACGAATCATCTTTTACCTCGTTCTTCTCTTTATTATAGCAGAAAAGCAGTCTTTTTGACTGCTTTCAATAAACTATTCTCCTAACTGTTTCCTCAACCAAGACTCCGCCTCTTCTAAAGGCTGATCTGTTAGGAAATCGGGCTGAATTGCCTCATTCTCATAAAGCTTATTCCCATTTCTCACTCTTGGAAAATGTAATCATGAGACCCGAACCAGCTATACCTGCTAAAAGAACAAGACAGATATTTTTCAGGGGATAGAGCCAGTCTTTATTTTCCTCATGCCATCTTGACTTCCAAAGGCCAACATAGTCAGCGCTCATATGTTCAGGTTGATTCAGCTGGATATTGATTACAATGGCTAGTAAGATAAGGGCAAGTAAAGCGAGCGCAATCAGCCAAACTTTCTTCTTTTTCGTTAGGTTAAAATTCTTCATTCTTTTCTCCTTCTACTTTCTGTTTAAAACAACTCTTTAACACTACTTTTCTTTCACTTCTATTTCCGAATGACGATAGCCGTAGCCAAAGTAAATCAAAATTCCCAAAAGCAGGGCGATGCCAAAGGCCAACCAAGTGTCCCAAGTGTACTGAGTCATAAAGGAAAGGCAGATGACAATGGACAAAATCGGAGTTAGAGGCACCAGCGGAGTTTTAAACTCTCCTGACTTGGGCTGTCCCTTTTCCTTTCGCAACTTCAAAATGGCAAAGGCCAGCATAATCAGATAGGCCAAAGTACAGATATTGAGGAAAGAGGCAATGCTGGCAAGAGGGAAGATACCCGCACAGATAGCTGAGGCAATCCCCACCAAGACAGTAGCATTTTGAGGTACGCGGCTAGTCGCAGTCAATTCCTTGAAAGATCGCGGTAAAAGTCCGTCACGCGCTATGCTGTAAATCATCCGAGACAAGGCATAGGTCATGGAGATACAGACCGTGATCAGGGTCAAAATAGCCACGATAGAGACATAATTGGCCGCCCAATCAAGCCCAATACTGCGAAGGGAGAAGGCTACTGCATCTGGAACATTTAGCTTGGTGTAGTGTACCAAGCCTGTCAAGACCAAGGTTACCAAGATATAGAGGATGGTTACAATCCCAAGGGAAAGAACAATGCCGCGTGGCACATTTTTTTGAGGTTTTTTGATCTCATCTACAGACATGGAAATCGACTCAAAGCCTAGAAAAGCAAAGAACATCAGAGAAGCTCCAGCCATAATCCCCGTCTGCCCGCCATAGATCTGACCAAAGCCAAAAGGTGCAAAGTTGGACCAATTCTCAGGTCGGAGATGGAAAAGTCCAACGAGAATAAAGAGAGCCAAGGCTGAGAATTTTAGGACGACTAAGGCTGAATTGAAGCGCAGGGCTGCTTTTGAGTTTAGAAGCACCACACCCGTCACAAAAAGAATGACCAAAATTGGCAAAATATCGACATAGGTCCCTGCTTGTGGAGCAAAAGTTCCATTTAAGGCTGTCGGTAACTGAAAACCAAAACCGCCCAGCAACCCTTTCAGGTAAGAGGCCCAACCAGAAGCCACACCTGATATGGCTGTCATAAATTCCATGATGGTCAGCCAACCAGCCATCCAGGCCGGAAATTCCCCTAAAACAGCGTAAATATAGCTGTAAGCTCCGCCATTAGCCGGAACTCGAGAGGCAAACTCTGCATAAAACAGGGCAGAGATGCTGACACACAGGGCAGAAATCACGATCGACACAATCAGAGCTGGACCAGCATAAGTCGCCGCCCCAATTCCCGTAACCGTGAAAATCCCGGTACCGACCATGGCCCCGATTCCCAAAAGAATCAAATCCACCAGTTTCAGATGCCGCCGCATTCCTGTCCGGTTTTTACTAGCATCTTTTTTTCGAAAAATATTCATAGTAATCTCCCTCCAAGGCATAGATGGTTTATTATATCATAGATTGTTGGATTTACCAAAGTCTCTTTTTATCTGCCCCTTTTTCATCGGGCAAAGAAAAGCAAAATAAGAAGCTGGGAAAACCCAACTTCTTACATAGAAACAATCGTACGATAACTCCGAGAAGTAATCATAAAGACAATGACATAGCTGATAAAGAAGATAGCACAGACACCCAGTGTCACAGCCAGCATGAGAGCTGAGTTAAGAACACCAAGAGCAGACAAGATCAAGCTCAGCATATGATAGGCAAAGGTCAGATGAATAAAGGCGAAGGCCAGTGGCAGGAAGAAAACAATCAAGATCTGTTTCCGAATGGTTTGTCTAATTTGCTTCTCATCCAGACCGACCTTTTGTAGAATCACAAAGCGATCCCGATCCTCGTACCCTTCTGAAATCTGCTTGTAGTAGATGATGAGGATGGTTCCCAGCATAAAGACGATTGATAGGAAGATGCCGATGAAGAACATGCCACCCAGCATGCCTTTGATTTCTTGCTTATCAAAAGCTGTTACCGAACCATAGACTGCTTGGTTTTCAGGCAAGGTCAGATTAAAGAGATGCAACTTCTCTTGGTAAGCATCCCGTAGATTGCGCTGTTCTTCTGTTGACAGCCTTGTATTGAGTCCACCATAATAATCAAGGTTCACAGTATATTTATCCATCAGCGCAGAGAATACTTGACTTGGATTTTTAAAGACCATGTAGATTTTCTCTGGGACGATCATGTTCATCTGGTCTGGCAAATTGCCAAAGATAAAGTCTTCTTTGAGTTCTTCCTTGATTTTAAAAGTCTGACCAGCCAGCTGCAAGTCTTGCTTGGAATCTAACTTCACCCCTTGCTGGTAGAGTGCCACCTCGTCATCCCCAAGATTCAGAGTTTTCCCTGTCATACTCTGATAATCCGCTTCTGAAACCGCTAGAATGTAAGCCTTCGGCGTAACAAATTTCTGATTGGCCTCAAAAATATCAAGCTGGTTACCGACGCGACTTTTTACGCCCATTGTATAGTATGGATAGATAACTTTCTTCGTGACTGGCAACTGCTGCTCATTCACAAACTCTGTCAGCGCTTGCTCCATCTGCTCACCCGTGACTCCTTTTCCTTGAATACTAAAATCATGAGGAAACATAGCTTTTTGCATGTAGTCACCGCCAGCATAGATATTAGCTCCGCCAGATAAGGTCACCAAAACCATGGTTGATAGGATAGCAATTGTTGCCAGACCCACCGCATTTTTTTTCATGCGGAAAATCAGGTTGGAAACGGAAATCATATTATTAGGTTGGTAATAATAGGACTTCCTCTTTTTCAAAAATTGCAGAAAGACTGTAATTCCAGCATTAAAGAGCAGATAGGTGCCTAGAATCACAAAGAGCACTGCGACAAAGAATGTAAAGACTGCTGACAAGGGATTGGTCACTCCTAGTGCAAGGAAGTAACCGTATGCCAAGGCTGCAAGCCCAAGTAGTGTCTGCAGGAATAAAAAGCGACTTTTCTTTTCTCCACTATTCTTCTCTTTGACCAATTGCAATGCATCAAGCTTTCTCAGGCGCAAACCATTGCTAATCATCAAGCAGAAAAAGACAAAGGCATAGAAGACAGCAACTGCGATAGCTACAGCAGGCTGAAAAGTTGACGCCAAGACGACCTTCATCGCCATGATTTTCAGCAAGAGAGCATAGATCAACTGGTCAAACAAGAGTCCAATCCCTAGTCCGAGGATAAGGGTGACCAGACCAAATACCAGTAATTCTACCACCACCATGACAAATAGGTGGGATTTATTGAGCCCTAGCACACTGTAAAGACCCAGTTCTTTGGAGCGATTCTTGAAAACAAAGCTATTAGCATAAAAGACGATAATGCTGGTCGTGATGCTGACAATAACCATCCCAAAAGATAGCACCATGGAAATAGCACTTGCCCCCGTCATTTTTATTAGATTGGGATTAAAAGTCAGGGAGAAAAAGATATAGGAGATGGCGATGGATAGACAGGTCGCCAGGGCGAAAGGATAATAAAGCTTACGATTTTTGATTAAGTTAGAAAGCGCAAGCTTACTAGTTAATCTAAGCATGAGCTGCCACCTCACTTGCCATGACCGTCAGCGTATCAGAAATCTCTTGGAACATCTGCCGCTCGGTCTTGTTGCCGCGGAAGATTTGATTGTAAAGAATTCCGTCCTTGATAAAGAGCACTCGCTTGGCCCGACTAGCTGCTGAAGTCGAGTGGGTCACCATGAGAATGGTCTGGCCGCGGTCGTTGATATCGTCAAAGACATCCAAGAGGGCAGCCGAGGACTTGGAATCCAAGGCTCCTGTCGGCTCATCTGCCAGCAAAATCTCAGGCTCTGTGATGATGGCGCGGGCCACTGCAACCCGTTGCTTCTGGCCACCAGAAATTTCATAAGGAAACTTCTCTTGCAGCTTGTTAATCCCCAGTTCGTTGCAGGTCGTGACCAGCTTTTGCATCATCTCCGCAATAGGACGACGAGAAAGCACCAGAGGCAGGAGGATATTATCCTTGACCGACAGGGTGTCCAGCAAGTTGAAATCCTGAAAGACAAAGCCTAATTTCTCTCGGCGGAAACTGGAAGCCTGGCTGTTCTTGATGGTAGCCGTGTCAGTTCCGTTGAGAAAGACGCGTCCCTCAGTCGGCTTGTCCAACATAGCTAGGATATTGAGCAGGGTGGACTTTCCAGAGCCCGACTCTCCCATGATGGCGACATATTCTCCCTTTTCTACCGTAAAGTGAATGTCCTTCAGCGCCTCTACTTGACTGCCCTGAAAACGGGTTTTATAAATCTTTTTCACATGTTGTACATCTAATAATGTCATAATTGAACCTCTTTTTTATTTATGTGTAAAATGGTTATTTAGCTTATCTTTCAATACTTTATCAGCTAGCTCTGCTCTAAGATTACCTGATCTGCTGCCCCTACTGAAAGCAGACTAAAAACGATACTATTATCATACCGAAAAGCCCGACAAGTTTCCATAAGCTAATCTTTCATTTTGGGCGCTAATCTTACATTTTTGTCACTTAGCGTTCTTCCAGTTATGGAAAAAGCTGATGTTCATTAGAGGGAGCTGGCTGTATGATTTGGCTTGCTTTGCAAGTGGGCCTCTCTAAACTTTCAGTTCCATTTGGGCAAAAAGGTGGTGAGGCTGGGACAAAAGTCCTAGCCTCTCAATTGTCTTTGGATTATCGAGCAAGA
>ERZ772955.633-NODE-633-length-26027-cov-11.358039_pt1 | contig 26027 bp, 20 predicted proteins | sample MGYA00511133_ERZ772955 | MGnify/ENA primary metagenome ERZ772955 (study PRJEB29015, sample SAMEA2737914) | human oral metagenome | biome: human oral; feature: human-associated habitat; material: dental | place: China | collected 2149 ... | reverse complement strand
CAAATAATGCTATCTACTCCCCTCTCCATTCGGAGAGGGGGCGGGGGTGAGGCTGGTTGTGGTTAGGGGTGAGGCTCCTTTTCTCCCCTTGGGGGAGGTTGGGAGTGGCTGTTGAGGAGGTTAGGTGGAGTCTAAAAATTACTTGCGATCACCTAACTTGCTATCGATGTGTGCAATAGCATGGCTTGACAAGTGAGAGAAGGAATCGAGTATGTCTTGTACATTACGCTCTTCTTCAACCTGCTCATCGATGTATTTTGCGATGAAGTTCTGCGATGCGCGATCCTTTTCCTCATCTGCTACATCAGCCAAGCGATTGATAGATTCGGTTACTTTCTGCTCATGTGCCAATGTGTCAACGAATACTTCTTTAGGATCAGACCAGCTTGTCTTGACTGCATCTATCGCTGTCAACACAACCTCACCACCACGATGTAGAACGAACTGAGCCATGTCCATGGCATGTGAACGCTCCTCTTCTGCCTGCTTGTACATCCAACTGGAGAAGCCCTTCCAGCCCTCTTTACGGAACCAGCAAGCCATCTGGAGATAAAGATTAGATGAATAGAGTTCTGCTATGATCTGCGTGTTGAACGCATCTTGCATCTTACTTGTAATACTCATTGTTATGCCTTTCTTTATTATAAATAAACTTCGTTTGTGTCAGTCTTTACAATAATTCCATCTGCAAAAGTACCACTTTATCACCACAACACCAAATATTTTATATACTAAATGTTGCTTACGATGGATCCTATCAATAGACTGATTATATTCTAAAAAACGCCCTCTTGCTTACTCAATAACGACGGTTGTCCACCCATGTTTGTCTTCGATCGTACCATATTGTATGCCACGAAGGGTCTCATAGAGCTTCTTTGACCAAGGTCCCGGTTGATCTCCAAAGTTGTAAACCTTACCTGTCTCCAAGTCATCAAGGTGTGAAATAGGTGAGATAACAGCTGCTGTACCACATGCGCCAGCCTCTTCGAAGCTGTCTAACTCATCCTCCGCAACAGGTCGGCGTTCGACTTTCATGCCCAAGTCTTCGGCTATCTGCATGAGACTCTTATTAGTGATTGAAGGCAAGATAGACGTTGACTTCGGGGTAACATAGGTGTTATTCTTGATTCCGAAGAAGTTAGCTGCACCGCACTCATCAACATATTTCTTCTCTTTAGCATCCAGATAGAACTCCGAAACATACCCTTTTTCATGCGCCATCTTATTGGCTCTCAATGAAGCGGCATAGTTTCCTCCCACCTTAAACATGCCTGTTCCCAGTGGAGCAGCACGATCCACGTCACGCACAATGACGTATGGATTGGAAGAGAAACCACCTTTGAAGTAAGGACCTACTGGTGTGGCAAAGATCAAGAAACAATATTCTGTTGCAGGACGAACGCCCACGCCTGCTGTAATACCAAACAGTAACGGGCGCAGATAGAGCGTTGCTCCACTCTCATAAGGTGGGATGTACTCTTGATTGAGGCGTACCACCTTCTTCACCATATCAACGAATAGCTCGGTCGGAACCTCTGGCATGACAATACCACGGGCTGTGCTCTGCAAACGAGCAGCGTTCTCTTCTACCCGGAAGACGCGTACCTTGCCATCAGGACAGCGGTAAGCCTTTAGTCCCTCGAATGCTTCTTGACCATAGTGGAGGCACGTTGCAGCCATGTGTAACTTCAAGTACTCATCCGAACAGACCTCTACTTCGCCCCACTTACCGTCTCGGTAATAACAACGAACATTGTAGTCGGTGCGTAGATAACCGAATGTCAAACTCTTCCAATCTATATCTTTCATATCATATAAGTATTTAATTGCATCCTGCCATAGCCTAATGCAAAAGTAAACAAATTTATCTTTCCCTGCAACCCATCGTTTGCTTTATTGCTACTGATTGGCTAACAGCTTCTGAATCTCATCATCGGTGTGCTTGAGCTTCTGCTTACACAGCTTCACAAGAGCCTGTGCTTGCTTCAGTTGAGCAGCCATTGAATCAACATCGAGTTCGCCTCGTTCCATCTTGTCAACTATGCTCTCGAGTTGCTGAACGGCGTCTTCATATTTCATTTCTTTCATCTTCTTGATTGTATTAAAGGGTTTAAAGGGTTCCTTCGAGCTATTTCTTCACCACACTCTCCACCTCTCCTTGCTCAAAGCGAGTGGTGATAACGTCTCCAGCCTTCAGTTGTGAGGCATGGCGAACAGCCTTCCCATTGTGTAAGGTAATGCTATATCCTCGTCTTAAAAGCAGCTTCGGATCCATCAGTTGGGCACGTTGAGCGAGCATATCTATGCGATGTTGCTCGTTAGAAAGGCGTCCTACAAGGGTAGGAATAGCATATCGCATCATCGAATCAAGGTCGTAACGGGCTTTAGAAAGCCTTTCCTTCATCCTATTCACCAACCTTTGTGCAAGACTGTCGAGCCGTGCTTCCTGTTGAGTACGCACCACTGAAAAGAGCATGGGGATGTGAGTTGCAATGTGTTGTATGTGCATCTTCTCCCGTTCTAACCTGAGTTGAACAGCCTCAACAATGCTTGCTTGTGCGTTCTCAACCCTTGCCAGCGTTGCAGCCAACTGATTGATGAGGTAAGCGGCAGCTGCTGTTGGGGTTTTCACACGCATGAATGAAACCATATCCAGCACACTCTCGTCACGTTCGTGACCAATTCCTGTGATTATCGGGAGTGGGAAGTTCGCCACATTCTCCGCCAGATTCAAGGTGTCGAAACCACTCAAATCGGCCGTCGCACCGCCTCCTCGGATGATAACAACGCAATCGAAATCCTCTTCCCGTTCGTTAATTAGGTTCAAAGCATTGATAATGCTCTGTTCAACCTGGTCTCCTTGCATCACTGCGGGGAACAGTTCTACATGAAAGGCAAGCCCAAACTCGTTATGAAGTAACTGATTGCAAAAGTCGCCATAACCTGCTGCTGTCTCGGAGGAGATGACGGCTATGCGTTGAGCAAACATCGACAAGCACAATTCGCGTTGCAAGTCATAGACGCCTTCTGCCTTTAGCTGTCGGATAATCTCCTGTCGTTTGCGCATCATGTCGCCCATGGTAAACTCGGGATTGATGTCATCTACAATCCAAGAAAACCCATATTGAGGATGGAACTGAGCGTGCACAAGCAACATAACTTTCATACCTGCATGGATCGTCTGACCCGTTATCTTGATGAAAGAAGGCTGTATCTCCGCCCACACATTATGCCAACACTTGGCTTGAGCACGTGCAATGGGAACATTGCCACGAGCGTCCTTCTCGATCAGTTCCATATAACAGTGTCCACGGCTCTCACGTGCTTCGGACAATTCAGCCTCAACCCAGTAAGAACGCGACAAGGTGCTACTGATAACATCCGATATCAATGCGTTCAGTTCATAGAGGGTGAGTGCTTTTGTCGTCATGTGTGCTTCTATATATATAATAAGGTGTAAATTACATTACTTATCCTTAGGCAATACCACTTGGCGATACGCCTCCATGAAATCTGGAACACCATAACCCATGATGTTATTGGGCTTCAGATGATTATCAGATGTCTGCCGAATCACCTTTATCAAGTCCTTTGCACACGTGTTAGGAGCGGCTTGCCACAAGCAAGCAACCATCCCTGCCACCAACGGACAAGCAAAGGATGTACCCGTATCGGGCGTGATATAACCTCTACCCGATATCACATTTGTTGGACAACCATACGCCATCACGTCTGGTTTCACTCGATTATCTGCCGTTGGACCAATCGATGAGAAAGCAGCATTAATGCCGTCTGGTGCAATCGCACCTACCGTGAGTATGTCATGCGCATCGGCTGGTACATTGATCTTCTTCCACGGTCCCATGCCATCATTCCCCGCACTGTTGACAAGGATAATGCCTTTAGATGCAAGCAAGGAAGCCGCCCTTGAGATGGGTGCCGTCAGTCCATTGAGGTCGGAATAATGATAGTTTAAACTCTTATCATCGAAGCCGTGATAGCCTAAAGACGAACTAATGACATCGACACCGACGGAGTCAGCAAACTCAGCAGCGGCTATCCAGTAGTCTTCCTCCGCCGAACTCTCTGTAAGATAATCCTCCGAACGCAACAACCAAAAGCTCGCTTTCGGTGCAGAACCTACGAAGGTAGAGGGTTGATTGACTGCTATAACGGATAAAGTCTTCGTTCCGTGATCCATTTCCTTGTACACATCGGCATCATAACCAGCAACGAAATTATGCGTTCCAACGATGTTGACATTCTTAAAAGCAGGCATTTTATCCACGTTCATGAAGCCTGCATCAAGCACAGCGATGGTCATTCCCTGTCCTTGGAAGCCCATGTTGTGCAACTTCCGACCATTGAGATTCTCCAACTGTGCCTTTCCCATACCATAATAATCATGTATGGTGGAATCGAGAACCTGTAAGTCTGGACGATAGCGAACGCGCTGTGACAACGGACGAATAGAGTCGGGAGAGGTGAAAACGAGCTTGCTATCTCTCACAAAAGGCAACACCTTGAGATCTTCTAACGTCTGCCTGTTATTGCCACGCACTAAGACAGAGTTGTTCCACTTGCTTATTGCGACCACATTCCCACCTTCTTTGCGTATCTTCTGAATGTATGTTGGCGACACAGGGAGGTCAGTTGAGTCAAGTTGAAGGTGCTGCCTCTCACGCCGTTTCAGTGCTGCTTCGGATAAGAAAAGCCTCGGTTTATCCAAAGAATAAGGCGATCCAGCCTTGTCGCGAAGCGTTACTCGAAACATATAACACTTCCCGCCAGGATAACTAATGAAGCTTTTCCCATCATTACTGGCTCCTACTACTGCCGTAATGAGAGTAAATAGGCATATAAGATATATCTTTCTGAGGTTCTGTTTCATAACATGCAAACTTACACAAAATAATTGAATTATAGATTGCATGATGCCCTTTTTCTATAAATTAATCTCTTTCTACATTGTAGGATGGTATTCCCTTTGATACCAAGGAACGCCCTCTTTGACACCAAGAGATGCCCTCTTTCTATCAAGGAAACGCCTTCTTTGACACCAAGAAACGCCTTCTTTCTATCAAGGAAACGCCCTCTCAAATTTAAAAGGTTTTCCCTAACGATCTTCCGTTAGGCTTTCCCATAGTCTGTCAGACTATGTTTGAGGAAGCATCCAAATTATTTTTGCTGTCATTACTGTCACAAATTAACTGAGATTAAACTTCTGATAATAAACGAGTTATGGTAATTGTAAAAAGTGACAGCAAGTTGAATTAAAAATAAATTAGGTTTTTAAGGGGATAAACGGAGATGATTATGTTGTAAAATCATACGACAAAACAGATGGAATCAAAGTGGATGTATATCAAAAGAGTGTATGGATATAGGAAATAAAATATCCTACAACTCTGTGATAATATGAATAGTTAAAGGTAAATTACATATAAATACTGGACGTAATAATTCTTAAAAAAGAGCGAGAAAATAGTTGTAGGTTTATGAAACAAGTATTACCTTTGTCTCTATAAAACGAAAGAAGGTGAGTTGCCCCACCTTGTTTGTTTTCACAACGGAATAATCCTTATTGTGACTTGCTTGAAAATATCTGGGTGCAAATATAGGAATTAAATAACTAAAAACCAAACAAAACAAGAAGAAAATGACAACAATTCTTGGTTTAGACTTGGGAACCAATAGTATTGGTTGGGCTAAAGTCTGCGTTGATGACAACGGTAATTACTTGAGAGACATTAAACTTGGTAGTCGTATTATCCCTATGAGCCAAGATGTTCTTGGTGATTTTGATAAGGGTGTGACGAAGTCTCAGACCTCGGTGCGTACTGGGTTTCGTGGAGTACGAAGGATAAGAGAACGCTCTTTGCTACGCCGTGAGCGTTTACATAGGGTCTTGCATGTCCTTGGATATCTACCTCCTCACTATGATAGTGCCATAGGTTGGAATAAGAATGAGCCTTCGACTTATGGTAAGTTTTTGAATCATGGTGAACCAAAGTTGGCTTGGGAACGCAAAGAGGATGGGTCTATGCGTTTCCTTTTTATGGATTCTTTCCATGAGATGATGGCAGACTTTGCTAAAAGTCAACCATCATTGGTTTCTGATGGGAAGAAGATTCCACTCGACTGGACTATTTATTATCTTCGTAAGAAAGCCCTTAGCCAGCCTATTCGGAAAGAAGAACTTGCATGGATACTACTAAATTTCAATCAGAAACGTGGTTATTATCAATTACGTGGAGAGGAAGATGACGATAATCCTACGAAGTGTGAGGAGTATTATGAGTTAAAAGTCGTAGGTATCGAAGCTGATGAAGAGGGTAAGAATGGGAATACTTGGTACAATGTTAAGTTAGAGAATGGTTGGATCTATCGTCGTCAGAGTAAGATTCCGTTGGATGATTGGGTTGGTAAGGTCAGAGAGTTTATTGTCACGACTGAATATGAAAAAGATGGAATAACTCTCAAAAAGGATAAGAATGGAGATGTCAAACGATCTTTCCGCTCTCCAAGTGAGGACGATTGGGGACTTCGGAAAAAGCGAACAGAAAAGCTGTTGGATTCTTCTAAAATGACAGTGGGGGCTTTTGTATATGATCATCTCTTGGCAGAGCCATCTGATAAGATTCGTGGAAAGTTTATTCGTACGATAGAACGTAAATATTATAAGAAAGAACTATATGCGATTCTTTGTGAGCAAAGTAAATATCATGAAGAATTACGTAACGGAGATTATTTGAATAAATGTGCTCAAGAATTATATAAGAATAATCAACCTCATCGCAATAGTCTGTTGACAAAGGATCTTTCCTATCTACTTCTGGAAGACCTCATCTTCTATCAGAGACCATTAAAGACAAAGAAATCATTGATAGCAGAATGTCCATACGAAGCCTATAAATATGTAGATAAAGAGACAGGGGAGATAAAACGACAGGGAATTAAGTGTATTGCGAAGTCGAATCCTTATTATCAAGAATTCCGTTTGTGGCAGTTTATATCCAATCTCCGTCTCTTTAACAAAGCTGATGATAAAGAAGTCACAGCTGATTATCTTCCTACTCAGGATGATTATGTGCGTTTGTTTGCCTATCTTAATGACCGAAAGGAAATAAATCAAGAAACATTACTGAAAGAGTTCTTCAAGTTGAAGAAGATAACAGTTAATTCGGAGAAAGTTTTCCCTATTCGTTGGAACTATATAGAAGACAAAGAGAAGAAATATCCTTGTAATGAAACACGGCATGAATTACTGCTTGCTCTTGATAGAGCAAGAATCGATCATTCTTGGTTAGAGAAGCCTGGGCAAGAATATCGGTTATGGCATTTACTTTATTCAGTTGAGTCGAAAGAGGAGACAAAGGAGGCATTGCGCAAGCTAAAAGATGATGATGCGTTTGTTGAATCCTTCTTGAAAGTTAAGCCTTTCAAGAGAGAGTATGGTGCTTACTCAGAAAAGGCAATAAAGAAACTCTTAGCTGTTATGCGAATGGGAAGTCTTTGGCGAGAAACAGATATTTGTGATACAACAAAGGGGAATATCACTAAGATACTGCAAGGAGAGATAGATGAGAAACTTAAAGAGAAGATAAGTGCTTCTGTTTCTTCATATAATCAATTGTCAGATTTCCAAGGGTTACCAGTATGGTTGGCTTGTTATGTTGTATATGGACGTCATTCAGAGGCTGCAGAAATACAACATTGGAAAACTCCTGAAAGTCTTTTGGCATATATCAATGGCTTTAAACAGCATTCTCTTCGTAATCCGATAGTTGAACAGTGTATTTTAGAGACGCTTCGAACAGTACACGATATTTGGAAAGAAGTAGGACATATAGATGAGATTCATGTGGAATTAGGTCGAAATATGAAGAGCACTGCCGACCAACGTGCCCGTATCTCTGAGAATGTTCTGCGTAATGAGAATACGAATCTCCGAATTAAAAGTCTACTATTGGAGTTGAAAAATGATCCTAATATTAAAGATGTGCGCCCTTATTCCCCAATGCAACAGGAGAAGTTGCGTATCTATGAAGAGGGAGTTTTACAGGAATTGACCAAGGATGATAAGGACTTTACAGAGATAACAAAGATATCAACCATGGCTCAACCTTCTGCGAAGGAACTCCAACGATATAAGTTATGGCTTGAACAGAAGTATCGTTCACCTTATACAGGTAAGTCGATTTCTCTTACAAAACTTTTTACTTCAGCATATCAAATAGAACATGTTATTCCACAAAGTCGTTATTTTGATGACTCCTTTAGCAATAAAGTTATTTGTGAATCAGAGGTAAATAGTCTGAAAGATAACATGTTAGGATATGAATTCATAAAGAATCATGGTGGAGAGATCATTCATTGTACAATGTTGGGTGATGTAAAGGTTCTCAGTGAAAGTGAATATAAGGCTTTTGTAAATGACCATTATGCGCACAATAAACGTAAAAGAGAGAATCTTCTACTGGAGGATATACCACAAGAATTCCTTAATCGCCAGATGAATGACAGTAGATATATAAGTAAGGTGGTAAAGGCTTTGCTCTCTAATATTGTTCGCGCAGAAGGAGAAGAAGAAGCAACATCAAAGTTTGTCGTGTCTTGTTCGGGAGGTATTACAGATAGATTGAAGAAAGACTGGGGATTAAATGATGTTTGGAACAAAATAGTATATCCTCGTTTTGAGCGTTTAAATAGACTTACGGGTACGGAGGCTTTTGGACAATGGGAGAATAAGGATGGTAAAAGAGTCTTCCAAACAGCTGTTCCATTAGAGCTACAACGTGGGTTTAATAAGAAACGTATCGATCATCGTCATCATGCAATGGATGCGCTTGTGATTGCGTGTACCTCTCGCAACATAATAAACTATCTAAATAATGAGTCTGCAAACAATCCTAAGAAGCGTGAGGACTTGCGGCAAAAACTTTGTGATAAGAACAGAACTATTCGTAAACCTTGGGAAACATTCACACAAGATGCTACTGCAGCATTAGAAGATGTGATAGTTAGTTTCAAGAATTATGTTCGTATTATTAATAAAGCAACGAATTATTATGAGCGATATGGTGTAGAAGGAAAGAAGGTTATAGCAGAGCAGAGAGGCGATGATATGTGGGCAATAAGGAAGCCTATGCATAAAGAGACAGTCTTTGGACATGTCAATCTTCGTCGTAAAGTTACTGTGAAGTTGAAAGATGCTTTAGAGAATATTCCTGCTATTTGTGATAAGGATCTGCGTGACTATATTAATGAATTGGTAAAGAAGAATTTTAATACTCGGCAATTGCTTGCTCACTTTAAGAGTATCAATTACCGATTGAATAGGCAGAAGATAGAAAAAGTTGAAGTATGGCAGTTTAGTGATGAAAAGGAACAATTAGTTGCGACAAGGAAATCTTTAGATACGTCATTTGATAGCAAACATATTGATAGTATTACCGATACAGGCATTCAAAAGATATTGAAAAACTATCTTCAGGCAAAAGGTGGAGATCCTAACGTTGCTTTTACACCAGAAGGTATAATGGAGATGAATCAGAACATTTCTTTTTATAATGATGGGAAGCAGCATCAGCCGATTCGGAAAGTACGATTGTTTGAGCCGATGGGTACGAAGTATCCTGTCGGACAAAGTGGTAATAAGTCTGTTAAATATGTTGAGGCTCAAAAGGGAACAAATCTTTATTTTGCAATCTATGAAGATGAAGAAGGGAAACGTAGTTATAGAACGATACCTCTAAATGAAGTTGTTGAACGCTTGAAGCAAGGGCTTAGTCCTGTTCCAGAGAAGAATGACAAAGGAATACTTTTGAAGTTCTACCTGTCACCAAATGATTTGGTGTATGTACCGATGGAAGAAGAAATACTTTCTGATACGTGTTACGTGAATAAGGAGAGGATATATAAGATGGTTAGTTCTACGGGAAATAAGTGTCTTTTCTTGCCATATTCAATAGCAAAACCCATCTATGATAAGGTGGAATTTGAAGCAATGAATAAAATGAGTTGTGCTCTAACAGGTGAGAGTATAAAGGCTATCTGCTGGAAACTTGAGGTGGATCGCTTAGGGAACGTCATCAAAGTTATTAAGTAACAATCTTATTTGCTTATGATAAAGAAAACGCTTTGTTTCAGTAATCCTATCTATCTGAGTCTTCGTAATGAGCAGTTAGTATTGCATCTACCAGGAGTAGAAGCTAACGAAAATTTGCCCGAAGTTATGAAGAAGGAAGCTGAGCGCACCATCCCGATAGAAGATATCGGGGTGGTGATACTTGATAATCGGCGTATAACAGTTACCTCTGGTGTACTTGATGCTCTCTTGGAGAATAATTGTGCTGTAATAACATGTGATTCAAAAAGTATGCCTGTTGGATTACTACTTCCTTTATGTGGTCATAAAACTCAAAATGAACGATTCCGTTCCCAACTTGACTCTTCACTTCCATTGCGTAAACAGTTATGGCAACAGACTGTGAAGCAGAAGATCCTTAATCAAGAATGTGTCTTACGAACTAATACTAACAAGGAAACGAATTGTATGTGTGTATGGGCAAATGATGTGCGTAGTGGTGATCCTGACAATCTTGAAGCAAGAGCTGCCGCTTATTACTGGCGTAATCTTTTTCTTGACTTTCCTGATTTTGTACGTGATAGAGAGGGGACTCCACCCAACAACCTCTTGAATTACGGGTATGCCATTCTACGGGCTGTTATTGCAAGGTCTTTAGTTGGGAGTGGATTATTACCGACCCTGGGTATACACCATCATAATCGTTACAATGCTTATTGTCTTGCTGATGATATTATGGAACCCTACCGTCCTTATGTTGATCAACTGATTATTGGTATTCTTCATCGATTTGACGATGTCTCTTCTCTTTCAAAAGAGTTAAAGATGGAGTTATTGAGTATTCCAATGATAGATGTTGTCGTGAATGGTAAACGTAGCCCATTGATGATAGCAGCTCAGCAAACTACAGCTTCGCTTGCTAAATGCTTTTCTGGGGAGACTCGTCGTATTAGTTATCCAGAGATGTAACATTTATTTATTATGGTCAGCTTTTACCGCTTTAGTGAATATCGAATTATGTGGATTCTCGTATTCTTCGATTTACCAACAGAAACAAAGAAAGAAAAGAAAGCATATATTGACTTCCGTAAATCATTGATGAAAGATGGTTTTACAATGTTTCAATTCTCCATTTATGTCCGTCATTGTGCAAGTGTGGAGAATGCAGAGGTGCATATAAAGCGTGTGAAAGCTTGCCTCCCTAAACACGGAAAAGTCGGAATATTGTGTATTACTGATAAGCAATTTGCTAATATCCAACTTTTCTATGGTGAGAAGCCTAAACCACCCAATGCTCCAGGACAACAGCTAGAACTATTCTAATACAGAATTTATAGAAAACGAAAATCTCACTCTACACGAGTGGGATTTTGTTTTGTGGTATTACTTTTATTTTCTTCTAACAACTAACGATCTTATTGATATTCAGAAACTTATGAATAGTCTGTTGTTGTTGCTACCACAAAGGTACATATTTTCAAGCAAATCACAACCCGTTCAATGTATGTGTAACCTGAAGATATGTTGTTGTTGCTACCACAAAGGTACATATTTTCAAGCAAATCACAACGAAATAAGGATTCTCCTACATTATAATGTCGTTGTTGTTGCTACCACAAAGGTACATATTTTCAAGCAAATCACAACTGCGCGTGCAGGTATTGGTCAAGGATTTTCGTTGTTGTTGCTACCACAAAGGTACATATTTTCAAGCAAATCACAACTGCAATGGATAGAGCTTATCAGACGCAAGAGTTGTTGTTGCTACCACAAAGGTACATATTTTCAAGCAAATCACAACTTGTTTTATACTACTTTACTATACTCTTGTGTTGTTGTTGCTACCACAAAGGTACATATTTTCAAGCAAATCACAACAAAGGGGAATTAAATTATAAACTGTTACCGTTGTTGTTGCTACCACAAAGGTACATATTTTCAAGCAAATCACAACCGATATTGCAGTTATGTGTCGAATAACTCTGTTGTTGTTGCTACCACAAAGGTACATATTTTCAAGCAAATCACAACACTTACAATAACGAAAATCTGCCCTATTGGGTTGTTGTTGCTACCACAAAGGTACATATTTTCAAGCAAATCACAACACAAATTTTCGTTAAAATATGACGCCCCAGTTGTTGTTGCTACCACAAAGGTACATATTTTCAAGCAAATCACAACTGCACCTTATGGCAACCCATACGAGGCTGCGTTGTTGTTGCTACCACAAAGGTACATATTTTCAAGCAAATCACAACTAGTAATCGTGTGTCTGCGCTTCCTTTGTTGTTGTTGTTGCTACCACAAAGGTACATATTTTCAAGCAAATCACAACACACTCTGTCATAGAGTAACTTATCGTTTTGTTGTTGTTGCTACCACAAAGGTACATATTTTCAAGCAAATCACAACTAAATGTTGGTGTTGGTGAACTATCATCACGTTGTTGTTGCTACCACAAAGGTACATATTTTCAAGCAAATCACAACGCGCACTTGGTGCTGCTGCTTCTACTATCAGTTGTTGTTGCTACCACAAAGGTACATATTTTCAAGCAAATCACAACGAATTTAATACACATATGTTTCCATCTTCAGTTGTTGTTGCTACCACAAAGGTACATATTTTCAAGCAAATCACAACCTTTCGCGATACAGAGTTTCCTCATTTTCAGTTGTTGTTGCTACCACAAAGGTACATATTTTCAAGCAAATCACAACGTACGGAGGATACGCCCCCACTTCTGGACGTTGTTGTTGCTACCACAAAGGTACATATTTTCAAGCAAATCACAACAAAGTTAAAGGCTAGTGGTTTGCTTGATAAGTTGTTGTTGCTACCACAAAGGTACATATTTTCAAGCAAATCACAACTGGAGCTTAGCTCGGGCAATTCAATCACCCGTTGTTGTTGCTACCACAAAGGTACATATTTTCAAGCAAATCACAACGTTACATGACTCTCTGTGATATGTAGCTTTGTTGTTGTTGCTACCACAAAGGTACATATTTTCAAGCAAATCACAACACATTCATTGCTATCTTAGGCTGGTCTTGGTTGTTGTTGCTACCACAAAGGTATATATTTTCAAGCAAATCACAACAAAAACACCGTCCTACAATCCTACAATCCTGTTGTTGTTGCTACACAAAGGTACATATTTTCAAGCAAATCACAACGCTTATCTACTGACAGTGAAGCACACGCTTGTTGTTGTTGCTACCACAAAGGTATATATTTTCAAGCAAATCACAACTCTTAGCCATAAATAGGTCGTAAGAATTAATTTATACTAAGCTATATGGTTAAAATTGATTTTGAGTCCAGCACCGATTGCCGCTAAAGCTCTGTTGGTGGCATAGAGCAGGGCTTCTGTTGAGAGATAATCCACAGGTCTGAGCCATTTTCCCTTGAGGATGCGCCAAAGAGTCTCGGCTATATTAAGCTGTGGGCTATAAGGAGGGAGAAAGAAAAGGAACAGCCCCCGCTTCTCTCATAGGGGACGAAGTTCCCGCATAAGCCTGTACCTGTGTACACTTGCGTTGTCAAGGACTACAAAGGTTCTTTTGCTGATTTCACTTTCTTCACGCTCTGCCTGTCATTCTCGATGGCTCTGCGTACCGCATCCTCGTCATAACTATCTATTATCGGCTTCCGACCTCGCCTGGGACGTGTATCCAGACCCGTGACACCTTCACACTCGAACCGTTTCACCCATGAGTTCACTGATATGTGTGTCATTTCTGTTTGAATACTGACTTCTTTTGATGTCAGACCATTGGATTTCAACAGTATGGTACGGCAACGCATACAGAAGGAATGGCTCCTGCCACGACGGAAGCCCTCCTTCAAATGAAGACGCTCTTTGTCTGTCAGTTCTATAATCTTGATCTTTCCGATAGTTGTACTTCTTTTATATGTCAGCACAAAGGTACGCAAGAAGTATGATATAAAATAATTTTCAATATCTACTTAGTCCTCCCATATTTGTATCTGTATGTACACTATTACCATAGAAGAAATGCAGCGAAAAGTTTTGTTTGAGTTGCTTATAAAGGGACTCAATAGCCCATCTGCGCTTGTAAATATTCTCAAGGTCTCTTACTTCAAATTCAAAGTTATTGGTCAGCAAGACAACAGACTTATGTGAGTTATTACTCCACAGTTCCACTCGTCTTGCCTTATGTCTTATCTCCCCCTTCTCAAAGACAATCTTCTTGTCCGTATGTGTAACCAGTCCGTCAGGGCTTACATAGGTTACAGAGGACAGCTCCCTATAGATAAGGGGCTTCTTCATCTTGGTCACATAGCATATTCCCTCCTCTGTAAGTCTCTGAAACTGTGCATAGTCAACGTATTCTCTATTCATTGTAAGGGTTGCATCCTTAGGAAGATGCACTTCCTTAAGCAGATACTGATCATGCGTAGTGGCAGAGGTCAGCTGTACGACCATGGGAACGCCAACGTGGAACTTCATCACCGTATGAACCTTCATACTGCCTTTTTTCTTACCGCTCTTAGGAGACCCTGCCTACACCCTTGAGGGTGTTACCAAAAAGGGTAATCGTAGTTGAATCCATCATGTACAGAATCTTCTCCCACGTCTTCTGCTCACCTTTGGGGTGGCTGCCCGCTAAAATGTGTACTTTTGCCCATGTTATTGAAGTTTTGTAGAGAAAACAAAAGTAATCACTTTTAACCAGCCACCCCATCTACCATTTAACTCGTCTACCCATCTACTTGTAAGCTTGTCTACCCCCTAAACGCATAAATCCCAGTCTCCTAATGGAGCTGGGATTATGTTGTTTGTTTGGAATAGTTGTTTTGTTTTTCGCTTAAGCTTCAGGCTTTACAGTCTTTGCAGCGTAAACTTCCTCTGAAAGAACAGATACTGTACTCTTATTGTACTTGCCCTTGTGGAAGTAAACAACACCGTCTGCAAGAGCATACAATGTGTCGTCCTTACCCTGTGCAACATTCTCACCTGGGTAGTGCTTGTTACCACGCTGGCGTACAATGATGTTACCAGCTATGATTTTCTGACCACCCCAGATCTTAACACCTAAACGCTTTGAAGCTGATTCGCGACCGTTCTTAGAACTACCTACACCTTTTTTATGTGCCATTCTTAAGTCCTCCTTTTTAAGCGTTAATTGATTTAATTTCTACCTGAGTGAAGTGGGTACGATGACCATTCTTCTTTCTGTAGTCCTTGCGACGCTTCATCTTGAAGACGATAACCTTGTCGCCCTTTACTAAAGGAGCTACAACCTCAGCTACTACCTTTGCACCTTCTACAGTTGGTGCACCTACTGTGATAGATCCGTTGTTATCTACTAACAGGACCTTGTTAAACTCAACAGCTTTACCTTCTTCCGCATCCTTGATGTGGTTTACGAAGAGCTTCTTGCCCTCCTCTGCCTTAAACTGTTGACCGTTAATTTCTACAATTGCGTACATGTTTATATTGTAAAACGGGTTTGTACCGATGGGCGGCTGAGCATCTATCCAGCACTTGTTTTGAGCCCAATACGGCATAATCGGTTGCAAAGTTAGTAATTTTCTGTATTATACGTGACAGCTCCTTATGATAAATGTTAGTTTGTTAACAATAATTAGTTGATTAATATTGCTTTGTGCGTTCGGGCGTGCCAATAGTAATATTAATGACAAGTTCTGCGACTTATCATTGACGGGTGGGAGAGAGTTAAGCTCTGTTCCTGCAATATATAATTGTGGTCAGTGAGTTAGGAAGGAGGCTGTATCTTATCGACAAGAGCTATTGCCCCAGTATTAGGTATCATGTTCAGTCTTTTAATACAGCCTATCCTTTTTATCTATTGAGCCTTTCAAAAGGCAGATCATCTAGAATGTCAAGCTGACGTTCATCATCTTGATAGATATTATCAAGTTCAAACTCACGTTCATTGTGCATCTTACGTTTTCTTTTCATAGTTGTATTCCTCCATAATTAATTAGCTTCACGACAGGTGATGGGGTTAGTATTCTGTGATTGATAGGATTGTATCCTTTTTGTTTGCCCGTGTACAAAGATAGGTATAAAAGATGAGTAAGTTGTCAATAAACACGAAATGTTTTCGTTCAAGGCGTATATGTTGCACGGAATAGGTGTTATGTGCTTATTACTTTGCGAATATATATTTGCTCATTCAAGTGTAATCCTTTACCTTTGTTGATGTATAACGAATGACAATTAATTAAATGAATGATAGTATGGCACGGAATGATAAAGAAATGGTATGGCATACGCTTTCTTCAAAGCAACTCATCAATCGCCCTTGGCTGAAGGCGCGTTGCGATACGGTGGAACTCCCGAATGGGAAGATTTATGATGAATATTATGTGCTCTCTTATCCGTCGTGGATCAATGTTATTGCAGAGACCGAGGAGGGCGACATTATATTAGAACGTCAGTACCGTCATGGGCTGGGTGTTGTCTCAACCGAGATCTGTGCTGGTGTGATTGAAGCAGGTGAGGAACCCTTGCATGCTGCACAACGTGAACTGGAGGAAGAGACGGGTTACACTGGTGGCGAGTGGCAAGAAATCATGACAATCGCCCCTAACCCTGGCGTGATGGATAATCTCTGCCACTGTTTCTATGCTCGTGGGGTGAAGAAGACAAGCCAGCAACATTTGGATGAGACCGAAGATATAGAGGTTTTCCTACGCACGAAAGCGGAAGTTAAGGATATGCTTGTGCGAGGAAAATTCATACAAGCACTGATGGTCGCACCGCTTTGGAAATTCTTTTCAATGTATGCTTGAGCATGTTAATGAACACGCTACAGCGTATGAATAGATGGGGTAAAAGTAATGTAATATGATAACAAAAGATAGTATAGATGCGGCTTATTGCTTCTTTCATCAGAAGTATCAAGTGTACGCATTCTCGCATAGTGAACGGCAAAAGGACGATATAGAGTATGCCATTAGTTCGTATGTTGACTCGATGAATAAGGAACTCTATGACAAATTAGCAGCCGGTAGGGAAGGGTTCTTGCTAACCCATAGCACCTTTGCATCCGATATGCAAGAGGCGATAAAATATCTTAGTAGTTTCGAGTAAATACATATATAATAAGGTGAAGAGGGTATGTGTCAACAGGCACATACCCTCTTTTTCGTTTGATTATACGTTATCTGCTTTCATTTTGTGCGCTTTTCGTATTTACGGAACACGTATGTTTTTATATTATCTAAGCGTGATAAAGTATTATCACACTTAGATAATTAATTATCACGCTTAGATAATTAGTTATCACGCTTAGATAATTAAATAACATACGTGTCAAAGCAATGCAAAACACGCATCAAAACAATGCAGAACACGTAGGAAAGTAATGCAGAACACGCAGGAAAGTAATGCAGAACACGCAGGAAAGTAATGCAAGACACGCTTGTAAGCAAAAGAAAAGCAGGGAAAACGAAATGCAATACGTGCGCATCTCGCTTTCCCTGCTTATGCTTTAAGCGGAGTGATAGGGGCTTTATTCCTCCATCTTCTTCAATATCTCCTGGCAGAGCATATAGCCCTTAATCATCATACGAGGGATATGGAACGGTCCTTTAAATATATTTCCTTTGGCAGGTTGGGCAACCGTACCATCACGGTGCAGGTATCCGTACCATTCTGGGTAATCCTTATCTGGGAAGTGAGCGTATGTCCACTCACTGATTCGCTGGTGCCGATAGAGGTATTCCTCATCACCCGTACCGAGGTAAGCATAGAGCGAGGCAATGATAGTCTCGCATTGCGGCCACCAGAACTTCATGTCTTGTGAATAGTCCTGTGCAGGTAAGTTGCGGCAATCACGGAAGTTGATAATACCACCATAGAGCTTATCCCAGCCCCAATCCCACGACCAGTCGAATATGGTTAGGGCTGTGTCAAGGAGTGACTTATCCCACTTGCGTAGCTTAGCCTCCTCCATGATGAACCATGCCGTCTCAATGCAATGACCTGGATTGATGATTCGCCCTGCATTAGTATCTATAAACTCTCCATTCATACCAACGGTTTCAAGGAGTGCCTTAAACTCTGGGTGCATGAAGTACTGACGCAATAGTGCGATTGACTTATCTATCTGCTCGGTGAGAGTAGGGTCGTCAATTACTTCTCGAAGGCGTGAGCCAACGTTGATGAGAATCATTATAATCGAATGACTCTGCGCCTCCACCCCCTTTTCATACTTGGCTGGGAGGAATCCTGGAGTAGCCAGAAAGCGTTGTGCGTCATGGAATACTTGCAATGCACGCTCGGCATAATGGTGGTCGCCCGTTGCCTTTGAGTATTCTGCAAAGGCTATAGCTGCGAAGGTTTCAGAGAATACGTAACGGCGTTTGCGTATAGGTTGACCAGTGGCAGAAACCTCGAAGTACATGTGACCATCTTGGTCGAAACAATACTTCTCGATGAAGTCGATAGCTGATTTCGACGCCTCTAACCACTCTTGATTCTTCTCTACATTGTTATAGGCAAAGGCGCAGATGAATGCCCATCGCCCTTGGAACCACACCGACTTAGTGGTATCCATCAACGAACCATCACGGTTAAGACATGTATAAATACCGCCATTCTCTTTATCCCAACCATGTTCCAACCAGAATGGCATGATGTTGTTTGTCAAGTCGTTCTTGTAGCTTTCAGCCCATGAACGCACGTATTCTTTCTTATTCATAATTTGTTTTATAGTGTCTGTTTACTTGGTCTTTAGGTGTATGTGATAGATGATGTGTTCGTGAATCTCTGCCGCCTTGCATCCTTATCTACACGCACCGACAAAAGTAAAACTTATTTGTTAATCTCCCAAACAATTATCGATAAAGTTTATTCTTACGACTTTATAGGGCGTAGGTGTACGAAGGAAGCGAGTGTGTGTGGCGAGAGGTTATTAAGAATATGACGCCATATCAGAACGATATGACGTCATTTTTATTTAGTGAGTATCTATCTCGTGAATTAGATACTACGAGTGTGCAATAGACTTACACCTTATTTTATTTCATCATAAGCACGAATGGCTTGCATGAAGCGATTGTTTACATCCTCAAATGAGTATAAGCCATCTGCATTCTGCGTGAGCCCTTTCAACTTCAGGGAATATACTTGTGGCGCATGCTGAAGGTCGAGTAGGGACATCTGTTTCAACTGATCCGTACTCTGGTAAACAAGGTTTACGGCAACGTAAGTCTTACCTGCGTTATCCACCCACTTCTCGAATACTAACTTAGAGCCAATAGGTGTCTTCTTCTCTATGGAGTTAGGGAGTGAATACTCTTCTACGCCTAATGCAGCATCAACGCTTGCAATGTTTGAGTCGTGCCCACATAGGAAAGTGAACTTACGAGAGTCTGTATTCAACTCGTCATACATGTATTGCAGCAATGGATGTGCTACGTTCACTGCCACGATAGGAGCGGTGAAAAGCACGTCGCCATATACGTCTTTTATCTTCGCAATCTTCGTCCATTCGTCAAGAGATAGCTTATGACCAAAGGCAGCTTTCATGGCATCTGGCTCCTCATAATACTGCAGGATGAAAGCGTCAGAGGCTGAGTTGGCAGTCTTTAATGAGCCTTTCATACCTGGTTCTTGGTTGAGTTCGAAGATAATCTTGGTATCGTTATCAACGAAGTCCTTTATCTCTCCCTTCTTATAAGCATCGCTTTCTTTCATATCGAGTACCTTTGAGAGAATCGCATAAGAATCCTTCAAGCCCTTGTTGATACCAATGAGTCCATCCTTATCGCCCATCTCATTGATTTGCTTCATCGCCTCCGTGCGGAACGCCTCACTGTTCTTTGTAATGCGAGGGAAGAAGATTGGATCCATTTTAGACGGCACATAGCGATGGTTTATGCGCAAGTTAGCAACAGGCATAAAGCCACTTGAGAAGTATTGAGCCGTCGCAATGCACCGCTGCATAGAGTTCGCATAGAGGTTCACCTCGTCTATGTTGGGCACATAGTTATCCTTAAACAAGCCCTCATCGATGGTCCATTTACGGAAAAATTGCCCCATCTCGGTCTCTAACACACCTCCACGCAAGGTCAGTTCGCTACCCGCAGCCGACCAGTTTGTCCACTGGTGAGGGGTCATCTTGCCCAATGTTGAGCCATTGGCAGATATTGGAGAGCGGATGTTGTGACGTGATAGAATGACCAACTCCTTTAGTTTGTACTTCGCTTTAAACGCCTCGGAGCGTTGGAGCTGTGCGAAGGTCAGTGACGGACAAAGGATTGTCAACGCCACGAGCATAAGGATAAAACGAATCTTTTTCATTGTTATTTGTTTTTAGGTTAAGGGTTGCGTGTGGGCTACGTTTAGCGTAAAAGGGGCAGACGTGTTCGGTCGTCTAACCCCCTTTTTACTCTTTCCTTTAAAGTCCGATAGCGTCCCTATAAGTTGTAAACGATTGGCTCAAAGAATATATCAAGCCTTAGAACTTAATCTGCAAACGTGTCTCAAGGATGGAGAACGTATTGTTGTTGAAGGCTGCATTATCGGTCGCACGGGTGATAGAACCACGTACACGCCAGATCATATATTTGTTGAGATAGTAGTTAAAGGTTAATGACCAATCACTCACCTTACCGCCATGTATGCCTGCATCCTTATCACTTAACGTTGAATAGTTATATGCAGCAACGAGTTCCAAAGAGCCTGGATCAGGTGTTGCGATACCTGCATCTGTTCTGGTGTAAGTATATCCTTGACCATTGAGCAAGTAGCGAACATTGCCGTAAGCACCCCATGCGCTGTAGTTGGGTAGGGCGTTTTTACGCTTGATACCAACGTAGAAGTATTGTGCTTCAAAGCCTAAGTTACCGCATGCAACATTCAGTTCTGGAGAGAACTTCCATAATGCCTTTGCGTTCGTAATAGTAGCTTCTTGTGCGCTGACATTGGCTATACGCGTTGGGAATGGGGCTCTCAAGGTATAAGAACTATGGCTGTTTGCGGGGTTCTTACTATATCTTGGCGACTCATAAGCACCACTGATACCAATGTGGAAGATCTTGCCACGCTCAGTGAGGGGGCGCCACACCAAACGAGTCATAGCTCCCCACGCCTCGTTACCGAGCTTATCTGTCGACATCTTCATCGCATCGTTTTCTGCAAAGAGAGATGCTGTGGCGTGGAACTTCTCACCTGCATGGAGGAACATAGCACCAAGTAAACGACTATTGAAGAATGCCTGATTAGCCAAAGGCTCCTCCATTGAGATCTTGAAACTTGATGAGGTGCCACTCTGGAGACCGTATTGATGTACGAAGTAACCCATGCGCACCAAGTTCTCCTTATCGAAGTTATAATCAATGTTGATGTCCTTTAAGGATACAGACTGTCGTGCATAACCAACGTCAACCTTAGCTTTCCACTTGCCATAAGTAGCACTCAAGCCAGCGCGAACATCAGGGATTGCGACTCCATCGTTCAACTTGTCATCAACAGTGGGGTCTGATGAGTGCATGACTCCAGCGTCCATTAAGATACGACCTGATGGCTTTATGACTAACTTTGGCGCGTCTTCTTGAGCGAAAGTGTGTGTGCAGACCATTAGTCCACAGGCTGCAATAAGAATTATTCTCTTCATTGTCTTTATATTATTAGGTTGTTTGTGTTGTTGTTATCCTCGGTTTAGTTGGTTGCTTTGAAGGTACTCTTAGCTACCTTCCCATCCTTTTGTAGCTTCGCAAACTCCTTCTTTGCCTTTGCTAACTGTGCTTGGAAAGCAGGGTCAGCATGCAAGCGTGCCACGATGGCTGCGCTGATTATGCGTGCAGCATCCACATCGCTCTGCCAGTGGTAACCACAGATAACACGGCTCTGTCCCATCTGGTAGCCACGTTCTAATATCTCATTCTGTCGGTCAACATTGATTTCTGCCAATACAAGTGCCGTTGCCCAACCAATAGCCGTATGACCAGAAGGGTAAGAACCATTGGTTGATAGCTCCTGTTGCTGCTCTGGATTGCAGGTCATCTCCTTGTAGAATGCAAACGGACGAACGCGCATGTAGTGGTTTTTAGCACCGCGAGTGGCTAAGTCACCAGCGTCTTCACGCATATTCAGAACGAGTTTGTAAATCTCAGGAGTAGTCTCCTTGCTTATCTTAATACCGAATGCATCAGAGAAAGCATTAGGCACTCCGTCACCGCCAACACGTGCATCTGCAGCTGCCTGATCGCCTCTTGGCGTGTCACGTTGCATCTTTCCCCATTGGTATTGAGCCTGGTCATATAAGAACTGAATGCTTCCCGGCTGTGGAGGAGCAGGCAGCAAGTCAAGTGAACTAGCCTGTTGACCGTCCTGAAGGAAGTAGAGGTCGGGTTTAGTACGTGCATCTTTAATCTTAGTAGATACAGTCTGTGCGAACGTTGACAACGATAACATTGCAACGAAACCAACTATGAGAGCTTTCTTTGTCATTTGGTTTTTAATTTAAAAGGTTCATTAATAAGATTGAATTATATTGTTTTTGCAAAGATAGGTGGAAAGATGTTATAAAAGAAGTTGCATTGTCTTATTTCTATAAAATAAGTCAATGCAACTATTATAAGTTCTTGTTTTATAAGCTGTTAATCTATTCGGACAACTTCAAAATATAGTGTACTATACTTGAAGGATGTGCTTTGCAATAGTCAATTAATGCCTTTCTGTTGTCCCCAATCTTGCTGTGATAAAGTCTACTAACAACTGGGTTGAGGTTACCATATATACCTAACATACCCGGCAGGAGCGTTCGCTTCACCTTAGGAATTGCGAGTAAGAGAATGAGCACACGTACTTGCTGACTGTTAGCAGAGGTGAAGTGGAAGAGATCTCCACACATGCTTTCATCTGTCTTCATCATACTATCGAAGAAGAAAGAAGATAGTGCTTTAATGCGATCAGTGATGTCTCGCGTTGCAGAGTCTATATCGGCAAAGAGCTTCGAATCGAACTTCTTCATTCGTCTTGACTCATTCTCATGCACAATGTTGTCATGTACTGTAATGTAGTGTTGCATGAGTCGTTGCAGAGCTTTCAGCTGTTTCACCTGTGCAATGCGATAGTCTATGATCTGCAATGTGCGTAACACTTCTATTCTGTCACGTTCCGTCAGCTCGTCCTTGATAGTCTTCAGTTCTGTTATCAGAGCCTTTGTCACATGCTGATAGTCCTCTTCTCGCTCCAAGTAAGCAATGTTCTGGTCAATATACTGTTGGATAATAGATAGTCCTTCAGTACTGAAGATGCGTTCATACTGCGCTTTGATTGCTGCGAAATCATCGTGGACTTCAGCAATAGGAACCTGTTGGTATCGCTCGGAGATACGGCTTATTTCCTCCTTCATACCATCGTTCAAGCCTTTGAGAATAAGTGTTCCTTCAGTCGACCTACGTAGTTCGTGCAGTTGTTCCTCCAGGTCTTCTATCTCTCTAAGCCACGTTTCGTTCTTCTCACACTGTCGTATGATTATCTCAATATCGTTAGATAGTCTTGCCTCCTCGGAAGCCTTTAGAATGATATTACTTTCATATATATTCACCACTTGAATACGCTTGATTTGATCGTTCAAGTACTTCATCATGTACAGTGCCGTGTCCTGATTAATGCGTGAGATGCGTGCTGATACCGATGAAAACTGTCGACTGGCTGCCTTCAAGTCTTGCGAATCATTCCCTATCTGTTCAATCTCTTGATAGATGTTGTCAATGTCCTTCTGCTCCCCATCTGATAATCTGTTTCGGATGGAGGTAAGGGTAGACAGGCGGCGATGGAGGTCGTCTTTCCCCAATTGGAGTTGCATTTTCTCCGCTCGTTTCTGCTTGATATAAACGAAGATAATCATACCAATAACGACGAGTACAGCCAACAGAACGAGCAGAACCAAGCGTGGATTGGGCACCTTAGCATTGAAAGTAACCCATTGTGCAGACGTCTCTTTCCCTACTTGAAGAGCCATCACGCCGAGGTCGGAACCTATATATAACGACTGACCCTGTACGAATCCAGCCTGCGCATTGAAGTGTATATCGTTGTAGAACGTACCACAGTCCACCAGTTTCTGCCCTTGTCTGATGGCATACTTATGTATTCCTGCCTCGGAGATGGTATAAAGGATGCTGTCATTGATGCAGTACATTCGGGTACAACCATCCGTTTGGAGCGAGTCAGAACCCAGTATTTCCAGTTGGTGATTAGTAAGGAGTGTGATGCGATTCGGGCGTTTGCTACACGTGATTATGCCATTGATAAAACTCTTATTCGTGGTGTTCTTGATGGGACTAAACGCTTCGCCGTTGCCCACAAAGGCGCCATGATTCAAGGTAGTGATGTATATTTTGTCGCCAGCTGGCGATGGTTGATAAAAAGAAGTGATGTATTTTCCATTCATCGACTTTACTGTGTCGACCTTACCCGTTTCCATATCAATAGCGAGCAGATAGTCTTGTACACCCAACAAAACCTTTCTCTTTGTTGGTTGCAGTGCCATAGCTGTGATGCGCGTCTTGGTTTGCATTAACACTTTCGGGCGTGCGAAGACTTGGTTGAAGAGATAGTTTTTATCTACCGTAAGCCTACATAGCTGGTTACTCACATTGCGGTAATAGACATCGTCACCAAAGGCTTGCATTTCCATAGGCTGCTCGCCCTCCTTAAAGTCGTATATCTTCGTAGCCTCTTTCTCGTTCCCTTGTTGGCGGAAGAGCTCCCGTTTATCATTAAGATACAGGCGTTTGTCACCCGTCTTACATGCTGCTGCGATAGAGGCATTGGCTGTGAAGATGCCAAGATGATGTGGGATGCGCCATACCTCACTCTTTCCTAAGAGCACGGAAAACCCTTTACCATCATTGGGGATTGCCATTTCGTGCGCATTTGTGGGTATTTCGTGGTGGAGTGGGGCACTGATAAACCGCTTGAGATCGTCGGAAAGCAGAACACTTGACGATGTGATGAAGTAATAGATGCGTCCCACTTTATAGAAAGAAAGCACTGCTTGCGGTATAGCGTGTTGCTCCTCGTGCTGACCATCAAGCCCTTCAACCAATAGTTTACCATTCGCAAGCGCGTAAAGGCGATTGCCGTACACCTCGAGATGGCGTATATATTCACCTTGATGGCGCACTTTCACCTTATTATTATATAGGTCTAAGGCTGCAATTCCAGCTTGCGTTGCCGCAAAAAGCCACCTGTCTCCAGCGTGCGACAGATTATTTACGACGAAAGGCGTTACCCCTTGTTCCGTCTTCTTACTACTTTTTGGATAGATGGGAGTCAACTCTTTTGTTGTGCTTGAAGCTGTGGTGGAGTAGAGCCCTTGCGAGGTTGCAAGATAGATAGTGCCTTTTACTTGTTCAATATCGTATGGTGAATATTCGTCTCCCTTGTTCGGAAGAGTGAAGGTAGCCTGATGGACCAACGAATCTTGGGCTATGTTCCATAGTTGCAAACCCGCATTTCGAGCTGCAATCCATATCTGGTTAGTGTTTTGAAGATTGCGTTCAATATCGTATATACGGTCTAAGCCAGTGTAATAACACGTCTTGTCCTGTCCTTTCACATGCCACACTATTCCCGTCTCAGCCCCTATCCAGTAGCCGTCGCGGTCAACTGATAGCATTGAGAGAGAGCCATCGTAATGGTATTCTTGCTCTGATAATGAGTGTGTAGTGGTTGCTTCTTCACAACCAGTAACGGCGATTAGGAACAATGAACAGAGCCATGTCATCAGTACATAACCCCGTTTAGTATAGTTATCGTTTGTCGTCATTATTCTAAACTTTGCCCACAAAGATACTTATTTCTATCTTTATATCCACCAGTTTGGGCTTTTCTTTAATTCAAAATTCAAAGTTCATAATTCAAAATTATGATTAGTTCTGTTGTTGAAAAGCATCAATAAGTTCTTTGCTG
>ERZ772955.630-NODE-630-length-26097-cov-30.679940_pt1 | contig 26097 bp, 30 predicted proteins | sample MGYA00511133_ERZ772955 | MGnify/ENA primary metagenome ERZ772955 (study PRJEB29015, sample SAMEA2737914) | human oral metagenome | biome: human oral; feature: human-associated habitat; material: dental | place: China | collected 2149 ... | reverse complement strand
GGCAGGTGCGAAAGTATAAGGATGACGTGTTGACGCACGTCGGCAGCAGCCGCGGAGTTTTGGCTAAGTTGAAGCGGGGATTGAGCCGGAAATAATTTATACCTGAAGTTGGCATGAAGCGCCTACTTTCTGGGCGCTTTTTCTTTTCAAATTGTTCAGAAAACGCTATAATAATATACAGTTTTTGAAAATGCCTGAAAGTGAGGGAGTTTTGAATTTATGGCAATGACACAACAAAAGGCGCTGAGTAAGATTTTTGGCGATCCGCAGAAGAAGATTTTGAAGCGGCTGCAAAAGCAAGTTGATGTAATTAACGGTCTGTCTGAAAAGTATGAAAAACTGTCAGACAAAGAGCTGCAGGCGCAGACGGAGACGCTGAAAAAGCGTCTGACGAAGAAAAACGTAACGCTGGATACGATTTTGCCGGATGCTTTTGCGGTGGTGCGCGAGGCAGCCAAGCGCGTCATCGGCGAGCGTCCGTATGATGTTCAGCTAATCGGCGGCATGGTTCTTCATGAGGGTAATGTTGCCGAGATGAAGACTGGTGAGGGTAAGACCCTGGTGGCGACGCTGCCGACATATCTCAACGCATTGGAAGGCAAAGGCGTTCACGTGGTGACCGTCAATGATTATCTGGCGCAGCGCGACGCTGGATGGATGGGCCAGGTGTATGACTTTTTGGGCTTGACGACTGGTGTGATCATTAACGAAGCGTCGTTTGTTTATGATAAAGATTATGATAATGAGCATCACGACGATCCGCGCATGCGTAAGCTCCGTCCGGTCACCCGTAAGGAAGCCTACGCGGCAGATATTACTTATGGCACTAATAACGAGTTTGGTTTTGACTATCTGCGCGACAACATGGTTAACGACGTTGATTTGCTCAGGCAGCGCGAACTGAACTTTGCCATCGTTGACGAGGTGGACTCAATTTTGATCGACGAAGCGCGTACGCCGCTGATCATCTCGGCGCCAGCGGCGGAAAACCCGGACAACTACTACACTTTCGCCAAAGTTGCCAGTAAATTAGTGCCAGATGACTATGTTTTGGACGAAAAGCGCCGCAGCGTAGCCTTGACCGACGAGGGCGTGGAGAAAGTCCAAAAACTGCTGGGAATAAAAAATTTGTACACGCCAGACCACGTGCGCAGCGTTTACCATATGGATCAGGCGCTGCGAGCACAAACATTGTTCAAGCGTGACAAAGATTACGTGGTGACCAATGACGGCGAGGTGATTATCGTCGATGAGCACACCGGTCGCTTGATGCAAGGACGCCGCTATAACGAAGGCTTGCACCAGGCCATTGAGGCCAAAGAGGGCGTGCCAGTGCTGGAAGAAAGCATGACGCTGGCGACCATTTCGTTCCAGAATTATTTCCGTTTGTACAATAAATTGAGCGGTATGACTGGTACAGCGTTCACCGAAGCCGAGGAGTTTCAACAAATTTATTCACTGGATGTCATTCAGATTCCACCGAACAAACCAGTGATTCGCGACGACAAAGAAGACCTGATTTTTAAGACTGAAAAAGGCAAGTTGAAGGCAGTCGCCGAAGCCATCAAAGATTATCATAAGCAAGGCCGGCCGGTGCTGGTTGGCTCTGGCTCGATTGCTAAGAACGAGCAGATTGCCAAATATCTGGAAAAAGAGGGCATCAAGTTTGAGATTTTGAACGCCAAGAATAATGAGCGCGAGGCAGCTATCATTGAGAAAGCTGGTGAAAAGGGCGCGATTACCCTAGCGACAAACATTGCTGGACGCGGTACCGACATTAAATTGGGCAAGGGCGTCAAGGAGTTGGGCGGCCTGGTGGTGATCGGCTCAGAGCGGCACGAGTCGCGCCGCATTGACAATCAGCTGCGCGGCCGCGGCGGCCGCCAGGGCGACCCGGGCGAGACGCAGTTCTACGTGTCGACCGAAGATGATTTGATGCGAATTTTCCAGGGCGAGCGCATCGCGGCGCTGATGGATCGGCTGGGCGTGGATGAGGAAACGCCGATTCAAAACCGCGCCGTATCGAAAACTTTGGAAGCAGCCCAGAAGCGCGTCGAGGGCTACAATTTTGATACGCGCAAAAGTGTTGTTCAATATGACAATGTGATTAATCGCCACCGCCGCGTGGTGTATGTCATGCGCCGCAAGATTTTGGAAGGTGACAATATTAAGCCAGAAATTGAACGCTTACTGCGAGCGAAAGTTCATGAATTGGCAGCGCTGCCAACTAAGAATAATCCGAAGTTTGTAGAAGATTTTATAGCTACTTTCCCAGTTGACGAAGCAAAAATTTCGAAAATTGGCAAGGAAAAGAAAGATAGGCTGCGCTATGAAAAGGCGCTGAAGCTGGCTGAAGAGTCATATGCGGCGAAAGAGTCTGAAATTGGCGCGGATAATTTGCGCGGCGTGGAGCGCGAGGTTTATATGGCGGTGCTGGATGCGTTATGGATGCAGCATTTGGAGAATATGCAGCACCTGCGCGAGGGTATTCACTGGCGTAGCGTCGGCCAGCGCGATCCGTTGGTGGAATATCGTTCGGAGTCGCAAAAATTGTTTGAAAGTTTGCAGGCTAATTTGCGCGACGAAGTTTTGACGGTCATCTTCAATATTCATGAGGCCGATGCGGTGGTTCGCCAGTCGCAGGATGATGAATACGACACGGAATTAACGCGCTTGGCAGAGAACGCAGTGGAACGCGGTGTTAATGAGCTTGGTGCGGGCGAGGAAAATCGCGACGACGACTTTTCTGTGAAAAAAAGCAAATCAAGCGCCGAATCAAACCGCGCTAAGAACCAAGCGCGCAAGAAAAAGAAAGCTCAGCGCCAAAATCGTAAAAAACATCGCAGATAATTCAGACAATAGACAATTAAGGAGCAGAATAGATGAAGCATACAGTTGAGGAAGTTAAACTGAAGAATGGCGCGCGCGGTCTGTTAATTGACGTTCCAGACGCCACGGTAATGAGTTTTCAGGTACAGTTTCGGGCAGGCGACCGCTACGTGCGAGATAAAGAGATTTACGAAACAGCACATTTGATGGAGCATATGGCGTTTGGTGCAAACGAGAAATTTCGTTCGGAGCATGCCTACGAGCAGGAATTTATAAAGAACGGCGCTTACCACAATGCCTATACTTCCGATTATTCCATGGTGTACGAGGCGGTTTGCGCAGATTTTGAGTGGGATCGGATTTTGGAATTGCAGCGGCTGGCGATTGTCACGCCGCGGTTTACTAGCGACTCGTTTGAGGCAGAGAAGGGCAATGTTCGCTCGGAATTAACCGGCTATTTGAATAATCACAGCCGCGTATTATGGTTGCGGGTGCAGCAAGCTTTGGGCGAGGATATTTTGACGGATAGCCAGCGCCTGAAAAAAATGGACAACGTAACGATAAAAGATATCAAGGAGCATCATCGGCGGACGCATACACTCAATAATATGCGGTTTGTGATTGCTGGAAAAATGTCTGGCCGCAAGACCGCCATTAAGGATTTTTTAGAGCAATGGCAATTGGAACCCGGCGAACGATTTGCAATTCCGCGCGATGAGCTGCACGGCGCGCGGCCTCTGTTAATTCGCCGTAAAGAAGCGTCGAATTTGAACTTTGGCTGGTCAATAAGCCTGCCGCGCGAGTTAACTAACGAAGAGTCGGATGCTATGGGCTGCCTGAACCATATTTTAACCGGAACGCTGAGTTCGCGGATTCTGGGTATGGCCCGTAAGAAAGGCTTGGTGTATGGAATGTTTAGCGATACTTCGGTAGGATTTTATGACTCGTCGTGGGATTTTGGCGGCCAAGTCAATTTGGAGACTGCGGAGGTGCTATTTGACATCATCGTGCGCGAGCTGAAGAAGGTATTAAATGGCGATATCGCTGCCGAAGATATCGAGGCTGCCAAGTCGTACGCCCTGGGGCGCTATCAAATGGGCGCGCAAACGGTGGCGCAAATTAGTAACTTTTATACCCGGCGATATTTTTCTGACGACTTTGTCAAAGATTATGCTGGCGTGCCAGCGGCAATTTTGGCAATTACCGCCGAGAAGATAATCCAAGTAGCCAGAGAATTCCTCGACTCAGACGTCCGCGTCCTCGCTGGCGTGAGCTCTGGCGACAGAGATCTGCTGTTGCGGCTTCAGGAGAAGCTGGCTGTGTTGTCGTAGGTTGTTCTGGCTCCGGTGTATTTTCTGTGGCTGGTTTTTCATTTAATTGCAGCGTGCCGGTTTCTTCGTCGGCTGCTGCAGTCCATTCTTTTTCGTTAAGTACGGTCATATTTTCACCGTTAAATCTTGGCTGTTTACCTTCAACTGGTTTGTACGGTATTCCTCTTTTGAAAGGATCGTCTGGGTGTGGAAAATGAAGTCTTATATCTTCTTTTATGCCATCTGGCGAGGTTCGCTGAACGGCTATGTTGGTCGTGCCTCCATCTCTACGGCGTTTAGACTCAGTGATTTTGGTCTTGCGTAAGCCGCCAACTTCTGTTCCAATATAGACATCATGATAATCTCCATAGCTGATCGGGTCTTTAACGTTAGGGTTTGTAACGACAGCTACAATTTCGCCGCTAGACGTCTTACATAAGTAGTTAATATACCTGACAGGCGATTGTTCTTGTTCGTGTTGTTCGGGCTTTGGTCCTGAGACCATCTGATCTTGTTCGCCGGTTAAGTCTTCTCCTGGTTGGGGTGTAAAATGTTCACTCATGCTTGAAATTATAACACTATGTATGACAAAGTCAAATCTAGATCGGGACCAAGTCTACTCGCTCCATGATATACTGTGTATATGAAGATTATCATCGCTGGTTACGGCGTAGAAGGTATATCAAATTTGGTATATTTCCGGCGGAAATTTCCTGACGCGGAATTCGTGGTGGCGGACGAGCGCCCGGCGGATAAACTGCCGGCAATTTCGAGTGGCGTTAGGTTGATTTCTGGCAAAAATGTCTTCAGCGAACAGCTGGGCGACGCTGATTTGGTGGTGCGGACAGCCAGTTTGCCGCCACGTAATATCAAAACCAGTGGCAAGATTTGGTCGACGACCAATGAGTTTTTCGACAAGTGTCCGGCGCCGATTATCGGCGTAACAGGGACGAAAGGCAAGGGGACGACGTGCAGTTTGATTGCCTCGATCTTGCAGCAAGCCGGACAAACGGTGCATTTGGTCGGCAATATCGGCGTGCCGGCGCTGGACGTCTTGCCGAAGATCAAAAAAACTGACATCGTCGTTTACGAACTGTCTAGTTTTCAGCTGTGGGATCTAGAAAAGTCGCCGCACATTGCGGTGGTGCTAATGATTGAGCCGGATCATCTGAATGTTCATACGGATTTCGCCGACTACCTCAATGCTAAGAAAAACATTCGCTGCCACCAGCATCTTGTCGATGCCTGTTTATATCACCCGACGAATAAATATTCACGGGAAGTGGCCGCCGCGCCGCTTGATAGGCTGCTAGATACGGGCGACGATCATGGCGATACACTGGATTTTGCGCAGCGCTACGCTATTCCCGATGATGATCAAGTGTATGTCCGAGATGACTACTTTTGCGTGCAAAATCGGCAGATTTGCAGCACCGATCATTTACGGTTGCCGGGCGCACACAACCTAGAGAATGCTTGCGCGGCGATGAGCGCGGTGACGGAACTGCCAATCACCGTGACCGACGAGCAATATGCTGCCGGACTGGAGAGTTTCACGGGTCTGCCGCACCGCTTGAAATTCGTCGCTGAGAAAAACGGCGTGAAATATTACGACGATAGTATTTCGACCACGCCCGGTAGCGCTATTGCCGCGTTAAAATCTTTCACGGAGCCAAAAATTTTGATTTTGGGCGGCTCTGACAAGGGTGCGGACTATGCGGAATTAGCGCAGGAAATCGCCAGGCAGCAAATGCGAGCGGTGATTGTCAACGGCGCTAACGCCAGTGAAATTATCGAAATTTTGCGCAAAGAAAACGTCTCTTGCCAAATTGTGCAATTAGAAATGGCGACGATGCCAATGGTCGTCGAAACGGCAGCAAATCAAGCGAAATCTGGCGATGTAGTGATTCTCAGCCCGGCCGCCGCTAGCTTCGATATGTTTAAGAGCTATAATGATCGCGGCGAGCAGTTCGTGACGGCAGTGGAGAATCTCTAATTTTGATAGATTTCTGGTTTCAATACCCCTATATATGGCAGATTGCGGTATTGTTGGCGGAAATCTAGGCCGTAGCCGACGACGAATTCGTTAGGAACTGACAGGCCGACATAATCGGCGGTAACGTTGGCGATACGTCGTTCGGGTTTGTCGAGTAGTGAGCAGACTTTGATTGAGGACGCACCACGACCAGAGAATAATTCTAGTAACTTTTCCAACGTCCGACCGGTATCGACGATGTCTTCGACCAGCAAAATATGCCGCCTAGTAACGTCGCTATCAATATCTTTGAGAATAGTGACCGCGCCGGATGATTCAGTCGCGTCGCCGTAGCTAGAGACGTCAATGAAATCGATTTCCAGGTAACAGTCCATCGCTCGCACTAGATCAATCATAAACGGTGCTGCACCGCGCAGTACACCGATGACCAGCGGGTTTTTGTCACGATACTCTGCTGTCAGCTCTCGGCCCAGCTGCGCCACTGCATTATTAATTTGCTCAGTAGTCACGAGGATTTTAGCAATGTCTTGATTCATTAGGATAAGTATAACAATTAGCTAGCAAAATCGCTAATCCGCTTGGCGATAATTGCAGTGGGTTCAAGAATGCGGCATTGCGGAAAAAGGCGTTGTAACCGCCTCTTAATTGCCAGATAATGCGTGCAGCCTAGAACAATAACATCGCTACCGTCCGCAACACTGGTCGATACTTCATCAAGTATAATATCGTCGGCCAAACCTTGATCGATCATCTGCGCCCACGCGTGAGTGTCTGGCGTGTCGATACGAACGCCAGTAGCATATTCACTGATAAGCGCGCGCAGACGCTGGCTGTGTTTGGTGGCGTTTGTCGCCAGCATTGTAATATGATGTGATTTGGTCAAGATGACGGCCGATTTGATCATCGGTTCAAAGCCCATAAAGCATACGTCTGTGTAACGTTGCCGCAGCGAGCTAATCGCGTTAGTCGTGGCGGTATTGCATGCTATAACAATAATGTCGCATGATAGTATCGGCTGGATGGCGGCATCGGTTAGCGTGATAATCTCTTCCGGTGAACGATTGCCGTACGGTGCGTGCTCGCGGTCGATCGCCGTGATGTACGAATGTTGCGGCAGTAATTTTTTCAGCCTTTTTGCTACTAATTTGCCGCCAGTTCCTGTATCAAATACGCCGATCTTCATACAAAAAGTATAGCAAAATTGTTACAATGGTATCCATGCAGCCACTCAAAAAACGCATCCAAACCCTGCAGTCAGAAGTAGAACAGGCCAAGGCGGCGCTGGATTTTGCGGCGCTGGAGCAGGAGATGGCGGCGCTGGATGAGCGGCTTAATCAGCCGGAGATTTGGCATAATCCGGACGAGGCGCAGGCACTAGCAAAAAAGGCGGCTAGCTTGCGCCAGACGGTTGAGCCGTGGCAGACGCTCGGGGTGCAACTGGCGGATATCGCTGAGTTGATGGAGCTGGGCGACGATGATCTACTGCCAGAGTTTGAAGCGCAGGTGGCAGCGCTGGAGCAGGAGTTTACCCAGCGCAAGACTGATCTATTATTCAGCGGCCCGTACGACAACCGCGAGGCAGTGGTGCGGATTTCGGCCGGTGTAGGCGGGCTGGATGCTCAGGACTTTGCGGCGATGTTGGAGCGGATGTATCTACGTTGGGCGGAGCGGTCGGGGATGAAAGCTGACACGCTGGAGCGCTCGACCAATGATGATGCCGGGATAAAGACGGCGGTGTTGGAAATTTCTGGGCCGTTTGCCTATGGAAAATTGCGCTCAGAAAATGGCGTGCACCGGCTGGTGCGCCTCAGTCCGTTTAATGCTGATAATTTGCGCCAGACTAGCTTTGCACTGGTGGAGGTGCTGCCAAAAATTGATACACCGGATGAGATTGCGATTGACCCGAGTGATCTGAGGATTGATGTGTATCGCTCGGGCGGCAAGGGCGGCCAGGGCGTGAACACCACTGACTCGGCGGTGCGGGTGACGCATGTGCCGACGGGCATTACCGTGGCGATTCAGAATGAGCGTTCGCAGATTCAGAATAAAGAAACGGCGCTGAAGATTTTGCGCTCCAAGTTGCTGGCGATGAAGCTGGAGCAGCACGCCGAAACCCTGTCTGACCTCAGGGCTGGCGAGTCGGCCAACTGGGGCAGCCAGATCAGAAATTACGTCTTGCATCCGTATACGCTGGTCAAGGACACTCGCACCAAGCACGAGAACCGCAACGCCCAAGGGGTGCTGGATGGCGATATAGATGAGTTTATTGAGGCGTACTTGCGAAAAGCCCAGTGATATTAGCAGTTTGCGGCCAGAATACAGTTTATGCTATAATATTGCCTGATGATTCTGTTAGATAGGGTGACGAAGAATTACGGGAAGAATAATAAGCCAGCCTTAAATCGGGCGAGTATTCATGTTAGCGCTGGCGAGTTTGTGATTATCGTTGGTACTTCTGGCGCTGGTAAATCGACGCTATTAAAGCTCCTGACGCGCGAGGAAAAGCCAAGTTCGGGGAAGATTGTGGTTGGCGGCATTGATTATGACAATTTGAAAGATAAGCACATTCCGTTGCTGCGCCGTAAGATTGGTGTGGTGTTTCAGGATTTTAAGCTGCTACCGAATCGGACAGTGTTTGAGAATATCGCGTTTGCGCTGGAAATTGCCGGGATGACTAACCGCGAAATTAAATCAACCGTGCCGAAAGTGATTGAACTAGTGGGCTTGAAAGGTAAGGAAAAACAATTTCCGAATCAGTTGTCTGGCGGCGAACAGCAGCGGGTGGCGATTGCTAGGGCGGTAGTGCGCCAACCGAAAATTCTGATCGCCGACGAGCCGACTGGTAATCTCGACCCAAAGCACAGCTGGGATATCGTGCGCTTGCTGGAAAAAATTAATAAATACGGCACGACAGTGATTTTGACGACGCACAACGTGGAGATTGTTAACCGGTTGAAGCGGCGCGTTATTACCATTGATCACGGTAAGATTACTTCTGACCAAGCAAAAGGAAGTTATAAGCAATGACAAAGGCAAAGACAAGGAAAAAACCCGTATCCTCAAAAGAGGCAGTTCGCATAAAACAGCGCCGGCGCGGCTGGTTGACGTTTGTCAGAATGTGCCGCTACGGTATTAATAGTTTTAGCCGCAATGCTTGGCTGACGGTTGCTGCTACTGCGGTGATGAGTATCACGCTTTTGATCGTTTTTATGACGATGTCCGCCCGCCAAATTTTATTAGACACGGCATCCAATATCTCTAAACAAGCCGATATGTCGATTTACCTAAAGGGCGATACGCCGGAAAAAGAAATTAATGCTATCAAGTCGCGGATTGCCAAATTGGATAATGTGATTGGCGTAAAATACGTTTCTGCCGAGGAGGCGCGCGATCAGCAAGCCAAGCAGTATGAGGATGACCCAGAGGCATTGGAGGCTATTAAAGAATCTAGCAATGAAATGTCGGCGACGCTGCGAATCTCGGTAGAAGATTTGAATAATCAGAAATCTCTGGAGAATTTTATTAAAACTGACAAATTGTATAAAAAATACAAAGATCCGCGCCAAGAGCCGTCGTTTAGCGGCGACCGCCAGCAAGCGCTGAAAACCGTTGGCGACTGGGTGCATTTGGCAAGTATTGGCGGCTCAATTTCTACTGTGGTGTTCGTGGTGATTTCTTCGCTGGTTGTTTTTAATACGATTCGCATGGCGATCTTTAATAGGAAAGATGAGATTCAAATGATGAAGCTGATCGGCGCTGAAAGGAGTTTTATCCGCGGGCCGTTTATCGTAGAAGCGGTAATGTACGGGTTTATCGCGGCAATTATCGCGACGATCGCCGGCTACAGCTTATTATTCTTTGTTCGCGAGCCGATGACCAGATACGGCATTCCGGCGGAGGGCTTGCTTAGCAGTCTAACTATGTACGTCGGTCTGGTGCTTTTGGCGATGATTGTCATCGGTGCATTCATCGGCGTGGTCTCCTCATGGATCGCCACGCGCAAATATTTGAAGCTATAATTTTGATCTAAAAAGAGTGTTTGTTATAGGGTTTTCTTAAAGTCATTCAAATCTTGTTGACAGCGCCATCACGCTTGTGCTAACATATAGGTATGAAATTACGGTCCACCACGCCAATTTCAGATTCATTAGCCAGCAGGGCAGCCCTGGTGGCGATGGCTGTGTTGGTTGCAGGCTCAGGCGTTTTCGCCCTGGACTCGCATGTTTTTGCTCGTGATTACGAGGCGGAAATCAAAGCAAAAGAACAAGAAGCCAGCAAATATAATTCCGAGGCGTCTCGTTTGGGTGAGATGGCGGATAATTTGCAATCTGAGCTGGATAAAATAAATAGCCAGATTACTACCATTCAGGGGCAGATAGTTGACAGCCAGAAGAAAATAGATAATCTGAATGCGCAGATAAAGAAGAATGAGATATTGATAAAACAAAGACGCAAGGCGATGGGTCAGGTTTTGGCGGATATGCATGTTGATGATCAGATTTCGCCATTGGAGATGCTGGCTAGCTCAAATAGCATAGGAGATTACATTGATAAGCAAGAGCAGCGCAGTTCGTTGAGGACGTCGCTGAACGGTAAGATCAAGGAAATTAAGGCGCTCCAAAAGAAATTGGAAGAGAATAAAAAACTGGTCGAGAATACGCTTAGAGACCAAGAAGCGCAGCGCAATGTTCTGTCGTCTAAACAGTCGGAGAAAGCTAAACTGGTTGCCGATACTAAGAACGACCAAAACGCTTATTCAGCACTAGCGCAAAAGCGTAACAGCGAGGTCGCCAAGCTTCGCGAGGAACAGGCGGCTGCCAACCGGCGCGCCCTTGGCGGTGGCGTATCAATCCCGGGCGGTATTCCAGGCGGCGGCGGTTATCCGGGTGTTTGGGCGAATGCACCGCTGGATGCTTATGTTGATCCGTGGGGATTGTATACGCGCGAATGTGTGAGCTATGTGGCTTGGAAAATCCATAGCACTGGCCGGTACGTGCCGCATTTTGGCGGAGCGGGCAATGCTAACCAGTGGCCGTCAACAGCAGCGCGTCATGGCATCCCCAGCGGCTCGACGCCAAAAGCTGGCGCAGCGGCAGTGATGAGCGTCGGCACTTACGGCCACGTCATGTATGTTGAATCGGTTAATGGCGACGGTACAATTACAGTGAGCGACTACAACTTTGCTTGGGATGGATTGTACCGATATTATACGCGCTCAGCTTCCGGTTTGACGTACGTTTATTTCTAAAAATAGACTCTATTAACATAAAACGCTCGCGTTAACCGGGCGTTTTGTTGTATAATGTAATGATATGACGGAGAGAAAAAAAAGCCAGTCGGTTCAGTTTTTGGCAGTGATTATCGTGGCGATTGTTAGCTTTGCGGCGGGGACTCGCTATGAAACAATTTTTGCAGCAGCAGCGCCGATGTTTGGGATACGCGCGTCTAATAAAACGATCGATTTGTCTAGCGTTCAAGAGACATATCGGCAACTAGCGGCAAATTATGACGGTAAGCTGGATACGCAAAAGTTAATTTACGGTGCCAGCCGGGGTTTGGTGGCCGCTGTCGGCGACAAGCATACGTCGTATATGGATCCAGAGGAGTCCGAGGAGTTTAAGAAATCATTAAGCGGTAATATCGGCGGCGGCATCGGCGCAGAGATTGGCCTAAGAAATAATAAACCGACAATTATCAAGCCGTTAAACGACAGCCCGGCGCAAAAAGCGGGCATAAAGGCTGGCGAAGTAATTATGAAAGTGAACGGCGAGGAAGCTGCCAATTGGGGTGTTGATAAAGTTGTCGATAAGATCCGCGGTGAAATTGGCACGTCGGTTAAGTTGACACTGCAGAACGGGCAGCAAATCCGCGAGGTCTCCGTGGTGCGGCAAAATATTACCGCGCCAGCGGTGGAGTCAAGAATTAACGGCAAAACTGGTATTTTGACGGTTAGCAGGTTTAATGATGACACGGTCAGCGCTGCTAGAAAAGCTGCCCGGGAGTTTATCGACAGAGGCGTGACGAAAGTAATTGTGGATTTGCGTAATAATCCGGGCGGGACAGTTGATTCGGCGCAGGGCTTGCTGGGACTATGGCTGAATAACCAAGTTGTTTTGACGGAACGGCGCGGCTCGGAGACAGTCAAAACCCTAAATTCGACTGGTTCGCCAATTTTAGAGAATATACAGACGGTAGTGCTGATTAATGAGAATAGCGCCAGTGCCAGCGAGATTACGGCAGGAGCGCTGCGCGATTATGGCAAAGCAAAACTAGTCGGTAAAAAAAGCTATGGCAAAGGCAGCGTACAAGTGGTAATTGATTTGTCTAGCGGCTCGCAGCTAAAAGTCACTGAAGCGCGCTGGTATACGCCAAAGGGCAAGAATATCGATAAGGAAGGTATTAAGCCTGATGTGGAAGTGGAATTGACAGCGGACGATGTGAAGAATGATAAAGATCCGCAGCTGGAAAAAGCCGAATCTTTATAATGCTTGTGTTTTTTATCGATAACCGTTAAAATTAAAAGTATTATGAATGGGAGTGGTCAGAAAAAAAAGATCTTATTAGTAGAAGATGAAATGGCGCTGTCGGCGGTTTACCGTTCGAGGCTTGAGCTTGAGGGTTTTGACGTCAGGGAAGTCCATAATGGCGAGGATGCTTTATCAGCGACAGTGGAATACCGTCCGGATTTGATTTTGCTCGACGCCATGATGCCGAAGATTAGCGGCTTTGACGTGCTGGATATTTTGCGCAACACTCCAGAGACTGCCAATGTGCGGATTATCATGTTAACAGCGCTGAGCCAGCCAAAAGACAAGGAGCGCGCTGAGAGCTTGGGTGTTGACGACTATTTGGTGAAATCGCAGGTGGTTATTAGCGATGTAGTGTCTCGCATTAAGTATCATCTGGGCCTGGCTTAGCATATTCTGGTATTTGACTAGTCTATTGATTTACTGTATTATAATTGACTTTTTGCTTGTGTTTTGCTATAGTTATCGCTATGGAGCAGAATAGGCCAGAGGAGAAAACAGTTACTGAAAAAGCACTTTCGCGCGGTCAAGAGATATCTTTTCCTGTTGAAGAGGCGCCAGCAAAAATTGAGTTATCGTTAGGAGGAGCCAGAGATAAACATCCTGAGGGGACAGGAGCGAAACCGGCTACGCTGTCCATATATAAGGCTGCTGAATTGCCTGAGGTAAATGGCCAGCGTACTTATGATGGTTGTATAATTGATCCAACATGTGTTTATATTATTGTATCAGACGAACATCACGATTTAAGCGATCCGGCGGACATTATAGGTATCAAGGGCGTCAGGCTAGATGATCAGGTTGTTATAGGCAGGGGTCATGGTAGGTTTCCTAATTTGTATAGCAATACGTCTGTGTCTCGCCAGCATTTACATATCTCTACTGACGAGAATGGAACTCTAACTATAAAGGACACTTCAAAATACGGCACAGTGGTTTCTTATGAGAATACAAGTAGACAAGCAGAAGGAAGATCTAGTTGGAATATCCTCGAGAACTATAACCCTTCTCAAAATCTCTCTGATAGAGACGCAGAGGAGCGTATAAAACAGCTACGCTACGAAGCGATTTTTTCTGTACCAACACCGAAAGGTCGAGATAGATTTGGCAACGATCTTGATAAACGATTGAAGGTAACTGAGGAGAGTCTTGATGATGCAGCTTTGGCATATCGATTTTCTGATCCAGAGGTAAAAAAGATAATAGATAAATATAAAACGGAAGAGATTTGGCGCGAAGAAGATGTAAATAGTTTAGTGCGGACAAATAATGAGTTGCGGGTTGAGTTGGGAAAATGTTTGTTAGCGCGCTTAGGGAAGGATTCGTATTTACCGTATAGAGTTATGATAGATGAGCAAAAAAACATAAACTACATCGGGTATCCTCAGGTTTCAAGCCGTGAAGCATCCGCGTTACTTGCTTTGGCTATGCTGGACGGCACGTTCAAAAGATCCAAGCATGACCCGATAGTTGTAAAATACGGCGATGTACAGATAGGACAGCACCGTTGGGCGGCTCTGAAAGCTTTAGGAATTGACAGGAGAGGCGATGTTTATATAGATAAGGTTTTAACAATAGAGAATATTGCTTAGATTTAGTCTGGACTGTATAGATTATTTATTTGCTATAGCGTCAATTTTATTATTTTATAGTTGACTTTTTGCTTATGTTTTGCTATAATTAACGTTATGGCAGAAATGTTTCCAGGTCGGCACTCAGCTGGAGATTATCAAGAACAAAAAACACCAGAACCAGAACCAGAAACAGAATATCCAGCGGACAGCGAATCTCAGGTTGATGACTTGACGGTGGTTGATCCGGAATTTTTGCGGGAAGATGGGGGTGTAGTTTCGGGTCGTATGGGAAATTTGGCTTTGGAGGCATCTGGCGTGGCGTCTCCGGAAAACGATAGATCGGAGGCTGCATCACAAGACAGTTCCGGCCCTCCAAAGACATTGTCACCTGCGGAGGAGTTACGAGCAAGGCTGGCTGGTTTTCGAGCTGGTAAAGCTAGTCCAGAGGATCCAGAGAAAGCCCGCGCTGATTTATTAGCAGCGTTAAGGTTAAGGGGCGGAGGCAAAGAATCGCCAGATGCAGGCTCTCAGCCGCCTGAAAAAGCGGTAAAAACAGGCGAATCTAATGATCAGCCAGAAGTAAACACGCAGGGCGATGAACAGCAGCCGGAAATGAATAACGAAAAGCTTAGGAAATTGATAGACAACTGTTTACAGGCAGCGCAGTCGGCGAGAGAGGGCTTGAATAAGGCTATGCAAAGTATAGATATGGCGGGAAAGGTGTCGTCTGGTGATTTTCAGGTAGGCTTGGCGTTCGCTAACGGTAATCTTAATCAAGTTGGCAATGCAGCTCAGGTGCTTGAGGGCGCTACTTCGCAGAAAGAAATAGCTTTATTTGGCAATTCGGTTAACGAAGTCCAGCTGAAAATTGCAAATGTACGATCTGGGGCGAATGTTGATAGGGGCTATTTGTCAGGATTATTAGAGCGTGTTGATGAAATGGTTAGATTTGTGGCAGAGCTAAAAAACCGCCAGGATCAAGACAGGCGCGAACAAACTAAAGAGGGTGATATTCCTCGCTAGATTAAAGAGATTATAATTCAGCGAGCGAAATAACAAACGACCGAACTGCGCGTCCGGTCGTTTATCATTCCTTATGGTTTTCTAGTCTACGCAAACCTGCGTTCGCTGCTGAGTTTTACCAGTGAACCGGGTTTTCTTGACTTTCTTAAAGCTAACTGTACCGGCTTTCGCGGCGTGGATAGTGTAATTTTTACTAACGTATGCGCCGTTACCAGCAATTTTAGTTGCGCCCGTTTGGCGTACTAATACCTGGCCAGCGTTGACTTTCTGACCGCCAAAACACTTGACGCCGAGTCTCTGACCAACACTGTCCCTTGTGTTTCTGGCTGAACCGCCAGCCTTAACTTTTGACATAGCAACTCCTTAAATAGTTTTTTATAAACAATCTGTACCAGTGTAGCTAATTTGGCTTAAGTTGTCAAGCTTGAGGCACGGTTTTGTCAATTGGCTTTAGGACTAGCAGTTCGCGGGCGACGATTTGGTCGGGGCGGCGATAGATGAGCGGTGTGCGGTTGAGCTGGTAATAGCCGAGCTTTTGGAGATTTTTTATTAGCGGTAAATGAGTGGCCCAGCCGGACGCGTCGTACCACGCTGGCACGGCGATGCATAGCGGCGTGTTTGGCGCCAGCTGCGAGCGGATATTAATGAGGAAGCCGGTGATAATGTGATTACAGTTGTCGACAACTGCTGCTAATTTTTGAGGCGCAGGCGGTGCGGAAAAGGGCTGACCGAGGTAGGTTTCGCAGACGACGGCAGTGAGGCGCGTGCTGTTTGACCAGTGGTGCGTGGTGGCGTCGGCTTGATGAATGTCGATAACGTGGCCGACAGGGCGGCCGGGCGTAGTGAAGGTCGATTGCAGCCACGATAGGTTTTCAGTGGTGTAATCAACCATTTTCTGGCTGAGGTCAGTGCCGACGACGTCGTAACCGGCGAGCAGCGCCTCTTGCAGGACAGTGCCGGTGCCGCAGAATGGGTCGAGGATTGTCACGGTAGCTCGGCTTCCAGCCGTCTCCTCCAAGTCGAATGCATCCGGCAACGCCGTCCGCAGAACCATCGACTTATCGGAGAGGCTGGAAGCCGACCCCGCCAGAGAATTGCTGCACCCTTTTTGATGAGCTAGCGATCCAGCGCCCAGTGCTAAATTCAGCATCATCTGCGCTAATTTGGGCGGCAGCATGCCAACGAAGGCGTCGCGCTTGGGGCGATGGCGGTCACGGCGGGTATAGGCGGTGATGTTTTGGACGCCGCGGCTCTCGGCGATGATCAGGCGGCGGTCGGTTGTTTTGATGAGCAGCAGCTCGACTTTATAGAGTGATCCGCCAAGCTTGTTATTGTGTGCAGTGGCGGTGGAGAGAGCGGGCTGATCATTCGGGATAAGGCGGAGGCTTGTGCCAGATTTTTTTAGGGATGATTTGAGAATGAGGCCGGTTTTTTGGACGTCGCGGGCGCCAACAGCCAGGTTATAGGCGCTGAGACCGAGGGTGATTTTGTGCGGCGAGTGTTCCCACTTGGCCTGATAATGCTGGGTGATGAAGCGCGAGGCGGCGAGGAGCGAGGCCTTGTCGGTACGGCTGGCTGGAAGCTCGGTGATCACTTTGGCGCATTTAACGGTGCCCCCTAAGGTGGTAATGTCAAATTGAGATGTTTGAACTTTGGCAAATTGCTGGCTGATACGGTTGACGCAGTCCGCGCCAAAGACCGCCGCAAGTTCGGCGAGCGAGATCTCTGGCTGGCGGCCAAGCAGGGCGATGTACATACCGACATTATATCATCTGTATCTGGGCATGGTATAATGATATGGATGTTACCGAGAGTTTTTAGGTCGTTAAAATCGCCGCGGATACTGATGAGTATTTTGACGCTGTTGGTTTTGGCAATTATTATATTTTTGTCGCGTGCTGAGCTGGTTAAGGCGTGGGGTTTGTTTTTGAAAGCTGACACGTTGCTGTTGTTGCTGCTTATTCCGTTTCAAATTATTGTTTATTTCGCGGGCGGCGAGATGATTTTCGTCTATCTTCGCGATAAAAAGCTAATCGGGCATATTTCGCGGCTTGAGCAGACGCGGATTGCGCTGGAGTTGAACTTGGTTAATCATATTTTTCCGTCAGGCGGCGTCAGCGGTATTTCTTATACGTCTTGGCGGATGCATAAACTCGGCGTCAGTTCGGCGCGCTCGACGTTTGCCCAGGTGATTCGCTATGTGACGACTTTTTTGTCGCTGCTGATTTTGCTAGTTATAGCGGTGATTGTGCTGGCGATTGACGGACGGGTTAACCGTTACATTGTGGCGGCTAGTTTTTTGTTAATAATTTGCGTTCTGGCATTAGTGTTTGGCCTGATATTTATGTTTTCGTCAAGACGGCGCATGCGGCTAACAGCAGCGCGAGTGTCGCAGTTTATTAACGGAGCGGTGAAAATAGCGACTTTGGGCAAGCGGAAACGAGCGCTAAGCGCTAAGGTTATCGAGGACTTTTTCGTCGATATGCAAGGCGATTTTCAGGATATATCTAATCATCCCAAGCTGCTTGTCAAGCCGATGATCTGGGGCTTTGTCTACAATATTTTTGACGTATTGATGTTTGTTGTCGTGTTTCTGGCGCTGGGAGTTTTTGTCAATCCGGCGACTTTGATGATCGGTTACGGTGTTGCCGGGCTGGCGGGTATTGTGGCATTTACGCCGGGCGGAGCTGGCGTTTACGAAACGATCATGATTCTGTTTTTAAGTATGGCGAATACTTCGCCGGAATTAGCGATTGCCGGAATTATTTTAACGAGGGCGATTTTACTGACTGGCACGATTGTCTTTGGTTATATTTTTTACCAGCACGCATTGATTAAGTACGGCAAGCCGAATGACTCCCAGGTTTAGTGTCAGCAACTTCCTGGCGGTGGTTAACCAGACGTTTGAGGCGGCTTTTAACGGCGCGGTTGAAGTTGAGGGCGAGGTTGCTAGCTTTAAGTCGTATCCGCCAAAATACGCGTTTTTTACTCTGAAGGATGAGGATGGATCGGTCAATTGTTTCGTGGGTTTTAGCAATTTGCGGACGCCGATTGAGGACGGGATGAAAGTGGTGGTCCGGGCGATGCCAAGCCTGAGAAGCGATGGCAGGTTTAATTTGCAAGTTCAGGAAATTCATCCGCTGGGCAAGGGGAGCCTAAAGCGGAGTTTTGATATTTTGCGGCAGCGCCTGTCGGCCGAAGGTCTGTTTGATGCGGAGCGGAAGCGTCCCTTGCCGCCATATCCTGCCCGCGTGGCGGTTATTTCCAGCACTCAGGCGGCGGGCTACGCGGATTTTATGAAAATTGCTGGCGAGCGCTGGGGCGGGGTGCAGTTTATCGTTGCTAATGTGAAGGTTCAGGGCGACGGCGCGGCCGATCAGGCGGTGCGGGCGATTGCCCATTGTAATCAGCTGGCGGAGCCTCCAGAGGTGATTGTATTGATTCGCGGCGGCGGTAGCGCAGAAGATCTGGCGAGTTTTAATGATGAACGCCTGGTGCGGGCGGTGGCGGGCAGCCGCGTACCGGTGCTGACTGGTATCGGGCACGAGGTTGACGAGAGCCTGTGCGATCTGGCGGCTGATGTGCGGGCGGCCACGCCGAGCAACGCCGCTCAGCTGCTATTTCCGGATAAACACGAGGTAAGGCGGCAGCTAGAGTTGCGGATGGGCAACGTATCAGAGATGATTCAGCGGCAGATTAAGGAGCGGCGTCTATGTGCAACAATGCTGCAACAAGCGGCGCTCGAACAGTGGTCGCGCCGTGTCGAGATTGCTAAAAATATGGTATTGTCGCAACAACGGATTATCGCTGAATACGATCCGGAGATGGCGCTGCGGCGCGGTTATGCGATGATCAGCGGCGATCGTCAGATTGGGAGTATTGTAACGATTACAACAAAAGATATGATTATGAAAGCGAGGATTGAGAGTAGTGAAAAACGATAAGACAAACGAAAAAACGATTGAGCAGATGATGGCGGAGCTGAACGAGAGAATTGCGTGGTTTCAGGGCGATGACTTTAATCTGGATGAGGCCAAGCAGCGGTTTACTGAGGCGCGGCAGCTGGCGAAGGACATCACGGCGGCGCTGGACGATATGCAGCACGACATTACAGTGCTCAGCGAGGATTTTAGCGCGTAAATAGGGGCTTTACATCGCCTGAAGCATAAGCTATACTTTAGGATATGAATATGAGAAATAGAAAAGAACAGGGGTCGGTTAACGGCTGGATGATTGGTACGATTGGTTGTTTGGTACTGTTTTTGATCGCCGGGTCGCTGGCAATTTGGATGTTTATGTCCTATACGCAGGAAAAAAATAATGTTGACAGTAAGATCGCTGTCGAGGTAGCCAGGGGCAAGGGCGAGCAGGCGGAAATTGACCAGAAGAAGTTTTCTGAGGAAGCGAAGAATCCGCGAATTGAATTTGTCAGCCCGAATGAATACGGCCGCGTGTCGTTTATGTATCCGAAAACTTGGAGCGTTTATGTTGATAAAGACGGCAGCGACCGAGGCGACTATAAGGCGTATTTGCATCCGGTGTCTGTGCCTTCATTGTCAAACAAAGATAGCCGGTTTGCGTTTAGATTAGAGATAATTAATCAGAATATGGATACGGTCTTAAAACCGTACCAGAATAAGATTAAGAAGGGCGAGCTGACTGCCAGCAGTACCGAGTTTAATGGCATTGCCGCTACCAGAATTGACGGAGCGTTCGAGAAGGATTTGCGCGGTTCGGCGGTCTTCATGAAGGTGCGCGACAAAACTATTCGCTGCTCGACCGACGCCGATACGTTTAAGCCTGATTTCGAGACTATCTTAGGTACTATCAAGATTGCTGATTAGGGCAAATCTGGTTTGAGTTTGCTATACTAGAAATGTATGGCAGGTAAAGAGTGGAGTGATGCTGATTTTGGAGGGCTGCCGAGCGTCTTAGTGGCGGCGCACGAGTTAAAAACGCCGCTGGCTTTAATTCGGCAGATGGCGTTACTGCTAGATGACGATTTGACAAGTGCGGCTGATAAAAAACAGATCCAGCAGCGGATTGTTCAGACGTCCGAGCAGGCGCTGCAGTTGACAGTTGATCTGGCGAATTCGGCAAATTTGACGCCGTCATTATTTCCGCTGGAACCAGTTAATCTGTTGGCGCTATGCCAGCAAATAGCCGCGGAAACCAGACTTAGCGCAGCGCTGTACGGGCGAAAAATTAGCTGGCCTCAGAGCGGGCGGAATAACCGGTTGATATTGGCAAATCGGACGTTATTGGGGCGGATTTTGGCAAATTTCTTAAACAATGCCTTGAAATATACTGAGGACGGCTCAGAGATAAAAGTGTCGGTTAAGGCTGTTGGTGGCGCAGTGAGGTTAGGTGTGCGTGATTTTGGGCCGATGATGGGCTTGAAAGAGTATCGGCGGCTGCTTGATGAGATGGATGCGCGAAAAACGGTGCGGACGCGGCCGGAAAGCAGCGGCTTGGGGATTTATGTGGCTAGCCAATTTGCCCGGGCGATGAATGGCCAAATTGGGCTAATCAGGCATCGGGACGGACTGACATTTTATGTGGAAATGCCGATTAGTCGGCAGCTGAGCTTGCTATGAAAAAGTTGCTGATCGTTGAGGATGATAAAAATTGGGCGGATATTTTATGCAGATATGCAGCGGCGGTTGGCGCGGAAGCGCGGGCGGTAGTTTCTGGCGGCCAGGCGATGGAAATGATTGACAATTGGCAGCCGGACGCGATTGTTTTAGATATGCTGCTGGCGGGCGAAACGGCGGTGGCGCTACTGAATGAACTGAGGTCGCATGCGGATTTGGCGAGATTACCGATCATGGTTTGCAGCAATGCGGGTGTTAATTTGGCGGATTTGCGGCCGTTTGGCGTGAGAGCGCTGCTGGATAAGGCGTCAATGCGTCCGGATGAAGTGCGGGCAATTTTTAGCGAGGTTTTGGATGGGGCAAAGTGAGCGGTTAAAAGCGATTGTACTGAGGCGGACGAATTACGCCGAGGCGGATCGGGTGCTGCAACTACTGACGCCGAAAGGCCGGCGCAGCGTTATCGCTAAGGGTGTGCGGCGCGAGCGGTCGAAATTAGCGGGCGGTATTGAATTATTGGCGATTTGCGACGTGGTGATTCGTTCCGGACGCGGCGATTTGGGATTGTTGACCTCGGCGCGGCTGGCGGCGTTTTATCGGCATATATTGGAGGATTATGAGCGGATGCAATTCGCTTATGCGGCGATGAAGCTGGTGTCAACGGCGAGCGAAAATATCGACGAGCCGGAATGGTATTTTGTGCTAAGCCAGGTATTAGAGCAATTAAATAATCCGGTAGTTAACCAAAAGCTGATTGAAACGTGGTTTTATGTGCAATATGCTAGTCTGCTAGGCGATGAGCTGAATCTGCGTACCGATGTGGCGGCTCAGGCGTTGTCGCCCGATAAAAAATATATGTACGATAGCGCGGAAAAGGGACTGCGGCTGGCGGAGCAGGGTGATTTGTCGGCAGACGCCGTTAAGCTGCTTCGGCTCATCCAGGCAAAACCGCTAGCGAATGTGGCGCAAATTGGTGGGATAACTGAGGTGATCAATGATTGCTGGCTGACAGCGCGGCAGCACGCGGCGGTATAAAATTACCCATAAAAATGGTATACTCTAAGTAATAATTATGAATCGCCATGTTGCCAACATGGAGAAAGGTTGTGCGATGAGTCAAGCAAAAATGGAAGCAATTATTAGCCTGTGTAAGCGTCGCGGCTTTATTTATCAAGGGTCGGATGTATATGGCGGTCTTTCTGGTACTTGGGATTACGGCCCGCTGGGTGTGCAGCTGAAGCGTAATATCATGAATTTGTGGTGGCGCCGGTTTGTTGATGAGCGCGACGACATGTACGGCGTGGATGCGGCAATTTTGATGAATCAGAAAGTCTGGCAGGCGAGCGGGCATGTGGATACCTTCGTCGATCCGCTGTGCGAAGACATGGTCAATCACCGACGCTATCGCACCGATCATATCCTCAAAGACAACGGCGTTGACGTAGATGGTATGACCATGGAGCAGATGGACGCGGTAATTGCTGAGAAAGGCATTAAAAGCCCCGATGGCAATCTGCTGAGCAAGTCGCGGACGTTTAATATGATGTTCAAAACGCACGTTGGCGCGACCGAAAGCGAGGATAGTATTTCCTATCTTCGTCCCGAAACCGCTCAGGGAATTTTCACCAATTTCAAAAATGTCGTCGATAGCTTTTATCCTAATCTGCCATTTGGCATCGCTCAGCAGGGCAAGGCGTTTCGTAATGAAATTGCGCCGCGCGATTTCGTCTTCCGCAGCCGCGAGTTTGAGCAGATGGAGATTGAATACTTTATTGATCCAGCTAATTGGCAGGCGGAGTTCGAGAAGTGGCGCGAACTGGGCCACCAGTGGTGCGAGGCGCTGGGCTTGCCGCAGGATAAGGTGCATGAGCTGGAGGTACCAGAGGCGGATCGGGCGCATTACAGCAAGCGAACTATCGACTTTGAGTTTGATTATCCGATCGGTCGCGAGGAAATGTTTGGCTTGGCTTACCGCACAGATTTCGACTTGATGAACATTCAGCGCGCCAGCGGCAAGAGCATGGAATACACTGTCAAGGGGACGAACACAAAATTTGTTCCGCACGTCATTGAGCCGTCGTTTGGTGTCGAGCGGGCGCTGATGGCGGTGTTGTCGGGCGCGTACTGCGAGGACGAGCAAAACGGTGAAAAGCGGGTGTATTTGGCGTTGCCAGAGCACTTGGCGCCGGTCAAATTTGCCGTTTCACCGCTGCTCAAGAACAAGCCAGAATTGGTAGAAAAAGCCCGCGACGTCTACGCCGCGCTCGCCAAAGCCAACCCCGGACGGGTGATGTGGGACGACAACGGCAACATTGGCAAACGCTACCGCCGCCAAGACGAAATCGGCACGCCGCACTGCGTGGTCATCGACTTCCAGACGCTGGAGGACGATACCGTCACCGTGCGTGAGCGGGATACGACGGAGCAGCGGCGAGTGAAGGTTGAGGAGCTATAGATACTAGAGATGAAAAAGTAAATTGGGTTTAAGGAGCTACAATATTGACAAAAAGTAGACCTGATTTTGATAAAATTACATCGTTTGACGAGTTTAATAAATACTATTGGTATCGTGAAGAACTTTCGCAGATATGCAAGTCATTAGGATTAGAATATAAAGGCACAAAACAGGAACTCAATCACATTATTGAGCAGTACTTTAAGGGTAATTTGATTAAAAAGTCATCAATAAAAAATGAGAAGAAGCAAGTTGAAAATATTGCCTTAGATACGCCATTACTTGAATGTGGTTTTTCTTTTAATGCAAAATTTAGAGAATATTTCTCCGCCATAACAGGTATTACACCTTTTAAATTTACTGCTGATATGGCGACTGCTTGGCGGAAAGTAAAAAGAGAAAAAGATTTGAGTTTTACAATTCAAGATATGCTCAAAGTTTATTATGGAAAATCAGACTATGCAAAGTACGACAATTCGGTTTGTCAGTGGAACCAATTCTTAAAGGATTTCTGTGCAGATAAAAATAGTTACAACTACTCAAATAAATTAAAAGTAGCTTCTATTCTTTGGAAAGAGGTTAGAAATTCAGAAAATGAAAAAATTTATTCAAAGAAACTTTTAGCTGAATATGAACATGAAATAAAAGAGTATCACAAGTAGGTAATTCCCAACCTGTTAACACCCAATAAGCAGTCAATAATTGATACTGGAAGACAGAATATACTGTAGGTGAAATGGTATCAGCCATCTGGCGTTCAGGTGTAGTATAATGACTTTCATGTCAAAAATCACCAAAGGACATATCATTACGCAGAATCTAGATGGAACGGATCATCTGGATTGTTTGTATCGTATCTCGCTCAAAGCGCTAATTTATAACGACGCTGGGCAGATTTTGGTCGTCAAGGAAATTGATCGGATGTATTGGGATTTGCCGGGTGGTGGTATGGATTTTGGTGAGACGATTGAGTTGTCTTTGAAACGCGAGCTGTACGAAGAAGTTGGCTACAGGGGTGATTTGCGTTATCAACTTTTTGACGCATCGGACGAGATGTATATTGAGCGGATTGATGCTAATAAAATCTGTTTTTATTGTCGCGTCTGGCCGGAGAATTTTGATTTTATGCCAGGTGAAGAGGGTGATGAAATAATGTTTATTGATCCTGAGGAATTATTGCTTCAGAAGAGCGAGGTTGACGCACCAGCTCGAGCGCATGCGGCGCATGTGAAATGGCAGCAGCTGCATAGCGAAATCGTGTGGTAGGTAAATATTGATTTGGTTTCGCTAATATTGCAATAAAATTATAATTTTGTTATAATGTTTGTATGACAATCACTACAATTCAAAAAGTTATCAAGATTGGTTCAAGCCGCGGCGTGACGCTGCCGGCGCGGGATTTGCGGGCGCTGGGGATTCGCGATGGCGACGAGGTGCGATTAACTGTTGAGCAGGTAAAGCCAATTGAGCAAGCAAATAAGCCGTCGCTTCGTCAGGATTATGATGATTTCAAAAAGCAGTACGGCGAAACGCTGAAAAACTTGGCAGACCGATGATTCGCTATCTGGAGATTGACGAAATTCTAGAGATGCATTTTTGGATAATTGAGGATTTTGGTGGCTCGCATGGCGTACGCGATGAACTGGGGCTAAAGTCGCTGGCGGCTGCGCCGCAAACAGTTGTTTTTGGCGAGGAGCAATATGTGCCAGTTCACGAAAAGGCGGCGGTTTATTTGCGTAATTGCATAGCAGACCATATCTTTACCGATGGCAATAAGCGTACAGCGGTGACGATTACTGGCATCTTTTTGGCGAGAAATGGCTGGAGAATGACCGCGGCAGCTGTTGAACTAGAAAATTTCGCCGTCCGCGTCGCGACCGATCATCTCGATATTGATGCGACTGCTGATTGGCTGAAGCGTCATTCGTAGATGCGTGTGTCCTAAACGTGATATCATTCATATATGAGAGAAATTGAGATAAAAGTTAGACTGCAAGATAAAGAAGGGCTGCTAGCTATGCTGGCGGGTAAGGGTATTGCTCTCGGCGAGCCAGTGCGTCAGCGCGATCAAGTGTTTGGTCTGCCGGGAGAAGCTGGCGGTGACGGCAACACAGCGCCTTGGCTGCGGGTGCGTACCGAAACGCGCGGGCACGGTGAAAACGAAACGAAACGGGTACTATTCACGTTGAAGCGATCAATCACCGGGCAATTAGATAGCATTGAGCACGAAACAGAGGTCGGCGACCCAGATGTCATGATTGCTATCATCAAAGAGTTGGGTTTTGTGGAGTTTTCAGACCTATCCAAGACTCGCCAAACTGGCAAACTTGATGACATAGAGGTGTGTATTGACTCGGTGGAAGGCTTGGGCGACTTTATGGAATTAGAGCGATTAGCTGGCGAGAACGCCGACCCTGCCGCGATAACCGACGATCTGTGGTGCATTATGGCGGAACTGGGTATTAGCCGTCAAGATGAAGTGACTGACGGTTATGATATTTTGATGAAAAAGTTGAGGGAGCAGTAAAGGGCGCCGGAGTTCTGTCTCGCCTCTAATAAAGCCTCTAATAAAAACCTCGGGTAAACCGAGGTTTTTAACTGGGAAGAGCCTAGGAAGATTTACTTCTTCTTGCCGCGTGATTTGACGGTAATTTTCTTTGGCTCTGGCGCTGGCGTGACTGGCACGGTGACTTTCAGGACGCCATCGTCCAGGTGTGCTTCAATAGCATCGGCGTCAGCGCGCTCTGGCAGCTGGACGCTGCGGTAGAAGCTGCTGCTCGACTCGCGTACGA
>ERZ772955.629-NODE-629-length-26151-cov-4.083461_pt1 | contig 26151 bp, 36 predicted proteins | sample MGYA00511133_ERZ772955 | MGnify/ENA primary metagenome ERZ772955 (study PRJEB29015, sample SAMEA2737914) | human oral metagenome | biome: human oral; feature: human-associated habitat; material: dental | place: China | collected 2149 ... | reverse complement strand
AGCTGGGAAATGAAACAAAGGGGCATCGCCAGCGCGGTGTCCTTTTTGTATGCAAAGAAAGAGGTGGTGAGCGTGTAGCATGGCAAATGAGAAAAATTTGATTCCCGCGTCAAAACGAAGTAAGAGCGAAGTTAGAAAAAACAGCAAAAAAGGCGGAATCGCCAGTGGCAAGGCACGGCGACAAAAGAAGGCGCTTCGGGTCGCGCTCAAAGAGGCAGTCGCTATGAAGTTAAAAGACCTGCCGCTGGATTTACAGCGCGGCATCATGTTCGCGGCGAAGCTCAAAGACCGGGAGTTATCTGTCAGTGATGCAATCTTGGGTGGCATCATCCGTACCGCGTGCGCTGGGGATAGCCGGATGATGAAACTGTTGTTGGACACCATCGGCGAAAGTGCGGACACGCGGATGAAGGTGCGCGAGCTGAAGCTGAAAGAAAAGGCGGTGGCTGCAGCGGAGAAGGGGAATAGCGGATTAACAGAGGGGTTATCGCCCATGCTTCAGCTCATCCAATCGCTGGACATGGCACGCGGTCAGAGGGATGAATAATGGAGTTTAAGGACTGGGGTGGCAAGGCGCTTGACTTTATCGACAAGTCACTCGAAGAGGATGCCTTCATCAACATCCTCGAAGGCAGCGTCCGCTCTGGCAAGACCGTCGCCATGATACCGAAATGGCTGACCTACATCATGACGGGGCCTCCGGGGCTGTTGCTTATGACAGGTGTATCAAAAGACACGATCTACGACAATGTTTTGGACGACCTGTTTGATACCATCGGCGAGGAGCGTTATCACTACAACCGAAACACCGGGGACATCATCGTTACTTGGCATGATGGAACAGGAGAGCGCACACGGCGGATTAAGGTCATCGGCGCTAAGGACGAAGGGTCAGAAAAGTTCCTGCGTGGTAAGACCTTGGCCGGGGCTTACTGTGATGAGCTGACTCTTATGCCGGAGCGGTTCTTCAAGCAGCTCCTCAATCGGCTCAGTGTCCCGGGAGCGAAGCTATACGCCACTACTAACCCCGACTCTCCCATGCACTACCTCTATAGAGAGTTCATCACCGACGAGCGGAAGCTGTCCAACGGTTTAATGAGCGTGGTACATTTTGAGTTAGACGATAACCCTAACCTCGACGAGGAGTACAAGACAAACATCCGCAGCTCGTATTCGGGGATGTGGTTCAAGCGGATGATTCTTGGGCTGTGGGTGCTCGCAGAGGGTATCATCTACGATATGTTCAGCGACGACCTGCTCTTTGACGATGCGGAGTTCACGAGCACCCTGCGGAGCACTTGTCGGCGTTATATTGCCTGCGATTACGGCACAAAGAATCCGATGGTCTTTCTCGACATTTACGACGACGGCGATACAATCTGGATTCCGGACATGTACTACTGGGACAGCCGCAAGGAGCAGCGCCAGAAGACCGATGCGCAGTACGCGGACGATCTCGAAAAGATGGTCGGGGAGGAACACCCGGACTTCATCGTTATAGATCCTTCAGCGGCGAGCTTCAAGCTCGAATGCCAGGGGCGCGGATTTCGCGTCAAGGACGCAGATAACAGCGTCAACGACGGCATCCGCGAGGTAGCAAAGCTCTTGACGAAAAAGAAGATACGCATTCATCGCACACACTGCCAACCGATGATCGACGAATTCCAAAGCTACGTCTGGGATGAGCGCGCCGCCCGGATGGGTGAGGAGAAGCCAGTTAAGCAGGCAGATCACGCGATGGATGCCCTACGCTATTATGTGCACACCATGTTGCCGAAATGGAGGAGGAGAGAATGAGCAAGAAGAAAAAGTCGCCTGTTCGGCAGCAAAGAACGAACGATTCGTTCCAGAATCCGATGACGCGCTCCGGGGTCTTTATGCCGAATCCGCTGGAAGCGACAGAGTACACATTAACCCGGTTCACGCAGGATTGGCAGACGATCAATGCGCTTTACCGCTCGCACTGGATCGTCCGCCGTATCATCGACGTTATACCGGAAGACATGCTCAAGAACGGATACCATATCCTGACGCAGCTATCTCCTGACCAGATCAAGAAGATTGTGCGCTGCGATCGCACAACACGCACGAGTCGGCGCATCCTCGAAGGTCTGAAATGGGGGCGTCTCTACGGTGGCGCAGGGGCCCTTATCATGATTGAGGGGCACGAAAACCAGCTCGATCAACCCCTCGACTACGACATGATCATGCCGGGCTCGTACAAGGGACTGCTCGTCCTCGATCGATGGTCGGGGGTGACGCCGGAGGATAAACTCGTCAGCGACATTTCGGATCCGGAGTTCGGTATGCCCGAGTATTACACCATATCGAGCGACGCGCTGACCGTCGGCATCCGCGTGCACCACAGTCGTATCATTCAATTCGTAGGCCGCCCGTTGCCGTACCTTGAGCAGCTCGCAGAGACCTACTGGGGAGCCTCAGAGCTTGAGCATGTCATCGACGAGCTCCGGAAGCGCGACAACGTGAGTTGGAATATTGCGATGCTGACGTTTATGGTGAATCTGCGCGTCATGAAGATGGACGGCATCGGCCAAATACTCGCCACCGGCAACGAGAAGGCGCAAATGCAGCTCTACAACACCATCCAAGGCATGAACGCCATGATGAACAACAATAGCCTCCAGATTCTCGACAAGGACGATGGATACGAGACGCACCAGTACACCTTCGGCGGAATCGGAGAAACGTATGACCGCTTCATGATGGACGTTGCGGGCGCAGCAGAGACCCCCGTAACAAAGCTGTTCGGGCGCAGCCCCGCGGGTATGAACGCAACGGGAGAAAGCGATATGCAGAACTACTACGACACCATCGAGGAGAAACAGGAAGCGGAGCTTCGCCCGGTGTACGATAAGATTTTACCGATCATGTTCATCTCTGCGCTCGGCGGGATTCCCGATGACTGGGATTATGAATTCAATCCCATCCGCCGCCCGCGCGATGATGAAATGGCAGACCTTGCGTCGAAGAACACGGACAGCGTAACAAAGGCGTTCCAGGCGGGTATGGTAAGCCAGCGCACGGCACTCAAGGAGCTACGGCAGCAGTCCGAGATGACGGGCATGTGGAGCAATATCACGGACGAGGACATCGAGAACGCCGATGATTCGGTCATGCATCCGGATGAGGGAATGGGCGATCTGATGGGCGGACTATTCGGGGGCGGCCAGCCGCAGGGGCCGGAATCGCAGAGGACGAGCGACGCGAAATGGGAGGAGAGCAAACATCCGAGACAACCTGACGGCAGGTTCGGCATAGGCGGGGAGACGCGGAAATTTGACCGCCAGAAAAGACGGCGTGAAGTCAAGCTGTCCAAAGAGGAATACGCTCGCGTGGTGAGTGCACTGAATACCAATCTGACAAAAAGGGAACGGGAAGACAACTTTATTCAAAAAGCAATCGGAGATTATATTTACTCGGTAGAAAACAACGGGTTTGACAACTATCGGATTGTTGGTAAAATAAAATTACGCTGAGGAGGTGTGCTGAATGTTTACATTGCCAGAGCCGGTAGGTGTTGAGAAAGAACTGGTGGATATTCTTCGCAAAATGTGGGATCACTATGATTTCATCATAGGGACTCGCGTGTGTCTCAAAACAGACGAGGAGCGCAGCCGAATGATCGAGGCAATCCAAACAGGCGAGGTAAGGAATACCTCTGAGATCAGTGAATATGCCTGGCAGATTCATGAAGAGCGCGAAGAAGTAGCGGACACAGAAGGCAGACAAGTCAGATAACCCGAACCGTCTCAAAAGAGGCGGTTTTTTGATACCCATTTTGAGGAGGCGAATGCATGAACCAACCGTTATGGATGCCAAAGCGCAGGATTGAGGTTGCGTTCCGTAGAGCACTCCTCGATATATCAAAGGGGATTGCCATGCGCGTCGGCGAGACGACAGATCCGCGCATTATCACGGCGACACTTGAACGCCTCTCCCAAGATCCTGGGTTCGCCAGGCTGTCGGAAGCGATCGCCATGAAGATGGTGACGGGGCTGTTTGACGATACAGGGCGCACATGGCGCGAGGCGGCAAGAAACAACAGCAAGGGGAGAGATATATACGAAGTCCTGCGAAAGGAGCTCCAGGGAACTCGTGGGGGGCGTGTGCGAGCGCTCGTACAAGAAAACGCCGCGCTCATCAAGACGCTCCCGAAAAACATTGCCGATGATGTGGCTGCCTATGCTGCTCGTGAGACGATGAAGGGGCGCAGAGCCTCTGATATCGCCGATGAAATTTACCGGAAATTCCCAGAGAAAGCGAGAGCTCGAGCGGAGCTTATCGCCAGGACACAGGTCTCCATGACACAGACCGATCTCGTGCGTTCGAGAGCGGAAGACCTCGGGCTTGATTGGTATGTATGGCGCGCCTGTGGCGGCAATCAAGGCGATGGCAGGACGAGAACCAGTCACCGCCACATGAGCGGTGTGCTCGTGAGATGGAGCGATCCGCCCGCACCCGAAGATTTGTTTCCGCGATACGGCAGGGATGGCAGACAGTACAGCAACAAGCTTGGGCATTACCATGCCGGGTGCTGCCCGAATTGCAGGTGTTACTCAGAGGTTCTATTTGATATTAATCAGATACAATGGCCAGCTAAAGTTTACTTCAACGGGAATATATTAAGAGTCAAGAAATCTGAATTTGAAAAAAGCAAAGAATACATGTAACTACATGGATAGCGCACCCGCAAGGGTGCTTTTCTTATACCCAAAATCTGAAAGGGGGAATGCCCATTGAAAGCATTCTACGGGGCGCGGTTCTCGCCCCACATGACAAAGACGCCCGAGGGATTCCTCGTGTGCCATAGCGTCCCGATCTGCCGCACGGGGATGCAGGAATACACACCGCAGGAACTCGGCGTTGCTGACACTGGTGGCGGGGTTCTCAAGGTGTACCGCGAGGAGGACGAGGTATTCAAGCCGGCGGCGGTGGCTTCTTTTGAAGGAAAACCCGTGACAGATGATCATCCACCGGTCGGTGTAGACGCTTCCAACTATGCGAGTTACACCAAGGGCACGGTGCAGAACGTTCGCCGCGGCAGCGGTGCGGACAGTGATAAGTTGATTTGTGATCTCGTGGTGTACGATGCCGCGCTCATTGCCAAGATTGATGCTGGCAAGCGCGAAATATCGTGCGGATACGAGTGCAAATATATTGAAAGGGACGACGGGACATATTGCCAGATGGACATCATTGGCAATCATGTCGCAGTCGTCGAGGAGGGGCGCGCAGGGCACGATGTGTCTATTCGCGACGTCAAAACAAAGCCAGAAGGAGGAAAAAAGATGGCAAAAAAAGGTAGTATTCTGCATCGGATGTTTGCGGCATTTGCCAAGGATGCAGAGCCGGAGGAAGTCCGCGAGGCAGCGCGTGCTGTCGATGAAGCGGAAGGCAGTGGGGAGGAAGAGGCTCCGCAGGAGAAGAAAGACAAGGATATCGCGACTCTCATTGACGCGGTGGCGGCGCTCAACGCAAAGGTTGACGCAATTACGAAGCCGCAGACGCAGGCCGACGAAAATCCGGATGACAAACCCGAGGAGACAGAGGCGCTGGATGAACTCGAAGAGGAGCTGACTGAGGGCGATCCTGCTCCGACCGAGGACGAGGAATCCGAGGAGGAGAGTGTAACCGTACCGCCCGAGCAGCTCGAGGAGGATGAAGATCCTCAAATGTTCGAGGTGAAAGCTGTCTCGAACACACCTGAAACAAGTCGAACGGCAGATAGGGCGCTCGTACTTTCGGTCGTCCGTGCGATGAAGCCGTTCATCGCGACCATGCCTTCCGGGCAGCGCAAGAAGGCGTCTGACGCGCTTTCGCGCGCTCTTAAAAAGTCGATGCGGGTGAAGGACACGCAACCGCTCCCGGGCGGATACGGCGCACTTTCGCGACGCAAAACTGCAGATGCCGCAACGAGAGAAAAAGAAATGCGCGCCTACGGGGAAAACTGCCGTAAGCGCAATCCGCACTACAAGAAGGAGGAGAAGTAATTATGCCGGGAACTACGATTGGAATCAATATGGCCTATGGCTATCCGGGGCAGGCGTCCCGCCAAGGCGACGAAGTTAGCCGTACGCGTCCCGTTGCCGCGGGAGCGGCGGACGTCCCGTTCGGTGCACCTGTCATTCAGAAGGATGACGGATCCGTCGCTCTCTTCGGGGTGACGAATACCGCCGCGGACTTTGCCGGTATCGCTATGCGCAAAGTCAAGTCGGCAAAGGTGTACCCGACTCAGAATTTCGGATTTTATGCTGCCGGGGAGGCGTGTGATGTGCTCCAGCGTGGCGGTGTGTCCGTTATTTGCGCATGGGGCACGCCGAAGGTCGGAGCGAAGGTTTATGTTCGCACGAAAGTGGTTAGTGGAACAAGCCCTGCAGGAGCGAAGGTGGGCGACCTCGGAGCCGCAAACGAAACGGGAAACTGTGTTGAACTTACGGGCGTTAAGTGGTCGAGTGGAGCGGACGCGCGCAGTGTTGCCGAGCTCACGATCATCGCACGCCAGGGTGTGTAAGAGAGGAGATCAGAAAACATGAAGAAACAGTATAACCTTGCGATTGCCCCACAGCGCAGCGGATCGCCGCTTCTGACAATGGATGCGGCAGCGGTATCGAGCGGGCTGGCATTTTTGGAGAGCGAGCTCGAAAAGCTCGACCCGCTACTTCGTGAGCCGCTGACCAGTACTACGTATCCTCGGGATATCGAGATCGAGAGCGGCGGTGGATGGGTTGAGGCGACGTCCGCGTTCAACGTTGAGTACAGCGTCACGGGCGGACAGGCAGACGGTGTCGGCGGCGTCCAGAATGCCGTGCGCCGGATTCAGGCAGACCTCAGCAAAGACCTCTACAAGGTTCTCCCGTATGAGGTTTCCATGTCCATCAAGATTCAGGACCAGCTGCGCGGCGCGGTTACCGGCCGCAGCATCGAGGACATCTACAACGATGGTATCCGCCTCGACTACGACAAGTACATGGACATCAACACCTACCTCGGACAGGAGGCATACGGGACGACGGGTCTGCTCAACGACAAGCAGATCACGGCGGCGGCGGTCACGGCAGGCGCAAGCGGTCAGACCGACTGGGCGCACAAGACGCCGACCGAGATCCTCAATGACATCGACGAGGCGATCATCGCCGGATGGACGGGGGCGCAGTACGACAACAGCGCCATTCCGAACCACATCCTCATCGATCCCGCGAACTTCGCGTACATCAACCGCACGATGGTCAGCGTCAATGGTTACCCGACGCCCGTCTCCATCATGCAGTACCTTGTCGATCACAACATCGCCAAAGCAAAGGGTGTCGACCTCGTGATCGCTGAGTGCCGCTTCTGCATCGGCGCAGGCGTCGGTAAGAAGAACCGCATGGTCGCCTATGTCAACCAGCGCCGCTTTGTCGGCATGGATGTGCCCGTACCGATGAGCCGCGTCATGACGCAGCCGAACGTCAATACGGCGTCCTACGATTCGCTCTACATGGCGAACGTTGGCCAAGTCAAGATTCACTATGTAGAGCCGTTCATCTACCGTGACGGAATTTAAGGAGGCGCAGCATGATTAAACTCGTAGCAAAACAGAAAATCGGATTCCGCAATCCGGAGACTGGGGAGATCGTAACGGCAGAGCCGTATGCGTTCTCCACGCTCCCGGACTGGGTGGAGAAAGACCCGATGTATGGCTGGGCGCTCGCTGACGGCACGATTGAAGCGGGCGGCGAAGAAAAACCGGAAGTAAAAGAGCCAAAACCGGAAGTAAAAGAGCCAAAACCGGCAAAGGGAACGAAAGAACCGAAGGAGTAAGCCATGATGTATTCGGATATGGATGTGTTCGGGATTATCGCCGCAGCGTCAAACATCCGAACGGGCGGAAATCCCGAATACAGCGTGGAAGATTTTCTCGCAGCTTATCCGCAGTTTGGGACGAAGACAACGGGGGAGGAAGTTGTCCCCCGCGTCGTCCTTGAGTCTTGGGTGAAGCTGGCGCACGCTTCCATTCACAAGAACCGTTATCATGACGCTTGGGAAATCTGCATGGGCCTTTACATTGCCCACTGGCTGACACTCTATCTACAGACGGCGGCCGCTGCCGATGATCCTTTGCAGAAGCAAATAACTGCAGGACTTGCAAAAGGACTGCAGAGCTCGAAGAGCGCAGGGGACATATCGGTGTCATATGACTTTGGCAGCATCAACGAGGATTTTGTGGGCTGGGGGGTATACAAGCTGACATCTTACGGGCAGCAGTTCGTCACGCTGGCACGGATGTACGCGATCGGAGGGATGGTCGTATGGTAAAAGGTATAGCGACCGTCACGAAGACCGGAAGGGGATTCGCTTCCGTCCTTGGAAAACTCCAAGCGCTGACGAAAAAGGAAGTACTCGTTGGAATTCCTCAAGAAGAGTCAAAACGACCCGGTAGTGGGGATATGGTCAACAACGCCGAGCTCCTCTACCTCCATACGCACGGGGTACGCTCTTCGGCGATGCGTGCTGAGATGCAGAAAAACACCGATGCGGGCATGAAGTACAGCGCAGCGCACAGCCTCTACGTGCAGACATACGGAAGCCCCGCTTACGCTATCCCGCCGCGTCCGGTTCTCGAACCTGCGATAAGGGACAGCAAGGCAGTCATCGGCAAACAAATTGCCGGAGCGTATCGTGCTGCAATGCACGGAGACATGTCCGGCGCAGAGCGCGGACTTGAGCTTGCCGGAATGGCAGCGCAGAACGCAGCGCGCGGCTGGTTCGACAACCCGAAGAACAAGTGGCTGCCGAACTCGGCGCGAACGATCAAGGCGAAGGGAAGTGACAGTCCACTCATTGATACGGGAGAGATGCGAAAGTCTATTACATACGTCATCAGAGATAAGGGGTGATTAGATGGCAATCGATGTCTCGGAGATCGTCCATGACCCCGATTTTTGCACGACGTTCATCGTCATTAAGCAAGGAGATCAAGAGTGGGTGCACGGGGTACTGCAAACCAAAACGACGGAGATCACCGTCGAGGGCATCGTTCAGCCGTCGTCCAGTAAGGATCTCGAATTGCTCGATACGGCAGATCGTGTGAACGGAATGAAAACATTCATCACGGACGAGGTCAGCCTTGACGTGTCCAGCACTGAGAAAACGTCGGATGTTTGCGTGTGGAAGGGACAGCGTTACAAGCTGATACAGACCTTTGACTACGCGGCAAACGGCTACTACAAGGCGATCGGAGCACTCATGGGAGAGGAGGATAGCGGATGACCTATTCGGAGCTGCAGGAGCTTTTCTGGGGCGAGGCTGCCAATATTACGGCAGACATCATCAAAAAGCCGGATAAGTTCATCCGATGGCGCTACCCGGAGGCAGGCGCGCCCGACTGGAAGATCAGCGACGATATTATGTTTTTGTATCTCGCCGAAGCGGACGACGACTACGCCAAGCAGCGGGACAGCCAGTACCGTGCAGCAGATGAAACTGTCTACCGAGACACAGCACGCACGCGTGTCTGGGATTTGCAAGTAACTGCATACGGGAGAAAATCCTACGAGCTCGTGAATCTTCTGAAAGACGGATTCTTCTACGAACCGGTGAGACGAAATCTCGCGCAGAAGGATGTGTTCATCATCCCTAATCTACCGACGTGTATGCAAGCCCCCGAACTTTTCGCAGGGAAGTGGTGGGACAGGTGGGATATTACCCTGCGATTCAACGAACTCTATCGCCTCGGGCCGGAGGATGTCGGTCGTATCGATCGCGTCCAGATCAGCGCGCAGGCGAACCCATAAGGAGGGAAAACTATGCCACTTAAAAACGTGCTACCGCTTGACCCGGTAGTCAATATTATCGTCAACCTTGCCGCCGTTTCGGCGACGCGCAAGAAGTTTAATCTCGCGCTGCTCGTAGGGGATGTCGGCACGGTCGCCGATTTTGCTGACAAACGCATCGTGACCTACGACAGTCTGAACGCCATGCTGCAGGCGGGATTTACAACCGAAGATCGCCTGTATAAAGCAGCGGCGCTCATCTTCGGACAGCGCAAGAAGCCGCCTCTCGTCGCGATCGGAAAGATTGTTAACAAGGAGGCGCCGGTAAAGACTGTCCAGGAATGCCGTCAGTTGGATTCGGAATGGTATGTGGGCATCTATTGCGCCGATATTACGGACGCACAGATTCTCGCTGTACAAGAGTACGTCGAGGCGTGCACGCCGTCAACGGTGTTCGCGTTTACGACGGCTGACGCCAAAGCAAAAGCTGCAGACGGCGGCATCTTCGGCACGATCAAGAGCAAGGGATACCGCCGCATCATCGGGCAGTATTCCACTGCACACAAGGACGCGATCTGCGCGGCGATTGGATGGGCGATGGGCGCGATGAGTGCATCGACCATCAACAGTGCATTTACACTAGCCTACAAACGGGAGGTCGGTGTGCAGGCAGAGAATTACATGCAGACGTTCACGACGAACGACCTGAACAACATCAAGAAGAACTACGGTAACGTCTACGTCAATCGTGGTAACTACTACGATGTGTTCGAGGAGGGGCGTGTCGGCGACGGCTCCTGGTTTGATGAGATCATCTATCTCGACAAATACAAGAACGACATGCAGCTCTCCATCATGGACCTGCTCGTCAATGCGAACAAGCTGCCACAGACTGAGGCGGGTATGGGACGCATCAAGACGGCGATCAAAGAAGTCTGCGACGACATGAACCGTATCGGGTTCATCAAAGAGGGCGTCTGGAAGGGCGAAGAGCTGATGGCGCTCGAATACGGAAATGTTCTTCCGGGTGGATATCTCATCCAGAGCGAGCCTATCAGCGAGCAGTCGCAGGCGGAACGCGACGCACGAAATGCGCCGCCGATCTACGTATCGCTCAAGCTCGCGGGGGCAATCCATCACGTCACCATCCAGGTTGACGTTAATCGCTAAAAGAGGGAGGGAAAAGAATGCCAAACGTAAGTACCTATTCGTTCACGGACGTCAATGCGACGATCAACTGCCCTGGGTACGGGTCGTTCTCAATACAGGGCGAAGGTATTGGCGACATGACCGTGTCGAAAACGACTGACCGGTCGGTGCACGATGTCGCATCGGATGGCTCGGTCATGGTCAGCAAGATTGCCGGTAACAACGGCAGCGTGTCCATCAACGCCCAGCAGACGAGCGCCCTGCATAGATTCCTGCAGGGGATGTTCAATTACTGCTGGCAGGCAGACACCTCGGCATGGACGACGATCTCGATGACCATCGAGGCCCCGAAAATGGGCAAAACCTATTACTGCACGGGTGGAAGCTTCGGCAAGGAACCGGACGAGCCTCTGCAGAGCCAAGGCCAGCGTGTCGCATGGCAGATTTTGTTCGCGGATATCCAGCGTATTCAGCTTTAACGGAGGTAAAAGATGAAACGGGAAACCAAGAAAATTGTAGAAATCCAGGGGCGGAAATTTGAAATCCGCTCCTTTGATGCATTTACGGGAAGTTATATCGCGTTCACGCTTATGGAGAAAATGCTCCCGATGGGGATGGAAGCGAAGGTAATGAATACGCTCCGTGCAGAAGGAAAGGACGTTGACGCATTACCGACGCCGAACCGGGCTCTGATGAGCAAGGGCGAGTTTATCGCATTCCAGCGGGACGTGCTCTCGGTTGTCAGTGAGGTTCTTCCTGCTCGTACCGCGCCTATTTTCAATGATAACGGCAGCTGGGGCGTCGAGGACATCGCGGATAACGCGATGCTCGTCATTATGCTGACGATCCACGCGCTGGTGTTTAACATTGCGGGTTTTTTCAGCGGAGACGGCTTGAAGGAATTGAAAGCCGGTCTCCAGGATTTGAGCTTTGCGAATACCGCAATGTAAACGCATGGGTGTACGCGCCCGTCATCGCAGGGAAATGGCAGCAGCACGAACTGTGGGACGGGACGTATACATTTAATGATCTCCTTGATATCCATGAGATTATGCTTGTCGAGGGGGAGAACCGCCGCCGAGCGGATGAATATGCGGCCGCACAGAGGGAGGTGAACACGTGAAATGATTGGTGAGATGATACAGGAGTACCTTGTCGGCCTGGGAGCAAAAGTCGATAAACCGAGCTTTGGACAAGCGGAAGCGGCAGTAAAGAGCCTTGATCGCACGGTAGAGACATCGACCGGGCACATGGCCACGAACTTTGTCCGTGCCTCGGCGATGATTGGCACGGCGATCGCTGGCGTTACTGCGTCCATGTTCGGCCTGATGAAGTCCGCCGCCTCGCAGGACCTTGCCATGCAGAAGCTGTCACGTCAGATGATGGTCGGTAAGGATGCTGCATGGACGATGAAGCAGGCGACCGACGCCCTCGGCGAATCCATACAGGACATTATGCTGACGCCGGAGCTGATGGGGCGCTTCGAGAAACTCACCGAAGATGGCCGCAAGATGAAGGTTGGCGGAGATTTCGGCGAGACCATGCGAGGGTTCCGCGACCTCATGTTTGAGTTTACGCGACTCAAGCAGGAAGTCTCCTACGCCATGACGTGGGTAGGATATTACCTCATGAAGTACTTGAACCGCCCGCTCGCAGAAGCCCGCGAGAAGTTCCGCAGCTTCAACGATATGTTCGTCAAGAACATGAGCGTCTGGACGGAGAAAGCCGCCCGAATGCTCGTTTATATCATCAACGTTGGCAGACATTTCCTGACGTTCGTCATTGATGTTGGTAAGGCTCTCTGGCGCATGTGGGATAGTTTCCCTAAAGGCGTCAAGATAGCGGCCGCAGCAATTGCCGGGTTGACGATCGTCATGAGAGCAAATCCACTCACACGTATGCTCATGCTTGTCAGCACCCTGCTCCTTCTCATCGACGACTACTACGGTCACATGGAGGGCAAGCAGTCTGCATTCGGGGAATACTGGGATAAGCTCAACGAGTACATCAAGACGGCAAAGAAGTATTGGGACGAGTTCGCCGGAACGGTGCTCGAATTCACGAATCGCGTTCAGGGTTCCGGAGCATTAAATGATTTCCTCGACGTTGTCAAAGAGATCGGCGCTGCGATCTGGGACCTCGCGACTACCTGCGTCACCGCATGGATTGATCAAGCAAAAATGCTCTACGACTCCATGGAAAAACATGGGGCCATCGATGGGCTGCGCAAAGCCGTCGAAGAGCTCTGGGACATGTTTATGTCTGTCCTGGGAGCAGCAAAAAGTCTTGTCCGGTGGTTTGGCCGTCTTATCGATGAGGTGCGCAGAACGAAGGAGTATCGTGACCTTATCGATGCGGTGGGCGAGTTGTGGGGCGTTCTGACGGACACGTTCAATGTCATTCTTGATCTTGTTAATATTGCATTTCGTGGCTTGTTCGGAGAGGTCCGGAAGACGAATACCGTTTATTCTTTCCGCGATGCAATCCGGGCTGTGTTCAGCATATTCACAGCGCTTGTTCGTATAGTATCGACGGCCATTGGCGTTTTCCGCAGGATCCTTGCTTTCATGCGAGACAGTGCCCCATTCAAGAGATTCTGGGAAGAACTCGGCAAAGCTATTGATGGTGCTATAGCACGCGTCGGGAAATTCGGCCGGGCGCTTCTTGCTATCAAAGATGGAGACTTTGGCAAGGCGTGGAAAATTATCAAGGGCGAGGACGAGGAAAGTTCCCAAGGTGGAGCCGGAGGGAAGTTCGGTGGTTCTCCCGCAGGGGCCGGTGATTATGCGTGGAATGCGAAAATTGTTTACATGCGGCTGAAAGCAGCCGGTTATTCCGACGATGTGATTGCCGGAATCATGGGGAGATTGCAGCAAGAAAATAACTTCGACACGAGCGATGTCCCTGAATATGATCTGCCTGGCGTCGGACATGTCGGCGGATATGGCATATTTCAGTGGAACGGTGAACGGACGCAAGCATTCTTAGCGTGGGCAGAAGAGAATGGGCTTGACCCGCAAGACCCGGGGGTTCAGGTTGAATACGCGCTCAAAGAAGCACGTGAGCGAGGGCTTGGCCCAGAGCGCATGAATGGAATGTCTCATCACGAAGCCGCCAGGGTGTGGACGGATGAGTTTGAAGTTGGCGAACACGGGAATGAGCTAGAATATGCTGACTATTGGCGTGATCAGATAAAGTCCGGTGAAGTCCTGAATGCAAGCTCGCCTGAATCAACGGGGGCAGATAGGGGAAATGAACAGCCCTTATTTGTTAAAAAGAACGCAGGTCTATCGCTTATGGAAACAGCAGCCGCCGCGTCCACGTACAGCGTCGATCCTCTTATCTACAATGGGTTGATGTCCGGCGCGATGCAGACCGGCTACGGCGGATATCAGCCGCAAGGGAGTGGCAGCGTTGTCTATCAGGTCAATGTCGGCGGTGTCACGGTCAACGGAACGAATCAGAGTGCAGCCGAGATCGGTCGTAGCGTTGGCCGAGAGACAATGACGATGCTCGAACGCAAGGGGGCGCACATCCTGCGCAGCCGCACGATGACCGGCGCTCCTGTCTTGATTTGAGGGGGTGATCTATTGGGCGTCAAAAAAGGGTTGTCGATCGACGGAATCAATTATCTTTCCGATGTTGTTTCCGGGAAGCAAAAGCCGGACTGGATGCAAATTGGTGCAGAAGTCGGAAAGATTACAGGGCACTATGAGATTGCCAATTTCCTCAGCGGCTATAAGAACATGGAGCAGTTCCTTTTCCGGACGCCGCAATGGCCGATTGGCGGGATGTACTTTGACGGAATTATGCGTAGCGAACATGTCAGTCGTGTTCGTCCAACGAACTACCCTGTGCAAACGGGCGTCACGATGACCGACCACGCCATCATCGAGCCGGTAGAACTTACTATCGAGATCATGATGACTGATTCATCGGCTGATAGTTACATGAATCTTTCGCCGGTCATTAGTGGTGTTCTTCGGCAAGTATCGGGGGTCCCTATCATCGGCGGCGTAGTTCAAAACGCTGTCATGCCCGTGGTTGATACCTTCTTGCAGTCCGCACCGATCGTAAAGAAGATCTATGATTGGTACAGCAACTTCAGAGGTCTGCCGAAGATGCCGGATATTTTTACGTCGCCAGGTGAAAATCGCTCCATTGCGGTGTGGAAAAGCCTGCGATCCATGCAGCTATCGCGTGTCCCCATCACTGTTGAGACGCGGCTTCAAACATATCACAACATGCTGATTGAAGAGCTCTCCGCGCCCGACGATGTTAATACGCTTCACGCTTTACGTTGTACTGTACGGTTGCGGGAGATTATCTTTGCTTCGGTCGCGGAAACGGCAGTCAGCACCCGTGCGTCAGCGTCGGCCGGGGAATCTTCGTCAGGGCAGACACCCGTTCAAACGAGCGATGATGTCAATAAAACTGCCGCCCGTGCCATATTGGATGCAGGCGGCAGTATTTTGGCATAGGAGGTGCAGCCGTGTATTCTATTGTCCCGTTTCAGGGGATACCATAAATTCAGTGCCAATGTGCCGATTGATAGCGGTAACACCATTCTCAAATTCCATATGAGTTACAACGACCTCGCGAAATATTGGCTTGTTGATATCTACAAAAACGATCTGCTTGTTTATTCTGCACTCCCGCTCGTGCCGGGGAAGAACATCCTCGAGCAGGTCGGCTACCTCGGCATCGGCAGTGCGTGGATTGTTCCGCGCAGCCGTGCGATGGAACAGTGGCCGAGCGAAACGACTCTGGAATCGGACTGGTATATCGTCTGGGGGGATAGCGATGCCGGAGACAAATGAGAGCGCGGAGGCGCAAGCACCAACGCGCAGGGGTCGTCTCTATGGGCGCAAATGGAAGATAACCATTTACAAACCCGCTTACAAGAAAGATGAAGATGGCAATCAAACCGACGAGCGAGATCCCGAACACGACACGGAGATGGATGTGTCGCTTCTTAAATGCGAATTTCAAACCAAGACGACGACCGAGACTGCCGTTCAGATCGGGACCCTCGTCGTTTATAACATGAACGCCGCAACGGAGAAGGAGATCATCGAGGAGGGCTTTCAAATCTCCATCTTCGGCGGCTACGAGGAGGGGCAGTACGGCGATATTTTCACGGGCGACATCGTGCAGGTCTTCCGCAACCGCGAGAACGGCACGGACTACCGCCTCGAGATCGTAGCACTCAAAGGAATGCAGAGCCTGTTCGCGAACCATGTCCGCAGCACCATTGCGGCAGGCAGTACACCGCGCGACGTGGTGGATGTCGTCGCGCAGCAAGCAGACAAGAAAATCGGTGTCGGTGAAGTGACTGATGAACTTCCGCAGCAGACACTCCCGCGCGGCAAAGTGCTCTTTGGTACGCCTGCGAAATACCTGCGTGACCTGTGTACATGGAACGATGCGGCATACTGGGAGGGAGATGACGGGAAGCTCACAGTGGAAACCGTCGAACAGGAAATCCCCGAGGATCGCGTGCTCGTGCTCACGCCAAATACAGGGCTGGTCGGTACGCCCGTCTATACCGATCAAGGCATCCAGATCAAGATGCTCCTCGATGCGCGGGTGAAGCTGCGTTCCATGATCAAGATTGACAACGAGATCATCCAGCGACAGGCAGTGCAGATCGACCCCGGAACAGGTCAGCAGAAAAGCGACCAGCTCCCGCAAACGGCGCAGTTCGACCAAGACGGTGAGTATCAGGTGTTCTCGGTTGAGCACCGCGGTGATACGTGGGGGGACGAGTGGACGACTTCGGTCGTTGGTGTCAGCCGTAATGGCCGTATGGGATTTTTGACCGCCGTGAACGGTGCAGGGCAGACAATGAAATGAGGTGACAGTATGCTGAAAATATCGGAACGGCTCTCAGAGGAAATCGAGCAAAGCAAGCGCGAGCTGGATTCCTTTGGGCTGGATTTACGCGTTGCCGCTCCCGGCATCGTTCGCTCCGTCGATTACGCGCGGCAGACATGCACCGTCCAGCTTGCGATCCGAGAGCGAATGAATCGCGCAGGTGTGCTCGAATGGGCAGAGATCCCCATTCTGCCCGATGTGCCATTCTTCGTGTATTCCGGCGGTGGCTACTGCTTGACGCTCCCCATACAGCCCGGTGATGATTGCCTTGTGGTATTTGGCGACAACTGTATGGACGCATGGTGGCAGAATGGCGGCGTTCAGAATCAAGTCGAAAAGCGCCGGCACGATCTCTCGGATGGCTTCGCTCTCGTAGGATTTCGCAGTCAACCGGGCGTTGTCGGCAGCTACTCGGGAGGCACGGCCCAGCTTCGCAACGCGGCGGGGGATGCCTACATAGAGATCAGCGGCAGTGACATCAACATTCACGCGGCAGGGGCGGTAAACATCAAGGCGGCACACATTGGACTGAACGACCCGTGAGGAGGAGAGGTAAATGCCCGCAGTAACAAGAGTCGATGATACAACGACAGGGGTGTGCAATAAAGGACTTCCCTGCTGTCCACATGGGCGAACAGGGACGAATGGAACAGCAAGCCCCAACGTAACGGTGAACGGGCTTCCGCTTCATCGCCTGAATGATACCGGCTCGACCAACTGCCCGCATGGCGGAACGTTTGAGAGTGTCACGGGCAGCAGCACTGTCACCTGCAATGGGCGACTTGTGATCCGCGTGGGCGATACGACCGTGTGTCAGATCTGCGGACTCAGCGGTACACATGTGAGCGGCAGTCCAAATGTGACTGCAGGAGGATAATATTATGAGATACCGCGCGCTGGACGAAAATGGCGACTTTGTGCTTGGCAACGGGCACGCCTACATTGAGGGAACGGACGCCGTGCGGCAGGCGGTGCTCACGCGGCTGCGTCTCCTCGTCTATGAGTGGTGGGAAGATATCGAAGACGGCGTACCTTACTGGCAAAAAATCATCGCCTCGCGCGATGTTGCGGCCGCAGAGCAAATCATCCGTGATCGCATCCAGCAGACACCGCACGTCCTCTCTATTTTGTCTTTTGACCCGGAGTGGGACAACGAAAATCGTACGCTAACGATCCGCGCGGCGATCCAGAGTGACTATGGTGCATTCAGCATTGACGAGGAGGTGTAGCTATGGCATATTTCGCGCCATATATTGACGACGCTGGGCTCCATGTGCCCGCTTATGCCGATATTCGAGATGATCTCGTCGCGAAATTTAAAGAGATATATGGGGCAGACATCTATCTCGGCAATGATTCGCAGGATTATCAGATGATATCTGCATTTGCAATCAAAACGTACGACACCATGCAGCTCCTACAGCTCGTTTACAACAACCAAAGCGTAAAGACGGCCGTCGGGACAGGGTTATCAAGTCGTGTCAAGCTCAACGGACTGCGGCGCAAGACGGCGACATGCTCAACCTGCGTCCTGTCGCTTACTGGAACACCTGGAACGACGATTCCTGCGGGTGTTGCCGAGGATACGCAGGGGCGCAAATGGGATCTTCCCAAAAACCTCAAATTTGAGAGTGAAACGCTCGAAACAACGGCGCAGTGCCATGACATTGGAGCCATTGAAGCGCCTGTTGGTACAATTACGAAGATCAGTAACCCGCAATACGGCTGGCTTACCGTCACGAACAAAGTACCCGCAGTTAAGGGACGTCCGATTGAAACAGATGAAGAGCTGCGTCGGCGACAGTCGATTTCGACCGCAATTCCAAGCCAAAACATGGTTAACAGCACCATCGCAGGCATCGCAAGCGTCGCAGGAGTTACACAATACAAAGTATACGAAAATGATACGAATGTCACGGATAAAAACGGAATTCCGAGCCACAGCATTGCTGCAGTGGTCGAGGGTGGTCTTGACGACGCAATCGCCGAACAAATTTATCTGCGAAAGGGGCCCGGCTGCGGTACCCACGGGACTACAGCGATAACTTATACAAATTCCGACAGCTTGAAGAACGAAATTCGGTTCTTTCGCCCGTCATATCAAAAGATTTCCGTCAAAGTCACCGTCAAAAAGTACGCTACTTATACGACGGCAGTAGAAGATGACATCAAGCGCAATATAACAGCATATATCGATCGCCTCGGGATTGGCGTCAATGTCACAGCGACGGGCATCTTAACAGCGATCGCTGCAGCTGTCGATGATGCTCTGCGGCCGCCGTTTGCATTACAATCCGTGCAGCTGGGGAAAGAAGGCGGCGTGCTTGGCGTGGCTGACATAGAGATACCATACAACGCCATCGCAAAGAGCACATCCGTCACAGTGGAGGTGATCTGATGCCCGTGATAGATTCATACCTTGATCTCATTACCTCACAGCACCGATGCCGCGAGAAATTCATGCGGACGGTTGCTGCGCTCCTCAGACCGTCGGATGACATATTCGCGCTTGGTATTGAGCTGGACGATGAATTTGATCTCGACTATGCTGCAGGCGTACAGGAGAACGTCGTCGGAGAGATTGTCGGTGCCCAGCGGACACTTCCATATCAACCAGACAAGAAAATTTCACCTGTTCTTGACAATGAAGCATATCGCAATCTCATCCGGGCACAAATTGCAAAGAATCAGTGGAAGGGCGGAATCTACGACATCAAAGAGCTGTGGGACACACTTTTCGGAAAAGGGATCATCATCCAGGATAATCAGGATATGACGATCGACGTCCTCACTATCGGAATCTATGATCAGATGACGAAAGAGATGATCAAGCAAGGCCTTATCATCCCCAAACCACAAGGCGTACGCGTTAACCACTATTTCGCTGATCAGGCCGTGTTCGGATATGATCTTGAAACGGCGACGATTAAAGGGTACGACCATGCAGACTGGATGAACTCTATGCCAAACGTGTCGTTTTCTTATGATACTGAAGATGTCAAGAGGGGCATGAGCGGATATGATGATAGTTATTGGACATAAGGAGGAGCTGTAATGGCAAAGACAAATTTCCAGATTTTTAATGAAGAGAATACGCCCGAGCGTACATACAATGATTCTGAATATAAAGAGGCGACACAGCGCCTTGGCGGCGTTATGCCGGGCATGGCACTCTCTCGTATGCACAACAAGATGTACTACCAGTGGTCGTCAATGTGCAAAGCGATCGCAAACCTTATCGTAAACCACGGGCATGACTGTATGGATAACGATGTAGAGGGAATTACGCGTTATCTCGAGGAGTCAATTACAAGTGCAGCGGCGGATGCAAGCATCAATATCATCCAACGCAACAAAAACTACGCTGTCGGCGACATCGCGTACAGTAAAAACCTGCCGAGCTGGGCGCGGCTTGAGTGCGTCAAAGCCGGAACGACCGCAGCCGCAGAGCCGGTAGCGATTGCGCTCATGTCTACAGGGGGGGGTACTGGTATCTGACGGTGGTGTATTGTGGATAGTTGACGACGTGCGCGATGGTACCGCCGTCGGGGCTGTGCGCGGAAGTCTCTATCTCCCCGCAGGCTACGTCAAGGCAAACGGTGCGACGGTGCAGCGGGAAGACTATCCACGGCTTGTTACGCTTGCCAACCGTTATAATCTCTGGACTGATGACACGGTGACGAATGCGGGATTATTTGGGCGCGGCGACGGTGCGGCGACGTTTGTGTTGCCGAACTGGGTTGACCGCATGGTACAGCTTGCGGGGGATGGTATCGGGGCGAGTGTCGCGGCGGGATTGCCGAATATTACAGGCGAGGGATCAGGTGCTTTTGTTTTTGGTCCTAATAGAGGTGCCGGCGGTTATAGCGGCGAAAATTTTTCCACTTGCAATGGCGCTCTCGTAGGAAAATATAACAGTTTCGGCGCTGCGTATGGTAACGGCAACGCCTCGCGGGGAGAATTAAATTTCGACGCTTCTCGTTCAAATCCAATCTACGGCGCGTCGACCGCAGTGCAGCCCGCTGCAATCAAGTTAATCCCGATTATAAGATACTAAGTCCTGCGCTCCTATGCGCAGGCGAAAGGAGCAAAAAATGAAAGCAGGACAACTATTAACCGATGGAACCGTCACATGGATTGCCGATGACGTGCGTGACGGCGCACGCGTCGGGGACATTATCTTACGCCCGACCTTGCGTGACGGGTACATCAAAGCGAACGGCGCGACGGTAAAAGCAAGCGAATATCCCCGTCTCCTTGCGTGGGTGCAGGAAAGCAATATGAAGGTTACGGCGGAGCAGTATGCGCAAGATTGCTCAAAGTACGTCTATGACGAAGCGCAGGACAAACTGACCCTGCCTAACGTCATAGGACGAGTATTGCAGGGCGGGGAGAGCGTCAAAAGTATTGAGGCTGGGCTGCCACAGCATACGCATAAACTTAACGGGTGGGTGGGTACTTCCGCGCAGAAAGTGATAAATAGCGGCGGCTTTAATATTGTTGACGTCGCAACAAGTGACACATCCGCGGGAGCGAACAACCCGATCTATGGCCGTTCTGACACCGTGCAACCGCCGGCGATCAGCTTGATCGCACAAATCAAATATTAGGAGGTAAAACACATGGAGACAAAAACAGTCTACGCATACGACGCCAGCGGCAAGTATATCGGTGAGCGTACACTCGATGACACCGACAGATCGCCGATCAGCGGCGCGTGGCAAATCCCTGGCAATATGACCGAGACTAAACCGCCCGTCGCAAAAGAGGATTACGATCTCTACTACAAAGGCGGAAAATGGACGCAGGTCGAGCGTCCGAAGAATCCGGATCCGGAACCAACGCAGCCGGCAGAGCCTACGCAGCCGCAGGAGCCATACATCGACAATGAAAAATTAGATATGATGGAAGCGTTGGCCGGGATGAATGCGCGCCTTTCTGCACTCGAAGAATTGCAGAAAGGGGGTGACAAGAAATGAAGAAATATGCTTACATGATCCCGATTTTTGCTTATCTCGTCCGCGGCGGGAAATATGCGATCAGCGAGGAGGATAAAACCGGAGATCAAAAAGTCGTGCCAGCAATTTATCAAGAGGACGTGGCGCTCTATCTCGCAGAGCACGCCGCGGGGTAAAAAAGATGGGCAGGGGCCGCTATGGGAGCATAGCGGCTTTTTCTACGGGCAAATAAGGGGGAGGCTGAAGAATGCCGAAAGGGACAATTTTGGAAGAACTGGCGGGAATCCGGACGCAGCTGGACACGCTTATATCCGAGTTTCCGATGTGTCGCTCGCAGATATCGGATATTAATGCGAGGGTATCGGCGATTGAAACGAGCGTCAAGTCTGCGCATCACCGAATCGATGAATTTAAGCGCGATGTCTGCTGGACAATCGGGACGAGTACGACGATCGTCGGAATCTTTGCCAGTGTGCTGACGTGGGCGTTGGGCGGGAGGTGAGCGGATGATCAAGCTATCGCAGTGGCTCAGGAAGGGCAAGAAGTATCTGCGCAGTATAACAAAAAGCCACGCTGCGATGCGGTACATTGTGTGGTATGCAGCATTGCTGGTTGTATGCTGCATGATCTACGTTGCGGCGTGGCTTTATGATTGGGAAACTGGGGCGAAGCCCGATCTCGCGGAGCTTCGAAGTTTTTTGCATGAAGTGAGTTCTGCAGCGTGGATCGCAGTCGTTGGCTTTTTAGCGAAATCATTTATCGATCGCGATAACAACGGAATCCCGGATCAGTACGAAGAGGAGGAGGGGGACAAAGATGGAAAGAGTACATCTGAAAGACCTGGGGCTTGATATAGATGATGATGATTGTTTAGCCGCGCGCAGCATAACAGATATGATCGTCATACATCACACCGGCAACCCGCAGGACGACGATCTATCGGCCGAGGAAATCAACGAGAGCCATCAAGCGCAAGGATGGGTCTGCATTGGCTATCATTACGTTATACGCAAAGACGGCATGGTTGAACTTGGGCGACCGGACTGGGCGATTGGTGCCCACGCATACGGGGAGAACAGTCATACCATCGGCGTCCACGTCTGCGGCAATTTTGAGATCAGGGAGCCAACGGCAGCGCAGATCGAAAGTTTGGCAATGCTGCTGGCGAATATCTGCACAGATTACGATCTGCCGATCGATCGGGAATCTATCGTTGGGCACCGCGAACTGATGCCGACAGCGTGCCCGGGAACCAATTTGTATAAGCAGCTGGATACCGTCGTCGGTAAGGCCGCGTTTTATGCGGCGCAGTGATGGGGTGATGGCTATGCTCGAACGAATAAAACAAACTGTCGCAGAACACAAAACAGCCGTACTGGCTATCTTGTGCATTCTACTCGTAGGTATTGCATACGCCGTTGGCCGACACTCTGCATCGGAGCAGGCGGCAGCGGAGCAACCGGCCGTTATGACGCAGGAGCAGACGCAGGACGTTAAGGCACTGAGGAAACAACTCGACATCTCCAAGGCCAATGCGGAGGCATTGAAAAAGCAGCTTGCAGAGGTGCAAGCAGGGCGACGCGCCCCTGCGGTTACATACTACGTTGAGGCTCCTGACGTTGATCGGGCGGCACAGGTGGTCGAGCAGCAGATAAAAGAGGACAGCCCGACGCTACCGCGGGCGGCACGGGAGAAATCTGATCGGACGATTGTCACGCCGATTAAGACAGACAAAGAGCAGCAGAAAGTGGACGTATACAAGATAAATCTGCGCAAAGACCATCGCATAAAAGCAGGGGCGTCGATTGTCAATGGTAAGGCACTGATGTCCGTTGGATACGAGCAAGGACGATTTGAGGCGCTGGCACACTTTGATGGCGGGCGTTATAAGGGTGTGACGGTCACATACAATATCATAGAGTGGTAATTTCTCGCCCCGGAGCTTTGGCTTCGGGGCTTTATTTTTTTGTCTTGCTTGAAGCTGGAGCTCTGTAGAATAAAGGAAGGAGGTTGATATGTTGCGGTCGATATTCTATTCACATAGAGACTATAGTGTTGCTACAAAAGTTGAACTCGTAGAAATCCTTGATTTTAAGCACTTTTACGAGCATTTCACCTTCGGAGAGACCGACTGGTCGATGCGTGGAAAACGCCTCGAAAAGTATGTCCGGGTGGTCATAGCTATAGAACTCGTAACAGTAGGCACAAAAATCGAAGACTTATAGACAACAGAATAATGAACCTATCATGGACGTTTATTTACTGCATTTCCGCGGTGAGTAAACGTCCTTTTTTCGTTTACGGAGAAACTTGGGAAGGAGGAAAGCAGATGGAGTTTGATTACTTCTATGGCCCGGAAGATGCGGAGCAATATCAGTTCTACCGGATACCGAAGCTCTTGATCACCAGTGATCAGTTCAAGGATGTTTCGGTTGAAGCGAAGCTGTTGTACGGCCTGATGCTGGATCGACTCTCTCTGTCGATAAAGAATGGCTGGTTCGATGCGATGAACCGGGCATACATCATCTATACGATTGAGGACGTAATGGAGGATATGCATTGCAGGAGTCAGAAAGCCTGCAAGCTGGTATCAGAGTCGGAAAAGAATGCAGGGCTGATCAAGAAGAAGCGTCAGGGGCTGGGAAAACCGTCTTTGATCTATGTTCTGAAGTTTTCCACAATTTGTCCACAGAATCATTCGGAATCAAAAATTAAGAATTTTGAAAATCAAAATTCAGGAGTTGTGAAAAGCGAAAATCAAGAATTTCGCAAATCACCAGGTAATAAAACTAATCAAAAAAAGACTGAAAATAATAAGACTGATCCTATCTATCAATCAGCGGAAGCATCACCCATGACCGCAAAGATCGCGGTCTCCATTGATGGGATGGGAAGGGATGAGATGGAAGAAAGCATTATGGATAAAAGAAAATCTTATGAGCTGTATTTCAGGAAACAGCTTTGTATTGACGACCTTAAGCTCAGTTATCCCTATGACCATGGCCGTATCGATGAAATACTGGAGCTTTTAGTAGATACCGTTTGCAGCAATGCTGCGACAATCCGCTGTGCGGGGGAGGACAGACCTGCAGAGGTGGTCAAGAGTCGATTTATGAAGCTTGACTATGGACATATCCAGTACGTTCTGGACAGTATCCACGATAACACCACTGACATACGCAATATCAAGGCATATATGCTCACAACGCTGTACAACGCACTGATGACCATCGATCACTACTATCAGGCAGATGAGATCCGAAAGATATTTGCGAAGGAGCATGGTATAAAGCCCGGATGGTTCAGCTTTAACTCCGAGGGCGGCTGTCCTGTCTGCAAAGGAACGGGACAGATCACTTATGACATGGCTTTTGCGGAGCCGGTGGTCGTGCCCTGTGAGGAATGCGGTGGTCATCGTTATAATCCGACGGCACTCAGTTCCAAGTACAAAGGCATGAACATCGAGGAGGTCATGAGCCTGACCATCGAGCAGGCACAGGATTTCTTCGAGAATGTCAAAATACGCAAACTCCTGCAGAGCATGATCGATGTCGGACTTGGTTACATGACTCTCGGACAACCGACCAGTACTCTGTCCGGCGGCGAGATCCAACGTGCGAAGCTGGCAAGCGAACTGCACAGAGAGGGACAGCTTTATATTCTGGATGAGCCAAGCACGGGACTTCATAACAGGGATATTGAAAAGCTGCTTGCGCTTCTGCGAAAGCTGGTGAAGAATAGGAACACGGTCGTTATTGTGGAACACAGGCTCGAGCTGATCGCGCAGGCCGATTGGGTGATCGACATGGGGGCGGACGGCGGCTCCGGCGGCGGAGAGGTGATCTACGAGGGAACACCGGAAGGCCTGCTTCGGTGTGAACAGTCAAAGACGGCGAAGTATCTGAAAGCAATGATTTGACCTGGCGAATACAAATAATCAAAGAAATTAGAGCATATAAACAGTGGCTGTCTGTAACGGACGGCCACTGTTTTGTGGCTTTACAGAGGGATTGAAGAAGGCAGGTTCTTATAATGCTTCATGGATCATGGCGACATCCGTCGCCCAGCTCATCTCCGGAGAAATCCGGAGATGTTCAAGGGGATTGGGGCGCTTCCCCAACGAGCGAAAAAGGGCTGGGTATATACCCAGACACTGCTCGCACAGTTTGTTACTTGTTGACATTATTCGCGCTTGTGATTATAATAAAAACTGTAAAATTGTGTGATGACGCACGAGGGAGAAAGCATGGGCTATCTTTCAATTTTAGAGACATCAAGGAAGTGGGGAATCTCAAAACGCCGTATTCAGATACTCTGTGCGGAGAACAGGATTCCAGGGGCAATGCGCATAGGCAACTATTGGGCAATCCCTGAAGATGCAGTAAAGCCAAAAG
>ERZ772955.628-NODE-628-length-26167-cov-11.143114_pt1 | contig 26167 bp, 22 predicted proteins | sample MGYA00511133_ERZ772955 | MGnify/ENA primary metagenome ERZ772955 (study PRJEB29015, sample SAMEA2737914) | human oral metagenome | biome: human oral; feature: human-associated habitat; material: dental | place: China | collected 2149 ... | reverse complement strand
TCTCTTTTAGTTATAATTGGCTGCAAAAATACGAAAAAAAAGCGATACTACAAAGAGGAGGATTAGCTAACTCTAATAAGAGAGATGATTTGGAAGGAGTTTTTTAATACTACTCTCGATCATATCCAACAGCTATTAAGCTCCGATTCTATCCTCAAAAAGGTTCTTCATAATGATCGATTCTTGGTTTGAACTTGTTCCTTTTGCATATTCTTCCGCATCTATATCATTCTAAGAGACTTTGATGTTTGTAATAAAATACTACCGATTTCAGGGCTTATAACTGCGTTTTTCTGAAGAAGATGCGTACTTGTGCTCAAATAACGCAATTAGAGAGTAAAAAAGCTAAGCATTTATAACCAATTGATTAGCAGCATGTTACATAAAACAAGGCATCGTTCTGAGCATAAATAAGCAACAAAATACATGAAAAGAAGGCTGTTTTTACTAAAAACGGAGGTACATTTTACCAAAAACGGAGGTACATTTCACTAAAAACGGAGGTACGTTTTACTAAAAACGGAGGTACGTTTTGCAAAAAAGCTAATATTGACCTCGATTTAAAGCTATAATGATTCTATTTGAAGCATAGCACAAGTACTCATAATGTAAAATACTTTCTTAGTATCTAATCGTTTGTTTTGGATTATCAATCATGAATTTTGAATGAAAGGAAACCTCCATGTCGATAAAAACGAATGCTATAAAGTAGGGACAGACGCCCTCGTCTGTCCGCATAGAAAGCATAATTTGCAATGAAAAATAGGCGTGGGGGCGGACAGACGAGGGCGTCTGTCCCTACTGTGTGGCACGATATACAACAACGCTACCAATAGACTAACTCTCGCTAATGCGCATTATAGGGAAAGTATATCTCAGATATGTGTTTTACTTACTCGTAATGCGCTTTTTCTTAGCACCTTTCAGCCACATATAACCCAACAATAGGATGAAAGCACCCAAAATAAATAACAATGGGATGCGATATTCTTGTGGATGAACCCAGAACTCTTTGAAGAAGTTGATGCGTCCGAGTATCTCTACTGGCGTCCAAAAGACGATTACTGTCGCCACAGCCATTCGAATGTTTGCACCCCAAGCGGCGATATGGAGCTGTCGACGGAACATAAAGAGTGAACCAATGAAGCAGCTTATTCCGATGAGATAAGTTACTGGATGGTGGTCGCCAAGGAAGTTTTTATCATAACAGAACATTAACAACAGATAGAAAGCCCATAGTATCATGTTCAGTTCCATGAACGTGATTATAGACGTGTGGTGGGTCATTGGCTGCACAACGATCTTATTCTTATGCTTCCCGAAGAGCTTCTCTTGTATCCATGTGATGAAGTCGCAACCATTACGGGTACTAAAGATATACATCGTCATGACCATCATCCACAATCCAAAGGAGGCTGGCATAATAAGATATTCAGGCTTGGTAACGACCACACCATGCTCTATCTCGGGTGGAACTCCATAACGGCGTGCATAATAGAGGAATAGGAACTCGACCCATCCCGTCCAAAACAATAAACCGCCAATAAGCCCCCATAAGGTTTGACGAGTATCTCCTTTGACAAAGACACCGATGATAACCATAATCAAGCCAACGAACCCCATTGTGAAACCAGCATAATGTACAGCCACGGGATCCATGAACTTCTCCATCAGTATCATTAGTGCATGACCTAACGGCATAGTGAATAGTACGAGGACAAAGGAGGCTATCGTGCGCCACCAATAAGTTTTCTTTTTCTCCATTATTATATATTAGAACTTAAATAGTTTATCCACATCAACAGACAAGCCAACCTGCAGGTTCATGCCATCTGTCAATGGGCAATTCAAATAGTAATACTCTGGTTTATAATTGAAGAGGTTATCCAAGGCAACACTCAACTTCACACTCTTACTGAATCGCTGTACAACAGCGAGCTTAAAGAGCGCGTATGCAGGATAATGAATGGTGCGGATTCCCTTCGAGATGTCGTAATAATCAACGAACTCTTGGTTGTCTACTGATGATAAGAAGCGACCATCGAGTCCTATATTCAGCCCATAGTTCTTCACAAACTGATGGTCCCAATCAATATGCCCCGTCATTGCGTGCTTGCGAGCAGGGATGTATTGGTTATTCACCGAGTTATTGTTCTTATCCTTTGGCAGGTGCTCATTGGTATAAGCGTAAGACAGACGTGCGGTGATACCATTCGACCATCTCGCTTGTGCCGTAGCCTCTCCTCCACTCACAGAGTAGTTTCCGAGGTTAAGATAAGGTAGATGAGGAATAAGGTCAGCAGCACTCTTGTAGAAAGGAGCACCAGTAGCGAGTTTATCCTTAATCCTATTGTAGTAAGCTGCAAGCGTGAAGTTGTAATGTCCGTGTGTATAGTCAGTAGACAGGGTGAAGTTATGACTTACCTCTGGTTTCAAGGCTGGATTCCCTTCCACAATCCATATTCCTGCCATGTCAAAGTTATAGTATTTCTCCTTTAACGTTGGTGATCTGAAGCCCATACCATAGCTAAGACGGAGATTAAAATTGTGTATTGGCTGGTAACGAAGGCTTATCTTTGGTGTCACGCGAGAGATATGTCCATCCGAGAAGTAGTCGTAACGCAACGCACCAACAGCCTCCCATTGCTCGTTAATGTTCCAGTCATATTGCGTAAAAGCATCAAAGGAATCTTGCTTGCGGGTGCGTCCTTCAAGGTTCACATTCAATAAGTAGTCGTGCATATAATCGGCACCCACGGATAGAACATCGCCTCCTTTGAGGTTGTGATTATAGAGTAATCGGAAGCTATTCTGCACGTTGGAGTAGTCGCGCACATCGATCTTTGCGATTCGTTGATAGTCCGACTTATCATATTGATCGAATGCGTATGTAAGCTCAAAGTTATCCGATTCGGTCGGAGTCCATACTCCTCTAAGTCCGCCAGAGAAGTCTCTATATCGTTCTGGTGTCTCTGTTGTACGTACAAGCTGGCGATAGAAGTAACCCGCCCTACCTGTTATTGAGAACTTATCAGTAGGTGTATAAGACAGTTGCTCCTTAATGTTCCAAGTTGCATCTCCATATATCGTGGACACGACACGAGTAATAGGATGGTCGCCATTCTGCACATTGTAATTATCCGACTTGTTCCTATTTACGGTCAAGAGGTTGCTCCACTTCCCTTGTTTCAACTGCCACGACAAGCCGTAACGTTGCTCGTTATGCTTGCCAAAGCGCATATTCAGATTGAGAGAACACGGCTGCATCTTCTTCTTAGTGATAATATTGATAACTCCACCAGCCGCATTCGAGCCATAAAGAGCAGATGATGCTCCAACAATCTCAATGTGATCTACGTTGTCCATCAGTAATCTCGTGAAGTCGACATCATCCATCGTCTCACCTGCAAGACGTTCACCATCAACAAGAATCAATACACTTTGTCCGCCAAATCCCGACACGTTCATGTGTACTTGTTGGTTCATTGCATAGGAAAACTCAACACCTGGCATTACCTGTTGCAATAGGTCGCGCAGATTGGTAGCATCGGTCTTTGCAATATCATCTGATGTAATGATTTTCGTCAAGACAGGCGTGTTTGCGAGTAGCTTTGGTGTACGCGTACCCGTGACAACAACTTGCTCTAACTCATAAGACTTATAGATGGAGTCGTTCACCTCATCTGCCCATGACGCCGAAGAAAGCGTAACGAGCAAAGCTGATAATAGAATGGTTTTTCGTTTCATAACCTATTATATAAGGTCTCATTGCCCCTCTCATTGCCACACAATAGTATGGGAAAGGGCGGATGTATTGCTTAATAAGGATATTTGTAATTGATGGTCAACCAACATTTAGTTCCTCCCGTATTCATATAGTTCACCAACTGTAGGGCTGCATACTTCCCATTCTTCAATCGCAGGATGTACACATTGCTCTTCATTGTAAAGGCTGGTGGCATAGGGGGGATATCAAGTCGAAGCCATGAAGATAACACCTTATTAATAGTTATCCCTTGGCATCCTATCAAACTCAGGAGCATTTGTGACTGATCGAACCAGACCTCATTTTCGCTCCACTCATCTGTTTGGAAGTTTGCACCGAGGAAGTCTATGCTGCTCTTCGGAAGCTCACTCATCGACTTATAATTGGTTTCCAACACTGCACCCCCATTTGTTCTCACATTGTTACGATGGAAGGCAAGACTCCATGAAGGCGGCTCTGGTTGTGCATCAGTAGCTTTAAACGAACGCTTCTCATTGACGGCTATCCCCTTTCCGAATACATCGAACCAATAAGTATAGATTCCTGTCTGCCCGTTTGAGGTGCCAGTAGACAGGGAGGAAGGAATATGATAAGGTGTAAAATGGCTCTGTGCCTTCAGCAATCCGACGGTATCTTTTTTCTCAATATACGCCTGTAACGAGTCAAAATCAACATAATACCAGTCCTTCCAACTTGTAGCATCGACTAATAACTGCCCTTCCGTAATCGTTGGAGAAGCTGGCGCATCATCGTATATACCATCAAAAAGACCATTGCAGGCGGTCGCCGTCAACATGACGGCAACACCTGCAACCACATTATATATATGTCTACGGAGATTCATTGTGTCCCGTTTAAACTTACTGCTTAGCCCCAACAAAAGTGCCATAGATAGTCATTGGCATTACTCCCATCTGATAGTTATTGCTGATCTTCAGCTTTCCATCAGCTTCCTTAGTGATTGTAACCTTGCAAACATCCTTATCAAAGGTGTACTCCTTATCCTTTGTAACATTACCAGATTCATCGATTACTTTAAAACGGAACTTGATATTGTCATCCTTATAAGCTTTCACAAAAGCCTTCTTAGTCGCATCATAAGGGATATTAGGGATAGTGTAAGTTCCTAAATAGAGGTTTCCCATCATTGTATTCTTATATGTTACCGCAGGAACTATCAAGTTGATGGTACCATCTTCATTGTCTGTTATCTGATAAGTAACCTCTTCTTCTGTAGAATAACTAAAAATGGCTACCGAGATTTTGTCTGTTCCTTTGTAACTACCTACGAACTGGTCAGCTACTGATGACGCTGGTGCAAACTGTACACTCTGTATCTCATCAGCTCTAAAAGTTACCTTTGAGCCATCTGTCTTATTGATTACTACCTTCTGTGCCTGTACTGCCACAGCACTTAAAAGTGATACGATTACTAAAGTAAAGAACTTCTTCATTGATTGATAAATTTAAATGTCTTGGTTAATGATTTTACTATAAACACGCCCTTCTGACCATCGAAAGGAACCTCGGCAACGCCATTTTGATTCACAACAGCACTACCAACAAGCTGCCCATTGATGGTATAGACGCTCACACGAGTGCCCGCTTTCAGCCCCTCTCCTCGTACCGAGAAGTTGGTAAAAGAGAACACTGCATTAGCCTGTTCAGCCCCAACTGTATTGATACCAGTAGGCTGATCGGTGAAAGTAAAGCTAAGGAAATCCGTTAAAGGATACTCCACTCTTTCGCTACCAGCCGTCAAGACAAGATGATCTGACGTGAAAGTAACCGTTGGTTTGTCTTTGAGAGCAAAGGTCGTAGCCTTTCCGTCTTTGTCAGTTACTTTCACATAATTAGCCGCGGAAGCAGAGACTGCTCCCCACGTAGCCAACAATGCGATAGCAAGTGACCTGCATAAAGTTTTAATTCTCATGTTATTGACATTGTTAATATTAGTTTCTAACTGGTTGCAAAGTTAGCTTATATATGTCAACAACACAATACCAACATATTATGATTTTTATTAGTTCGCTTTAAGTTAGCACCTGCCTTTGTTTCATCTCCAAGTACTTATTAATAACATCTACGCTGAGACGCTCTGGAGTCGTTAGTATGCTATAGATGCCATGCTGGTGCAGTGTAGAAACAATGAGGCGTTTCTCGTATGTAAACTTCTCTGCAATGACATGTTGATAATACTCTTCTATGGAGCGCTTAGGCGTTTGGATGTAATCATTCATCTCACTATCTTCAAAGAAGACTACGAGCACACGATGCCAACGACTTAGTAGTTTCAGATAAGAGAGTTGCCTGTTAAGAGCTGTCATACTTGAGAAGTTCGTATAGACAACGAACAGACTTCGCTTGCTAACTTGCTTTCGCACGTTGACACAAAGGTTACTGAAGTCGCTCTCTCCAAAGTCGGTTTCTTGCATATAAAGCGCATCCAACAATCGTTGCATTTGTCCCGTGCGGCGCGAGGGGGCTACGAATGTGTCCATCTTATCGGTGAATGTAATCAGACCAGCCTTATCGTCGCGGTGCATAACGACGTAAGAAAGCACCAAGGCGGCATTTATGCTATAATCTAATAAGGTCATTCCACGGAACGACTGCTGCATGACTCGTCCCTTATCAATGACGGAAAACACTTGTTGCGAACGTTCGTCACGATAGACATTCACCATGAGTTCATGCTTCCGAGCACTTGCTTTCCAGTTGATAGCACGATACTCATCGCCTTGCACATAATCTTTTATCTGTTCAAATTCGGTATTATTTCCGATACGTCGAATCCGCTTGATGCCCATCTCGGTAAGGTTATTGCTCATCGCAAGCAATTCGTATCGGTTCAACATCAGATAGGAAGGATAGACCTTCACGTCCTTTGCATTGCCCAAGCTATATCTGCGCTCCACAAGTCCTATGATGGTGCGTGCAAAACAACGAATCCGCCCAAAGGAATAAACGCCACGTTTCACTGGAGTGAGCGTGTAACGAATTTCATCCTCGCCCTTTGCAGCAAGCCGGAGAGTGTATTGTATGTCTCGACGTTGGAACACTTTAGGAGCCTCATCAATGACAGTGAGCCATACAGGGAAGGTGTATTCGCTTGCTAAACGAAGTTTTATCACATTCTCATCGCCGTTAGAAAACCTATCCGCACAGCTCCGTTCCGCTGTTATCGCACGCCGATGATAGAGCATGAAAGCATCTATAAGGAGGGTTAAGACGAAGACGAACAACAGAATCTTAGCCACAGTGAAGAGGAAGGGATAGACATATCCCAACCCACAAAGCAGTGTCAAGCACGCAAAGATGATATAAAATCGCTTGGTAAGGAACATTTATTCTATCTATAAGAGGGTTATTTTGCTAAGGTGCGAAGCCTCTGCACCAATAGTGCGAGGTTGCGTAACCATTTGTGCGAAGCATTCGCACACATATAAGTCATTATATTTACTCATACGTATCAGCGTTCTGACCCGTATGGGTCAGCATTGTGACCCGTATAGGTCAGCATCGTGACCCGTATGGGTCAACACTGCGAACCGTATGGGTGATTAGCCTTACACATAAAACAAGGCTCTCTCTATGTTGGGATCACTTAGGGACTTCCACCTTATCTATCAACTTCTGCGCTACTTTCAACGCTGTGTAGCCCTCCATTTCAGCCTCAGCGGTAAGGAGGAGACGGTGTTGAAGGATGTTAGGAGTAACGAATTTGATATCTTCCGGCGTCACAAAGTCACGTCCGGAGAGCATGGCGTATGCCTTAGAAGCATTGAGCATCGCAACAGCAGCACGTGGACTGGCTCCGAGATAGACTGCCTTTGACATGCGTGTCTGCTGTACGATGGATGCAATATAGCGTAGGAGGCTATCTTCAATGTACACTTCTTGCAACTGCTGACGCATGTTTAGAAGCTCACGAACGCTTAATAAGGGTTGAATATCATCCAGTTTGACAAGCTTTCTATTCTCTTGATGATGCTGCAAGATGCTTACCTCTTCTTCAAGCGTGGGATAACTCATGCGAATCTTAAATAGGAAACGGTCTAATTGAGCCTCTGGTAGACGGTAAGTTCCCTCTTGCTCCACCGGATTCTGCGTCGCTATGATCGTGTAAAGGTCGTTCATACGATGCGAAACACCATCGATTGTGACCTGTCTCTCCTCCATTACTTCGAAAAGAGCAGCCTGTGTCTTAGCTGGGGCACGGTTAATTTCGTCAACAAGTACCATCTCTGCAAACACAGGTCCTTGATGGAAATCGAACTCGGAGGTCTTCATATTGAACACCGTTGTGCCTAATACATCACTTGGCATTAGGTCTGGCGTAAACTGAATACGGCTGAAACGTGCGTCAATGAGGCGTGAGACTAATCGAGCTAACAGGGTTTTTGCCACTCCGGGGACGCCTTCAATCAGCACATGACCGTCTGCAAGGATGGCTGTTAATAGCAAGTCGACATCCTCCTGTTGCCCAACAATCACATTGCCAATAGCCTTCTTTAATTGTGTAATCTTCTCACTGAAGTCCTGAAGATCAGTTCTCTCTGCTTTATTCTCTTCCATCTTGTTGGTGTATTGTTCGTTAGTTTTATTATTAATTAGTCCTTCCATAAAGATTAAAGGTTATTGATGATGGTGTCTAATCCGTCTATCGTCTCTTGCAATCGTCTATCGGGTAAGGTCGTATCTGCCTCTATGTAGCGTTTTACCTTATCCAGTATCATGCGTACTTCGGCTTCCGGCATACCCGTTCGGAGAGCTAATTGGGTTATATTCTCTCGTCTCGACTCTTCATCATCAACATCTATTAGCAGCTGCCGACGCACTGTCTCTGCAAAATAACTATACTTCTTCTGTAACAAGTCATGGTTCTCATGCTTCTGATAATAGAGTGTTCCGATGAGTTTCACAAACTCCAACGACTTGTTTTCGGGCTGTTTTACCACAGGGATCACCCTTTGGCGACGTCGAGCATAGAACACGCAGAACAACAGCAAACCTAACAATGTGAGATAGACACACCATCTGAGTGGCGCATTTTGCAGCCAGTAACGGAGCGGACTCTCCTTGTTTATCTCGTTCTTAGGCGCATACGCATCTGTACGTGTTACTGGTAAGCCACGGAATTGGGACATCGCACGGAATAAGAGTCCGTTTATCTCGGGGTCAAGTACGCCATAGTTGGTCCATAGGAGTGGGTCACATGATAGGAACAACTCGCCCTTCCCCCACTTAATTCGTATGAGTTTTGCCTGCCAATAACCGCCTATCTTGTCAGCATACTCATCATCATCTACGTCGCAAGAAACGTCTGTTGTATCTACATCCCCATCAATAGAACGTTGGAAAGCACATAACAATGTATCACATTGGACACCCTCATTTACCTCAATCCCATAGCCTGACATTGATGTATAGACCTGATAAGTATGAGGCGTATAAGGCTTCACTGCATTCCAATAGAGGGTATCCATCGGGATTTGATAGTCTAATAACGACTTTTTTACCCACTGGGGAAGGAAGGTTTCTCTACCTGATACCGCCACACCAAAGTCTATTTTCGAGGAGTCACAAACGAAGTCTGAGGTGACAATAAGCACTTTGTTTCCTGCTTTTAACAACCTACTCAACGCCCTCCTATCGGTTTCTGTTGGGTTAAATGCCAATGTTTGTACAAGAATCGCATGTGGTTTCTTACCATATCCATCACGTTCTAACTGCGCAAAAGTCTTATTCGTCACATGGTAACCAGCAGGGATTGACTTCTGCATAAGCGTGTCGAAGACCGCACAACCAAAGGGTTGACCGTCGTAATGACCGAAAGTTGGTCTCCAAACAAACTTTGCCGGAGCATTAAACTCCATCACTAAGACAAAGAGGAGGAAAACTACTATACCTAATAAGAACTTCTTATTCATGCAAGCTGTCTCCTTTCTCAATCTCAACTTCTATATTGAGTAACTCGTTGACAAGCTCTTCTGACGCCTCATAATTACCATATCTCACACGCATGAAAGCATTGGTCATACGCTGGAAATCGGTCGACAAGAACTCACGTGTGTATTGCGTTGGTGTCTTATAAAGCTGCCAATTAATCTTATGATGGTCTGCCAGCCAACGAAGTGTGCGCAGATACACCATTCGTATAGCCTTGTAATAGTCCTGTTGTGCCATCGCCTTGGTATATTCTACATCAAAGTTGACACCGTAGATATTGTCTTCTTCGGCATTAACACTGCTCACCTTTCCTGTACGATGGAATAGCTTTGCACGATACCGATACATTAGAAAGGCGATAAAAGCCGCCACTACAATGGCTAAACCTATATAGATATAGATACGGACATCGCCTTTCCCATTCGGAGAGAACAACTCCGAAACCCACATGATAAGCTTATTCATCAGCCAGTCCCATAGATCTAACTCTGGAGTTTGTAGCTCTTTCGCATAGTTATACGCCTCATCAACGCGGTATTGATGTAGTAAAGCTGTATCGCAAGAGAGCGTGTCGGACAAGGCTTGTAACATATCAGAAGGATTTAACTAACCGTATTATAGCTTATCAAAGTCGTCTATATCAGAATCTTTCTCTGCCAGTTGTTCAAAGTTCTGGATGCCTTCTTCAACTGAAACTCCATCTACTTCCTCTGCAACACTACCATAGTGGAAGGCAAGCACAACGACAGTTAATGACATTGCTAAATATGTTCCAAAGTTCATGATAACCGAGAAGATGTATTCGATGAAGTTGTAGATTGGAGAATTAACAACCGATGTTGCTCCTTCATTCGTTGCAGAGATAAAGACCTTAGCAAGGTACATGAAGTACCAAGGTAACGTCGTTACCATCTGGAGGAAATTCCCCACAATACCCATAAGAAGCAGCAATCCAATCAAAGACCAGAAGGAATGAACACCTAATCTCCACCCACGACGAATGGAGCTAAAGACGTTCTCATCATCTTCGAATATATATACTGGCCATGAGAGATAGGCTGGAACAAAGGCAACTAACAGTCCGATAATGACCAAAAAGAACAGTCCAATACCAATAAGGACATTAGGGAATTGGTCATTCGAGGTCACTTCAAAGAAGATAAAAGCAAAGAGTCCAAGGATAATGGTGATGACCACCCATGCAACCGCAAACACTAAGCCTAAGAGGAAGGAGCGTTTCATACTCTGAATGATGAGTGGCTTGAGGTCACGCAAGGTCACCCCTTGCAAGCGAGTGGGGCTTCCATTATAATACCTTATCAATGAGAAACAGATTGAAGAGAGTAAGATAGAACCGAGAACAAGGCAGACTATCAATATAAGATAGGACAGACCCGTATTCACTAATAGGTTTCCTAAAGCTCCGTCTGAATCTGCATTATCAACAGCAACAGCCAAATTGTTATCTACAACAACAGAGATTAACCACTCTAAAGCGAATGCCTGAAGCAGACAAAGGGGTAAGACAAGATAAAAACAAGCCTTTAACCATAGCTTATAGTTCTCTTTTAAGAAATCGAAAGTTGCTGTGAACTTCTGTCCAAAGGTACGTACTCTATACAAGTCAACCTTGGGTCTCTCTACTTGAATGCGCATGTTTATTACGTTTATAAGGTAAGTATATAAAATAAAAGATTACGAATACTAATGAAAGGAGGATGATGCTCAACCGCACATAGTTATTGATTTCGGTGTGCCGAGTGATGAAGCTCTCTATAAAACCAGCCACAATGAAGAGCGGAACAGTACCTACAATGATCTTCATACCACGCTTTGCACCTCGTTGGAAGCTCACAATGCGTGAGTAAGTGCCAGGGAATAGCCATCCATTACCCATTGCCAAGCCTGCAGCACCAGCCACCACGATGGATGAAAGTTCTAAGGTTCCATGCAACATAGTGGTTAGTAAGCATTCAGATAACAATCCGTGCTGATAGAAGAAGGTATCGAAACAACCCACCATAACACCATTTTGGAACAAGGAATAGCCTGGCATGAAGCTCGTCAGTACGCCCATAGCAAATATATAGAACGATACCATGATGTTATTAAGCGTTATTCCGATGAACATACCCCCCTCTTCTTCACTTCCATAAATGCCCATTGGCTTTCCTTGTGCTATGTTCTCGAGCGTCTGATCCATGTATCCATCACCGAGAATGAGCCTTGGGAAAGATTCATCTCCCAGTGTTGAGACGACTCCAATGAGCACACTTATCATGAAGATAGCGAATGACAGGAATAGTAATCGGCGTTCTTTCCACATCACATCAGGTACCTCTTGCGTCCAAAAGGTGATCATTCGTTTCCATTTCTCACGCTTATTGCGATAGATCTCATTATGAAGTGCAGACGAAAGGTTGTTTAGATAGATTGTAATTCGTGATGTTGGATAATGTGTTTGAGCAAAGGCAAGATCGCTTGTAAGGTCTGTGTAAGCATCTGCCAAGCGGTCAGGCATTACCGAGTTGATGTTGTCCACCAACGCTTCTATTGCTTTCCACTTCTCGATGTTATTACGTATGAAAAGGATTTCCTTCATTATCTCTTTTATAGGTAATGGTGATTAATTCTACCAACTGCCCACAAAAGTAGAGTTTTTTTCCTATATTTGCAACTGAAATAACCAATTTGTTACGAAGAGAATGTCGGAATCCAACATCGTTACAGGGCAATATGTGCAAATCAACCAATCGCCAGCAAGCATTGGCGAACGCATGCTTGCACAAATGATTGACGCTTTTATCCTATTCGTTTACGCCTTTGGTATGGGGCTACTGATATATAATACAGAGGCTCTGAATTATAAACTACAATTATACTTGGCGTTCTTTGTTTTCATGTCAGTGCTCTTCTATCCCTTTTATATGGAACTCTTCAACCATGGACAGAGCCTCGGAAAGATGATTATGCGCATCCGTGTGGTGAAGAAAGACGGTACGACACCTGGTATTGGCGACTTCTTCATGCGCTGGTTATTGCAGTTTATTGACATAGGGTTCTCCTTCTTAGGTGTAGCTGTTATCCTTTTGACTAAGAACTCACAGCGTTTAGGCGACTTAGCAGCCCACACTATGGTGATAAAAATCAATAATTACCATAAGATTCAAGTCTCTCTTGACGAGTTCTCGTACCTTGATCGCAACTATAAACCCATCTATCCACAGGCAGAAGACCTTTCGCTCAATCAGATAGAGGTTATTCAACGCACGCTCAATGCCGACTATGGACTTGATAGAGAGCGTCGAATAGCCACATTAGCACCTAAAGTTCGGGAACACTTAGGCATCTCTGACACCAGAATGGGTAATGAGAAATTCCTTTATACCATTATCCGTGACTATCAACACTATAGTCTTGAGATGGTTTAAACACCTATTATAATAAGGTAAGAAATCGAATGATTCTTATACAGAATAGCGTTGGTTCTTAGAGACGAATAGAGATGAATGTACCTATGAGAGCATCTATCAAAAGCAAGTTAATGACAATCAGCACTGCAATAGCTTATCCGCCCATCCATTTAAAACGCCAAGTAGTGGCAAAGGAAATGCGTGGGAAGTGGGCAATCGTTACGGGTGCATCCCACGGGATAGGGCGTGCTCTGACAGAGGAATTAATCTCTTTGGGAGCAAACATCTTTCTTCTTGCACGCAGTGAAGCGGAGTTACAAATGCTCTGTGCGAAAGCTAAGGAGCAAGGGGGTCATGCCGATTATTATGCGATAGACCTCCGTGATAGGGAGCAACTCGACCGTCTCTGTCAAAAGCTACGCAAGGATATGCCACAAGTGGACTATCTTTTCTGCAATGCAGGCAAATCCATTCATCGCAATATCGCACTGTCAATAGACCGATTGCACGATTATGACCGCACAATGGACCTCAATTATCGATCCTTTGTGACGTTATCACTCGCATTGTTACCTGCCTTGCAAACAAATAAAGGGCATATCGTTTACTCATCCTCCGTAAGTACTCTCTATCCAATGGCACCAGGTTGGTCGGCTTATCACGCCTCCAAAACTGCTGCCAACGCATGGCTTGACACGGCGAGGATAGAGTTGAAGAAGTTAGGGGTGCGTGTTCATGTGGCTTACCTGCCCTTGGTTCACACACAGACGTCGGATGTCAATGAGCAATATAGGCATCTCCCAGCTTACAATCCAGCTGATGCTGCAAAGATTCTCTTGCGTCTCTGCTTAGGAAAGAAGTATTGTTACCAACCCTGGTGGGCTATTCTCTCTGTTCCCATTGCACGTTTCATTGCTCCTGTTATCCGTCTTTTCTATCAGAAACTATGAAGAGCAAAACATTAAGGGAACTCCTTCTCATTCTGTATCGACTACATATTCTTTCGCCAAAAGGATTATTCTACTGGGCAAAATACTTGCTTTTAGAAGGAATGAGTTTGATGGCTCTGCTCCGTTTCTCCGCTCACTTCTATCCAAATCGCTGTGCGCTAAAAGAGAAAGAAGGTTCTCTAACGTATCAAGAAACATACGAAAAGGCACAAACTCTGGCTCAACTGCTCTATACACAATACCAACTACGCCCCAAGATGAACGTTGCTCTCTTAGGACGTAACAGCCTCATCCTGTCCTTACTGCTCCCTGCTCTCTCCCGAATAGGCGTTCATATCACTTTGTTGAACACTGACATGCCACAAGATCAGCTTTTAGAATATCTGAGAAAACGTCATTATCAACTCTTCATATATGATAAAGAACTGATAGAAGAGCCTCAACTATTAGCATGCAAAGCCATAATAACAGAGGAACTCCACCACCTTATTATATATAGAGACCATCACGAAGAAAAACAAAAGCTCCCTCGTATGCGCCGCGGAAGGAACATTATCATTCATACGGGCGGTTCGAGTGGTAATTACAAGGCTGTGGCTCGGCGTCCAGCCATCATGTCCTACCTCCCTCCTCTCATCGCCTTACTCCATAATATAGGGATTTATCGCTATGACAGTGTGCTCATCTCTTTACCTTTCTATCATGGTTTCGGTCTTGCCACACTCATTGTTTCACTCTTAATGGGTAAGAAGATCTGTCTACAAAGGCGTTTCCTCGTGCAAGAAACACTATCAATTATACAGAACGAACACATTGAAGTAATGCCCATCGTACCAGCTATGCTTTCAAGACTATGGCAGATAGAAGGAGCAAAAAGCCAAATGGAAAGCCTAAAATGCCTCATCTGTGGGGGAGACAGACTTCCAAAGCAGCTCATCGAAACTACTCATCAACAACTGGGGGATGTTCTTTACAATCTCTATGGCACTTCTGAAGCGGGCTTCTTCTTACTTGCTACTCCGCAAGACCTTGCTGCTTTCGACGAAACAACGCTTGGGAAAGCGATATGGGGAGTAAGATGTAAGATTAAGGAAGCGAACGAGGAGCATGTGGGTGAACTATGGGTGCGTTCGAGTTGGGCTATGGCTGGACGCAAGAACCAATGGCAAAGCACTGGAGACTTGGTCTTTCAGAATCTCGAAGGGTACTATTTTCATCGAGGTAGAACCGACCGAATGGTAGTATGTGGGGGTGAGAACGTCCACCCGGAACACATAGAACAGGTGCTACTCACCCACCCTTCCATCATTGCAGTACGTGTCTTTGCTGTCTCACATCCACTCTTTGGCAATGTGATACAGGCTGAAGTTGAATGTGCCCCAGTCTCATCCATGACAGAGAAAGAGCTTCTCACATGGCTCAAACCCCAACTTTCACGTGCTGAAATGCCACATGGTATAACTTTCCAAAACATCGGAATGCTTTCAACTGGTAAACAGAAAAGACGGAAAATATAATATTGTAATAATAAGAAAACAAAGACAAGATGATGAAACTAAAAGACTTTGATATAGTACAAGACGAGTTGTTGGGTAAAAAAGGTACTCCCGAACGAGATAAATTTGAGAAAGATGTAGCTGAAGCTGTGCAGGCTTATAGGCATGAAAAGGCTATCAAGATGGCAAAGAAGATATAGTCTCAAATGTAAGAAGTGCTCTTCTCATATCAAAGAGGGCGTTTCTTTAATGTGAAGAGAGCCTTTCCTCACATCAAGGAAACGCCCTCTTTAAATGGAGAAGAGCATTATCTATCTAACTTCCGTTAGGCACTCCTCCCCTTAGGGGAGGCTGGGTGGGGTTATTAGGGGAAGCTGGGTGGAGTTTCAGGAAGCACCACCACACCCTCTTGTCGTTTACCATCCATCATAATCTTAAGTGGCTTTGGGAAACGAACATGGCGTACCCATTGCGTTTCCTCAACAGCTGGAAGAGCATCAAGAACGCTCCGTTGATAGAAACCATCAGCCTTATAAGGATTGATAGTGAAATAACCTACACCAAAGGAAGTAAGGTTTTGGAAGAAATGAGTGCCTTGGCTCGGGTCAACGCGATAATGTTCTAATCCTTCTTCAACGATGATTCGAGCTGCAGAAATATGCGACCACTTCACTGGAATACCCAACCATGGATCACTCGAACCCCATCGGCCGGGACCAATAAGGATGTAGTTAAGGTGCTGATCAAGGAACTTCTGGTTGATCCGCTCAATATCATTAGCGATTAAAGGATTATCTTTCGCCGTGAAAGAAGCCCCCGTCTTGACATAAACAACATCTTTCACGTCATCCGATATACCATGTCCAAGGGAATTATTACTACGTAAGAGACACTGTTCATCAGGTATAGAAGAGAGGTTCTCATCTAATCGTTGCTTTGAATCTACAATAGGTCTGATCTGAAGAAGATACAATTCTCCTGTCTTATCAGCATTTAGATTGACTGCAAACTCTATCTCTACAGGGCGTCGCATGGCATCAGCTCCATAACGCATAGCCATCTGTAACAACTCTGGTAATGGGAAAACTCCCTGTTGAAGAACGCCACAGCAGGATATAATCTTCCGTCCTTCATAAAGTCCCTCATAGATGGTTTCGTCATCAACCGAATAAGTAGAAGCAATATAAAGGAGGCTTCCGTCAGCCTCAGCATCCTTGAGATTGAGTTTGAGGATATTAAACCCATCATCCACTTTAAAATCTTCCCCCACATGCTGCATATCGAGCGCATAGAATTGAGTTTGGGTCTCTCGGAGGGCTAACTTCAGTTCACTTAGCTGTAACACTTGGTGTGGATGATACGGACAAACACGTAAGGTTTGACCGCCATCAACGATATATTTGCCTAGACCTAAGGCTAAAGAGGCGATTCCCTCTTCGGCTTTCTCATCACCAATAGGATAATAGTTTAGGGAACGAAGAACGCCCGAAAGATTAGGATAGAATCGATTGTCATATTGTTTCCCTACCACTTGCTGCAAGATAACCGCCATCTTCTCTTGGTCGATGACATTACTTGTTGCGGTCATATAGGCTTTAGAGTCTCGATAATAAACAGAGGCATATACCGCCTTAATAGCGCATGCCAACATGCGTAACATTTCGTATTTATCCTCTAAATAAGGTATCATATAAGTGGAATAAATACCTGCGAATGGTTGGTAATGGCTATCTTCCAACAACGAACTGGATCGAACGGCAATAGGCGAACGAGTCGCTTCGAAGAAGGCGAAGAAGTCGCCTATAAACTCATCAGGGAGTTGTGCCTGAAGGAAAGCATGGAGTATTTCGTCATCGTTGGCATCGCTTAGTGCAATTTGATAAAGGTTGTTTCTCTCCATAAAACTATCGAAGACATCCGTACAGAGAACGACAGTCTTAGGGATTTGAACCTTTGCATTCGGAAACTGGTTGAAGTCGGGATGACGCTTGATAACATTATCCAAGAAAGCTAAACCGCGCCCCTTGCCTCCTAACGAGCCATCACCTATACGTGCAAAGTGAGCATATTGGTCGAATTTATGCCGATCGAAGAGGGCGACAACACCTTCATTTCGCATGCGCCGATAGGCTACTATGGCGTCAAAGATAATCTTTCGGTGCATATCAACATCTTGCAACTTATGCCAAGTGATGTCTTTTAAGAAGGAGGAAACGGGGAATATGGCACGAGCAGACAGCCAACGACTCACATGATTACGTGAGATATGATAGAGCATGGAGTCTTTTGGTATCTTAAAGATGTTGTCTTGTAAGTCTTTTAGGTTACGGATGCGCATGACCTCAGCACGTGTTTCGGGGTTGCGGAAGATAAAGTCACCAAAACCCATGTGCTCTTCAAGAAGATGACGGAGGTCAACACTCATCTTCTTAGAGTTCTTATCAACAAAGTGGAAGCCTTCGTTTTCTGCTTTCTCACGGTTATCACTCTCTGAACTCTCTATGATTAAGGGTAGATACTCATCCTCTTGATGAATGGCACGGAGCAACTTTAGTCCGGCTTCAGGGTCTTTGATGGTATGAATTGGCTGTCCCATGGTTGATTGTATGCCCTCTTCTCCATCACTAAGAGGGAATCGCATGTCGGAAATAACACCTAAGCAATTATCCTTATAACGCTGATAAACACCCCAGGCTTCCTTATAATTGCGGGCAAGAACAACCTTCGGGCGACCACGTTGACGCAAGGAAGCATCGTGCCGAGTCAATGCTTCGGTTGCAAAGTTTTGACTTTGAGTAAGGATATAACTATATAAGTTAGGTAGAATAGACGAATAGAAACGGATGGAATCTTCGACAAGTAAAATCATCTGAACGCCTACTTCACGAATATCATGCTCTATGTTCATCTTATCCTCCATTAACTTAATGATGGAAAGAATTAGGTTTGTATTGCCTAACCAACAGAACACATAATCAAAGATACTTAGGTCTTCATGTTCTATTCGCTTCGTTATGCCATGCGAGAAAGGCGTGAGAACAACGCAATGGATGTCTGAAAACTCTGCTTTCACAGCTCTTGCCACATCGAAAGCATCGTTATCTGCATTACCAGGCATACATATTACAAGGTCAATATCTACTGTATTCAACACTCGAGAAGCCTCTTCAATGGTCGAAACTTGCGTAAACGTAGGCGGATAACGCAACCCCAGCTCCATATACTCATTATAGATCTTCTCTTCAACACGCCCATCATCCTCTAACATAAACGCATCGTAGGGGTTAGCCACAATCAGAACGTTGTAGATACGACGCATCATTAGGTTGACGAAACTTACATCTTTTAGGTAAAAGTTGCTCCACTGCACAGGTAGTTGCTCTTTCATCGACTGGAAACTTAATTTTCTACAAAAATACGAAATAAACACAAGCCATCCTATCTTTTAGTTACTTAATTGATATATTTTATATTACTTTGCACGCTCGACATGCCTTTGACTTCACCACGGGGATGTCAAAAAGAAAGGAGCAAACAAAAGTTTTTCGATTTTCATTTGGTCGTTTGATAGAATTTGGATATATTTGCTGCACCATTCTAACCGAATGATACTAACTAACATAAACAAATAAAGTCAATTTACTATGGAAGTCGAAAAAATCATGCAGGCACTGGAACAGAAGCATCCAGGCGAGTCAGAGTATCTACAGGCAGTACGTGAAGTGCTCGTCTCAGTACAGGATGTTTACAACCAGCACCCAGAGTTTGAACGTGCAAGCATCATCGAACGTATCGTTGAGCCTGAGCGTATCATCACATTCCGCGTACCTTGGGTAGATGATCAAGGTAAAGTGCAAGTGAACTTGGGTTATCGTGTTCAATTCAATGGTGCTATTGGGCCTTATAAGGGTGGTCTGCGTTTCCACGCATCAGTAAACCTTAGCATCTTGAAGTTCCTCGGTTTCGAGCAAACATTTAAGAATGCGCTCACCACATTACCTATGGGTGGTGGCAAGGGAGGTTCTGACTTCTCTCCACGAGGAAAGAGTGATGCCGAAATCATGCGCTTCTGCCAAGCTTTCATGAATGAGTTATATCGTCACATCGGTCCTGATGAGGATGTACCAGCTGGTGACATCGGTGTTGGTGGACGTGAGATTGGTTATCTCTTTGGGCAGTATCGTAAGTTAACCCACCAATTCCAAGGTATGCTCACAGGTAAGGGCAGAGAATGGGGTGGCTCTATCTTACGTCCAGAAGCAACTGGTTATGGCGCTCTCTACTTTGTTCATCAAATGATGGAGACACACGGACTTGACATCAAGGGTAAGACCGTAGCTCTCTCTGGATTTGGTAATGTGGCTTGGGGTGCCGCTAAGAAGGCAACAGAACTCGGTGCAAAAGTCATCACATTGAGTGGTCCTGATGGTTACATCTACGATCCAGATGGCATTAGTGGTGATAAGATTGAATACATGCTCGAGCTTCGCAACAGCGGTAACGATGTTTGTGAACCATACGCAGAGAAGTATCCTGGAGCACAGTTCTTCAAAGGTCGTAAGCCTTGGGAACAGAAGGCAGACATCTATTTGCCATGTGCTACACAGAACGAGCTAAATGGTGAAGACGCTGATAAGATTTTAGCTTATAAGCCATTGTGTGTTGCTGAGGTTTCAAACATGGGTTGTACTGCTGAAGCTGCAGATAAGTTCACCGAGGCTAAACAACTCTTTGCTCCTGGCAAGGCTGTTAATGCAGGTGGTGTGGCTACATCAGGTCTCGAGATGTCACAGAACTCTCTCCGCCTCTCTTGGAGTCCGGAAGAGGTTGATCAGAAGCTCCACTATATCATGAGCTCTATCCATGAGCAGTGTGTAAAGTATGGTAAGCAAGCTGATGGTCATATTGACTATATTAAGGGCGCAAATATTGCAGGCTTTATGAAAGTAGCGAAAGCTATGCTTGCACAGGGCGTCGTATAAACAAAACCAGTCATTCCTCCCCCTCTATTTCATCTTTATAGATGGGAGGGGGATACAAACTACTAAGAGAAGGCTGGTTTATTAATTGATTATTTATGAATAGATTCAGACTTTTCTTAGTAGTTCTTTTATCACTACTAAGTAGTATAAAACTGACAGCACAGTCTTCGCTGCCAGATGGCAAAGCATCTTATTATAGTAACGGACTACATGGTCGTAAGATGAGTAATGGTGAACGCTATGATAAGAATGCCTTTACTTGTGCACATCGAACCCTTCCCTTTGGAACAAGATTAAAGGTTACAAACCCAAGGAATGGTAAGTCTGTGATTGTAAGAGTTACCGACCGTGGTCCTTTCGTGCGTGGTCGAATCGTAGACTTATCCTATGCAGCTGCCCGTGAACTAGGCACTTTGGCTATGGGCGTGGCTTATGTTAAGGTAGAAGTTGTGCCCAAAGAAACTGAAATACCATTCATGAAAGAGTCTAAAGGTATTGAGATGCCAGAAATAGAATATGGTACTGCGGGCGTTTGTTACGAGTTTATACCTGAATGGGAAAAGCAAGAAGAGGATAAGCCAAAGGATATTGAGCGTAAAGTTGATACACGAATGGATCGTAAACACATTACACAACAGGTGAAAAACGAAAAGGCGCAGAGTGCAGAAGCACGTAAGAACGTTCAATCTTCAACGAATCGTTCTTCGACACAAGAAGCAAAGCCAAAGGGAGGGAATCCTACCGCTCGCACGACACAATCATCAAATAATCAACAGCAGACTATACAGCAGAGGAAGGCTAATGCACAACAAAATAAGCAGAACACACAAAACCAGAATACAAAGAATGGCTCTAGCAGTAGCTGGACAAACTTCTTTAAACGTATTAAAGATGGGGTAACAGGATTGTTTGAATAAGTATTAGATTCTAAAAGAATTGATTTTTCTTATTCCAAAGAGGCAAATACAGTAAAACAATAGAGACAGACACCTTCGCCTATCCGCTTCATATTGATAGAGGATCGATAAAAGTCAACTGGGATAGACACAATCGCGCCTACCCCAGTACCTGTCGTTTCAAAGCTAATTATCAGGTGTTAGTCAAATATCACAATATATATATTCAATCAACCGTATGATCTATTTACTTGTCTTAATGTTAAATTCCGTCACTTTGCTTATACTCTTCCGCCCTTGTAAGACCGTTACTGCAAAAGTTGCCATACCAGCCTTAATCCGCTTATCGGCTTTCACAATCGCAGTGTAACGAACGCCCTTACCAGGAGCAATACTTTCTATATGAACTGAAGGACTAATGTAAATATGTCGATTACCGCTTGTCTCCAACACTGATGGCTGTACATCCGTGACAGGCTTATCACTGCGATTCATCACCTCAAAGATAATCTTACCGACTTCATTGCGTGATAAAACTCCATCCTGATTATCATCAACAAAACGAGCATTTACAACTTCAATGTTTGGAGCATATTGATAATTGCCAGCCAACCGCTCTACACTCGATTCTGAAGGAGCCTTGCTCTTTGGTTGAGCCGCACTATAATCTCCCGTGTAATCACTTCCTTGAAAATCATAGAGACGATCATCGCCAGAGTTAGAAGCATCAAACCCACTACTATCTACACGATTTGGAACAGCATAATCGTCAGTCTGGTTATAGTTTCCATAAGTAGAACGCGCCTGTTTCTCACGTGCCTTACGCTGCTGAACCTTCTCATAATGATCATGAACATCATCTTTAGCACGCTGATCAGCCTTCTGCCCCATCGCAGCACCAATCACAACTCCACCAGCCATACCAACGATTGTTCCTATATCTGAACCTCTCGCACCGCCTGCTATACCCCCAATAGCACTTCCTAAGATACTTCCTAAAGAACCACCAGACATCGCTCCGGAACCAGCGTATGTTCCACAACTACTCAACAAGATGGCTGCAGAGATTGGGAGGATAAATAACTTCTTCATACTTGCCTGTTATTTTATGTTTGCAAAAGTAAGAATTACATTATAGTTCAGCAAAGACATTTCCCTACTTGATGAGGGGAAAACCCTATAAGGTATTATCGCAACTAAGGGAAAAGCATACAGGAACCTTTAATAAAGGATTACCCACCATTTCCTCCCACTCTTTTATATTGCATCCAACGATAAAACGACACATTATTTATCATCTAACTATAGTTTCGAAGAACCAGGAAACCGTAGAAAATGATTCGTACCCCCATCCCCGCATCAAATATCCCCAATCTAAATACCATTTCTACTAGGAGCGTAGTAATTTTATACGTACAAAATTACATTTTCACTATAGTGAAAATATAATTTCACTACGCTGAAATTGTTCTTTCACTGTGCTGAAAATGTTCTTTCACTATGCTGACAATGAAATTTGATTAGGATAGAATTCTAATTTGAATAGGTGAAAATATAATTTTATTAGGTATAAATATATTACTCAACCAATAAAAAAGGAAAGAGGATAAGGATAGTGGAAACGAGATACGGATGTATCAGGCATCCGAACAGAGTATCTTCCAATACTTTACATGTGATTTATCCGCTTCAAACGGAACTAATCATAATTCTGAACTTTGAATTATGAATTTTGAATTAAAAAGAAGACAGTGCTCCTTCTTGCGATGAAACACTGTCTTAATATTATTGAGTAGCTATAAAAGAGGATAACTACTTTTTCCCAATCTTTGATTTACTGGAACTCGAGGTCATTATAACCGAAAGGAGTTGCTATGAAACCAAAATAACGTTCAGAGTTATCCACACTGGCATGACTAGCGTCGAAACCTAAGTTATATGCCTTAGAAGGACGTCCAGGGACAGTTGAACTTGCCCAATAAGCACCACCTTGAGCACTCTGTACCATTGTTCCATACGAATATCCTCCCATAGAAGGCAAGAAGAAGTAATCACTCTTGTTATATGGTTCTCCTTGACTTATACTATAATTGTAGACAGGGTCAATTGTGGTACGCAAATCAACACCATTGAAATCCATTGATTTTGCCTGACTACGAGTATATCCATGCTCCGAAAGTAATACGTTCATCTTCTTGAACCACATACCGCTCTTGTGCAGGTGACCACCAAGTACCCAGACTTTATCAGCATCCCAGTATGGGTCTCCATATATTACATACGCAGCCATCTCATTGGCATTTGGAATAGAACTCCATCGACCAGTCGTTAAATCGCCAGATGTCTTAGATGTGTTCATATAGCGAGAGCCACTAGATGGACCATTTCCATAATTTCCTCCATCATAAGTTGGCTGACGGCTACTACCACCCCAGTACTCAGAGCTTGCACCCCACATAAAGTACTTGTTTCTTGGATACTCCTTTTCTATCTTAATTTCAGAGTCCATCACATAACGAGTACCTGGATCGTAAGAAAAAGAGCTGTACGTTTTAGCGTATTTATATTCAACATTTGTATCCAAATCCCTCACATAGAACGTTGTCGTTAAACTATGTGAACCTGGTATAATCAGAGCAAACATACCATTAGTATTCATATTAGCTGACTGACTCATAGCAAATCCTGTATTACCATGGGATACATCATTGGCTTTTACTGTAACAAGATCCTCGCTACCATTTGACAAGGCTTTCGTGTAAGGATCAAGGGTACAACTACCAGCAATGTTATTATCAGATGTTATCTCAATCTTTGTTATTCTAACGCGATCGTTCTTTAGATTCTTATTGCACCATGGTGTGAAAACGAGAACTGCAGGCTGATGTACGAGTGTGAACTTGAAATAACCTGTACCTGTTTGCTTTTCAGCTTCAGCCATACCACAATCACCATTCTCATCAAAGAACTTAGTAACCTTAGGGTCAGCCTGAATCTGCTCCTTAGGTATATTTACTTGATCTTTGTTACCATATTTTCCAGGGAAATATACCCAATACTTGGTACTATTAGTAAACTTGCCAGGAACTTTAAACTTGAATGAAGCCGTCTTAGAAGTAGGAGCATTGCTACTTTGCTTCCACTGATTATTATCATCTTTCACCCAAATATGGTCTCCACTTTCCCAGAAGAAACTACGAGAGTTATCATCATAGCTTGCACGGGTTTCTGGGACATCCATTGTAAATGTGGTTAAATTTGCATCATCCTCGGACTCTGTTGTTGGCTTTTTATTATTCTCAGCAACATCGTCACTAGAACAAGAAACCATAGCTGTAACCAAACCGAATGCTGCGATAGCGGCTACAGCGTATGCTCCAAATGACTTTCTTTTCATTTTCATTTTTCTATTAATTCTGTTTTTTAGTTCTTTACTGATTCAATCAATTATTCTCTCAATGTGATTACTCTCTAATCTTCTGACCAGGTATTATTCTCGTCTTCATCAGAGGAATCGAAAACGAACCGCTTAGCACCTGCGGAAGGGGTTGGAGCTGTTCCATCTTTCATTTTCTGATGATCACTATGAAAAGAAGTATCCATCAATGTTGTTTCATACAAAAGGTGGACAACTGTTACAACGGGCTTCGCATAAACCTTTTTCATCATTCCATTCATTTCCATTTTTAATTAATTACCTTTAATAGTTATACATATATTAATCTGTTCTCTCCGCTATGCTGAAGAGAATTTAAGACACCATTTTAACTTGCATAAGTAAAGAGACAAATGGCACTCTACCTACTTGCACTAGTATGAGACTACTCAAAGTACATAAAAAGAGGCTGTCATTTGAATCAATACAAGAAAAGACAAAGGGAACTTGCAATAAGTCCTTTGTCAACATTCCATCGCGTGCCACGCACTGCATAGACACGTAATTCGCTAAATAAAAAATTATAGAAGAATTAAGAGAGAGAGAGAGAGAGAGAGTATAAAATTATTTGGAACCACCAAATGATTTAACATCTTTTCTATATTTATATTTTCGGAGACATCTTCTCCCTCCTTCTCACAAGAAGAAAAAGGAATATTAACCACACCTACACCTTTATTATACAAGGTGCAAACATTAGCGGTTAAACTAAGATGTTCAATAACTCTCATCGCTATTATTGGTTAATTTTCGTACAGCTGGTTGCAAAGGTAGTAATAAATGACGGAATAAAGCAAAAATCAAAAGATAAATTAATATGTATTTAACATAAACAGATTATTGTGGTGCCTAAACATCCTGTTTGATTGGAATAAATCACCATTATAGATATTATATCAGTTTTGGCTGCCTGAAGAATAAATGGGTTATTTGTTCCCTGAAAACTATAGGATACCGTGTATAGAAATTAAATACTATTTATTTCCTTTTAAAAAGGAAATAACAAAAAACTCTCGGCACAATGTGTCGAGAGTTTTTATATAGTAGAGATAATTAATATTCTAATTATTCAGCCTTTGCCTCTTCTGCTGCACTCTCTGTTGCTTCTACCACAGGAGAATCAGCCTTCTTTGTAGAACGACGGCTACGACGAGTCTTCTTAGCATCAGCCTTTGGAGTCTTAGCCATGTTCTCGTTGTAGTCAACAAGCTCAATAAATGCAATCTGAGCAGCGTCACCCTGACGGGTACCGAGCTTGATAACGCGTGTATAACCG
>ERZ772955.626-NODE-626-length-26207-cov-5.315846_pt1 | contig 26207 bp, 25 predicted proteins | sample MGYA00511133_ERZ772955 | MGnify/ENA primary metagenome ERZ772955 (study PRJEB29015, sample SAMEA2737914) | human oral metagenome | biome: human oral; feature: human-associated habitat; material: dental | place: China | collected 2149 ... | reverse complement strand
TTATCAGTCAGTTTACACCAACTTCGATATTTCTTCATTTTCGTTGATTAGTTGCTTTTCAAAACAATGGGTTTTACACGGTAAAAGCGGTTGTTTTGTATTGCAAAACAACCGCTTTCGCAATATCAAAGTGCAGTTGTTACTTTTTAAGAGAATTATCTTTACAAAACCAAAGATATTTTCAGTGCTTGCTTCGGACAATAAGAAAGAAAACCATTCTCTCAATAAGCTTTTGCCGAACCGTCATCATGACTTTTAAAACGTGCAGAAATGAAGTTGTAAAAACACGATGATTACCACGCTATTTAAAAAGAGTCTAAATACTAGAGTTAAAGTTCCACGCTTTAAACAGATATTGTAATTTAGTTGGCAATCAGTCTTTTTTGACTTGAAAACCGATGTTCCATGTTTTATGGGAATGTACTGGAAAGTATAATATAAACTATTGATATATAGAATGTTGGATATATGCAAAAGTGTTCCTGTCTATAGGGGAACGTAAAGATACCTTAAGTACCAAGCGAAGAAGACTTTAGCATAATTCAATATAATATTTTAGTTCACGTATTAATTCTTTGTTTGGCTTTTTTTTCCTAACTTTGCATAACCTTTGTATAAGGAGAATGATTTGATTTATTTACTAATAAAGAAACCATTTAGATATAGATTATAAGCATGAAAGTTCAACCCAAAGCACTCTGGGAGCAGTGTCTGCAGCTTATCAAGGAGAATGTAACCAAGCAGCAGTATGCAACATGGTTCAGCCCAATTACTTTCGAAACATTCGATGCCGCTGCCAATATTCTGTTGGTACAGGTTCCGAGTCCGTTTGTTTACGAGTATTTGGAAGAAAATTATGTAGGTTTGTTGAGCAAAGTGCTTACCCGTGTCTTTGGCAAAGGCATTCAATTAAAGTATAGAATAGTTACCGACAAGGCTCATAACTTAACGCAAGATATTCAATCGGACACTGTTGATGACGTAGAAACGCAGCTGCCAACCAATCGTGCCAACCAAAGTCCGACGCCATTAGATGCTGTCCTGCAAGAGATTGACCCACAATTAGACTTGCACAAGTCGTTTTCAAACTATATTGAAGGCGATAGCAACAAGCTGCCACGTTCTATCGGCTTGTCAATAGCAGAGCACCCGAACACCACACAGTTCAATCCGATGTTTATTTTTGGTCCTTCTGGTTGTGGAAAAACCCACCTTGTCAATGCAATAGGACTAAGAATAAAACAGCTTTACCCGCAAAAGCGTGTGCTATACATATCTGCCCGGCTGTTCCAGGTGCAGTACACAAACTCTGTTCTGAATAATACGACCAACGATTTCATCAACTTCTATCAGACAATAGATGTTTTAATCGTCGATGATATTCAGGAATGGATAACTGCAACCAAGACGCAGGACACGTTCTTCCACATCTTTAATCACTTGTTTAAGAACGGAAAGCGCATCGTTCTTGCTTCCGACCGACCGCCAGTAGAGCTCAAAGGCATGAACGACCGCTTGCTGACACGTTTTGCCTGCGGACTTATTGCCGAACTCGAAAAGCCGAATGTGCAGCTCTGCATAGATATATTGAATAGCAAGATAAAGCGCGACGGCTTGAATATTCCTGACGACGTTGTTCAGTTTATTGCACAGACAGCTAACGGAAGCGTGCGCGATTTGGAAGGAGTCATCAATTCTTTGCTGGCTTACAGCGTGGTTTACAACAGCAATATCGATATGCGTCTGGCTGAAAGAGTGATTAAGCGTTCGGTAAAAATCGACGATGAACCTTTGACAATTGATGAAATAATCGACAAAGTCTGCTCTCACTTCAATGTAACTACTACTGCCGTAAACTCACGCTCACGCAAACAAGATATCGTACTTGCCCGACAGGTGAGTATGTACTTGGCGCAGAAACACACAAAGATGCCTGCAAACCGTATAGGAAAGCTTGTTGGAGGGCGCGACCACAGTACCGTGCTCCACAGTTGTTCGCAAATCGAAAAGCGTTTGCAGGTGGATAAGGGATTCACTGCCGAACTTTCAACAATCGAAAATTCGTTTAAACTGAAATCGTAAGTGTCTTCTTGTTGTTTGTGGACTATTCTTTTGGTTTGTGAGTCTGATAGATTAAGTATGCCGAATCGGCTTCAATGGTGAACGAATTCCCCACTGCCTCGTTCAATGTTCCTTGCCAAAACTCGCTGAAAGGATAGATGTTCCATTTCAAACCTTTGCTTTCCATGCGTTTGCAACCTATCTGGAAGATGCTTACTTGTTGTTTCGGGAAGGCTGCAAACGTTGTTTTGCCTTGCGAAACGGTAAACCAGCCATAGTTGGTAACCATTGTTGGCGCAATGTTCAGGTGCTTATAATAATGTATCAGTAATGCTATGTTGCCCAAAGTATGGTCTTCTCGTTTGCCAGTTGCACCCAAATAACAGAATGTAGGTTTTTCTTTTAAGTCGAAACATCGCAACGCATACTTTGTAGCCTTTGTCAAATCGTTGTCCTCTTGCTCCTCTATTGTGTGGAAAATAGACAGATATTTCGCCTTTGTAGCTGCCGAAACAGAGTCGCCATCGCCCACAATCACTTCGGGTTCAATATTCGTTTCCAACAATTCTTCTACTGCTCCGTCGCACGCTATCAGGTGCTTGGCGTTGCGCAGAATACGCATTGCTGCCACATCGGTAGGGAAATCGCCTGCCGCAAGTATCACTACATCGTATTCGTTCTTCAGTTCTTTCATTGTTTCTATCCTCTGGTTTGTATGTCTTCCTGCATCATTCGCTTCCATTTAAAGTAGCCCGCAATGGCTATAAGGGCGTAAAGCGCATAGAGTCCGCTCGTGAATGGTATGCCTTTATAGAAGTAGAGAGCCGACAATTCTATATCTACTACAAACCAAATCCACCATTGTTCTATGTATTTTTTAGCCAAAGCCCATAGTCCGATAATGCTTAACGAATTGCCGAAACTATCCAATACGGGTACATTCGAGTTGGTAAAAGTAATCAAAATATAGTAAACTGTACTCCATAACGCCATAAAAACCACTATTGAAGGTATGATTTTACGTTTTGGAAACCTTGTAATAGGTAGCTCTCTATCGTCTTTTGTCCTTTTGCCAAAACGCCAATAGAGGAAGCCATAGACAGCTACGACGATATAATAGAGTTGCATGCCGAAGTCAGCATATAGTTTTGCTTCGTAATAAACCACGGTGTAGATGGCTGGCATTACTATGCCTGTAAGCCAAAGCCAAATGCTTGCCTTGTATTCTTGGTAGATATAGATTAACCCGATGACGGTTCCGACCACATCTAACACTTGGTAAGTGTCGGCTTCTTGGAAGTATTGGATAATGTTGCTTAGCATTTAGCTTTCTCTTATTACATAAACAACCTCCCTTCGAAGCTATCGAAGAGAGGTTGTTTCGTTCTTAAAACCTCAATGTAACGTTGCCCATCATCGTAAATCCTGCCATTGGCATGAAGCCAATCTGATAGTAACGCTTGTCGTTTGTGTATTTATACTTTTCGCTTACAGCACTGTAAACCCAGCCACTTGCAGCATAATGGCTGTTGAAAATGTTGTTGAAGTTAAGCCCGAACACCATTTCTTTCAGCCAATTCTGTTTCTTGCCTGTTTTCAAGGCATAGCTGAGGTTTATGTCTGACTGCGAAAAGGCAGGAAGCGAACGGTCTTTATTCTCTGAGTTATCCAAGTATTGGCGACTCACAAAGTTCGTATGCCAAACCAATTGTACCCCTTTATAGTGGAAATTCATAAAGCCATTGAGAATAGCCGAAGGCGAGAAAGCAAGCGTAGAGTTGTCGTAATGCACTTTCAAAGGATTCTTTTTATTGTCCCAATTGTCCACAAACTCATTGAAATCCTTAATCTTGTTGATGCTCAAAGCTGCATTTCCTTCAAGTGTAAACCACGATGTAGCATTCCAACCTGCTGATAGTTCGGCTCCCATACGGTAGGAATCTTTTACGTTTGTTGTAAGATTTTCGCCTATATCGCTCTGTTCGCCGGTCTGAACAAACTGGTCTTTGTAGCCCATATAGTAGAAATTAGTACCTGCGTACCAGTTGTTGCCCGTGTATTGGTAGCCCAATTCAACATCGAACAAGTGCTCTGCATTTGGTGCAGGATACTTTCCGTTGTCTGTAAAGTTGTTTCGTTCAGGCTCACGGCTTGCGTATGCCATAGAGAAATAAGCCTTATGCCCACCATTGTTATAACTAATGCCTGCCTTTGGGTTCACAAAGTTGTAGCTTTCGTTAATGTTTAGCAACTGGTTTGTGTAAGTACCATTTGCTAATTCGTAGAACTTATCGTTCTTTCCAGTAGCTTTATAGTTTACATGACGATACTGTACGTCGGCAAACAAACTCCAGTAGGTGTGCAAATAGTAGGTTGCTTTCGCAAAAACACTATAGTCGTTCTTGTCGCCATCGGAGTCATAGTACTTTAACCCCGTAAAGTTCTGCACCTGACCTTTATTGGAAACGTATGTAAGATAACCGAAATGGTTGCCTCGGAACTGCTGTAAGTTGATGCCACCGAGTACGTCCCACCTGTCGTTCCTGTAGTTTACGTTGTACAGAATGCCGTAAGTGTGTTGAGTTAAGCCTTTCTTTCTTACGAAGTCGCCGCGCTTAATGTTCTTTCCATTCGCATCGGTTGCTGTCAAACCGAACTTGCTGAACTTGTTGTTTGGGCGGAACTCGCTGTAATATCCGTATCCGTAAGTGTAGTGCAAGGCGATATTGTGCGACCAAGAAAGGTTGGGTTTCCATACTGCCGAGAGTATGTTGTGGTTCTGATAGAAGTTGTCGGTCGTCTTCTTCCAATAGCTTCCATCGTCCATTTTGTAGCGTTGTGTCTGGTAGTTTCCATTAGCGTCGGTTGGGAAAGTCCATTTGTTGTCGTCGAATACCAAGCTTTCGTAGAGCGGATTAAAGCGTCCCAATCCACGTTTGTACAGGTCTTTGTAGGTTTTAATGTCCTTTCCCATCAGTGTAGCATCGTCGTTTCCCGCCACAACACCGTGCCATGCCTGTCCTGTTTTCTCGAAATTACCTATGTTCTTGTATCTTATCTGGAAGTTATTGCCCACGTATGTCAAGCCACCGTAGTAGGAACCTGACCTGCCTGCCGTACCATGGAGATACCCATCGGTAGCTGTTTCGTGGTAAGCACCGTCGAATATGAAATGGTTGCCGAGCAAACCCGTTGAGAAACTCACGCCCGTGTTATATGTATTGTACGTTCCGAACGAGCCACTCACCTCTGCCGAAGGACGATAGTTGGGCGTTGCCGTTGCCAAAGAGATAGAACCGCCAAACGCTCCGTCGCCATTGGTCGATGTTCCGATGCCTCTTTGAATTTGTACACTACCCATCAGTGCGCCGTAAGAGTTCATATTCGCCCAGAAAACGGTTTGGTCTTCAGGCGAATTGAGCGATACACCGTCGAGCGTAATATTGATTCGGCTGCCACCTGCACCACGAATGCGCATGGCTGCCGTGCCCGTTCCGAGTCCATTCTCGCCCCAAGCGAATACGCCGGGGGTGTGCGCAAAGAGGAAAGGCAGTTCGCGCCCGGTCTTTGAGAAGTTCGATAGCTCTGTCTTTTTAATGTTTGCAACGGCAAACGGAGCATTCTTCGGTGCTCTGACCCCTGCAACAATCACCTCTTGAAGTTCATGGCTTGTCAAAGTATCAGCCTTTTGAGCTTGTGCACTCACAGCAAATGTCAATGCTGTGAAGACCAATAGTTTTCTCATGTTATATGTTTTGATATAATAAAACAGAAGGGGAGTATCCCTACGACGGCATTACCCGTATCAGGTTCATGGGTCTATTCTCAGCAAGTCCAAACGAACAAGCACCCCTTAGTTATCATTCTGATAACCGTTGCAAAGTTACTACATTTGTACGGAATAGACAAAGAAAGGTAGAACAATCGCTTTTTTCGTGGAATTACTGCTCTTTTTACATTTGTCGTAGTGTTTGTTAAGGGCAAGTATTGTATTGTCTGGTAGAATTTTCCGAGTAGAAAAGGTAGACGTCCATGCTGTTTTTTCGAATCTGATTGATGTTTTTGCTGCTTCAACAGGTATGGCAATCTATCACAATGGATATGTAAATAATCTTCATAAGTGCGGCTGCTGTGTAACTATCTTGTTTTCAAAGTATTGCTGGTGCATATATACGACAAATTAGATTGAGAGACTCAATAGGAAAAAATAAGAGGACGAAAAAATGAGAACATCGATGCTATCAAACAAGTCAGTATTTTTCCTCCTGGCAAGTGTTGCCATGGAAGAAACAGAAATAACATACAGCAGGAAAATTTATCAATGGAAATTCTGTAAAGAGAAGAAAGAAAAATGAATAAAAAAACAAAGAAAAGAAGAAAGAACTTACACACTTTTTAGGACACTACCATTTATTTATTAGTTCCAAATGTGTCTACCTATGTCAGTATAAGTCAAAAAATTGCTGAAAAGCCTCTGTTATAATGCTACAGGTTTATCTGTATAGATTTGAAATTACTATATGGCGTGATTATTAAACACAAAAAGCACTTCAATGAATGGAGTGCTTCTTGTGTTATTGTGGAGTAAAGTTACTTCTTCTTTGGTTTTCTCCTTGCCCAACCTTCCTCTGAGAAATCGGGTATCTCACCTTTTAATTTGGTATCGTGCTGGAAGAACTGTCGCCAATCGCCTGTATCGCCTGTTTCTTGCTGTGTTCGTGCGTTGCCTTTTTGCTTGCTTCCACGTTCTTGGCGGGTGCTATTAGAACGACGCTTGTTAGTTTCTTCGTTGCTTCGCTTGCTTCTTCTTTCGCCGTTGCTGTGGCTGTGTCCGCCTTCTTCGGCATCGTTGCAACGCACTTCACGCTTCTTGTAGGTGGCGCCGTTAAGGGCTTTCATCACCTTGGCAGCGTCTTTCTCCGGAACTTCTATGTAAGAGAACTTGCCCAGCAAATCGATATGTCCCACTGCTTGGCGACCGTGTACGTTCTTGTTTATGAACTGCATGACTTCTCCGGGGTAGAACCCGTCGTCTTTTCCAAGGTTAATGAACAAACGCTTGTAACCAGCTTCAGGAGTGCGTGGCCCCTTTCGGTTGCGCTCTCCACGACTGCTGCGGCTGCCGCGTTCGCTTTTTCGGTCGCCACGTTTGCCCGATGGTTTCTCTATCTCGGGTGCATTGGCGTAGTAATCCAAGAAGCGATTAAAGGTCATACTGATGATTTTCTTGATAATGTCTTCTTTGTCGACGTATTCGAAATGGCGGTTGATTTCCTTCAGGAAAGGTTCTATTTCCTCTTCGTTTACGTCTACTTTCAGAATTTGGTCCATCACCTTGTAGAGTTGTTTACTGCAAATTTCCTTTGCAGAAGGCAGCGTTCCGTCTACAAATTCCTTCTGAATGGTTTTCTCGATTGCCTTCACCTTGTGGCGTTCGCGCGAATGGATAATCGAAATAGACGTACCCTTCTTGCCTGCACGACCTGTACGACCGCTTCGGTGGGTGTAGCTTTCAATGTCGTCGGGCAATCCGTAGTTGATGACGTGGGTCAAATCGTCTACGTCCAACCCACGAGCAGCAACGTCGGTAGCCACGAGGAATTGCACATTGTGCTGGCGGAACTTCTGCATTGTCAGGTCGCGTTGCTGCTGGCTAAGGTCGCCGTGCAAGGCTTCAGCGTTGTATCCGTCACGAATGAGCTTGTCGGCAATCTCCTGTGTCTCCACCTTCGTACGGCAGAAGATAATGGCGAATATGCTTGGATAATAGTCTACGATGCGTTTCAGTGCCAGATACTTGTCTTTTGCGTGTACCATATAATATATATGGTTCACTTTCTCGGCTCCTTCGTTGCGGCTGCCCACTACAATTTCCTTGTAATCGTGCAGATAGCTTTTGGCTATCTTCTCTATTTCCCGGCTCATTGTAGCAGAGAACAACAACGTGTTGCGGTCTGACGGGACGCCCTCGAATATGGCATTGATGCTTTCAGAGAAGCCCATATTCAGCATTTCGTCAGCTTCGTCGAGCACAACGTTGTTCACAGTGTCGAGCTTAGCTACGCCTCGCTTCATCAAGTCGATAAGACGCCCAGGAGTAGCCACAATGATTTGTGCGCCCTTGCGAAGCTGGCGACTTTGCATTTCAATAGATGCACCACCGTAAACTGCGACTACGTGCAGACCGTCGATATACTTGGAGAAATCGGAAAGGTCGTCAGCAATCTGCAAACAGAGTTCGCGTGTCGGACTGAGAATAAGTGCCTGGGATTCTTTCTGCGTTGGGTCTACTTTCTGCAAGACAGGTATTCCATATGCTGCCGTCTTGCCTGTACCCGTCTGTGCGAGTGCTATAACGTCGTTACCATTACCCAACAAATAAGGGATAACTGCTTCCTGGACTGGCATCGGTTGTTCAAAACCGAGCTCTTCAATGGCGCGGCGAATCTCTTCGCTGACGCCTAATTCTTCAAATGTTTTCAAATTAATCCTTGTTTATAAAAGTCTGAACAGACCACACATTAAAAAATAATGCCACCTAAACACATCATAACTAAGTGTCTAACTCTAAATTCTTATAAGTTTTAGATCTGTAATCCCTCAAACTTCTGTCTATTATTACTCGTTCACACAATTAAGTTGTCAGCCAGCCATAATAGACAACATTCTGTTTGAACGCTGCAAAGGTACTGAAATAATTCGATATATGATGTTTTTGATCGTTTATTATGCTTCTTTTATGTAAAAGTTGTATCTTTGCATCTTACAGATGAACATAGAAGAACATATTAAGGAATGGAGATAATAAAGTTTCGCCCTATACTGAAACAAGTACTATGGGGCGGCAACAAGATAATACCTTTCAAGCAACTCAATGTCGAAATGGACCAAGTAGGCGAGAGTTGGGAAGTGTCTGGCGTGAAAAACAATGAGAGCATTATTGCCAATGGACAATATGAAGGCATGAAACTCAACGACCTGGTGGCTCTGTTGAAAAGCAACCTTGTTGGAAAAGAGAATTATAGGCGTTTCGGCAATGAGTTTCCATTGCTCGTAAAGTTTATCGATGCTAAGAAACAGCTGTCCATACAAGTGCATCCTGACGATGAACACGCTGTAAAGAACGGACTGAAGCGGGGAAAGACAGAGATGTGGTATATTATGGAAAGCGCACCCCATGCAACCTTGTTGAGCGGATTAAAGCACAACATAACTCCCCAGGAGTATAAAACAATGGTGGAAAACGATACCATAACCGATGCTTTGTGCGAATACAAAGTGCGTGAAGGCGATGTGTTCTATCTGCCTGCAGGGCGCATTCACTCTATAGGCGCAGGCACATTCTTGGCAGAGATACAGGAAACAAGCGACATTACTTATCGTATTTATGACTTTAAGCGCAAAGACAATGATGGGAATTACCGACAGTTGCACACCGAGAAAGCTGCAGGGTGCATTGATTATAATGTAGAAGACGACTATCGGGCAAAGTATAAGCCTTGCAAGAACAAAGGAATAGAGCTGGTGCGGTGTAAGCATTTCACGACATCAATCTACGATCTGGACGAACCTATGCAGCTCGACTATAGCCAGCTCGATTCGTTTGTGGTGCTGATGGCACTGTCGGGTAAATGCATACTGAGCACGGGCAGGCAAGATGTGGAACTAAGAGCAGGCGAAACAGTACTTTTGCCTGCAACAACGCAAACAGTGAACGTGTCGGGGACAGTGAAGTTCCTGGAAACTTTCGTTTAAGACTTTGCACAGGTGCACGAAATGCTGAATATCGGATAGAGATTACTTATAACGCAACAACTATGGAAATAATAGACAATGTGAATGGAGAAAGACACCGTCAGGGACGAATTGAGGTAATCTGCGGGAGTATGTTCTCGGGCAAAACGGAAGAGCTAATCCGCAGACTTAGGCGTGCTAAGTTTGCAAGGCAGAAGGTAGAGATATTCAAGCCGGCTATCGATGTGCGCTATTCGGAAGAAGATGTCGTGAGCCACGACAAGAACGCCATTCACTCTACTCCTATCAATTCGTCGGGAAACATATTGCTGTTGGCTTCCGACATAGATGTTGTAGGCATAGACGAGGCACAGTTCTTGGACGAAGGACTTGTAGACATTTGCAACCAATTGGCGAACAATGGCGTAAGAGTCATAGTTGCCGGGCTCGATATGGATTACAAAGGCGTTCCGTTCGGACCTATTCCTGCGCTCTGTGCCATTGCCGACCAAGTAACGAAGGTGCACGCCATTTGCGTTAAGTGTGGTGCGCTTGCTTACGTCAGTCATAGATTAGTGCCCGACGAACATAGGGTAATGATAGGCGAACAAGCCGAATATGAGCCCTTGTGCAGGGAATGCTATCAGAAAGCATTGAAAGAAGAAGCGGTAAGGAGAAGCAGGCAGGCTTAAAGGAAGATAAAGAAAAAACTCGATAAAGGAAGTATTATGTTTGACGAGAAGATTACATTCGACAAGTTTATACGTTGGTTCTTGGTTGCGGCTTTAATATTTGCCGTGTTCTATGTGCTGAATTATCTTAGCCACGTATTGTTGCCCTTCTTCATAGCGTGGTTCATTGCCTACCTTTTAAATCCGGTTGTCAAGTTCGTGCAATACAAATTGCGAGTTAAAGTGCGGGCAATCGCTGTCATCATAACAATGCTGTTGGTTGTAACAGGCATCTCATGTGTTGTCTATGCGATAGTTCCGCCTATGATAGACCAGGCAGAAAGGCTGGGCGATGCCGCCAACAAGTACGTGCTGCATACCGCCAACGGTAACCGCATAATGGTAATGGTGCGCGAATGGATACAGGAATATCTGCCGCAGATACGCCATTATCTCAACAGTGCAGATTTTACAGCTACGATAAAGAATTCCATACCAAAGCTGTTTTCGTTCTTAGGGCAGACAGCGAGTATTGTCATCAGCATAATAGCATCGTTTATTACGCTGTTGTATCTGTTCTTTATCCTGCTCGATTACGAGCGCCTGGTCAAAAACTTCATACGCATCTTCCCGAAGGGACAACGACCCTTCTGGACCGACCTGATGCAAGACGTAGAAGTAGAACTGAATAATTATATTCGTGGACAGGGCTTGGTGGGGCTCACCATGGGAATTCTGTTTTGTATCGGCTTTACCATTATCGACTTTCCAATAGCCATCGGCATGGGAATACTGATAGGCGTGCTCACCTTAATACCCTATATGCACGCATTGGCATTCATTCCCATGATATTTCTTTCGCTGATTAAGGCAGTTGATACGGGGCAGAACTTCTGGGTTGTATTCGGAACGGCAACGTTGGTGTTTGCCATTATCCAGCTTATTTGCGACCTAATTGTAACGCCGAAGATAATGGGAAAAGCCATGAACCTGAATCCAGCCATTCTGTTGCTCTCCCTTTCAGTCTGGGGTTCGCTGTTGGGCTTCATTGGTTTGATAATAGCCCTGCCGCTAACCACCCTTATCATTGCCTACTGGAAACGCTATGTAACGAAAGAAGAGAAGGTAGGCGAGGTAGGCATGGACGGCAAATTGCAAGAATAGGGAAAGGTAGACTGCTTTTATTTCCATTAAATATTCAGGGTCAGATTTCTTTTAAAGGTATGAGGAGATGTCTGATCTAAGAATACTGACATGCCTACGTGAAATCTTTAGGAAGATGCCTAAAGTGTTTCTTCTATGCATCTTTATTATTCAAAATCTAACGTGAGTTCGGCGAATTGCCAATGCACGAGTCCATCGTTTTCCAATCATCAGAATACCGTTGCTCGCGGTACCGGAGAGCAGCCGTGTCTATCTGTTCCGTAACGGTATCTGTCGTAACCCCGTAGCGACGATTGCCGTAACTCCGTAGCGACGATTGCCGTAACCCCGTAGCGACGATTGCCGTAACTCCGTAGCGACGATTGCCGTAACTCCGTAGCGACAATTGGCGTAACCCCGTAGCGATTTTAGGACTTGTTCGGAAGAGGGCTATTGGCTGAATCCCTATCATCTTTATTTCGTCGGACACACGTTATTTTATATATAAGGCAAACGTTTGTGTGTTTCATATTATTATTGTACTTTTGCAACCTAAAAGATTAAATTAAAAGAAATAAAGATGAAAGCATTTGTATTCCCCGGACAGGGCTCGCAGTTTGTAGGTATGGGCAAGGACCTATACGACAACAACCCTTTAGCAAAAGAACTTTTCGATAAAGCCGACGAAATTCTTGGTTTCAAGATAACCGATATAATGTTTGCAGGAACGGACGAACAGTTGAAGCAAACCAACGTAACACAGCCTGCAGTGTTCCTCCACAGTGTTATCTCGGCACTTTGCTTGGGCAACGAATTCAAGCCCGACATGGTGGCAGGACACTCTCTTGGCGAGTTCTCGGCATTGGTAGCAGCAGGCGCATTGTCGTTTGAAGACGGCTTGAAGCTCGTTGCCTTGCGTGCAAACTGCATGCAGAAGGCTTGTGAGTTGAACCCTGGCACCATGGCAGCCATCATAGGTGTAGCCGATGAAAAGGTAGTAGAAATTTGCAAACAAGTTACCGATGGTGGCAAGATGGTTGTTGCAGCCAACTTCAACTGCCCCGGTCAGTTGGTTATATCAGGCTCTAAAGAAGGTATCGACGAAGCTTGCGCACTGTTGAAGGAAGCTGGTGCCAAGCGGGCATTGCCTTTGAAGGTGGGCGGAGCGTTCCATTCGCCCTTCATGCAGTCTGCAAAAGACGAGTTGCAGGCAGGTATCGAGGCTACCAATATCGCATCGCCTAAGTGCGCTGTATATCAGAATGTAGACGCCAAGCCGCACACCGTTGCAGACGAAATAAAGGCAAACCTTATTGCACAGCTTACATCGAGCGTTCGTTGGACAGAAAGCATACAGAACATGATAGCCGATGGTGCAACCGAATTTATTGAATGCGGTCCCGGAAAGGCTCTCCAAGGCATGATAGGCAGAATAGACAAGAACGTGAATGTCCACGGAGTGGAATAACAAAGTGCAGCAACTGCAGTTCACGGCAGTGCTGTTCCTCCCCCAATAGTTTTCATGTAGGGACACAAACTCTTGTATTTCCTGTTGCTTGGCTTGTAGAAGGTCAGCTTAAAAAGCCTAAGGAGGCGTAAGGAAATATGGGGAATTGTGTCCTTTTTATTCTATCAGATATAAGCCAAACCTTATGAAATTAGTAATTTACCAAGTGTTTACACGCACCTTTGGCAACAAGAACAGCAATAGAAAGCCAAATGGTACGCTTGCAGAAAATGGTGTTGGAAAGATGAACGACTTTGACGATGCAACGTTGCAGCAGATAAAATCGCTCGGTGTAAATACCATTTGGTACACTGGTGTCATTCGTCATGCCACTTGCACCGACTATTCTGCTTTCGGTATTCCACGTCAGACACCACGTGTTGTTAAGGGTAAGGCTGGTTCGCCCTACGCCATTACCGACTATTACGACATCGACCCCGACATTGCTGATAATGTTGCGGAACGTATGAGCGAGTTTGAAGACTTGGTAAAACGCACCCATAAGGAAGGGTTGAAGGTGATTGTCGACTTTGTCCCTAATCATGTGGCGCGCGAATACAAGAGCATCTGCAAGCCAAAGGGAGTGAAAGATTTGGGCGAAACCGACGATATGGGCAAGCATTTCGATGCGAATAACAACTTCTATTATTGTCCAAACGAGCCTTTAGACACGTCGGCTATACCGCTTCCCAATGGTATAGAGGCTGATGATTCAAACGAAATAACGGCTGAATACACTGAGACGGTGGCACGTTGCACAGGTAACGACAGGTTCGATGCACACCCACAAGCCAACGACTGGTATGAAACGGTCAAGCTGAACTACGGTGTTGATTATTGCGATTGGGGCGGACGCAGCACCCATTTTGAACCAATACCCGATACTTGGCACAAGATGACCGACATGTTGCTGTTCTGGGCGGCTAAAGGAATTGATGGTTTCCGCTGCGATATGGCAGAGATGGTGCCCCATGAGTTTTGGAAGTATGCCACCGAAAAGGTAAAAGCGCAATATCCCCACATCATTTTCATTGGCGAAGTGTACGACCCTAACCAGTACAGAACGTATCTTGCAGCAGGCTTCGATTATCTTTACGACAAGGTAGGCATGTACGATTGCTTGCGCGATGTGATGTGCGGGCATCGTCCGGCAAGTGATATTACACGGCAATGGCAGGCTACCGACGACATTCGCGAGCACGTCTTGTACTTCCTTGAGAACCATGACGAGCAGCGAATAGCGTCCGACTTCTTCTGCGGAAATATGCAAAAAGGTATTCCCGCACTTATTGTTTCAGCCTTGTTCCAGCGTAATCCGGTGATGATTTATGCTGGACAGGAGTTTGGCGAGCGGGGAATGGACGGAGAAGGCTTCTCAGGCGTAGACGGTCGCTCTACCATTTTCGATTATTGGAGCGTAGATGCCATTCGCAAAGGGTTCTTTGAGCGTAGCGAGTTGTCGGCAGAACAACTGCAATTAGAGAAGAATTACCGCACTATATTAACACTCTGCAATAGCGAGAAAGCTGTCAGAGAGGGCAAAACGTTCGACCTTACGTATGCCAACGAGGCTAACGAAAGCTTTGATAGTAGTAGGTTGTTCGCCTTTCTGCGCAGTTCGGGTAATACTACTTTGCTTATCGTAGCCAACTTTGGCGAAACAGAGGCTCATGTTCGTGTGAATATCCCTTCCCATGCGTTCGATTATATGGAGCTGAAAGAGGGCAAGAAAGATATGGTTGATTTACTTTCGGGGAACTATCAGACAGCTACCTTACAACGTGATGGTGCTATCGAGATGATTGTTCCTGCGTTTAGTGGACGAGTTTATAAGTTTTAGATTATGGAATTAGACGACTATACATTCAATGCGCATGACAAAGAGGAGTTCCCTCCTGCCCATACGGCTGAACACCTTCTTAACCAACTTATGGTAAGAATGTTCGGAACAGAACGTAGCAAAAATGCACACATTGAACGTAAGAAGAGCAAAATGACCTTCGTGCTCGAACAAAAGCCAACGCGGAAAGACGAGAAAGCCATAGCAGACGAAATGAATAAGCTGATAGATGCCGACCTTCCTGTTACTTATGAACTTGTGAAACGCACCCATTTGCCCGAAGGCGTAACACTCGAACGTTTGCCGGAAAATGCTTCCGAGAAAATAAGACTCGTCAGGATAGGCGATTACGATGTGTGCCCGTGTATCGGTAAGCATGTCCGTTCTACAAGGCAGATAGGCAAGTTCGAACTTTTGGGTACGAACTGGAACGAGCATGACCATTTGTTTCGTGTGCGGTTTAAAGTAGTACCTTAATCCTTTAAATTAATAATTCCCTATGATTAGTAAAGACAGCATAGAGTCTGCCTACTGCTTTTTGCATCAGAAATATCGTGTTTACGAATTTTCTAAAAGCGAAACGCAGCGCGACGACATAGAAATTGCCATTGCATCGTACGTAGAAGAGATGAACAAAGAACTCTATGCACAGCTTGCGAAAGGTAGAGAAGAATTTCTTTGTAACCACACAACTTTTGCTGCTGACATGCAAGAAGCTATTAACGAATTAGAATCACGATTATAAACATGAACTTCGACAAGATACAAGACGATGCACGAAGAGCAGAACTCGTGCGGATTATAGAGCACTCGGTGGAACGATTATCACTTGCTGAACTCGAAGCACTGTACTATGACTTAGTATCAAAAGACTATATTCGATAAGACAACGTGGATAAAACGAACAGAGAAATACTCAATCTTGCGCTTCCGTCAATAGTTAGTAACATTACTGTGCCCCTCCTGGGTCTGGTAGATTTAAGCATCGTAGGTCATATAGGCAACGAAAACTACATCGGAGCAATAGCCATAGGTTCTATGATATTCAATATTATGTATTGGATATTGGGCTTTCTGCGCATGGGGACAAGTGGAATGACGTCGCAGGCATACGGCAGAAAGTCTTGGGAGGAGACACTGCGCGTGTTGCTCCGTGCCTTAACCATAGGTGTAAGTATGGGTATGGTCTTTATTATTTGTCAATCTGCCATAGAATGGGGCATGGTTCGTGCAATGAATACTCCAGAAAGCTCTTTGCCACTGGTTCGTTCTTATTTCCACATTGTAATTTGGGGCGCGCCTGCTATGCTCGGCTTATACGGGCTGACAGGCTGGTTCATTGGTATGCAGAACACCAAAATACCTATGTTTATTGCCATTGTACAAAACATAATTAATATTTTTGCTTCACTGATGTTTGTCTTTGGTTTTGGTTGGAAAATAGAAGGTGTTGCTACAGGTACGCTTATTGCACAATGGAGCGGTTTCCTCATGTCATTATTTTTTGTACGTCGTGGACTTGGAAATAAAACATTCTATGAGTCGTCTGCCATTGTGCAACTTTCCATTTCGCTTTTTAAGTCTACACTTACTCGCACAGGAGCATGGCGACGCTTCTTCGTTGTAAACCGCGACATATTCCTCCGTACGCTCTGTTTGGTAGCTGTTAATCTCTTCTTCACAAGTGCAGGTGGGAAGCAAGGGGCACTGATACTCTCTGTAAATACGTTGCTGATGACAATGTTCACTCTCTTTTCGTACTTTATGGACGGCTTCGCTTATGCTGGTGAAGCATTGAGTGGTAAACTCTATGGAGCGAACGACAAGTCTGGTTTTCTAAAAATGGTGCATCGCTTGTTTCTATTTGGCGGTGCTATGGTAGTTTTGTTCACGTCTGTTTATGTTTTCGGTGGTATTGACTTTCTGCAACTGCTTACCGACGATGACTTTATTATCTGTTCATCTTTACCTTATCTTGTTTGGGCTTGTCTTATTCCACTTACGGGTGTAGCAGGTTTTATTTATGATGGTATATTTATCGGTATGACCGAAACGAAAGGAATGCTCGTCTCTTCTGCCGTTGCAATGTTTTGTTTCTTTATTTTCTATTATGTGGCTGAACCTTTTTGGGACAACAATGCCTTATGGATTGCTTTTCTTATATTCCTCTCACTCCGTGGAATTTTTCAATTCTTTTGGTCAAAAAAATATCTTTTCAGTCGTTTCCGTTCGTCCAAAGAATAGTCGAACAAAAATTCTACATTAATAAAATAATAAGGAATGGAAGTCAAAATTGTTATTATCCTCAAAATATAATCCTATTTTACTCATAAAGTCACCTTAGTTTACGGTACAATCCACAGATTTTAGGTGTCTACAGTCCATAAAATGTACTCCCCCTCCACTGTAAGTCGTGAGATTTCACGCAACAGAACAGAGACAGGAAAATACGTGTGGGACAAGGCTGATGACATCGCAGTCAGTCGTTCAAGGCGTATACCAGGGACAGGCGTATCTCGGAAGCATTACGGTGGCGTGTCAAGCAGCTCATAACGGACGAGCAATGGTCTCCCGGAAAAATATCGGGGATAGTTGGTAACTGCCGCCATAAGATGACATACCACTGGAGACACTCGAAAGTGAGAGAGACCAAGGCGACCAATATAAAGAATCGTGTAAGCATACATGAGCGTCCAGCAGAAACGGATGGTAAACGTTTTGGCGTCTGTGAAATGGATCTCATTGTTGATAGCAACAGTAATGCGATTCTAACGGTGATAGAGAGAAGCGCCAATTTCCTCCTTATGGCAAAAACTTAAGGAGGGAAAGAAGTCTATGCCCCTTGCAAAGACTGTATGGAGGCTTTTACTACCATATAAAGGAGGCAATCTAAAAACAATCACGACTGATAACGGAAGTGAACTTGCCGCCCATGAGTGGATTACAGATAAACTCGGCGTCTCTGTATTCTTTATGGACGCTTATTGTTCATGGCAGAAAGGAGCTGTAGAAAACACCAATAAACTTGTAAGACAATACATTCCAAAAGGAATGGATATAAGTAGGGGAATCGATAAAAAATTGCTTCTATTCAAGAGAAAATAAACAGAAGACCAAGGGAAAAACTAGACTTTTCGACACCAAAAGATGGGTTCTTCAGGGTTTATTCCTTATTTTGCACTTGCTGGTTGACTCTATAAAATGTTCATAAGGAATGAAAATAAATAAAAACTTCATGAATAATTTGGTGATACAGAAAAAAAGCTATACTTTTGCACTCGCTTTCAGGAAGGAAGTTTGGTAAGATCCGCTAGCTCAGCTGGTAGAGCACAACACTTTTAATGTTGGGGTCATGGGTTCGAGCCCCATGCGGATCACAAAATAAAGAGGGTTTCGGTAACAAGACCCTCTTTATTTTGTGGTATTTCATAATACTATAAGCAGGTTCTAAAAATTATCTTTGATGAATTTTTCTTTTTTTAGGCGAGTAGATTTTGCTTTCTTCTAGAAAGTGCATGGTGGACTATGCACTTTCTAGAAGAAAGCAGAAAAAATGTCGCATAAAAGCCAAAAGACACAAAAAGTTGACTGATTTATAGTAATAGTATGCCTACGTAGAATTTTAGAATATGCTTATAGCTTATTATTTTAATCTTAGTTTATTCTTTATGATTCAAAGATAATTTTCTCTTATTCATCATCTATTGTCTTTAGGTGGCTCACATATTGTAGGTTTGTTGAAGATTAATAATGACAACAAAATAAAGAGAAGAGATTATGAAATTCGAAAAAGGAAAAATTTTCAATGCAACGAATTGGTAGATTATGCTGATGGTGGCGTAGTAAGCAAAGAGTTAATTCATAACACTGCTGGTAGCGTTACACTTTTTAGCTTCGACGTGGGGCAGGGGGCTCAACACACTGCGCCTTTCGATGCATTTATTCAAGTAATAGATGGAGAGATAATACTCAATGTGGAGGGTACAGACAACCACATTAAGACTGGAGGAAGCTATTACTTTTGTAGCCAAATGGGGAAGGAAATATCCAATATTATACAATATTGATAAATCTGGGTAATCTACACAGAATAATGAGATAGAAGACAAGTATATTCGTTAGTTCTTCAAAAATAGTAGTTTGTATAACTTCCTTTGGCATAAGGAGACTTAGGTTTCAGCCCCTTAGACAACAATGTATACAGCTTATAGTCTTCGGCGTAATATCGAGGGTGAAGACTATCAGTAGGATAATATTCCGAAATCAATTGTATAAATTTCGATAGGTTTCTATTCAATAAATAATTATTTAGTTGATAGTGCACAGAACGTGCAGTTGCTTTATTTATGATACAGTCGGGCAAATAGCATTGAATGGACTTTACCTGGACGCAGAACATCTTTACCACCAAGTAATCGATATTCGTAAAGACTATCAGGCAGGTGTCCTTCACGTGCAACACAATATATCGTCAGCATTGTTGTGGCAGAGTCTACATTTTGCATCCGTTGTATATTGCGTAAAGCAGAGTTATACTGTCGGTTCAACACCAAAGCCTCTATTTTCATTTTTTCATGGAAGATTCTGTCGGAATTGCTATAAAGACCTACCATCAAGAAAAGAAGATTCATTATTCCGAGGTTTATCCACAATAATTGGGAGGCAAAACCAACGTTACGTAGTTCGGGTTCGTACGGCTCATAACGCCGCATACTGAATGCTATTATAAAATATAAAACTAACAGCAATGGTGCAAGCCAAATCCAAGTATCCCATATTGTCGATATTGGACCATTAGAATTTATAGAAGTAAGAATTGTCAGGAAGAGAATAGAGGGGAAATAGGTTGAGGCATGTCCGCGTTTATTAAGTTTCAACACAGAATAAACACAGACTTGGAGAAGCTGTAACACAAATGTTATCAAACCTGCACCCAACCACGACACATAATGTGTTTGTCCGTTAGATGCTACAAGTTGAGTATAGGAGAGTATGTCGGTCTGATAGAAATACAAATAACAGAATGTGAAAACACAAAATGTTATAGCACAACATATACGCATTGACCTATTCTTTATCTCCATTGGCATTATTTTTTCTTTCGTAAAACTAATGCACTTCGAGCTGGTATATAGAGTTTCAGCCACCCTTTACCATCTTTCTCATAGAGAGGATCAGCTAAAGTAATGTGCTTAACGTTTTCATCGACAAAACCAAATCCGCCATATTCCCACGAATCTGTATTCAACACTACATTATAAGTTCCATTAGGAACAAGGAAGCCATAATCGGAGAATGAACGTGTAGGCGAGAAATTGAAAACAAATATCAGTTGATTACGACTAAACGCCAAGATTTGGTCTGTGTCGTTATGCCATATCTCTTTCAGTGGTGTATCGTTAAAGTGTGGCTCGCTCTTTATAACCTCCAGCATTTTCTTGTCAAAATCGCCAAGATAGTGATAGCAGAGTTCCTTGTTGTCTACCAAATTCCATTGACGGCGTGCGTATTTATAGCTCCAGCCATTGCCCTCTCGGGGGAAATCAATCCATTCTGGGTGTCCGAATTCGTTACCCATAAAGTTTAAATACCCACCATTGATAGTACCGGCGGTAACCAATCGTATCATTTTGTGCAATGCAATACCGCGTCTCACCCTATCATTCTCGTCGCCTTTCTTGAAATGCCAATACATATCGGCGTCTATTAAGCGGAAAATTATAGTCTTGTCGCCAACCAAGGCTTGGTCGTGCGACTCGCAGTAAGATATTGTACGTTCATCGCTACGTCTGTTCTTTACTTCCCAGAATATAGATGAGGGTTTCCATTCCTCGTCAGGCAGTTCCTTTATTGTTTTTATCCAATAGTCAGGAATATTCATTGCCATTCGGTAGTCGAATCCATAACCGCCATCTTTAAACTTTGCAGCCAATCCTGGCATTCCTGAAACTTCTTCGGCAATCGTTATGGCATGGCTGTTAACTTCATGTATTAGGCAGTTTGCTAACGTTAGGTAGCAGATGGCATTGTCGTCTTGATGTCCGTTGAAATAATCGGCGTAGTTGCAAAATGCCTCGCCTAAGCCATGGCTGTAATACAACATGGACGTTACACCATCGAAACGGAAACCATCGAAATGATACTCTTCAAGCCAGTATTTGCAATTAGACAGGAGAAAGTGCAGCACTTCGTTCTTGCCATAATCGAAACAAAGTGAATCCCATGCAGGGTGTTCGTGGCGTTCGCCAGGGTAAAAATACTGATTAGGGTCGCCGGCAAGGTTTCCTAATCCTTCTATCTCATTCTTTACAGCGTGCGAATGAACAATGTCCATGATGACTGCCAACCCATTGGAATGTGCTTCGTCGATAAGTTCCTTAAGTTCTTCGGGAGTACCAAAGCGAGAGCTGGGAGCAAAAAAAGAACTTACATGATAGCCAAAACTTCCATAGTAAGGGTGTTCTTGAATCGCCATGATTTGAATGGCATTGTAGCCTTCGTCTACAATTCGGGGTAATACATTTTTTCTAAATTCAATGTAAGTACCAACTTTCTCTGCATCTTGCCCCATTCCAATGTGACATTCATAAATAAGAAGTGGAGCTCTGTTTGGTTTAAAGGTTTTATGTCTCCATTGATATTCTTCTTCAGGAAACCATACTTGAGCAGAGAATATTTTTGTTTCTTCATCCTGAACAACTCGTTGTGCCCATGCGGGAATACGTTCACCTTCTCCTCCATTCCAAAACACATACATCTTAAACAAATCGCCATGGTGTATTTTATCTTCATCAAGTATTAGTTCCCAGTCGCCGGCAGTACCTTTTATCCTTTTGCATTGATATTCTCTGCTGCGCTCCCAAGTATTAAAATCGCCTATTAGATACAGCTTTGTTGCATTGGGAGCCCATTCACGGAATATCCATTTACCATTTGTTTTATGCAATCCGTAGTAATTATATCCATTGGCAAAATCTGAAAGAGTTTGCTTACCTTCAAAAGTTAGTTCCTTAATACGTTCTACAGCATGGTTATGTCTACCACAAATAGCTTCATTGAAAGGAACTAAATAGCTATCATTCTTTACTATACCCATCAATTGTGCGTTATCTTCTGCTCTTTTTGCAGCTGTTATTTTATCCTGAATCTTCATAACCATTTATTTTTACTATTAATTATTGTGTCGGATACCATTCTCATAATAACCTTGTGCAACTATTTTACCATTGCAATCAGTTTCGGTAAACTTTCCATCACGCATATCATTTCTATAAGAACCTTCAAAACGTATCCCTTTTTTATCTTGTTCTATGGCTGTTCCATTACGTTTTCCATTACGATACATACCACGGAATTTGCTTCCATCTGCATAATGAATTATGATTTGCCCTTCCATATAGCCATTACGAAACTGCCCCTCAATAATATCTTTATTCTTTTTGGTAAGTTTTCCTTGTCCACTTTGCAAACCATTTTCCCAATTTCCAACATAAACATCGCCATTCTTCCATATCATAGTTCCAAGTCCAGACTTTGCTCCTTTTAAGAATCGCCCTGTATACTCTTCGCCATTTTTATAATGCAATTTTCCTTGACCTGTTCGTTCGTCATCAAGATAATCACCTTCGTACACATCGCCATTACTAAACTTATATACTCCTTTTCCGTTACGCAGGTCATTCTTCCAATCTCCATTATATTCTTCACCACCACGATAAATATAAATACCTTTACCTTCTTTCATATTATTGTTCCAATCACCTACGTATGCAGTACCATCTTTCCAAACAAAACGGCCGTGCCCATTTTTTACATCATTCCTCCACATTCCATCGTAATATGCACCGTTAGCAAATGTATAACGGCCTATTCCGTTCCGTTTATCCATTACCCATTCCCCATCATACACATCACCATTATAATAACGCATAATTCCATGCCCCTGCTGATAATCCTTATACCAAAGACCATCATACACATTTCCATTCTTAAATGTAAAAACGCCTCTACCATGCTGTTGGTCTTGAAACCATTGCCCAGAATATTTCTCGCCATCTGAGAAGATATAAGTGCCTTCCCCCTGACGCTTACCTTTTACAAATTCACCTTCATAAACGTCACCATTTTTGTATTGAATTTTGTTACGTTCAGGTGATTTGCCTGTTATAACTTTTTCTTTGTTCTGAGTGTCTTTTCGTAAAACTGAGGAGTTTACTTCTCCGTTTTGTGCCACAAGAAAGGAAGGCATAACGGAAAAAAATATCACAATATATAAATTCTTCATTATATTCACAATTACCTTTAATTGCAAAGATACGTTTTTAAAATGGCTTCTCCAAGAATCTAAACTCTTTTTTTATTATTCCTCCAACATGTAACCATTATATACTTGGAATATATCGATAGTACGAAATCTATAATTACATTTGTTTTTAAGTTTAATAATTGTCTATTCATGACATCTACTTTCATTTCTTGATAGGTGAGATGCTGTTCAGAAAAGAGTTTATATACAGCTTCTTTCGCACACCACACTGTTAATAAATCAGACGTTAATGTATATTTTTCGTCCGACCGTAAAAATCTTTGAGCAATCTTTTGTATTCTATCCGAATGGTATTCAATATCAATTCCGACTTGTAAATGCTTTGACAAAAGAATAGCAACAAAACCCTTTGTGTGTGATATACTTATGTTATATCCTTTTATAAAAGGTTTCCCATCTTCATTATGAATTAGAACGACATCGTAGCCCAACATTTGTCTGAGCAATTCAACTTCACCTTGTTTCTCGGCCTCTCTCCCTATCGCTATCTCAAGAACACCTAATACAACATCTTTAGCAGGATAGTTAATACTGCTTCTCATCTCGTAAAATTGTTACTTTAATTTTGCTAATACGAAGATTTTCGATAGCCATTATTTCGAACAAGAAGTTTTTATATTTTAATTTTTCGTGCAAGATAGGAAACTCTCCTTTTATCTCAAGTAATAATCCCGCCATAGAATCAGCATCACCTTGAATATCTTCAAACATTTCATCATCTATGTCCAATACTTTTGTAAAGTCGCCTATAGATGTCTTCCCCTCAAATATGTATTCATTGACTGATAATTTCCGATAAAAAGATTTATCTTCATCAAATTCATCATTTATCTCACCAACAATTTCTTCGAGTATATCTTCTAATGTAACAAGTCCACTAGTACCACCAAACTCATCGACGACAATTGCGATATGCATCTTATTTTCTTGAAATTCACGCAATAAATCATCAATTTTCTTAGTTTCTGGAACGAAGAAAGGAGGACGTATCAAACTTTGCCATCTGAAATTAGTTGGCTTTGTTAAGTATGGGAGAAGATCCTTTATATATAAGATGCCTCGAATGTTATCTTCATTATCTTGGTAAACAGGTATTCGTGAATAGTTATTTTCTACGATACATTTCAAGACCTCGGCATAGTTAGAACGTATATTGAGATCTATAATGTCTTGTCGTGACGTCATAATCTCCTTAACTGTTTTATCAACGAAGCGAATGATACCTTCAAGCATATCTTGTTCACCACTTATTTCATTCTTATTGGTCAATTCCAAGGCTTGCTCTATCTCATCCATAGAAAGTCTTCGTGTCTTTTTTTTCAGAACCTTTTCAGCGAAAGAACTGCTACACATCAGCACATTCTCAATGGACCAAAAGATTCGACGTGCAACTAATATTCCATTAACGGCATAACGGCAAAACTTTAGAGGATTCATACTGCTATACACCTTTGGCATTATTTCTCCAAAGAGTAGAAGAAGAAAGGTAAGAAGAATAGTAGCACAGAGTATTTCAACCCAAGCGACTTTAAATACTACAGTTTCGCGTAATACGAATCCAGACAACATAACTATCGTAACATTTACCAAATTGTTTAGAATCAGAATAGTGGCCAATGTACGTTCACTATCATCTCGAAGCATTTGAATATTCTTGTCTGCCTTACTTTTTTGTGGATCAAGTTCTTCTATATCATTAGGAGACAAACTGAAGAATGCTATCTCGGAACCACTTGCAAAACCAGAAACATAAAGGAGCAAACAAACTAATATTGCGGCAAAAACAACTCCCACTGTAGGAGTATGAATTTCTACAGAAGAAGTAATAAATGTAACTAAATCATCCATTAAAAATGGTTATTTGAAATTTTCTATTTTTCCCACTGTTGGTAATGAATCTCCATTATCAACACTAAAGATTTCGTTCTTCTTAGATGCCGCTAACCATTCTAAAGAATCTGCATAAATCTCTGTAATCTGCCGACGTATACCTTTCTTATCATCATAGTTTCGGTATCGTACCCGTCCTTCTACATACAGTTTATCACCTTTGTGAATGTATTTCTCTGCATACTTGCTCAAATTTTTGAACAATACAATCTCATGCCAATCAGTATGATCGGGAATCTTTGTTCCATTTGGTAAAGTGTACCCTCTTTCTGTTGTTGCCAAAGAGAAAGATGCTACAGATTGATCAATATCATAATAATGCACTTCTGGATCTTTCCCCACATATCCTATCAACATTACTTTATTCATAATAGAGAAAATGATAATTGACAACCACGCAAAGATAGGTTGTTATTTCCACATTCCAAGATATCTGAAATTAAAGTTTTTACCTTTAGCAGATGGAAACTGACTACGCGAATCAACACGGTCTCGCAAGTAATCAACAATACGATTATAACAATCGATACCCGAAATAGACTTACATTGTGCAACAAATATCGTATCTCGATATTCGTATTTGCCAGTTGCGGCAATAAATACTACACGCTTAAAATTTAAAGTACCTTCGTACCACCCATCACGCTCTTCATTAAGATGCATTATAGTTGGATTCTCTTTTTTCAAAGCCATCCCCCCCATCCTGATAGCCTTCTTTTGTTTAAAATCAAGCATCGTCTGAGCTTCGGTCTTTATAATAATAAAATAGACACGTGGGCGTACCTTATATCTCTTAGGATAGTAAACATCGCTTTCCGCATACAATCGTATATCATCTTCCAACTCCGGTGTAAGTTGAATATCAGGAATTGAAGCCAAAAAATCTAAAGCTTCTTCAACATTATATACTAATGCCTCATTATTGAAATATCTTAAATATAAATTCATTTAGCTGGTGTTAGTATGTTTCTCTAAAAAACAAGAGCGGAAAACGAGACTCGAACTCGCGACCCCAACCTTGGCAAGGTTGTGCTC
>ERZ772955.625-NODE-625-length-26213-cov-30.325063_pt1 | contig 26213 bp, 23 predicted proteins | sample MGYA00511133_ERZ772955 | MGnify/ENA primary metagenome ERZ772955 (study PRJEB29015, sample SAMEA2737914) | human oral metagenome | biome: human oral; feature: human-associated habitat; material: dental | place: China | collected 2149 ... | reverse complement strand
GAGCAGAGGCCTGAAGAGCCTTGTGTCCCCAGTTCAAGTCTGGGAGGAGCCACCAATTTGTTTTTGTATTGATATTTGCAGCCGACTCTTATCCGACCAGTTATTGTCCGCGCGTGATTTTAATTTTTATTGTTTATCTTATTCAATAACCCTCCATAATTATACGGCGTGAATTTGTCGCCAATAAAGATAGGATAGGCCGGAGTTTTTACTCCCATTTTTTCTGCCAAACTCTGGTCAATTGGCTGGAATGCTCGTAGGCTTGCCTGCTCAAGGTTTAACCTCGTTTTATCCTCCAGAGTCATCCGATACACAAAGCGAAACTTCTCCACCCCTGAGACTGCCTGGCAATCAGCAGTTCCCTTTTCAGCAAGCATTTGCAGCTTCTGGCGCCAGACTTTCACATCGTTCAACCTGCTCTGCACGCTAATTTCTATCGACACGCAATTAAGCGCATACTTATTTATACAATCATAATCAGCCACAATCACCCGCGGCAAACCCAGCAGCCATGACGCAGCCAGCAGCTCTTTATCTGCACCCTCCCCGATAAACGTACAATCATTATACGGACAAAACGTATTGTGAAAGTCAAGAACAATGTCATAGTCTTTGCATAATTTCAGTAATTCAACTGGACGCCGCTGCTCATACATCGTACCTGATTGTACGCCAGGAAATGACCGGTTCAAGTCTTGTTCGACGAACCGCTTATTTCTTTTTATTGCCTCCTCATTCGCCAGTACGCTGTCAATATTTTCCAGCGGATTTTCCTGTAAATTCTTGACCAGATCAATGCCCAGCATTTCATTCCCGTGCATGCCGCCAATTACTAATATTTTCATATTCTTATCCTCCTTATATATTATTTTTTACCGAGATAAATCGATTGATACAAAATTCCGCCAATCAGGAACATCAGATTTGGCTTTATCAATAGTCGCATCATCGCCAAAATCCCTCATGGCCACGCGCGTCATTGCCGGCGCAATAGTCCGATAAGCCACCTTCGTCTGATCTAGGCGATCAGAAAACCCGTATATCATTGGGCAAAAATTCACTAGATTGTTACGTCTCGAAATCTGGCGGTCAGCAAAAACTTCGTCCAGCCATAATATCTCTGGGTTAGGAGCAGCGGTTGGCGCGTACTTCCGCTTAAGCCACGCTGCCATTTCCAGCGACCCAGGATATTTTTCCGCCGCAATCTGTATTGGATTAGCCGTCCAAGCGACCGCCGCCAATGCCAGTCCCGCTGGCGTCTCCTCGATATACCAACATGTTGGGCGCGTCTCGCCGATAGCATCAAATTTCTCGGTCAATTCCTGTTCTGTATAGGCTTCGTCTCCAGTCGTGCTGCCGCAAGCTTGACATATATCACCAGGATTTTGACGAGAATAGCCTGACGAGCAGCCGCCACATTTACTTACTTCATACCAAGGCTCTGCCGCGAACGCCGCTTGATACGCGGGAATAATCGCGTCGTATTTCCCCCTCGCCTCATCTGGCGCAGCGAACCTCGCTGTTCTTCTTTCGCTCATAAATATCTCCAAAAATTAACTAAATTAACTGTCAAAAAATCAAAACGCCAGCGTCGCGCCGGCATTTGTTTGGATTTATTCGCAAACTACTCAGCGCGAGCTGGCCAAACGTGCGAATGGTGCTTAAAGACGTTTTTATAACCGCCAGTACCGTTTTGCATCCAGTCGCTAATCCGGGCAACCGTACGACTGCTAAGCTTCGTCGCTGCAATGACGTCGGCGTATTTTTCGCCTTTTGACAACATTTTGGCAGCTTGTAGGCGCGCGCCAACTTCGACAATCTCTTTCTGAGTCATGACATCGCGAAGAAACGCCCGCATTTCATTAGAATCATCTATACTGGCAAGAACATCCGCCAGCTGACGCGCCTGTTCATCTTTCCAAATATCGTTCTTGCCATTCATATTTCCAGTTTACCAAAGTAAAGTAGGAATGTCAATAATCTTCATATCACCATCTAAAACCTGGCATTTTACTCTCATCTCGCTTATACTTAAGTCATGAAAACTTGGCAAGATGTCGCTTCTCTGTATCAGATTTATCCGCGCAGCTTCCGGGATACCAATGGCGATGGCATTGGTGATTTGAATGGTATTACCGAAAAGCTAGACTATTTGGCGTGGCTGGGCGTTGACGCGATTTGGATTTCGCCGTTTTTTGTCTCGCCACTGACTGATTTTGGCTATGATATCGCTGACTATCGAGCTATCGATCCAACATTTGGCGGACTGGATGATTTTCGGGCGCTGTTGGAAAAAGCTCATATCCTAGACATTAAAGTCATGATCGACCTCGTTCCCTGTCACACGTCTGATCAGCATCCGTGGTTTCAGGAAGCACGGTCATCGCGCGACAATCCCAAGCGTGATTATTATGTCTGGCGTGACGGGCGGGATGGCAATGAGCCAAATAATTGGAGAAGTTTATCTGGCGGCAGTTCGTGGGAGTTTGACGAGCAGACCGGTCAATTTTATCTCCATTCGTTCCTGAAAACACAGCCGGATTTGAATTGGGATAATCCTGCGGTTCGGAACGAAATAAAAAACGTGGTGCGATTTTGGTTTGATATGGGCGTGGACGGCATGCGGGTTGACGCGATTTGGGGCATTTCTAAAGATCCGGAATTTGGTGACGATTCGCCAAATCCTGATTTTCATGGCGATCCTGGAGCCTACGGCGCGTTCATTCACGACCACTGTAAAATGGGGCCGCATTTTCAAGAATACCTGCATGAGCTAGCGTCAGTTTGCGATGAATATGACGACAAGCAGATGGTGTTTGAATTTTATCCTGACGAGAAGTTGAGCGATATTTACCAGCAGTATCACAAGGTGCTGACGGCTCATCCGAAGGCGTCAGCGTTCTTTATGGAGTATCGCCAGGACGAGTGGCATGCGGAGCATACTGAGCAGAAAATTGAGAAATATTTACAGGCGGCAGATTCAGCCAAGCCGTTTTTCTGTGTTGGTAATCACGATCAGCCGCGCATTGCCTCGCGACTCGGAACGGAGCGCGCGCGGGCCTTACATTTTCTCAACCTACTCACGCCGGGTGTTAGCGTGATGTACTACGGTGATGAGATTGGCATGACCAATGGCGAGCTGACTGATGATGACATTCAGGATAATTTTAGCCCTGCCAATTCCGCCATCGACAGCCGCGACCTGGAGCGCACGCCGATGCAATGGGACGATACGCGGTTCGCTGGATTCTCAGAAGTAAAACCGTGGCTGCCAGTGAATAAAAACCGCGCATTTATTAACGTTAGCAGCGAGAAAAGCTCGCCCGCGTCAATGCTAAATTTACACAGAGCTTTACTAAGATTACGCCAGGAATTCCCAATTATTAAAAACGGTACACTAAATATCGTAAGCAGTACTGATACTGGTAACGGGTTTATTCTGGGCATTAAACGCGAGCTAGGCAGAGAGCGCGCTTATATTTTTATCAATTTCGCTGATGCACCGCAAAGTTTTTCCATCCCAGAAAACGGCAAAATCCTCGCTTCTACTCATCCGCAATATCTACTCCTAGGAAAAGACAGACAAATGACAATTCCTGGTTATTGCGGAGTAATATTGATAGTTGGAAGCTAGGTCTTACGATACTGCGTTAATACCTTCCAGCGCGTAGGCGGTGTCCTCCCAGCCTCTCACTTCGATTGAGTCAATGCCCATTTGCTTGACTGGAAAATCATTACCGCCTTCTTGCAATTTGTCGCCAAAGAATAGCGCCTCTTCCTTTGACCAATCGTTCAACTCAAGCAGCTTACCAATACCATAGGCTTTATCAATTCCTGGCAGCGTAATATCAGTGCTGGTCGTACCGCCAATCCTCACCTCCAAACCAGGCAATTTCTCCGCCACCTTGTCGCGATATACCGGACGAATATCTTTATATTTTTCCGCCCAGGCATACTTATCCTCTGGGGTCGCCTGCTGCCCCAATGCCGACATGGTAATCTGGCTGTGCCGATCCTCAATAATTTCACCCGCAGGACTATCGCACCAAATGCCCATCTCCCTGGCAACCTCTTCCAGTACCGTAGTAATCTGAGTTTTTTGTTCATCAGATAAATCGTTCGCATATTGAATCTTCCATTCATTATCAGCAGTGTCAAATCGATAGTATCTAGTGCCGCAAGTCGGCATCGCGTGAAATCTTTGGAGCAACTCAGGCTGAACATCGAGCCGATCAATCACCTGCTTTTTAATCTGCTGGAATGTGCCTCCCGTAATGACGCACACGTCATAATTTTCGAGCAACTGGCTAAGAATGCCGGCCATCCGATCGCTAATTGGCGACTTGGTAATAGCTAGCGTGTCATCCAAATCAAACCCGATAATTTTCTTCACTCTTCTTCTCCCTCCATGATTAACACAAATGTATTTTTACCTTTTTTCAGCAGCGACGTGGTGTTCACGGCTTGGTCTTCGGTTATTTTTTCGCCATTGAGGCTGATAGCACCAGATTTCAGCAAGCGTTTTGCTTCACCATTGGAACTAACCGCGCCAGAAACCACCAACGCTTCAATCACGCCGACGCCAACATCAACGCGCGAAATCTCTTTAGCTAAAGCATCCAAATCGTCGTCTGACAATTGCCGGAAATCGCCGCCGCCAAATAACACCTCCGTCACCCGCTCCACTGATTCGCGCCGATTAACGCCGTGGACTATATCGGTGACCTCGCGCGCCAGAACTTTCTGCGCCGAGCGCGCACCTGGATTAACCGCATGGTTTTCGGCGATGGCTTCAATTGATTCGCGGTCTAGCGTAGTGTACATCTTCATGTAGTCGATTACACCGTCATCATCAACATTTAGCCAGAATTGATAAAACTTATATACACTGGTTTTATTTTCGTCAAGCCAAATTGCACCGCCCTCAGACTTGCCAAACTTACGGCCAGTTGCTTTGTTGATAACCAGCGGTACCGAGTAAACATGCGCTTCACTGCCCTCTAATTTACGGATAAGACTAACGCCAGTCGTCGAGTTCCCCCACTGATCAGCGCCGCACACCTGCAGCGTAACACCGTGCTCTCGGAATAGGTGTAAAAAGTCATAGCCCTGTATTAATGAGTAGCTAAATTCAGCATAGCTGATACCGCTGCCGCCCTCGCCGATGCGCGCTTGGACAAACTCGCGATCAAGCAGCTGCGTCATTGACATATATTTACCAACTTTATATAAGAAATCAATGTAGTTTATATTACGGAACCAATCAGCATTATTAACCAGATGAAAATCACGCCCCTCAAAGACGCGCCTGTACTGCGCCGAGATACACTCCACATTATGCGCTACCGTATCAGCATTGCGAATTTCACGCTCGTCTTTCCTGCCGTCCGGGTCGCCGATCATGCCAGTCGCCCCGCCTACCAGCAGATAAGCTTCGTGGCCATATTCCATAAATAGCCGCACCATCATTGCTGCTGCTAAATTACCAATCTGCATACTATCAGCGCTTGGGTCAACGCCAAAATAGAATTTGCGCGGCGTATCAACTTTGCTAATATCGTCGAATGTCATTTGATTGACAAATCCGCGCCACTGTAATTCCTCTGATAACTTCATATCGCTCCTTTTCTAATGATTAGTATAGCAATTTTATGATTGAAGCGAAACATATGCATGATATAATAGGATTGTGAAGAGGAAAACGACTACTAGCGCCGCTGGACACGGCTCGGACAATAAGAAATCTCCGGCAAAGCGGATGAATGTATACGCTAATTTGGTGCAAAAACGCCGGACAAAAAAAGATAAAAAATCCCGCGAGCGCGCTGAGTATTTAGCGACGCTGCCAAAACACCCCGTCAAGAGATTTTTCTACCGGCTTCATCCGAAACGGGTCGCTAAGTATTGGTTTTCTAAGCGCGGCGCGTTAATGGCGTTGAAAATCCTCGGCGTTAGCGTGCTGGCAGCACTCTTGCTAATTGGCGGCTTGTTCGCCTACTTCCGCAAGGACTTGGACAGAATTCGGCCGGGCGAACTTGCCAAGCGCGTCCAAACTACAGTCACTAAATATTACGACCGTAATAACGTGTTGTTATGGGAAGATAAAGGGACCGGTAATTATCATCTGGTAGTTGAATCAAATCAGATTAGCGATTATCTTAAAAAAGCAACGGTAGCGATTGAGGATAGAGATTTTTACAAGCACCACGGTATCAGCATCTCTGGATTGATGCGCGCCACGTTTAGCACAGCGTCCGGACGGCAGGTGCAAGGCGGCTCGACATTGACACAGCAGCTAGTTAAGCAGGTATTTTTCCCGCCAGAAGAAGCGACTAAACGCGGCTTGAGCGGCATCCCTCGTAAGATTAAAGAGATTATCTTGGCTGTCGAAGTTGAGCGAATGTATAATAAAGATCAAATTTTGTCGCTTTATCTTAACGAATCGCCGTATGGCGGACGCAGAAACGGCGCTGAGTCAGCAGCCCAGACATACTTTGGTAAAAAAGCTAAGGATTTGACGCTAGCAGAGGCGGCTTTGATCGCTAGTATCCCGCAAAATCCGCCTTTTTACAATCCATACAACACGCCCGGAAATAAAGCGCTTATCGCTCGCCAGCACACTGTCCTCGACTATATGGCCGAACAAGGGTTTATTTCAAGCAAAGAAGCCAAAGAGGCCAAGGCTATTGACATTATCAGCACAATTAAACCGCAAACCGAGCAGCTAGAAGGCATTAAGGCGCCGCATTTCATACTAATGGTCAGAAATCGGCTCAGCAAAGAGCTCGGCGAAGCAGTTGTGGGCCGCGGCGGACTGACAGTGAAAACAACGCTTGATTGGCGCATCCAAGAGAAGCTTGAAACCGACATGAAAAACTTCTTCGCAACAGGGCGGCCGGATTCAGTAAGGATCAGTAACGGCGCTGCGACAATTGAAGATGTACAAACTGGCCAGATTGTAGCATTGGTCGGCAGTCGCGATTTCAACTACGGCGGATTTGGCCAGGATAATGCAGCAACGTCGTATATTCAGCCTGGATCAACCATAAAGTCGCTAGTGTTTGCGCAGTTATTTGATGTTCACGGCGGTAACCAGCCAACATTTGGCAGCGGCTCAGTCTTAAGCGATGAAAATATTGACAAATTGTATGGCGCACAATTAAGAAACTGGGATAATAAGTTTATGGGCGGTATTACTATCCGCAAAGCTTTATCGTATTCCAGAAATATCCCGGCGATTAAGGCAGCTTATGTTGTCGGCAATGGTTCAGCCCAGCCTGTCGTTGAGGGTATTCGCCGGATGGGCAATACTAACTATTGCCGCCAAGAAGAAAATGCGGGCGGTTATGGACTAGGTGCGGCGATCGGCGCTTGCGGTACAAAGCAAACTGAGCTAGTCAACGGCTATGGCACACTGGCACGCCTGGGTGTACAAAAAGACAGCTCCAGCGTCATTGAAGTAAAAAACAATCAAGGCGAAACTCTTAAAAAATGGAAAGACAGCAGCAAGCAAGCCGTAGACTCCCAGTCAGCGTATATCGTTAATGACATCCTGTCAGACAGAACGATCGGACTGCACGGCTATATGGGTGTTCCTGGCGTAAGAACATCCACCAAAACCGGTACATCCGACAAGGGTTCGCAACCGAAGGACTTGTGGATCGTTAACTACAGCCCGGCACTGGTCATGGGTGTATGGCTCGGCAACTCCGATACCAGCGTCGTCGGTACTTCAGCGTCAAACTATGCCATGCCGGTTATTAGAAGCGTGATGTCGTTCGCCCATACCGAAGTCTATGCCAAAGACGGTAGATGGAAACCTGGTCAATGGTACGAACGTCCAAGCGGTATCCAGCAAGTTGGCGGCGAATTGTATCCATCGTGGTGGAATAAGAAACAAAACAATTCGTCGCAAAAGATGACATTTGATAGAGTATCAAAGAAGAAAGCGACTAGCTGTACGCCAGACGGCGCAAAAGAGGAGATCGACGTCGTTCGAACTACCGACCCTCTTACTAAAAAAGAGTCATTCTCGGTTCCAGCAGGATACGACGCCAATGCTGAAGATGATTTCCACAAATGCAGCGACACTAAACCGCAAATCAGCTCAATTTCCGTAAGCAACAGCGGCAGCAAATATACTATCAGCGCTAACGTATCATCCGGAACCCACAGCCTGGCATCGATCGAAATAGCCGTTGACGGGAAAACGATTAAAAACGCCAGTATTAGTTCCGGCGGCACACAAAGCGAGACAGTAACTATTGATAGCGCTGGCAGCCACAGCGTGACAGTAACCGTTAGAGATTCGGCATATTATACTGCCACATCCAGCAGCAACTTCCAGTCGTCGTCAGGATCAAGCTCGGGCGATGATTAAAAGCATTCGAGATATAGGCTAGGCGCTTTTTACCTTTTGCCCTAACCGCAGCAGGAATACTAAAAATTAGAAAACCTGGTTATATGATTTAATTCCAAACCAGGTTTTCTCTATACCTACTGCTATTTATTGACTATTCGCCAAATCAACCAAATCGGCCTCATGCTGGGCTGGAGTCTTACTTTTGGCAGATGAACGTTTTTTTACAGTACTTGAGTTTGCTTTCGTAGTTTTGCGCGGCTGCGATTGCTGCGGACGGCGACCAGTTGAACGCGATTTCGCCGCCGCGGCTGAAGAAACCGCCGGATGCGAATTATTACTTGCCTTTGTGCGCGAAGCAGTTTTCGGCTCAACAACAAGTTTAGCAAACATCATCTTGCCAGCATCAGTTTGCAGACTGCGAATAATCTCCACTCTTTTTTCCTGGCCGATAAATTTTTTAGCCTGCTCAACTACTACCATCGTACCATCATGTAAATAACCAACCGCCTGATGAGAATCCTGACCTTTTTGCGTCAATTCAAGCACCAGCTCATCGCCAGGCAAATAGCTCATGCGCAAACTCTTGGCTAGCTCATTGATATTAAGAATCTGAATGCCTTCGACTTGCGCCACCTTATTCAGGTTGTAATCCAGCGTCAGAATGGCACCGTTCATTTCCTTGGCAAGCTGCAACAAGCGGTTATCTACCCCCTCGGGAATGCGCGTTGCATCATCAAGCAGCGTGAACGAACCGCCCAACACATCCTTTAGTTCCTTCATGGCGTCCATACCAAAGCGGGCACGCTCGCGCTTGGCATGATCAGCACCGTCAGCCAATAGCTGCAATTCTATCAGCACGCTGCGCGGCACGATGACCTGCCCCAGCAAAAAACCAGTCTTTGCCAAGTCAACCACCCGGCCATCCATCAACACTGAGGTATCGACCAGAATTGGCAGCTGCGTACTGCTGCCTGCGTGCCGCCGCGGCTTGACCAGCAGATATATCTCCGCCATGATGGCCAGCAACATGATAATGATGATAAGTTCAATTGTTTTTTCCATAATAATTTCCTTTTATCTAATAATGTTATTGTAAATAGTCAATCAGTGCCTGGCGTAAATCGCCGACGCCGCGCACGAATGCGTCCTTGTGAGTTTTTGGCGCAATGGCATAGGTGAAGCCGAGCTTCTTGGCCTCTTTGACGCGGGCGTGCCAGCCTTGAGCCGAGCGCACTTCACCACCCAAACCGACTTCGCCAAACACCACCGCTTCGTCGCTGAGTTTGCGGCCAGCTGAGGCTGAGGCGATGGCCATGGCGACCGCCAAGTCCGCCGCTGGGTCGCTGAGCTTCAAGCCGCCAACCACATTGATGTAAATATCTTTGTCGGAAAGATTGAGCTTGGTGCGCTTTTCCAGCACCGCCACCAACAAGTTCAAGCGGTTGAGATCAAAGCCGCTGGCCGCGCGTTTGGGATAGCCGAAGTTCGTCGGATTGACCAGCGCTTGAATTTCCACCAGTAGCGGCCGTGCCCCTTCCATGGTCGCCAGGACGATTGAGCCGTCGAGGTTTTGCCGCTCCGCCAGTAAGCTAGCCGATGGATTAGCCACAATCTGTAAGCCATCCTCGTGCATCTCAAAAATTGCCGCCTCGTTAGTCGAGCCATAGCGATTTTTCTGCGCCCGCACCACCCGAAAACCACCGTAGCGATCGCCCTCAAAATTCAGCACCACATCGACCAAGTGCTCCAGGACTTTCGGCCCAGCAATTGAGCCTTCTTTGGTGACGTGGCCGACCAAAATCACTGCGGTGTTCGAGGCCTTGGCAGCGCGAATGATGACGTTGGATGAGTTGGTAATTTGGCTGACCGAGCCTGGTGCTGAGGCAATTTCTGCGAGCGACAATGTCTGGATGGAATCGACAATCACCAGATTGTACTGGCCAGTCTGGATGGAGGCGGCGATATCCTCAGCGCTATTACTGGACGCCAGCTGCAGGCTTTCTGAATCAACCGCGCCCAACCGCTCAGCCCGCAATTTGACCTGCGACACCGACTCCTCGCCGCTGACATAGAGCACTTGTTTCTGCCGGGCAACAAACGCCGCGACTTGTGCTAGCAGGGTACTTTTTCCAATTCCCGGCTGCCCCGCCACCAGCACCACGCCGCCTGGCAAAAAGCCACCGCCCAGCACCATGTCAAGGTCGGCGATGCCGGTTGCCAGCCGCGCTTGTTTGGTTTCGGCGGCCGTCTCGCTGAGCCTGAGCGTCGTGAGTGCCTTGCCCTTACCGCTGCTACGCGCTACCGCCGACGCGCCGGTGTCAACTGGCAATTGCTCAACCAGTGAATTCCACTCGCCACAATTTTCACACTTGCCAACCCATTTCGGATAGCTGGCGCCGCATTGCTGACAGATGAATTGCGACTTTGCTCGCGCCATCAACGCCCTCCTTCTGCGCTGTCCAGGCTTTTATTCAATTCATCAATCTTAACACCCAATTCCCGCAAACGCGCTACGTCTTTATTGTACTGACTAATATCATTATTTAGTGCAGTGCGGCGCTGATTTATCTCGGTCAGTCGATTCCTCAGGACGCTGCGCTGGTCATTAAAATCCTCCTGCGATGCAAAACCGCCATCGGCCGCTTTTTGATTAAATGCCTTTACCCGCTGATTATATTGTTCGACGTCAGCCGCATACTGATTGACTCTTGACTCAATATCCAGCTTACGTGCAGCCAAATTAGTGCGCAGACTGCTTGCCTCATTCTCAACGCTATCAAATTTATTGCTATACTGAGCGTGCAGCTTCACTACCGCCGACCGATCGCTGAAATACCGCGTATAATACTGCTCCAACTCGCTGCCCAAATCAGCAAACTCTGTCCCTAAAATTGAATGTAGTTCATTCGTCCGCGAACCAGGCTGAGCGCGTTCGTAATAATTCATCCGCTCGGTAAATTTGTCCGTCTTAACTTTTTGGTATGCTTGTTCTAATAACGGTTCTAACCGCGATTTTTCCTCAGCGCTGAGCCGCGCGTATGCCGCATGCAGCATTTCATGCGAAGCCGTCACTTCCTTCACGCCGTCAAGCTCGTGATTGACTACATTGTAAATATAAATAGCGCTTGCTGACTGGTCGTAACAACCTAAAATCGGGCTAGCTTTTTCCACGCGGCGGCATTCCTCGTTAAACTCGGCAGCAGATTTTAGCTGCGGATGCGCGATATAAAACAAGCGTTTGCCGGCTGCCGACATACCGCTGCGTTCAGCAATCTGCGCAATTTCAGCGCTGGGCTGGTATTGGCGAAAACTAATCTCATCGATAATCTGCTGCCGATTAGCTACCGCTAGGATTGCGCCGGCAACCAAAGCTAGCGATAGAAAGCCGCTGGCAACTTTACGTACGCTTGACATCTATCACCACCTTATTGTTATCAATTTTAGTTTCCAGTATATTGCCGGGTTTTGCCTTGTTTGATAACAAAACATCGCTAAGCGGATCTGCTAATTCCGCCTGAATTGTCCGCCTCAGCACCCGCACGCCGCGCTGTTCGTCAAAACCCTGCTTTATCAGCCAGCGTTTCACTGGCGGCGTAATATTAAGAGTCATGCCGCGCTGCTTAACCGCCTCAAACAAATCAGCCGTTAAATTATCAAAAATCTTGTGCACCACTGATCGGGTCAACGGCTTAAACGTAATTACGCCGTCAAATCGGCCAATCAATTCCGGCCGCAGAAAATCCTCCAGTTCGCGCAAGGCAGCCCGCGAATTCCGTTCGTGGCGGTCTTGACTAGACGATTTTTGCTGGCTGGACGACGTAAAGCCCAGCTCTGAATCTTGCACCATTTGTTCAGCGCCGACATTGCTTGTTAAAATTATGATTGTCTGGCGAAAACTGACAGTCCGCCCGTGCGAATCGCTTAGCTTGCCGTCTTCCAAAATTTGCAGCAGCAAGTTTAGTACGTCTGGATGCGCCTTTTCAATCTCATCAAATAGCACCACGCTGTATGGCTGCCGGCGAACCTTGTCGGTCAATTTGCCGCCGTCATCATAACCAACATAGCCAGCTGGCGCGCCGATCAGCCGGCTGGCCGTGTGCCGCTCCGAAAACTCGCTCATGTCAATCTTAATCAAACTATTATCGCCGCCAAAAACTTCCCGCGCTAGCACCCGCGCCAATTCCGTCTTACCCACGCCAGTCGGCCCGAGGAAAATAAACGATCCTAACGGCCCGTTTTTGCGATTCAGCCCAGCTTTATTTCGGCGAATCGACCGCGCCAATTGCTCGATCGCCTCGCCCTGGCCTAACACTCCCTGGCTCAGGCGCTTCTCTAATTGGAGCAAATCTTTCATCTGATTCAGCGACAAACGATCAACCGGTATATTAGTCATCGCCGAAACCGCCCGCCGCAAATATTCATCCGTCAAGCCAGGCCTCGTCTCAGCCTCATCCGTTAATTTGCCCGCTTGCTGTTCTAATTGCCGCATTTGCATTTTAAACTCCGCGGCCTGCTGATAATCCTCAGCCTCAACAGCGGCGTCAATCTTCCCAGCCAGCTGCTTGATTCGACGCGACAATTTATCCTTGCGCGATAAATTCGCCGGCAAGCTCGACTTAAGCAGGCTCGCCGCCTCATCAATCACATCAATCGCTTTATCAGGTAAAAACCGCTCCGTCACGTAGCGCTGGCTCAAATCCACCGCCTCGGTGAGTATCTCGTCAGAAATCTGCACTTGGTGATGTTTAGCCAAGTTGCCGCTCAATCCTTTCAGCATTGCTACCGCTTCTTCCGGCGACGGTTCCGCCACCGTTACCGCCTGAAAACGCCGACTCAAGGCCGCGTCTTTCTCAATGTGCTTGCGATATTCATCAAACGTCGTCGCGCCAATCAGCCGCACTTCGCCGCGCGCCAACGCTGGTTTTAATACGTTAGCCGCGTCCATTGAACCTTCCGCCGAACCAGTGCCAACCAGCAAATGCAGCTCGTCAATAAACAAAATGACTTCCTGATGTTTCTTAGCAACCGCCAAAACTTTTTGCAGCCGCTCCTCGAATTGCCCGCGATATTTCGTCCCGGCAATCATCGCCGTCAAGTCCAATTGAAACAGCCGCTTGCCTTTCAAAAACTCCGGCACTTTATTATCGGCAATTTTTTGCGCCAAACCCTCAACTACCGCAGTCTTACCAACGCCTGGTTCGCCGATTAGCGCTGGATTATTCTTACTGCGGCGCCCCAGCACGGTAATCATCCGCTGAATCTCCGCCGCCCGGCCAATCACTGGATCTAAAAACCCCTCGCTGGCCCGCCGCGTTAAATCTACGCCAAATTTGTCCAGAATTTTCAAATCGCCCGACTTCTTAGCCGCCGTACCGCGATCACTTTGCAGTGATTCAAATTGCTGTTTATCAAACACATCTTCCAAGCTGCCGCGCAGATGTTCAATATCAATATTCATATCGCGCAGTAATTTGGTTGCCCGCGCCTCACGCTGCTGCAGCATGCCATATATAATGTGTTCAGTACCAACTCGCTCCTGCCCAAACTCTACCGCTAATTGCCACGACGTCCGTATTAGTTCGACCACTTCAGCGCTCAAACCCTTCTGCACCACCGTAATCACCAGCGGCTTGGCAGTCAAATTCAGCGCCAATTCTGCCCGATCCAAGGTCACGCCGCTCTCCGCCAAAATCTTCGCACCCAGCGACGAATTCTGCGCCAGTACGCCAAGCAAAATATGCTCAGTGCCTACATAAGAGCTGCCATCATTATGTGCCAGCAAACCAGCCCGCTCCAAGCTCGCGCGAGCCGTTTCCGTCAATCGAGATTCCAATTCAGAAAAATCTTCCGGCATATCGCCCTCCTTTCGTTTTCGGCGATTCTCACGAGGCAGCTTATTCCGCCACCTCCTCAACCGCGCTCATCAAACTGTCTTCAATATTTTTGCGAGGTTTTGCCTCAGGCTTAACAGCCGCCTTTGCCTCAATGTCCAATTCGTAGCCAGTTAGCCGGCTTGCCAAGCGAACATTCTGCCCAGCCCGGCCGATGGCCACTGACTGCTGATCCTCGCTGACATACACTGTTGCCCGTTTCTCGTCCTCATTGACCGTCACGCTCAGCACTTCCGCTGGGCTCATGGCATTCGCGATGAAGCCAGCCGCATCTTCCTCAAACGGAATGATGTCAATTTTTTCCTGCTCGCCGATTTCGTTCATCACCGCCTGAACGCGCGTACCGTGACCGCCGACGAACGTACCGACTGGGTCAACGCCTGGCAGCGCCGATGCTACCGCCAATTTGGTGCGGCGACCAGCCTCGCGGGCAATGGCTTTGATCTCCACGGCACCCGTTTCCATCTCTGGCACTTCCTGGCTGAACAAGAACCGCACAAATTCTTCATTGCCGCGGCTCAAAATCAACTGCGGACCGCGACCTTCGCGCTCGATGTCCTTGATATATACCTTGACGCGGCGACCAACGCCGTAGTACTCGCCAGGAATTTGCTCGGACTGCGGCATAATGCCGACGGCCTTGCCCAGCTCAATTCGCACCACGCGCGGCTCAACCCGCTGAATCGTACCGGTTACCACCGTACCAATCTTATCTTCAAATTCTGCCAACACCACCTCGCGCTCTGCCTCGCGCAGCCGCTGCAAAATCACTTGCTTGGCAGTCTGGGCTGCCACCCGACCAAACGTCGTCACGTTGTGGGTCTCGACCGTTACTTCGCTGCCCAGCTCAGCCGCTGGGTCAACCGCCTTAGCCTCGTCCAGGCTCATTTGATTGACGTCATTTTCGACTTCTTCAACCACGGTTTTGACGACCGACACCACAGCCGTGCCGCTATTGATGTTCAGGCTGGCGCGCACCAACTGCTCACGCGTGCCGTTATCACGACGCCACGCTGCCGCGATAGCCTGCTCAATTACCTCCAAAACCGTTTCTTCTGGCAGGTTCTTTTCCTCGGCAATCGTCCGCACCGCCAACGTCAATTGCTTAATATTCAAATCTTCCATATTAGCTCCTTTACGCTATATATTATACTACTTTTCATATCAAACGCCCAAGAGACGAAAAATTCCGACCTCGACGGCCGGATATAGTTTGAGTATATATCAATAAACCTCAGATGTCAAATTTTCACTGTTTAGCCAACAGCCACACCTTCTATTCAATAATCAATAGCACGCCGCTAAGATCGTCAACTACCCAACGCGCATCATCAACAATCGGCGAGTCTGTAAACGTTACGCCATTCCCTGTTGCTTGAAAAAGCGCTGCATCATTCGCGCCATCGCCGATAACCATACAATCCGCCAGCGCAATGTTTAGTTCGCCGACCAACTGCTGCAATTGACGTAATTTGTCGCTGGTATCTTTTTCTGGCGATTGTATCTGAATAAGCTGGTCGTTCTCGTCAAAGATGAACCGATTTGAAGACCGCCACCAAGTAATTTGCAGCTCAGCCGCCACATGTTGCACGAGAATATCCATCGCCCCAGAAACGATCGCCAAATTATAACCGCGCTTTCTCAACTCGTCCACAACATCGCGAGCATAAGGCATATACGTGTATCGCCATAAAATCTTTTCAACATTCGGACGCGATACGTCGCCGCGCTGCTGATAAATCTTAAGAAGCTCCGCCTGTCCTTCGGCATCAGTAATCTCGCCGCGGCGCGCCCGCTCCATCAGCCCAGCATCTTCAGCGGGTGTCACACCCATCGCCAAGTTCAAATCGCGCCATGAATTCTCCTTAATAAGCGTTTTATTTAAGTCAAATACGATAAGCTCAGGACTCATATAAATTATTATAATCTACACTCTGCTGTCCGTAAAACCTGCCTGGCGCGAGGATATAACCGCGACCGCATTTGCAATGCCAACAATGCCGTTCGGTAAACACCATATGGCAGCCATGTGAACGGCTGATCAATCAGCGTAAATCTTTTTTCGCCATTGACAGTATGCGTGAAAACATTATTTCCTGCATTATTACTCAAACAAATGTCGTTAACTAAAATCCGCGAGGCTGTTCGCCCAAGCGCCTGATCCAAATGTCGCCTGACTACCTTAAGCTCTTCCATCATTGATGAATGGCAACTAACAATATGATCGAAATATGCCTGCTCGGGCATAAATTGGCTGTTGATAGATTCGCCAGGCGCCCGCTCAATAACCGCAGCCGGCGGCAACGCGCCATTACTCGCCATAGCCAGCACCCGCACAGACGACACCGGACATCCAGCTCTCTGCAAGACATCGTAAAGCGTATTCATGGTGTCGCGCTGAATAGTCGCCTCGCCGATAGACCTAAATCGCTTCACAACATAATCTCCCTCTGGATTAAGCACATAAACATGTCTCAGTCCCTCTCGCGCCAGAATACGGTTTTGCTCAACCTTAATTCCTTTTTCACGCGACCATTGAGCATCTCTACTGGCAGCAGCCCGTTCCGCCAGCTCTACAGCCTGATCAAAATCATCGCCAACTGCGATTTCCGGCATAATAATCTCTGTCTCTACTTTAGTCATTCTCTCCGAAAGCATTTTTCCTGCAAGCCTTCATATTCTATTTATATTAAAACACAACCGCTTAACCGCCGCATGAAGAAAGTATCCGCGCCATCGCATCTTTTTCCGCGCTTGTTACCCATAGGTGATATCTGCGCTTGACCGCTACCTGGCGTTCAATGTACTGGCAGCGGAACGGTTTGTTGGCAGGCAGCCAAGTTGCCGCGTCGCCATCACCTTTGGCTTGATTAGCCGGACCGTCAACCGCCAGCAAATTTAACGGATCATTCGCTAACTTTTCCCGTTCCTCGCGCGGTAGCTGCTGCGCGCCCTTTTGCCAAGCGTCGCTCAATGCCACTACGTGGTCAATCTGCACTCGCTGGCTTGTTTCCTTGCCGCGTTGGAATTGAATCGTTTTGCCGGTATATGGATCATCCAACCTGCCTGATTGCACACGGCACTTATCATCAAGTTTTTCATTAGCCAAATCCCGCGCTAAAATTACCTCGCGTGTCGAGCAGCCGTCAATTTTACCCCAACCATCGCCAAATTGCTTGCGAGCGTAGCCTGTTTTGGGTGCGCGGCCCTTAACTTCTAGTTTAGCTAACTCCGCTTGAGCGTTTGAATCGCCAAACAATTGCCGCTGCATAGACGGCGAAGTCGGCGCAATTTGCGGTTGCTGCAGCTGCGTCGCCCACGCTGCCGCGCCAGCTACTGCCGCGACGAGCAGTAAGGTTATTTGACGCCGCCTAATTTTCCTAGTTGCCATATCTATATTATAATGAAAATATGAAAACAGTTCCACGCTTAATCGACACATTTACACCAAATCATTACGCATTAACCCTCGACCTAACACGCGCCGAAGAAAAATCATTTTCTGGCACAGTGATTATTTCTGGCGAGTCAACTGGCGAGTCAATTTCGCTCCACGCCAAAGATTTAACTATTCAATCAGCATCAATTGACGACCAGCCTGCTGAGTTTTCTTACGGCGAATTTGACGAGTTACAGCTGTCGCGCCCAGACCTGTCCAGTGGACAGCACACCGTTCGCATCGACTTTTCTGGCGTCATCACCGACGCTATGCACGGACTATATCCGTGTTATTTCACCCACGATGGCGTAAAAAAACAACTGTTTGCCACCCAATTTGAATCGCACCATGCCCGCGAAGTCTTTCCATGCATTGATGAGCCGGCTGCCAAAGCAACCTACGGCGTAACACTCGTGACCGCTCCAGGGCTAACCGTCCTTGGCAATATGCCCATCGCTGAATCATCTGAAAAGGATGGCGCGCTGACAACCAAATTCACTACCACGCCGCGCATGAGCAGCTACCTACTCGCCTTTGTCGTCGGCGAATTACATAAGAAAACCGCCTGCACCAAATCTGGCGTTGAAGTTAATATTTGGGCAACACCAGCCCAAAGCGAGAAGACGCTGGATTTTGCACTGGACATCGCCACGCGCTCCATTGATTTTTATGATGAATACTTTGGCGTGCCATATCCGCTGCCAAAGTCTGACCACGTGGCGCTGCCAGATTTCTCGTCAGGCGCTATGGAAAACTGGGGACTCATCACCTACCGCGAAAGCTGCCTACTGGCTGACCCAAAATTAACGCCAGAATCATCCAAACGCTTCATCGCTACTGTCATCGCCCACGAACTCAGCCATCAATGGTTCGGCAACCTGGTGACTATGCAGTGGTGGAATGATCTGTGGCTAAATGAGAGTTTCGCCAATATAATGGAATATGTAGCGGTCGACGCACTACACCCTGAGTGGCGGATGTGGGAGGATTTTGCAACAAGCGAGGTCACCGCGGCGCTGCGGCGCGACAGCTTGGATGGTGTGCAGCCAGTGCAGGCCGACGTTAATCATCCGGACGAGATCAGCACTTTGTTTGACCCGGCGATTGTCTATGCCAAGGGCGGACGGCTATTAGTGATGGTGCGGCGGCTAATCGGCGAGGAGGCGTTTCGCGCAGGACTAAAGTCATATTTTGAAAAATTCGCCTACCAAAACACTGTTGGTAATGATTTATGGCAAGAGCTAGAAACCGCCAGCGGCCAGCCAGTTGTTGAATTGATGAATGCCTGGATTTCTCAGCCGGGGTTGCCGATTGTGCAAGTCGAACAAGACAATTCGGCTGAGCAATCTACTGTCACGTTAAACCAGGAACGCTTCTTCATCGGCGACCACCAGCCGTCCGACGCCCTGTGGCCAATTCCGCTGTTCGCCAATCAGCCGCTTGATGATATTCTGACCGAGCGCGAGAAAACATTTACGGCAAATGGTGATGTTCGGCTAAACTGCGGACTGAACGGACATTTCGTAACGCACTACGACTCAGCAACACGAGATCGATTGATCGAAAAAGCAGCAGAATTGCCAACGTTAGATAAAATTTGCTTATTGCAAGATATGACGTTGTTGGCGCGGTCTGGACGAGAAAGTTCGGCGGCGCTACTGCCGCTGGCACGCGTTTTTCAGCACGAGACCAATGAAAGAGTCTTTAATAAAGCTGGGACAAATTTGGTGGAATTACGCAAATTCGTCGACGATAATGAAGCAGGACGCGCTCGGCTAAAGCAGATTTCTGCTGAATTTGCCCGCGATACATTCATGGAACTTGGCTGGGATGAGCAGGACGGCGAGTCTGATGACGACCGCGAACGGCGCACGGCAGCGTTAGGCTTAATGTTATACGGCGAGGACTCAGCAGCGCTCGCGGAGGCCGGACGGCGCTTTAATGAGACTGACCCGGATGATTTACCAGCTGAAATTCGCCCGCTTATCATCAATGCCAATGTCAGATATTTCGAGACGCCAGAAATGATTGACAAGCTTTTTACGATATATCAGAATACGCCATCAGCCGACCTGCAAGTTGATATAGCGCTAAGCTTGACATCGACGAAAAATCCAGCAACCGCCGAACGAATTTTAACAGCGATCAAGGATGCTGATATTATCCGCCCGCAAGACGCCAGCCGCTGGTTTATTTATCTGATCCGTACGCGGGAAAACCGGAAAATTGCCTGGGATTGGCTGAAAGAAAATTGGCAGTGGGTGAAAGATACCTTTGGCGGCGATAAAAGCTACGATAACTTTATCCGCTACGCCGCCAGCGCCCTGTTAACCCGCGCCGAGCTGGACGATTTCACCGAATTTACTAAGCCGCTGCGCGCCGAACCAGCCCTGACCCGCACCATCGACCTGGGTATCCGCGAAATCGCCGGCAGAGTAGCGCTGATTGAGCGGGATAAAGCGGCGGTGATTAAGGCGTTGGAAGAGTAATTTTTCCTCACTTTTATCGCCATTTTCACCCTATTTTTGCCTAAAATTCAATAAAATTGCCATAAACTATTGACCTGAGCGTTCGGATATGATATATATATCAGCTTTTGTTGACGAGTTGAGTGAAAAACTCCTTGTCCGAAAGTGTATCATTGACAAGCAGATGTAAGCACGAGATGAGATCTTGGTTGGTGAAGAAGGGTGTTAGCATGTTTCTTTGGCGGTTGAGACCTCGTCTCGTGTGATAAGAGAATCATACGAGCCTGTATATCCTCCAAGACGGAGGCAGGTGGCATTCGCCGCGAGGAAGAAGGAAGGAGACGACGATGAGAATCGTCATCGTCAGAGTTGAGACCGTTGACGCCGACGGCGACCCCGTCGGCGAGATTGAGATCATCGACACCGAGGCTGGGACTGTCACCGAGGACGGGGCTATCGACGAGGATATCGTCGAGTACTACAAGAGGAGACTCCCACTCACCGTCAAGGCGATGGGTCTCTAATCTCAGCGATGTGGCAAGCGGAGACGATATCTGTAGAATTGATGTCGTCTTGACATCGTGTTTTTCTCTGTATATCAACCATCTGCTTGTCGCATTCGCTCCATAGATGTGTGTCTATGCTGATGAGTCGGAAACGACGAAAGCGAACAAAAACACAAACTGCCAAGGCTAATTCACCTCCATTATCACCTGGATTGCCAGCGGTTCGCTTTATGTCCATGAATTGGTATAATCACTAATATACGCTGACTATTGGTTCGGAAACAGCGTATATTTACGGTAAATAATTATAAATTATGGAGGATTTTATGGGAAAACATGGATTAAACAGTGCAGGAGAGCGTCTTGGCTCACACGAAATAGTAAACACAAAAGCCCTAGCAGTAGTTCTTGCTGGAGCGGCTCTTTTAGGGATTGCTGGCTGTGATGGAGATACAGTTCCCAAAGATGTACGTTTTGCCGTAAGTTGCAGCGATCCTAATAATGGTAATCAAGCCCCAGGAATTGATAGCATAAAACAAGACAGTCCGTACGGCGAGGAAGCAACGAAGCGAGTAGAATTTGTGTGTCCTGACGGCACAGAAATGTCAGTACATGAAGTTGATAGCGCAGCAAACTCAACCCCAGGAGAAGAAAGTACTCCTGCAGAAAATAACGACAGCTATGTCGTTACAATAAATGCATCCTGTTCGGAATCAGCAGCTGGAAAACCAGTCAATCGAGCATTCAGCAGCCGTAACAGCTCCGGAAAAGATACCTTTGTAGTAGTTTTGGACTCCGATTGTAATATTAACAATACAGCTGTATCAAAATAATTTAATCTACGACCACAGGCTGCTTAATACCCTGACATTCATCGACAGCCACCGCTAACATCCGCATATCACGACCTTCGTATTGCGGATGTTTTGCTATGAACAATTCCGCCGCGAAGTGCATTTGACGCTGTTTTTTGACAGTAATCGCCGCCAGCCCATCGCCAAAGTCATCATTCTTACGGTATTTGACCTCGGTGAAGTACAGCACATCATCTTTCATACTGACAATATCAATTTCACAGTACCGCGTCCGCCAATTCCGCGCCACAATCTCATGACCATCCGCCGCCAGCCAATCTGCCGCCGCCTGCTCGCCCGCGTCGCCAATGGAGCGGGTAGTGGAAATAGTGGATAAATGAGGAGGGGCGGGCTCGCTACCTCCTCCGACAGAGGCTGTGAAACGTTCGCGAAGAGCGGACGTTTCAGCCGAACGCTCGCGAAGTATCTCCGGTGGAGATACAAGCGAAGAGTGTACTCTGGAGGAGGATGGTGGCGAACCCGCCGCCCCCACATACTTCTGCAGCGGCGCAAAACTCAACCGATGCAGCGGCGTCACGCCCAACTGCTCAATCGCCGCCCGGTGCTTCGCCACGCCGTAGCCGGCATTTGATGCGAAGCCGTACCCTGGATAGACTACATCTTGCTCGGTCATAAACTGATCGCGCGCTACTTTAGCGATGATCGATGCTGCCGACACACTCGGCACCAAACCATCAGCTTTAGCCATCACCGTCACATATCGCTCCAGCACTGTATCCGCCAGAAAATTGGCCGTCCCGTCAATGATAATTTCATCAAACGCCACCTTCTTTTCCCGGCATTGCACCTGAATTTGTGCGACCGCCCGCCGTGTCGCCAGTCGCAGCGCCTGACTCATGCCAACCTCATCCAATTCCCCAGCGCTCACCCAGCCCAATGCCCAGGCGGCCGCCTGTTCGCGAATCACCCCGTCTAAAGCCTCGCGGCGTTTTTTAGTCAACTTTTTACTATCATCCAGACCCTCAATCTCGGCACCACCCAAAATCACCGCGCCCACCACCAGCGGCCCCGCCCATGGCCCACGTCCGACTTCATCAATGCCGAGGATCATGCGCGCGCTGACCCTTTTTCACATCCTTTTTTACACCCGAACGTATGAACACCCAGCCGATCCACACTGCCGCTGCACCCAGCGTATTTGCCAAAATATCCCAATTGGTATCGTCCAACGTGATGTGCGCCAAACCAACCTTGACCATAAATAATTCCGCTAGTTCATTGACACAACCCAGAGCCGACACTAGTGCAAACACCGAAAACACCATCACCAACCAGTGTGCCCGCCAGCGCGTCGCCAGCACTAAATATATCCACAACAATCCCGTAAACAGTCCGCCGCCCACAAAATGCGTAGTAAAACTAGTATCTCGCCCGTCGATCAGCGGCGACGGCAAATACCACGAGATGAAAAACAGCACGCACGCAACATATAACAGCCAGCGGTACTTTACTTCATCGGTAAAACCCTGGCGGCGCAACACATACGGCACCGCAAATGCCAAAGTCACGGGAACGAAAACAGAAATATAATGAAAGATCGACATATTGGCATTATACCATGAAAAACCGCCCCCCCAGAGAGGGCGGTCTGTATGTCTCAAAACCAATTACGCTTCTTTATGGCGGGCTGCGACCTCAGCAGCCTTGGCGTCAAGCTCCGCCTGAGCAGCGTCTTTTTCGGCTTGCTTGGCAGCAGCTTCCTTAGCAGCCTCTTCTTTCAGGCGCTCCGCTTCAGCCTCGGCCTTAGCATCATGCACATTATTAACAGCGGTGCGGTCAAAGTTTTTAGCAGTCAAGCGAGCTGACTTACCAGAACGCTTGCGTAGGAAGCTAAGGAACTTGCGGCGAACCTTGGCGCGGCGAACAATTTCCACCTTTTCAATCAGCGGGCTGTGCAGCAAAAATGATTTTTCCACGCCGACACCTGAGGCAATTTTGCGAACGGTAATGCGCGAGGTATGCGACTGCTTATTATAAGTGCGGATAACCACACCCTCAAACATCTGGATACGCTCTTTGTTGCCTTCCTTAATTTTCTGATATACACGCACTGTATCGCCGCTGCGGGCGTCAACAACTGCCTGCTTTTTCTGCGCTTGATTGACTTTATTGATTAACTCAAAACTCATAATATTTCCTATCTTTCAAACCAGCTCTGGCTGGCCACGCAGTTGTACGCCTGCGGCTCCACACCGAACAAAGCCCGAATAATTAACTCTTGTACAATGCAATTGATTTTAGCACAATATCAGATGATAGACAATAGCCGCGAGGCTAAAAGCGACACGCAAACGAGCAGATCACCAGCTTAACACTTAAATCCTAGTTTTTCATAAAATATCCGAAAATAGTTTACGCTGATGTTGGCTGCTTTCGGCTATCAATAGCAGCTGATGACATGTTGCTATTTGAATCGCCTACCGGTCTGGTGCCTGGACGAACAGACAAATTAGGACGAGGACAGAAGACATTTCCTCTAATCCACCCCTCTTGCTGCCCTAAGCTGCAAGGCGTTACATAAGACCCGCCGTCAACTATTGTATTCTCCTCTGCTGCCCGATCAACAAAACTATCTAATCTCTCTGGCTGCAGCGGCGTACCAGTACTTTCAGCAGATTTTCTTTCTTCTGGCTGCTGGATGCTCGTATTTGCATCGCCGCGATCAGTAGGCACACCTACTACAACAACACCAGTTACCACCATAGCAAACGCTGCAGCAAGACCAACTACCGTTCTCGTATTCCTATCGTCAGGTAGATAATCCTTTAGATTTGGGCTTTCACCAGCATGCCTTGGCGTATGCCTATCAGGTTTAGCAGTACAAGAATCGCCAAAGTGGTAGCGATTCATATGTCTTGGTGTATATCCACGCATTTGACTATATCTTTACCTCAAAAATATTAAATAGTAATAAGCTTTCAGATTATACCACAATCAGAAGATAAAAGCAAGCAAAATGCCGCCGTAAAATACAACAAATTATCTGCGATACTTACTTAATCTTATGACGTACTATCGACAAATCCCAGGATCGTTAGACCTAGCCAGGGTTTGCACATCAACTTCTTCACTCTCACAGCCAAGCGGATAAAGCTTTCCGTCTGACAACCTAAGTATAACGACAACATTCCTCGGATCTGTCATATCTTCAGGACCAAAACTCACCCCCTGAACAGAATCACCCATTAGCGCACCGCCATTCCGCGTATAGACAATAGCCGCCTTGCCATTTTTAGCACGCACCTCTCTAATTCCGGTTTCTTCTGGTTCTCGTTTCCAGTCCATAGCGAAAAAACGTACTTCATCTCCCTCTTTTATATCCACTTTTCCGCCGTTGCACGCCTCCTTGCCGAATACAGTAAGCTGACCATCGACCGTTGCGATTGCCCTAGAGACTGATGTACCGTCTTCGGTCTCAAACGCTCCCGCCACTAGCATTAAACATTCGTCTTTCCCTAAATTTGATAATTGCTCGACTGTCGGCAATTTGCCCGGGGCGACCATCTTTGGCGTTCTCTCGGCAGTCGGCGTTGGAGCTGCTTCCGCAGTGGACGTAGTATCTGGCGTGGCAGTTACTTCTGGACTAGAGCTAGCTCCTGCGCCAGCTTCGCCGATACTACAGCCGCCGAGAGCTAATGCAAGACCTGCCAGTGTCGCCGTTGCGCGCTGCAAAAAACCAGGTTTCTTTCTTTCCCTATTACCACCAAAAGAACCTTCATGTCCGACACTACTCCTCATAATAATATTGCATCTCCTCCTTACCTATAAAGCTACCCAAATCATATCATGCTTCCAGATATATAACAACAAACCGTTATCATGGCGTATAATATTAATATGGACTACAACAAACTAGCACTCGAACTACACGAAAAATATAAAGGCAAAATCACCACCGCGCTGCGCGATAACGGCGAAATCGACCGCGATAAACTTAGCGCTTATTACAGCCCGGGCGTCGGCGCCGTTAGCCAAGCCATCGCCGAGAACCCGGCGGATTTGCCGAAGTACACTTGGACGAACAATTTGGTCGGCGTGATTTCTGATGGCTCGGCGATCTTGGGCCTCGGTGATTTGGGGCCGAAAGCCGCTATGCCAGTGATGGAGGGTAAGGCGCTGCTGTTCAAACATTTCGCTAATGTCGATGCCGTGCCAATCGTCTTGGATGTTCATGAGCCAGAAGAAATTATCGCTGCCGTCAAGGCGATAGCGCCGAGCTTTGGAGCGATCAATCTGGAGGATATCGCTGCGCCGAAGTGCTTTGAGATTGAAGAACGCTTGAAAGACGAACTGGATATCCCCGTATTTCACGATGACCAGCATGGTACAGCAGTAGTAGTATTGGCGGGACTAATCAACTCCATGAAAGTCGTCGGTAAAAATCTGGCTAACTGTAAAGTAGTGATGATTGGCGCGGGAGCTGCTGGCACAGCCATCGCCAAATTACTATACGCTTATGGTGTTCACAATATTTACACTGTTGATAGCCGCGGCATTATTTCCGACACCCGCGATGATTTGAATGCCGAAAAAACCGCATTAAAACAATATCTGAGAACCGACATTAGCGGCTCGCTAGACGACGCAATTACCGATGCCGACATTTTCATCGGCGTATCAAAGCCAGGACTGCTAACTCCGGAAATGGTAGCAAAAATGGCCAAAAATCCTG
>ERZ772955.623-NODE-623-length-26219-cov-18.824912_pt1 | contig 26219 bp, 22 predicted proteins | sample MGYA00511133_ERZ772955 | MGnify/ENA primary metagenome ERZ772955 (study PRJEB29015, sample SAMEA2737914) | human oral metagenome | biome: human oral; feature: human-associated habitat; material: dental | place: China | collected 2149 ... | reverse complement strand
CCGTTGTACTTAGCGACGTTCCAGATGAGAGCGCTATTATGGGTAAGCTCATCATACTGTTTACCGTAAGGCCACCTACCTTCAGAATTAATGCCATGCAATATATCGTCCTCAATCTCCTCACCCACATCCTGAATGCTCTCGCATCCGGAGGCTTTATTTATCGAGTTAGCTAAGTATTGTTTGCCCTCCTCGGTAGCGCAAATTGCATCAATAATGCCAAAGCGGTATGAATCGCCGGCTTTATCTACCGAAGATAATTCATCGTTGTCATAGCTATTCGTCTCTATTAAACCCACCCTTCTGCTTGTTTCATCAACGATAACCTGTCGGATGTGTTCATTAGCTGCAATCTCCTCAATAGGAAGACCGGAGGCGTCAAGTAAAGCTACGCTGTCGGCCTTGACGTCATCAAGCGAATCTAAGAAATGGCGCTTGATATCCTCATTAGATAGGTCAAGCTTACCCAGCTCAAGCGCCTCTCGTATACCAAAATACTTGTTATAATAATGGTATCCACGAGTATCCAGAAACTCTTTAGCCATCTCCGGGTCAGATAAGTTGATTTTACCCTCTCGCAGCATCTTGGAAATGAACTTGGAGTCTGATTCGGCGGTCTCGTCGCTTATCACCGTCCTCCTCCTCATCTTATCCATATAGGTTTGCAAGACTCGCTTGTTAGATAAGTCAAGTTCGCCGTCTTCAACCAGCTGATTAAGCTGAGCATACTCCCGCTGTTGCTCTAGCATCTCTTGCCTGCTGTGATTAATAGCGCTGGACGGCATATTTAATGTGTGTATGATTAGCCTCACCTGCTTATATTCTTGCTTCTTTGCTCGAAGTTGTCTCACAGAGTTGAGTGCCGTCTGCGCCACGACACCTAGCGGGCCGGAGCCAAGCAGCTCTATTATTCCCCTTTTCCTAGGCTGTATCTCAGCACCGGCCTGAACAGCCCGACCGCTCCGCTCTTCCGGGGCGACGTTAGTGCTATATTGCGCCTCGGTATCAGTCTGAGCAGTCTGATCATCTTGACCACCCTGCTCCACCTGACCGGGCTCGTCGTTATTAGGTTCGTCCCGGTCGCCTTTGATTACCCGGACTTCAACGGTCTCGCCTTGATCTGATGTGCGGTTGGTATCGTTAGCATTTTTATCGCCATTGGCCCCACCAGCGTCGCTATCATTACCCACTCTACTGGTGTCTTGTTCCGACAGGTCACTCTGCCACTGCTTAGCATTGGCGCCGTTCGCTGTCACTTCCGGCTGTTGATAACTATTATGTCTATTCATAGTGCTTATGAAGATTATAACAAATGAGCCTTGCTGATATATAGCAGAGAGCCGGCACACGAACTTGGACGACCGCTACCGACTAGCGCAATAACACGGCGTCACGCCATGCGCCCACACTTACCTACCCTGATGCTCATCCAGTATCTTGTTGACCAGGCTGTCGGCTAGGCTGTTGTACTCACGGTGGATGTGGTGGAAGTGCACCCGCCGAAAGTTAAACAGTAGCTTGACCACCCTATTGTAGACGTCGATAAACTCGGGGTTATGCACCTTGAAGATACCGTTAATCTGGTTAACCACCATCAAGTTATCACTATAGAAATCGACATCGGTCAGCCCCAGCTCGACCGCCTTAGCTAGCCCCAGCTCCACCCCGATGTATTCCGCCATGCCGCTATTGCTATAGCCGATGAACTTGCCACCCTGAGCTAGGACAGTCTGCCCGGAGCGATCGGTGATGATATAGGCACTGGCTGATGGACCGGGGTTACCCCTAGAGCCACCATCCGAGTGAATGATAGCCGTCTGCCGAGTCGCCGTCTGGTCGGGAGTGGCTTTGTCGCCGCCACTGTCAAACTTAGCTATGTCTAGTAAGATGTTAGTGGACGAGGTTAGCTGGCTGTAATGTATATCTGACAACTTAACCCAGCGGATTTTATCGTATTCGTCGTCCGTTGTGACTTTATCACCTCTATCAATAGTTGTGCTATAAACAATGAAAACATACTGAGTGTTCTGGTAGTCAGGATCGATGAAGCTGACCACATCACGCAGACAGAAGGTCTCCGGCTCGATACCGGCATGAATCTGCAAGCTCCGCTTCAGTGCGTCCACCGGCTGCTCGCCGACATGGAGCGAACCGCCCGGCAGCTCGTATAGCCCGCTAATCGACGGGCGACCACCGACTCGGCGCAGCAATAAAATCTTGCCTTGTCGCTCTACCAGCGCCCTGATGACTACTTTTTGTCGCATGCCCACCTGATATTTATTACTCAAATATTTCAACTTCCGGATGGTCTAGCCTGGCGTATTAGAATCCCCATCTAGGACAAGGCGGGTGCTCGCAATAACTAACCACGGTTAGCTACCATTAGAGCCCCTTTCTAATGCGTCGTTAGGAAATAAACTACAGGCTAGACCTAACCTAATTATATCATTGACCGGCAAATTACCCACCACCCTAGAGGCCGAACCACTTGGCGACGATGGTGAAGCAGCCCTCTGCCCCTCGAGCGATATTGATCACCAGTCCGCTCACAATCGTCCCGGCTAATAATACGACCAGGAAAACCACCGCCACGCCGTACCGTTCCATCTTATCCATCACTCGCCTAGCTCCCGGCGGAGCAAAAGCATAGAGCAAGCGTGAACCATCTAGCGGTGGTATAGGTAGCAGGTTAAAGGCAAAGAGGCTCAAGTTTATCACTTCCGCTTGACCGATGAGCTGACCTGCTAGACTAGCTTGGTCAATCCGTAGACATCTAGAGATGATAAAGCAAATAAAAGCTAGCACTAGGTTGGTCAGCGGTCCTGCTAGTGCAACTAGGGCGGCACCCCAGTCGCCACCTTTTAGCCGTTTGGTGTTTATCGGCACCGGCTTAGCCCCGCCGAAGATCGGCATCGGCGTGCCTGAGGCGGTTGCCAATATGGCGAGCGCCGGCAGTACGATGGTCAGGTAGGGGTCGATGTGAGGTGCCGGGTTAAGCGTCAGACGCCCTTCTTGCTTGGCTGTGTCATCACCCAGCCAGTACGCCACTAGTCCGTGCATTATCTCATGCAAGACTAACGACACTAGAGTGACGCCTAGGGTGATGCCTAGGACAATGACCGTGGCTATCATGGCTACAATTATACCATCGCCCTCTCTTCCATGATCCGGCCTCGTAGCTCACGGCAAAGTCTGTAATTTCCCTCCACGTATAACCCTTTGACATACGAGTAGTACAGGTGGTCTCCTCAGGCTTGGCACCGTATAAGTCACCACGTGCACTGGATAGCTTACTGATATATCAACAGCCTTCGTCAACCACACTGTACTACTCATACCTAGGAATGCCTGATTTAATTGAGATTAGATTAAGAAATGAGATTAGGGAAATTACGTGTGTCAACGCTCTAGCCAGAGTAGCTCACCTAGCTTCCTCAGGCCCCAGCATCCCAGCATGATGCGTAGAGCTGGTGTTGCGTGAGAAGAACCATGGTGCGATATGAGCTTAAGTTGTACCTGAATAGACTTACGTATCTGCTGGGTGCTGGACAGGCTGGCGACGTAGCTAGCACCACTGGCAATTGCTATCTTACTGCTGTATCAATAGCCATCGGAAGCTTAGGTGAGTTACTCTGACACATACAGCCCTTAGTACATAAAGGGTGTCTTTTGTCCTTCATCTGCATCGTCATTTCCTGAAGACTGTGCACGCTTGAAGCTCAGCAGTGCACGAGCCAGCCAGGCGGGTCTGAAGGAAATGATGATGCAGATGAAGAGTGAGGGCGTAGCTCCCCTACATCTTGACTGCTCGCCATACAACCTTGTATACTTTAGTCAAGTAAAACAAGGAGATTTAACTATGGCAAAGGACCAGATTACCGGTAAACACGCCATGAGTGGCAATAATGTCAGCTTCTCGATGCGTCATACCAAGCGTAAGTTTAAGCCGAATTTACAGCGTAAGACTTTCTATGTGAACGGTCAGAAGGTGCGTCTGCTGGTGGCGACCAGTACTATCAAGACACTGAAGAAGAAGGGCTTCGCCACTCAGCCGGAAGAAACCGGCAAGAAATAGCTGGCAGCCCGACAAGATTAGAGAAATAGCTGGCAGCCCGACAAGATTAGAGAAATAGCTGACAGCCCGACAAGATCAGAGAAATAGCCTCTCCTAGCGAGAGGCTATTATTGTCATACCAACTACACTCTACAGTAGCAGAGTGGGCTTCCACCGCAGCACCCGCTACTTAGTCCGACTAAGCTCATAGGTGGTCATATTAGCAGGCAGACTTGTCCCTGTCTTTAGCTTGTAGACGGTTTGCTTCTCGATATTGCTATTGCCCATCTCTTTCTCCAGAGCAGCCAGGCTCTCTTGTGGCACTTCATACTTAGTCTGACCGTCATCGTAGTGGGTCGGGATGACTACGCTGGGGCTGATCTGGCGAACGATCGTAGCGGCATCTTGAGCGTCAAGGGTGTAGCCACCGCCTCCGACCGGGACAACGGCGATATCTATCTGACCGAGCATCTCCAGATCGTCATCCGTTAGAGGCGCAACCGTATGACCAATGATGGCGATCGCCACGCCCATGGTCTCGATCCGGTACATTACCGCATCCTGGGCATGCTCATCTTCGGCTAAGTGTGCCGGTACGGCGATGCCTCGCACGCTGACGTCACGATGCTCATACTCACCCGGCATATCAATAACGAAGCCCTTGGCTTCTCCCTCGGCAGGAGCAAAAGCAGGCTGAGTCGCCAGTATTACTGCTTCGGGGTTCTGAGCTTCTTTAGCCTGAGCGTTAGCCGTCGGGTCAACGACGATCAGGGCATTCTTATCCTTAATCACCACACAGTTAGCACCCCTATAATCAATCTCCATGTTTACTCCTCCTCGCCTCAGCCTGATCATTGACACCGGGATAATCCACCAGTATGCCGGCGTCGTCCAGCACCGTAATATGCTTTGATTCTAGCACATTTAGGACGAACTTGTCACGGATACTTAGTCGGTAGTCCAGGTCATCCAGACTCATGATGGTGTAATTAAGCGACGAACCCGTCTCTCGCTCTAGTACCTTGATCAAGCTCTTGACCTTAGTTTCGTCCAGCTGATTACCCGCTACTACCAGGTCAATCTTGCTATCCGACTCGTAGACCATCACGCCCGAGAAGACCACCTCGCTCACCCCTTTGATCGCTCGGAAGCGGGTCGCCCAGTCGCCGGTCGAGACCCTGGCGCCACTAACTATAGCTTGGTCGTTGGCAAACATGTCCTTAAGCGAAGCGAAGTAGCGAAACTTGGTGTCCGCCTGATAATACAGTCTGTTGTCGACCGACCGATCAGTGATGATGCCAATCCGCACCAGGTTAGCCAGCTCTCGACGCACGCTATTGATCTGCTCGTTAATATTGCGAGTAATCTCTCTGACGTAAAACGAGCGATGCGGATTATTCATAAACAAACCGAGAAGCTTCACCCGAGTCTTTGAGCCAAATAGTGCATCTATCATCAAGGCTATTTTAACACCTCGGCTAGCTAAGACAAAAACTTTTGTACTCAGACATTAGCTCGCCGGTAATCTGACTGGCAGGCGCACCGCTCGGGTTGTTCAGCTGATTAGTCAGCTCCGGTAAAGTACGCCACATGATATCACTCGCCCAGCGAGGGTTGCGCCACCAAGTCAGCTGTTTTTTAACCAGCTGGCGGTCTTTGACGCTGATCTGTTCTATCAGCTCAGCCTCGTAGATTTGCCCTGTCAGATATTTAGCCACCACACCATAAGCATTGCGTCGCAGCGGCTCGACCATACCGTAGCGGACTATCAGCCGCTCCGTCTCATTGACTAAGCCTCGCTCCAGCATCTGCTCGGCTCGCTCGCTGATGCGCTGAGATAATTTTTCTTTATCCACCGCTATACCGATCACTATCGTCTGCCTACCTAGATGCCCACAATTATTGCTCACTCCGCCCGTCTCCAGACTGCGGACTAGTCGTCGCTTGTTATCAAGGTCTCGGGGTAGCTTAGCGCCTCGCTTGATCGCTAACTGACGTAGCTCATCGGGCGGCAGCTTCTCTAGCTTAGCCCTCGTAGTCAGATCATAGTCGCCGCCGGCTAGTCGATAATCGTAGATAACGCTATTGATGTATAGCCCCGAGCCGCCCACCAGTAGTGGCACATGCTGACGCTGACGAATCTCAGCGATCTTAGCCATAGCATACCGCTGGAAGTCATATAGGCTGTAGCGCTGATCCGGCTCGATCAGGTCCAGACCCCAATGTGGTACACCTGCCCGCTCCGGCTCAGTCGGCTTCGCCGTACCGATATCCATCCCTCGGTAAACCGTCCGACTATCAGCGCAGATCACCTCGCCACCTATCAGCCGAGCTAGCCGAATAGCATAAGCAGTCTTGCCGCTAGCGGTCGGTCCTAAGATAACGATCAGTGGCAACTCCATGCCTTATATAGTAACAAATGGGTAACCTAGTTTATGAGATAAGAGTAGGAATATCGCCCGCCGGCATGTTGCATCCCGCCTAATCGCCTGATATATTGTTAGCATAAGGTTATTGGATAAACTAAAAATAAAAATAGGCGGGGGTGAATAATGAAAATCAGTCAGATTAACCAAATCAAGCTCCGAAAACTATGGTGTAACTCGGGACGAATCCTTAGTGTTGTCATCTCGACCATCCTTAGCGCATTACTAATAGCCGGTCCGGCAATAGCCACTTGCATTACCAAAACCCCGTCATCTCGAGAAACCGGGTCAGCCATAAACGACGCCTCGCAATCAAATAGGATTGTCCAGATAGCCCATTTGACGGTTGACCTACCATACAATAATAACCACTCGTCAGACGAAGACTATGTCAGCACTATGATTGCTCTACTCCATGATGGCAGGGTTTATACTTGGGGTAACAATATATACGGGGGCGTCGGAAACGGCACTGCTTGCACTACTACCAACGGTGCTTATCTCAAGCAACCACCTTGCCATTATAGTCAACCACAGGAGATCACTAAATACTTTGGTGAAGACAGAGTAGTTAAGCTTGCCAGTAACGATAATCTGGCTATGGCCATTACCAAGTCAGGCAAGGTTTACCGCTGGGGAAGAGTTAACTCCTACGGTAAAGTTATCAATCACCCCACTCAATATCAGAAATTGTCTCCTCATAAAATTACCGGCTATAACGAAGAGAATGCCGGACCGGATATGGTTAGTGGCGGAAAATATGTGTATAACGAGGATACAATCTTCAAGGTAGCCAACTCGGGCGATCTGGACGATCTGGCGCCCTATCAGACAGTTAAGCCGCAACTGGACGGGAGCACCATTAGACAAGTAGATCATGTCTGGTATCTGAAAAATCCCGGAAGCACAATGGACGACAGCAGGGGTGGCTTCTATGTACTTACCTCAAAAAATAAGCTCCTACACGTTAAGAAGGACTACACCACCACAGTCGAAGTTACTAATCCTACTATAGCTAGTCGGGGTGGCATCAAGCAGATCTATCACCATTACGCCATTGATAACCAAGGCAGTCTTTGGCATTACGGCTACGGTCATCTCAATACCGTCAATGGCACTATAGTCCCCTCCAACCATGAGCCTATACTGGATATGTCCACCAAGCTACCCCAGCCTATACCAAAGTTTAGGGATATTATCGGTTCGTCGTTGCAGGATAGTTCTTTTAGCCTCATTATCCGTGATATCAACAATCGCATCTATACTTTGACATCTGACGTCAATGGTCATCAAAAGCTTACCGATGTCACCGACACTCTTAGTAGCAAAGAGATCAAGCTGTTTTCCGGCAATATAAGTCAGCCCTTCTCCACCCCCTCGTCAGGTAGCAGTACCTATTACGATTATTCTTTCGTCACTACTGACGAAGACGAGCTTGATGCTGTCTGTAGCACAGTCAAGAATGCCTATATTTACTATCGACCCATTCCATCCATTTCTAGTCCACTGCGAGACCATAAGCCTCGACCATCGCCAACAGGTGGAGATGCTAACACCGCTACCTGTGTTAAGATACCGTCAAACAACCCCGACCCGGTCAAACCACCTACTCCCACTAACCCGACACCTACGCCCGGCGTACCCGGCACGCCCAAGCTACCCGGCGTACCTAACACCGGGCTGAGAGATGACAAAGTCGTCCAGCTGGTTCACTCACCCGCCACATTTGACTACTACGGTGAGGTAAAGCTCGGCGATAATGAGACCTGGCGAGACCAAGACTACGCCGGCACGACCGTCGTGTTAACCGAAAGCGGCAAGCTATATGCCTGGGGCAATAACATTGCAGGCGGAGTTGGTAACGACACCGACTATAGTGCGACGTCTAACAAAAAGCCACCCGTCTATTACAGTAGCCCCCAGGATATCACCAGATTCTTTAACGGCGACAAGATCGTCAAACTGGTAAATTACCTCCATACGTTTGCAGCCATCACCAGCTCCGGCAAAGTATACTACTGGGGACACAGACTGTCTGATAAAGACAAGAAACCCATCATACATCCGGTCACACTGAGCGAACTGTCGCCCTATCACATCATTGGCTTCGGTAGAGACATAGATTGCAGCAATGGTAACGGTTTTCCTTCCTATGTAGCTAGTCATCCTGACAACATGAGTGACTACCTCGCCTTTAGTAAAGACACTATCTTTGCCTTGAACTACGACCTGGACACAAGCCGGCTCCAGTACCACGACGAGGCAAAGAACCGGATCAAGCCACAACTCAGCAGCGGCGCCACTATCCTCGACGTCGATCACATCAAGCATCGCACACCCGCAGCAGGAGAACCCGAGCCGGATAAGGGAGGTTACTACACTCTAACCTCCGATCACAAGTTGCTGAGGGTGCTGGAAGACGGTACCACCAGCGAGATCACCAACTCGGAGATCAAAAAGCGAGGCGGGTTCAAACAATTATCTTATGCCGGTCATTATGCCATCGACAGACAGGGTGGTCTATGGTACTACGGCTACCGAGAGGGCAATGACTCTATCCACGATATGGCAAAGATATCGACTAGCGGCAAATTGCCTCGCCTGGACAGCTTCCCTAATGTTCTCGGACCCGTCACCCGTGGTGCCGATGGAGCGATCTACGCCATAACCGACACGCACATCAATAACCCCAATCAGTACTTCTTGGGTAGGAGCGTTGACCCGATAAACGTCGGCACCCTGCTCGGCGGTAAGCAGAAGATTAAGCTCCTCAGCGGTGAGGTAGAGACAAGATACCGGGGAGATTCAGGCTATACTTATGACTACTATCCTCCCAAAGATCTTCCCTTCTATGACTTCGCCTTCGTGCCACAGAGTCAGCCTGATACTGTCTGTGTCGGGCTGAGCGGCGCTGCTTATAATCGAATCATTGGCGAAAACCAAGGCCCTAGGTTTGAGACCATTCAGCCGGTCGACGGCACCATACCATCTACTTGCGTCAAGCTACCACCGTGGGATGACGGCAGACCAAACCCGTCACCCGTACCCGGTGTACCCACTACGCCCAAGCTGCCCGGTGTACCTAATACCGGGCTCAGAGACGACAAGGTCGTCCAACTAGTCCACTCATCAACCGAATTGGACTATTACGGCGAGCAGAAACACGGCTATAAGGAAACATGGCGAGACCAAGATTACGCCGGCACGACCGTCGTACTAACCGAAAGCGGCAAAGTTTACGCCTGGGGCAACAATATCCACGGTGAAGTCGGTAACAATACTCACTGCTACTCAACGCTCAATAAAAAACCACCTTGCTATTACAGCGATCCCCAAGATATCACCAGATATTTTGAAGGTAACAAGATAGTTAAGCTAGCCAATTACGATTCTATACTAGTAGCCATCACTGACTCCGGCAAGATGTACCATTGGGGACACGATGGAACCATCTCGCATCCGGTCATACTGAAAGAACTATCACCCTATCACATCATCGGTTTCGGCAGAGGAGAGGGTATATTCCTCAATGTTCCGTATAAGTATTTGGACAAGCTTTCAGACAACAAGAGCGGTTATCTCGCCTTTAGTAAAGACACCATCTTCGCTCTGGATTATGATGAGTATGATTCTAATCGTGTAGATTGGCTCCGCTATCATGATGAAGAAAAGAATCGGATCAAACCGAGGCTTAATGGCGCCACTATCCTGGATGTCGACCATATCAAGCATCGCACCCCCACGGCTGACAAGCCGGAACCGGACAAGGGAGGCTATTATGTCTTGACCTCCAATCACAAGCTCCTGAAGGTACTGGAAGACGGCACCACCAATGAGATCACTAATGCAGAAATCAAAAAACGAGGTGGCTTCAAACAACTGTCCTACACCGGACATTACGCCATTGATATGCAAGGTGGGCTGTGGTCATACGGACACGGAGACGGCAACGACCCGATTCACGACATGGCAAAAATGACAGCCGGTGGCAAGTTGCCCCACCTAGACAGTTTCTTTAGTACTATCGGACCGGTTACTCGTGGTGCCGACGGAGTAATCTACGCCATAACCGACACACACATTGACACCAACCCTAGTGGCTACTTCCTGGGCAGAACTGTTGAACCGGTTAAGATTGGCAGCTTTCTTAGTAAGCAGAAGATTAAACTCCTCAGTGGCGAGATCGAAACGAAACACATGGAAGACACAGTCGAACAAGCCCCCTATCCAGCTAAAGACATCCCCATGTATGATTACGCTTTCGTCCCCCAGGACAAGCCCGACACCATTTGTGTCGGACTGAGTGGCGCCGCCTACAACCGAATCCATGGCGAGAATAGAGGTCCTCTATTTGAGACCATCCAGCCGGTCGATGGTACACTACCATCCACCTGCGTCAAACTGCCACCGTGGAATGACGGCAAGTCAAACCCGTCACCCGTGCCCGGTGCACCCACTACACCCAAAGCGCCCGGCGTACCCAGTACCGGTAGCGAGCCACTCTTCACAGACGGATATCAAACACCAATCTTCGCTCGACACTAACGAAATCAAGCAAGAAAAAGGGGCTACCTCGCAAGGTAGCCCCCTGGAAAGGAGATATTGTCAGGAAGATAACAACGACTAGTCGTCGTTATCCCTTAGAATCGCTCTAACGTCAAGCCTGTTGCCAGGCTTGACCAGATAATTCTTTTTTTCACCTCCCTTTCCTTTTAGTCTCGAGACGCCACCCTTGAAGGTGGCTTTTGCCACCTTACTTCCAATAATTTTGCGGTCGTGCTCCGAGAACTTCATGTCGCCCTCCTCAGGCTCGTAGGTTACCGATGACCGATTCATCGGTACAACCTATACGCACTATCATGACAAGCTTCCGACTATTCGTCAAGCACAGTGCTGTATCTGTCAGTCATCAGCACCGGCTACAGTGTCGACAGCTTAGCTCGCTGGTCATGCTCTTGCTCGATCGCTTCTGTCAGCTCATCGGGCGTAAACTGCTTCGCCTCGTCAGTCGCCTCACCAACCAGATCCTTGCGGATACGAACACCGATTCGCCCTGACTCCGCCTCTCGGTCACCAATTACCACCGTGTAAGGCACCTTATACAGCTCTGCCGAGCGGATTTTCTTGCCGATCGAGCCGTTGCTATCATCCACCGTATAGCGAATCTGATGAAGCTGAGCTTGCTTAGCCAATCGGTCAACCATGTCGTCCACCGCCGGTGCATCCTTGACCTTGATAATCCGTAGCTGCTCCGGCGCCACCCAGACGGGAAACTTACCGGCGGTATGCTCGATGTAGACTGATAGAAACCGCTCCAGCGAACCGAGCAAGGCGCAGTGGATCATCACCGGTCGCTGAGGCTGACCGGCCTGATCAATATACTCCAGCTCAAAACGCTCCGGCTGGACGAAGTCCAGCTGAGCGGTCGCCAGCTGATGTTCCCGCCCCAAGGCATCGGTCGCCATGAAATCAATCTTCGGGCCGTAGAAGGCCGCCTCGCCATCTTGCTCGTAGTACTCAACGTCGCCCAGGCGCAAGACAGCTTGCTTGAGCTGCTTTTGCGCTGAGTCCCATAGCGCCCGGTCGCCCAGATAAGCATCTGAGTCGTCCCGATAGCTCAGGCGCACCCGGAGCTTCATGTCGAATAGTTCATAGATCACTTTGACCGCCGATAGCAAGTTGGCAATCTCGCTCTCTATCTGGTCGGGGCGAACGAAGTCGTGCGAGTCATCCTGAGTCAGGGCTCGCACCCGAGCCAGTCCACCCAGCTCACCTGATTTTTCATCTCGGTAATCGGTGGTGACCTCCATATAGCGCTGCGGTAGATCCCGATAGCTCCGCACCCTAGAGGCATAGATTTGCCCGTGATGAGGGCAGTTCATCGGCTTGAGGACGAATTGGTCGCTAGTCTCTTGCGACTTGACCAGGAATAACTCACCGCCGAACTTCGCCCAGTGGCCTGACTTGACGTAGAGATCCTTCTTAGTCATGTGAGGAGTCCAGACCTTCTTAAAGCCGATACTCGCTCTGATCTCGGTCGACAGCCGGGCAATCTCATCTCTCAGCACTGTACCTCGGGGAGTAAACATCGGTAACCCCGCTCCGACCAGGTCGCTGGTGACGTAGAGATCCAGCTCTCGCCCCAGCTTGCGGTGATCCCGGGACTTCGCTTCGGCTTGACGAGCCAGGTAGTCGTCAAGCTCCGCCTTAGTGGCGAAAGCGACACCATAGACCCGCTGCATCATCGGCTTAGTCTCATCACCTCGGAAATAAGCTCCGGCGATCTTAGTCAGGTGAAAGCCGTCAGCCGGGATATCACCCGTATTTGTCACGTGTCCGCCCATACATAAGTCGATAAAGTCGCCATTGGTATAGAAAGACATCTCGCTGCTAGCCGGTTGCTCTTTCCCCTTGGCGCCCGCCTTGGTAGTGCCGTGATGCTGAAAATCCTGAATTAGCTCCAGCTTGTAGGGCTGGTCATTCTCCTGTGCCCATTTCTCCGCCTCGGCAATAGTCTTGGTGCTGCGCTCGAAGGGCTGCTTCTCTGCTATGATCCGACGCATCTCCGCCTCGATCTTAGGCAGGTCGTCATCAGTCAGATGGGTCTCACCCAGGTCCATGTCGTAGTAAAAGCCGTTTTCGATGGCCGGACCGACACCAAGCTTGACGCTGTCGCCATAGAGGCGACGGGTGGCAGCCGCTAAGACGTGCGCCAGGCTGTGCCTGACACTAGTAATATCTATCTCACTCATGCTATGTATTATAGCACTTGACTGATAGGTTATCTGTAATTTCCCTCCACGCATAGCTTGAGTTGGCACGAGCAGTACAGGTGGTCTCCTCAGGCTTGGCACCGTATAAACTACCACGTGCACTAGATAGCTTACTGATATATCAACAGCCTTCGTCAACCACACTGTACTGCTCGTACTAAGAGCGTTTATCTTTGATTGAAGTTGGGCCAAGTAATTAGACCGGGGAATTACAGACACGAACACTGTTAATCACGCTAAGGGTATATTATGTCTTTCGTCTACATCGTCATTTTCTGAAGACTGTGCACGCTTGAAGCTCAGCAGTGCACGAGCCAGCCAGGCGGGTCTGAAGGAAATGATGATGTAGATGAAGAATGAGGGCTGACTAAGCAGTAGGGCTGAGGAAGTCATACAGCCTGCTCTGGATGCTTGGTAGCCGCATCCAAGGGCGTCTTTCGTCCTTCGTCTGCGTCAGTCATTTCCTGAAGACTGTGCACGCTTGAAGCTCAGCAGTGCACGAGCCAGCCAGGCGGGTCTGAAGGAAACGATGACGCAGACGAAGAGTGGGGACTTTAATGACGAGCGGCTTGAGGTTCAGGCTATACTTTTTGCATATAGCCGGCTGATTTGCTAGTATGAATGCCATATGGGTCGGTAGCTCAGTTGGCTAGAGCGCATCCTTGACGTGGATGAGGTCAGGAGTTCGAGCCTCTTTCGACCCACCAGCATTATCGCCACTACCTCAGGTAGTGGCTTTTTTGCGCCTATTTACCCCAGACTTTTCCACAGAAAATTGCAGCTTCCCTTCAGCAACCCCATCATCTCTCACTACTGATACTACCCGTTATTCCCGCCTTTTCCACAGATTATTATGGCTTATTCGGTCGTCATTATGCACCCTATGATATATTCACCATCATCGGCCACCATTGACATACAGTGACGGCTAGGGTATAGTAACAATGCTTATGAACAAGAGTTCAAAGGCGAAGAGCCAGCGCTCATCTCGCCTAGCACAGTTCCACATTTACTTTGAAAGTATCTAGGTTAGTCGCTTGAGCGATGATCACCACACTTTCCTAGCTCCCAGCGCAGAGCTGCGAGGCTGCACTGGGAGCTAGATAGTATCTCAGGAACGACCAAAAACTAGTACATTAGTTGCCCGCCCCACCATGGAGAAATCCAAAAGTGGCGGGTCTTTTTGTTGTTCGACGCCTTTAGTACATCTGTAATTTCCCTCCACATATAGCTTGAGTTAGCACGAGTAGTACAGGTGGTCTCCTCAGGCTTGGCACCGTATAAACTACCACGTGCACTGGATAGCTTACTGCTGTATCAACAGCCTTCGTCAACCACACTGTACTACTCGTACTAGGAAAGTCTATTTTTAACTGAAGCTGGACTAAGTAGTTAGACTAGGGAAATTACGTGTGCATCAACGCTCTAGCCAGAGTAACTCACCTAGCTTCCTCAGGCTCCAGCATGATGCTTAACACTCACGACCACAAAGGAAACCTAAGACATAATAATGCTTTGCTATGTCTAGTTAGTCTGACTAGCATCAGTTGGACAGGCTGGCGACGTATAGGTCACCACTGGCAATTGCTATCTCACTGCTGTATCAACAGCCATCGGAAGCTTAGGTGAGCTACTCTGACACATATAGTCCTTAGCACGTAAAGGATGCCTTTTGTCCTCACTCTATTAGTCATTTCCTGAAGACTGTGCACGCTTGAAGCTCAGCAGTGCACGAGCCAGCCAGGCGGGTCTGAAGGAAATGATAATAGAGTGAAGAATGGGGGCTGGAGTAACGAGTGATTGATTAGTCAGGAGGTAACAGGAAAAATAACGACGTATGCGCCGGGTGCTCTACGTTTCCTAGCGTCTAGGTTTGGTGGCTTTGGGCTTGACCTGCTTGATCGCCTTTTCGGTCACATCAAATTTCTCCATGTAGTTGCCTGTCAGTAGTCGCCACTGGGCAGCATAAGCCGAAGCACTACTATAGACGATAGCATTGATCGGCATCAGCGCCCACTGTAACACCATCAGCAAGCTTCTACCTTTGCGATAGCGTTTCGGACGAGCCGGTAGCATAGAGAGTGAAGTAATCACCGTGATCAGCAGCCCAACCACCGCTATCTGCTGTACTCGAGAGACGATCAGCGGTAAATCATTGACCAGAATGCTGTTGTGGGCGGCGATTGGATTGATGTAGAGAGGAGCGAAAGCGCCGAAGCCGACGATCGGCGCCATACAGGCCAGTGAAACGTGCCCTTCGAGCGAGCGAAAGAAACGAGCCCAACCGTCCAGTAAGCTCCCCCGGAACTTGCCACTCATCAGTCGAGTGGCGATATAGGCGTCGTCCGAAGCACCGTATGCCCAGCGCCGCATCTGAATAAACTGCGCCTTGAGCGTTCGCCGATAAGTACTCGACAGCACCGCATCCTGCCCGATGCTTAGCCGCAGCGGGATCACCTCGTAGTTACCGTCAAAGAAGAAGTAACTGCGCCAGTATTGATGTCCGTCTTCGACGATCGTCCGCTTGCTCCAATAGTTCATCTGTTCCAGCGCCCACAGCCCCTGTGAGTGCGAAGCAAAGTTCTTTAGGGTATTGGGGCGCATTGACGAGATGACATTCCAGAAAGAATTAGACAGCGCTACCACTCGCATCGGAGCCGGCGCATCCCAGATGTTGTTATTAAACAGACATATCGGCTGGAAGGAACATTGTTGCCTATTCTCAGTCGTGATCCACCGGTATGTCAGATAGGAGAAGTATTGCTTATCCGGCTTGTTATCAGAGTCTAAAGTAGTTACGATGACATTACTAGGGTCAATCCGGTGACGCTTAACCCAGGCTGATACCTGAGGACCGGCATAGGTCAGGTTCGGACCCTTGCCCATCACCTCGTCAGGTAAATTAGCCGGATGTTGCACAAAAACCAGATCACGAAATACTCCCGACCAGTGCTCCTTAATCTGAGCCACGGTATCCAGGGCATTTTGACCGCCCCGTTCTTCGTAAGCGATGAAGACCACTAGATTATGCTTGATGTCATAGTCCAGCTCAGCCAAGTTCTGCATGGTCGGACCAAGCACCTGGTAGCTCTCGTTATATAAAGCAACGATAACCACATTGACGATCTGTTTTGGGTCGATACACATATTTTTGTGTTCAGCTAGGTAGCTTAGCTTAGCTATATGGTCGGTCAGTGTATACTCCTGAGCAACTTTTTTACTCGGCATCTGCCGATAGCGATCTAACGCTTTAGCCGGATGCCTTAGGTCATCCAGTCGCCTCGCCCAATCAAGCGCCGAGGTGTGTTGCATCGCCAAGCGTCCCTGGATCGTCCGATAAGCCGTGGTGACCGCTCGGACGAAAGTCAGTAAGACTAGCGAAAGTATGTATAGCGAGGCAATCAGCGGGCTAAGAAAGCTCAGCAAGACCAGTAGAATCACCGCCCCTATCGAGATTGCCCCCGGCAATATCTCAAGCAGGCGGTACCGTCGAGTCCGCTTGCCTAGGGGTATCTCAATATCCGTCATAGATTCCTCGCTTAGATCACGTGGACGACCATAGCAGAACCAAGCACTCCGATCACCAAGCCGGCTAGAGCAGTTAGCCATAGCCAACAGAGAGCCAGCTGACGACCCTTGACGGCTAATAGTTTGAGCGAAACCAGTAGATTAGCCACGAAGACTACCGCCGGAAAGACAGCGAAATTAAAAATATAATACCAGGGAGCGTCACTGGAGGTGCAATTGATGGCTGCTTTGCCGATAATCTCACAATGGGTCTTGATAGTTAGTCCTGCCCGAGCATGTGTCAGAGCGATAACGATCATCACCAACATCTCCAGCAAGCAGACAATGCTTAGCACGACAAAAAAGCGACTCTTGATCGCATCTGCTACAGCCTCTTTGATTTGCTTGCTCATCTTACTTCCTTTATGGTGCGGGTGCAGAGAGTCGAACTCTGGTTCCAACCTTGGGAAGGTTATGTATTACCGCTATACGACACCCGCATATTAGAGTCCAAAGTACTGGAGCCACCTCGGAGATTCGAACTCCGGACCCCCGCTTTACGAAAGCGATGCTCTAGCCAACTGAGCCAAGGTGGCACGCCTTGGTACATTATACCATGTGAGTTGCAAAAGCCGAGGGGTTTTGCTACTATACGCCTAGAGTTTTGCGCCTGTAGTGAAGCTGGTCCATCACGCCTCCCTGTCACGGAGGAGATCGCCGGTTCGAATCCGGTCGGGCGCGCCATGAGTAAGACCCTAAATAGATCTCATCAACCTCAGGTTTACTCTAGAGTATGGTTAGTCGGTTACACTTTGTGACCGACTAATTTTCTTTACCGGCAAAGCTACTGTCGCTCGGCACATTGATATATTCTTTGATCACCCCTCGCTGCCGTAGCTTAGCGAAGTCCTGATCCAGCTTAGTCAGCTTGACCATGACCAGCTGATAAGTCATTTCTTTTTTATTCTTATTGATCAACTTGGCAATGTAGTAGTAGTCCGAGCTATCCAGGCAGACTTTCTGCACACCGGTCGTCTGACCCGGCTCCAGTCGCCGGATTAGCTTGACCATACCGGTCGGATCTTGACCGGCCAGACTAACCGTCCGGTTGACATTTGCCCCCGCTGCATCATCGTCGCTCATATCCTTAGCCACTTGAGCGAAATCCACCCCCGATTCGATCAGACGCTTAGCCTTATCGATCTTAGACTTGGCTTGTTGGTCTATCAGATACGACAGCTTTTGGCTGAGCATCTGGTCTTTAATCGTCGCCCGATAATCATCCAGTGTCCAGCCATAGAAGCTCTGGAGTGTATCCGTTAAGTCGTCCTTGGTTGCTCTGTCGGCCTCTCGCATCGACTTGATCTTGGCATCGACTTCGCTGTCCGATACGCTCACGCCGGATTGCCCGGCCAGCCACTTCACATAGGCAGCTTTCTCAGTCACCTGTAGATCCTTCCGCTTGAGATAAGCTAACTCCTTGCTACCCTCCTTGCTGTTAAATGAACGTCGCTCTCGATTAATGTAATAATAAATATCTGCTCGCAAACGACGCAGGTAGTCCTGGTAGCGCACCGGATGACCATTGACCGAAGCGACACTTAGCGGCAAGACCTTGGTGACATTGTAGTAAAAATTGCTAGTTTGCTGCTGCCGATAGAGTGCATTTTGAAGCCAAAGCCCAAAGCCGGTAGCGGCGACGATGACCAGCATCACAGTGACGACCAGCAGACGCTTCTTAGAGTACTGTACCGGATATTTGAGCCGGCGACCCCGAGCTAAGATGCTCTGCCGATGCTCATCGATATTTTCACTGGTTATACGCACCGGCGACAAGCCGGCTCGACGGCGGAACAGCTTCGCCCTTAGCTTGCCACTCAAGCGTCGCTCCTTACCCGGCGAATCATTTATTTGTTCATTACTCTTACTCATCAGTTCTCTTCCTGGGCAGATGCTCCCCAGTGACTACATTGCACCGCCCGATTAAGCCTACCGCAAATTTGTTCACAGCCGGCGATCTTGGTCATGACCATATCACCGGCCATAGTCTGGAGGATGATCGTACCATAGCCCGCCATGCTGCCTCGTAGCCCGTCGATATTATACTGGATATTCTCTACTTTAGCCAAATTGATATCGGTAGTAGTCTTGTGGAATAACCCTCGCTGAATCTGCTGACGGATCCGCTGACTGGTCACAATATTGACGCTATAGTACCAGCTCAGCCAGGCACCAAAGATCTTGAGCAGTCCAACTACGACCAAGCCAAGCGCTACATACCAGCTCCACGAATATTGACTCCACTGCATCAATACGCCTCCACCGACTGCCAGTAAAGCTATGCCCGGCCAACTCGCCTCCAGCATCACCGAATAATGTCGGCGAAAGACGAAGTCAACCTGCTCGCCCGCTTGCTGCCCAACGAAGCTCTGCTTTACCATGTCTATATTATAGCAAAATGATACCGCATCTACCTGAATGACTATTGGCATGCCCCCCATAAGAACCATGGGCGAACAGCAAACCGGCTACGCCCCCCCTTGCCCCCGGGGTAAGCACGTATATACCTAATAATACCTGGTAGCCCAGATACGAGTCGAACGTACAACCTTCTCCTTAGGACGGAGCTGCTCTATCCATTGAGCTACTGAGCCACAGCTAGATTATAGCATAGTCGTGGCAGCTCCGTCTAACAGTAGTGACTGAACACTACATTTACTCAGTATTTTTGGATATTCTGAAAGAAGTTGTTCAGTAGATAGAAGGGTACGTCATATAGATTGTCCGTTTTCTTGTAATTCGCTACCGATGAGCGGACTGCCAGCCGTGGTTGGTACTTATTCATATATACCGCCAAGCTCTTAGCTCGTAGATTCGTGCCACTCTTAACCTCGACCGGCACAATCTGACTGCCGGTCTGGACGATGAACTCGACTTCGGCCCGTGATTGCCCATCCATCGCCCAATAGCAGACGTCCAAACCGCCATCGACTTGCAATTCTTGCAGAGCTAACTGCTCGGCTAACGATCCCCGAAACTCGGTAAAGACTTGGTTGCCCTCCAGCAAGACTCGCTCGTCTAGACGTACCATGGCTGCTAACAGCCCGACGTCTAGATGGTACAGCTTGAAGGCACTCGCATTAGCATACGACATGATCGGCATCCGGGGAGCTTCTAGCCGATTTACCCGACGCACCAGACCCGCTTCTTCCAGCCACGCCAGCGCCAATTCATATTCCTTTGCCCTAGCTCCCGCACGAATCATGCCAAAGACGAATTTAGCATTTTCCTTGGCTAGCTGACTCGGGATGATACGCCAGACCTGCTCGATCCTTCTCGCAAAAGACGCTTCGGGTGTATGCTTGCTAAAGTCATTGGCATAATCAAACAAGATATTATTCTGGATCCGTCGCACTTCATTCCACGATCTCTGCTCAACATAGCTGGCCACCACCTCAGGCATTCCGCCGACATAACAATAAGTCTTAATATAATCGATCAGTCTATCATGAAAAGACGCCAGTAATTCTTGATCCACCGACGGAGACGAGATCATCTCGACCAGATGCTTCTCGCCTAAGGCCAGCAGAAACTCCCGAAACGACAAAGGTGCCAGCTCTAGGTAGTCCACTTTGCCGACCGGGAAGGACACACCTTGATGAGTGGCTACACCCAGCAGACTACCAGCTACGACAATATGGTACTGAGGGGCATTTTCGCAAAAGTACTTTAGTGCCGTGAGCGCCTTGGGTACTTCCTGGATCTCATCCAGCACGATCAAGGTGTTATCGGGCTCAATATCCACGTTCGTCTCAGCTTTCAGGCCCTGGATTAATCGGTTAACGTCAAAATCTCCATCAAAGAGTGCCGCCATGCGAGAGTTGTTATCTAGGCTGACGTATGCCGTCTGCTGGTACTGAGTCCTGCCAAACTCTTTGATCAGCTCTGTCTTGCCTACTTGGCGAGCACCTCGAATGATCAGTGGTTTACGGTGTGGGCTCTTCTGCCAAGCCTTCAGGTCTTCAATCTTTTGGCGATACATGTACATAATAGCAACTTCCTCTCTTCCACTACTAATTATGCCATGTTTTTACACTTTTTGTAAGGAACTTTTAGTGATTTACTACACTTTTTGCGACGAACTTTGGCACTATCACTACACTTTTTGTAAGGAACTTTATGACTTAATCACTCGTTATTACAGCCTTTACTCTTCGTCTCGTCATCATTTCCTTCAGACCCGCCTGGCTGGCTCGTGCACTGCTGAGCTTCAAGCGTGCACAGTCTTCAGGAAATGACTGACGCAGACGAAGGACGAAAGACACCCTTTAGTGCGATAAAGAATGATAGTGTGTAAGAGCAGGGCGATATGGTTGACGAAGACTGTTGATATAACAGCTAGATGGCAATTGCCAGTGGTAGGTTGTACGTCGCCAACCTGTCCAGCTGATGCTAATTAAGTCTACCTAGATATAACAATGCATCATACACATTCTTCTCTCCTATCGTAGTGCAATATTATGCATCGTGCTGGGGTCTGAGGAGACCATGTGTCCTGCTCTGAGCTACGAGGCTTAATCTTGTTAATATGCTTGTAATTTCCCCAAGTCTCATTCCATGGTCTGCCGTCAATCAAGCAAAGCATTCCCAGGTACGAGTAGTACAGTGTGGTTGACGAAGGCTGTTGATATAGCAGTAAGCTATCCAGTGCACGTGGTAGTTTATACGGTGCCAAGCCTGAGGAGACCACCTGTACTACTCGTACGACCCCAGACTATATGTGGAGGGAAATTACAGATTTTGCCTCGAACCACTCCAGCCCATCACTAAAAGTCCCTACATTCTTCATCTTGTGCGACATTAGGCAAAATGCTAAAATACGCCTAATGACCCATGACAAAGACATTAAAAATGATGAATTTTACCTCGCCGACCTGATCATGGACTTCGTCGAGTACATCGAAATCGAGCGAGGTCGATCCATCCGCACCGCCGAGAACTACAACCTATACATGGACCGACTGGTCGAATTCGCCGGCAACATCCCTGTCAGCCAAATCACCGACGAACTGGTCAGAAAATATCGTCTGTGGCTGAACCGCTTCGTCGACGAACAAGGGCGTGAGCTCTCGCTCATCACCCAGAGTTATCATCTGATCGCTCTGAGGAGCTTTCTCAAATATTGCTCGCAGCGAGACATCCCCACCCTGGATGCCAGCCGGGTTAACCTACCCCGCACTCAGAAGAAACAGGTCTCCTTCCTACTGGCAGAGGAAGTGGCTCGGCTATTCGACGCCATTCCGCTTGACCAACCTAGTGGACTGCGAGACCGAGCCATCATCGAGCTGCTCTTCTCGGGTGGCATGCGAGTCAGCGAGCTATGTAGCATCAATTGCGACCAGCTCAACCTGGATCGACGAGAATTCACCATCAGGGGTAAGGGGGGCAAAGACCGCCCTATCTTCATCAGTCAATCAGCTGCCGATACGATCGAGCAATATTTACAGACCAGGTCAGACGGGCTAAGGCCGCTCTTTCTCAATAATTCTCGCAACATCGTCGAGAGTGATGGCATCGACCTCAGCGAAGCTCGTCGTCTAACTCCCCGCTCGATCCAGCGAATCGTCAGTAAATATGCTCAAGCAGCCGGCATCACGAAGCACGTCACCCCTCACACTCTGCGCCACTCTTTCGCCACCGACCTGCTGATGAATGGCGCCGACCTGCGCTCGGTCCAGTCGATGCTGGGGCACAGCAATATCGCCACCACCCAGATCTACACCCACGTAACCGACCCTCATCTCAAGGAAGTGCACGACAAGTTTCAGAGCAATCTGTAAAGTATCGCTACTAGACCGGCGCAGGGTCGCCGCCACCATCAAGGTCACGACCTGAGGCTGCGATGCCCGGGCAAACTAGTGTGGGCACCTGTCTTCGCCTTTATCGTACTGTACCTCTATGTCTTTACAAACTTTGCCATTAGTATCGATGACGTACTCCGGCCACCAGTTCGTACTGTCGGCATTCTTGTCAAAGCTGGGCTTGAGCCGAGCCTGAATCCGACTAAACGAGTCGGATGAACTGCCGGTCACATCAACTAGTGGCTGGACGCCGTCGAAGTAGAGTATCTTACCGCCATCATAGGCACGAATTGAGAAATGAGAGTCCTTGTAAATAGCACTGAACCGTAGGTAATAATCATTATTCTTGGCGTCTAGAATGTCAGTAGCACTCATCGTACAAGCATAATTATTACCGGTACCACCGCCACTATTACACTGCGTTTCAATAATCGGCACACCGTTGGGGTACTGAGAGTTCGGTCGGTCATTATACTGCGGATGATAATTGTTCATAATCACGCTCGTACTTCCTCCGGTTGACGGTCGGAGAGTCACTGCCGTATCGCTGGCCACTAGATCGTTGATCGAGAACCCTCCCTTCTTAGCACCGACTCGCTCTACTCGCAGAACCGCCGGGCGATTGTAGCTATTGTTCTTCCATACACCGACCGGTGGTAAACCGGTGCCCTTAGTATTATTTAGGTTAGCGACACCATCCCCGTCGGCGCCGTCAACATTACGATGCCACTGGATCTTTATCTCTGTAATCCGAGTAGCGGGATTACCCTTACCATCAACAAGCCGCAGAGGGATTACTGTCGATTTGCCCAGATTACTAACGATTCCTTCGTAGTTATCTGTCCTAGTGGCAATTTTTAGACACTGGTAGTACTCATTGCTGGAATTATTGCCGGCACTGCCGTTACCAACCTTAACTCGATGCTCGTTCTTGACTATTTCCAAACCAAAGTTACCTCCCTGAGGAGAGCTATTTACAGCCCCAAGAATATCATCACAGTCAGTTCCCTCTAGCTGATCGGCTCTTTTACCTATGATATGTTTACACAGATTAGCATCTTGCGGATTGGTGTATGTACCATCGTTATTTCTGTGGTTATAACAGTAGACGATCAAGCGCTTGGCGTCCTCGACACCCGACTCAGCCGCCGCCTTAGCTGACGACTGGAGAGAGTCATTGACCGCCTGACGGGACGCCGAGATCATCACATAAGTAAAACCGACAGTAATCACCGAGAAAAGCATCATAAACATAGCGACGGTCACCATTGAGGCTTGACCGGACTCACGATCACCCGGTCGACACCGAGATACTAAGCGGAAAATCATATCTTACTCCTTTCGTAGACAGTAAAGGTATACTCGGCAAAAGAACAATATTGATTCTTAGCCGGATGAAACTCACCCTCATCCAGTTTGCCATTACTAGGATTATCATCAATGAAATCACCACACTGCCAGGTGCCGTTCACCATATCTTCCTTATACTTATCCGAGCCATTAGGCAGAATCACCTTGAAAGGTCGGTTCGCCCCCTCAGTCGAGACCACCATGCTAACGGTCAGCAATGGCACACCGGCTGCCTGGCTGACTTTGAATTCCTGGATGGCTACGCCACGCCCCAGCAGAGCGTGCACACTATCATTTTGTCCCGGCGCCGGGGGTTGCTTATTTGGATCAGTACAATATTTACTGTTTTTATCTTCAATCCGAGCCAATCGAATCGGTGTCCCGTCTAAATACACATTACTTCCCGGATTATTATTATCGATCTCTTTCTGCGTATTCCACAGGTAGGACACACCGTTGATACACATCCGGCGCTCTTTAGCCTTGACATCCGCCGCTCCACTGTAGCGAGCCTTATCACCGATGTCGCTATTCATCTGTTGACCGGCCTGGTTGATCTGAGCCAGCCAGATGCCTTTGTTATACGAACGGACGATATTGACCGTAGTAGCAGCCAGGATAAAGATGATGAAACCGACGAAGATCAGGGCTGTCGACACCTCAATCAAGGTAAAACCGTTCTGCTTGTCTGATGATCTAGTCATGTTTTATCCTTTCCTACCCTAATTACCTTTATAGTACACCCTAACGTTGGCTTCCATTCGCCCTGAACCCAGCTGTTGCGCCGCATATGGCGTCCAACAAGCTCGAACGTAGAAGTCAATATAGCCTGGCATAGAGTTGCCAGCTCCACCCGGGCGCTTATAGCCCTCAATCCAGATACCGTTATGTGGCCCCTGCTGACTGATACTCGGCTTGCCACCAACATGCTCAGTAACTTTATCGTCCGGAGCAAGTTCGTTCTTCGCCACCGGCGCAGCTTGGTTGCCAGTATCATATAACGTAAAGCTACTAGCGCCGATCTCACAGCCTCGACCTTCAACCTTCTGGTCGGACTGGGTTTTACTCACAATGTCATCAACCAGCTTCTTATTGGTGACTTGGTCGTCAAATATGTACCTAAGCAGCTCTACCTCGGTATTGAGACTAGCCCGAATGCTAGTTCGCTCCACTGCATTTGATACGCCCATCAGACTACGGTTGATAATCGCCAGACTGGCGGCCAACATCAGTCCCAACACCGCCATAGCGACAGTCACCTCGACTAATGTATCACCTCGTTCTGCTCGACTTTTTCTCATCCTTGTCCTCACTATCATTTTTGCTCCCAATTCTCACACGCCTCTATCACGTCACTAGCCACTACGCTCTTTAATCCATTATCCCAGTTCCAGTTACCGCCCGCTACATTGAAGTTGTTCGAGATGCCACTAGAGCTATCGCCACCGGAGATGCACAGTGTGCCACCTGGATAGCCCAGACCACCATTGCGGATAGCTAGCGCCAACTTGGTGTTGATCGACATCCCCCCGTTTACCGAGCTTAGATCCACTTTCATAACGCCTTTGGGTAGGTTATTACTGCTAATCAAACCCACCATCGGCGCTACGACAAGTGAACCATCTAGCGGGCTACGCAAGATAATCATATTTGCCCTAGAGGTATTTGGCTGAATATCAGTAGCTTGTTTACTAATGGTATCAAGCTGCCAAGACCTCACGATTTTATTATCAGCACCAATAGATTTAATACTGGGATTGAGCCCTGCGTCGTTTCCGTTATCGTTAGTCAGAGCATACAGCTTGACGTTCCCATTCTTTAAGTTGTCCAGGGCTGACTTATTGCGGTCAGGCCAAGCCTTAGCAGTCGCCTCATCCATGGTGGCAACTACATAACTAGACTTGATCTGACCAGTATCACCGTTATTGTAAAACTCAATCAACCGCCCCATGACATAACACTGAGCACTGTTGCCCGGAACAGTAGCGTTATTACAACTAGATACGAGAGCTTGATTATTACTATTGCCATCGACTAAGCGGGAATTGATACTGGAGCGCACCTCGCTGTACTGTTGCTTGACGAAGGTCTGAGCCGAGACTAGTGAATCTCGGAAGCGACCTCGCCCGACCATAGCCGCCAAGCCAAAGGTCAGCAAGACCAGTGTCGTCGACATGGCGATAGCCAGCCCGGTCTCAAGTACGGTATATCCACCCTCTCGCTTCATCAATACCTCACCGGCAGATTA